>Ga0265293_10000393_pt1 | contig 105178 bp, 101 predicted proteins | sample Munlanlewell138R_FD_192505 | JGI IMG/M metagenome (GOLD analysis project Ga0265293, IMG submission 192505) | Leachate microbial communities from a municipal landfill in Southern Ontario, Canada - Leachate well 138R | ecosystem: Engineered > Solid waste > Landfill > Unclassified | place... | reverse complement strand
TTTCCCCGGCCTTCACTTTTGCCAATATCTCAGTTTTAACCTCTCTGGTTATCCCTGCCATATTTCCTCCTTTCTAGTTGACTAATTCTACTTAGAATCTGTGTCAACTATAAGGGGAGCAGGTCAGCCGTCACTTTTTCTGCCGCCTTTTCGTCTTCTAATCGACTCAGCGTCAGGTGAGGGGTAAACGAATCAAAAACTTCCGGGTACCCATACTTTTTAATATATTCTTGTTGTTGATCAGAGTATTGTTTTAACTCCTCGGAATCCGAGTACTTTTCTCTAAGGTGGTTTTCTCTGAACGGATTCAGTTTATTCACAATGCTTTTATGGAGAGCTAGCCATTCTGTTGTTTTTTTAAAAGCAATATCAATATATCCAAGATGGAAGCGAATCTCTATAGGATGAACTATAAAAGCTGAGTTGTCTTTAATAACTAGGCCCACTTTTTCTAGAACCCCATCGGTGTTCTTGCTTGGATATTCAGGAGAATAGAGAGTAATGTGAGGAATAAAGCTAATGCCATCCAAAACAAAATGGGCCTGATTACCTTTGCTAATTTCTCTACTTAACTTAATCGCTTCTCTAAAAATATTCTCAGGAAGTTTAACTGCAATATTGATTCTTTGATAATCGTTAGACATTTGTTGAATCAATTTTACAACTGACCGAATTTAAAAACCATCTCAGAACTATTGATTTTTGTTCGTTTCCAAAGGTTTTTTGGTAAACTCAAGCGAAACCGCTTTGATTCATGCTAGAATTATTAGCATCATATATTATAAAAACTTAAAAAAATATGAATTACACCGATTTCATTTCTCATACTCTAAAAGAGGCGGCCAAGATAGCGAATGACAATTTTGGCAAAGTTTCATCAATAGCTACAAAAGCTGGTGACAATAATCAGGTCTTAACTGAAACAGATTTGGCGGTTGGTAAGCTTATAGTACAGAAAATTCAAGAATTATTTCCTGACTACAATATTATTGACGAAGAGGCTGGAGTTATAGATAAGAAATCAAAGTATACTTGGGTAGTTGATCCTATTGATGGAACCAGTAATTTTGCCAATGGCCTTCCAACCTACGGCATCATGATTGGTCTCTTAGAAGAGGATCAAGCTATTGTTGGCGGCATTGTTCTTCCTGCTTTTGATCAACTCTATGTTGCCCAAAAAGGTGCGGGCGCGTTTTGTAATGGCCAAAAAATTCGAGTAACATCTGAAACCAAGTTGCTTTCGTCTTTAGTTGCCTATGGAATTGATGGGCATCAAGAAGAACCTCAAAAAACTATAAAGGAAGCTGAAATTCTGGCAAAGATTATCTTAAATATCAGAAACCTGAGAACCACAAATAGTGCCTACGATATGGCACAAGTACCCGCGGGACGTTATGGGGCCTTTCTAAACCAAACAACGAAAATTTGGGATAATGTGGCGCTCCAACCAATAGTTGAAGAAGCGGGTGGAGTGGTGACAGATTTTTGGGGCAAACAAATGGACTACTCAAATCCTCTAACCAGGGCTCAGGAAAACTATACTATTTGTGCCGCAGCGCCTGAGTTACACAAAGAGCTTCAAAAGATAATCCATAGTTGATGAGTTAAGAAGATTGGAACTGGTAACGATACAGTACTCGAACCTAAAAGAACTTCTTACACCTGATATTATACTTGAGCTCCAAGTTCTTAAAGATCACCTGGGTATTAAATCACTTGCTCACTTGTAGCATTGATATTGATCAACTTAGATTGATGAGTTCGAAATATACTAGTACCATTGTACTCTAAAATTTCGGTGGGACTATCATGCCCACAAAAGATAAATTTAGGCTTGTTTGTATCGACATATTGTCTTACAGCCTTTGAACCAACATGGACCTCATCACCCGGGGTATCTAATAACCCAAAAGGGGCAGCATGCAGTAGTAACATATCGACATACGGAAAGGTGGCTAAATCCCGTTGTGCTTCTTCTTCTGTAAACTGTGGACCGCCGCCCGACTTATAACGCAAACAACCTTGGTATCCTCCTATGAGAAGGTCTTTCCATTTATATATCTTCAAGTGAACATTAAGTATGCCTAATTGCTCTAAATAACCAGGGTTGCAATGATTACCATATACTCCAAAAGATGGTTTTTGCGAAATGATAGATTCGATTTCACGAAAGTCAAAGATTGATAAATCACCTGTAGAAAAAAGCATATCTGATTGGAGGAATAGCTCTTTTAGATTTGGCTCGCTTTGATCAGAATAATGAAGTATTTTCATATTGAGTCTGCTCCAGCTGTTTTAGCACTAACTTTTCGCTCCCATATGGAGCTGGTAACGGTACTCAGCTCGAACCACTTTAGCCTGGGTGGCTATATCATACCAGATCTTTTTTCTCAGCTCCAATCTCTTAAAGAGCATATGGGTATTGATTCTTTTGCCACTTATCAATAGCTCCATACTCAATATCTTACCCTTTGATACCACCTCTACACAAGTTGATTACTGTAACTTTCTCTTTCCTTTTTGAATAATTTATCACAGCTTGTTTTATACAATTTAGGACTTGATTTCCTACTTTGTATAATGTATACTCTAGCTATGATTATTAGAAACGCCGAAACTAAAATTATTGAATTGAGTGGGAAATATCCAGTTTTATTAGTAACTGGCCCCAGGCAATCTGGCAAAACCACCTTAGTAAAAAAGCTTTTCCCCAATCATATATATAAAAATTTAGAAAATCCTGATCAGAGAATCGCTGCTAAAGACGACCCAAAAAGATTTCTCGAACTGGGTACTGGTAATCGGATTATTATCGATGAGGTTCAGGAGGTTCCAGAACTCACATCGTATATTCAGGTTGAAGTTGATGAACAACCAATAAACTCTCAATTCGTCTTAACCGGATCTCAAAATTTTCAAATCTCACAAACTGTTTCTCAATCACTCGCTGGTCGAGTGGCTCAGTTTGAACTTTTACCACTGACCTACTCTGAGCTATCTTCGTTCAAAAATGTATCTTTGGATCAACTATTATTATCAGGTTCTTATCCTGGTAAATATACCAGAAACATTAACCAGACTGATTTCTACAGGGATTATGTTAACACTTATATCACCAGGGATGTGAGAACCTTGCAGAATGTCGGAGATTTATCCAATTTTTTGAGATTTATGCAACTTGTAGCTGGAAGAGCAGGTCAACTTTTTAATGCAAATGAGTTGGGTAGTGCAGTAGGCGTTGATTATAAAACCATTCAAAAATGGCTATCGGTGCTTGAAGCTAGCTACATTGTCTTCAGGTTAGAGCCGTATTATGAAAATTTTGGCAAACGGTTGATTAAAAGCCCTAAGCTTTATTTTTACGATACTGGCATATTAAATTATCTGCTGGGAATAGATTCTACCAAAGAACTACAAACTCACCCGAGCTACGGCAGTATTTTTGAAAACTTCATAATCGCTGAAAAATTAAAAACTATCGCCAATACCAGAGCGAATGAAAAAATATATTTCTGGCGGGACAACAATGGTGTGGAAATTGATTTGCTTGTAGATAAAGGTTTGACTAAGGACTTAGTAGAAATTAAAAGCTCTCAAACATTTCAACCCAGTATGTCTACTAATATTAAAAACGTGATACCAATCCTGTCAGTCAAATATCAAATAGATAGCTTCATCGTTTATCAGGGCAGTTTTGAGCAGAAAATTCGAGATGTAGAATTAATGAACTGGAAAAGTTTTACGAGTCATTATGAATAACGTCAAACCAACAATTCTCATCACTGGGGCCAGCTCGTATGCAGGAGCTCGCATCTACTTTGATCTCAAAGACAAGTACAATCTGATCGGTACTTACTTCAATAACCCACTTTCTGATTCTTTTCTTAAACTCGACCTGTCTGATAGAGACGCTGTTGCCCAATTCTTCGCTGATAAAAAGCCAGACATTATTGTCCATGTTGCTAACTTTCCTAGTCCAAGGAGTGCACTAGGTAACGAAATGAATTTCACCAAACTTAATGAAACCTCGACAGAATACATTGTTGAAGCATGCAATAGTATCGGTGTAAAAGTCGTTTTCATCTCCTCGCAAGCTGCCAATAACCCTGACAACATCTATGGTCGATTAAAAGTGAAATCGGAGGAATTGGTTAAAGGGGTAAAGGCTGGATACTTGATTCTGCGACCATCTTTAATGGTGGGTTTTAGTCCCAACACTACTAACCCTAGACCGTTTAACCGCATTCTTAGTTGCCTCGATAATAGATCAGTTGTCGGTGAATTTGATACTTCATGGAAGTTGCAACCCAGCTACGTTGGCTATTTATCTCAGACAATTGAAAAGGTTATTCAAAACAACATCTGGAATAAAACTATTCCTATATTTATTAACGAAGTAGTAACTCAGTACAGAATCGCCCACGACATTCTGGCACCATTTGGAGTAACGGTTGCGGAGGTAGATCAGCAGATGGATATTCCTCTCAGTCCAGAAGAATTAACCGACATGAATAACCTGGAACTGGCTCCAAATACTTACAAGGAAATGATCGAGTTGATTGTTGAGGAAATTAAAAACAGAGCTACCTTCAAACTATGATGATATCGAGATCAAAAGATCGGTACTGCGCATTCTCGGCTCGAACCTGAAAATAGATTGAAACACAGGGATAATCAGGTTCTTTCGCCTTCTCATTCCCATATGGAGCGGGATACGGGAATCGAACCCGCTTCTCCACCTTGGGAAGGTGGCATACTACCAGTGTACTAATCCCGCGCTGCAGAAAATTACCCATATTGTAACAAAAAAAGAGAGGAGAGGGCGCCGGGGTTTGGGGCCGCGATTATTTCTGGCAACTGCCCGCAGCTCAGGCAATCCCAAAAAAAACCACAGTCAAACCTTAAGGCTCGCTCTCCTCATCTTCAGGCTCCTCCACTCGCCTCTCCGGCCCACACCATTCAATAGTGTGGGTCAAAAGTAAGGCGGCCAGAAGAGCCAGGACTATCAGGATTTCATACTCCACGATAGTCACCTCCTTTTTTTTATTGGAAGTTACGTCAAAATACCATGAAAAACCGGGTGCTAAAACTGCCTTTTTCTATAACAAAAAGGGTCTGAAAGTTAGGTATTAACGGGTAAAACACCAATGCATTAATCCTGGCGACCCCGAACGGATTCGAACCGTCGATCTCCTCCGTGACAGGGAGGCATGTTAACCGCTACACCACGGGGCCATTTCCATTTCGTTGTTAAAGCTCAAACAACTGCTTGAGAGATGTGATTATACGATATTTTACCCAGTTTTGCCAAATTGAAACACTAGCACAACGCCAATGTTTTCTTTACTGTACTCAAACACGGTCTATATAGTATCATACAAGTATCAGCTAAATATTACGCGAAAGGAAAATATGACTCCCATTATTCTGATCGGCATTGTTTTGCTTGGCTTGGTTTTCTATGCCATCGGCATCTACAACACTCTCCAAAGACTGAAAACTCAAATTGTGGCCAGTATTCAGGAGATTGGCAACCAGCTCAAAAGGCAGGCTTCTTTGATTCCCAACTTGGAAACTTCGGTTAAAAGCTATCTCAAACATGAAAAAGGTATTTTTGAAATGCTGACTGAGGCTCGTAAGTCGGTGGCGGCCGCTCAGGAATCAGGCGACGCTACTACTATCGATGACGCTATCGCCAAGATTCAAAATGTTGTTCCCAGACTGCAAGTGGCGATCGAGGATAATCCCGAACTCAAAGCCGACACTACGGTCACTAAATTTATGGACGAACTGACTGACACCGCCGACAAACTGATGTACGCCCGCCGTTCGGTCATCGATCTCACCCAGATGTACAACGAGAAGTTGGTGATGTTCCCATCTAATTTGGTAGCAGGCGCGTTTGGCTTCAAACCTGAAAAAGGTCTGGAAACGCCTCAAGCCGGGGAGCACGTGACGGTTTCAGCCAGCGAGATGAAGGATCCCAAAGTCAATCTCGATAAATAAAACTGCCCTCTAGAATTATTATGACTCACTATCAGCTTGTTGCCAGCAACAAACGTAAGTCGGTGCTGATTATCGCCGGCTTTGTGATTTTTATTGTCGGCGCGGCCTACGCCATGACCCAGGCTTTTGGCTTTGGCTTGGACTTGGTGGGGATGGCGTTGATTTTTTCCGGCTTGATGTCTTTCGCTTCGTACTGGTGGTCGGATAAGATTATTTTGTCCATTTCCGGCGCCAAAGAAGCCAAGCGTGATCAGCACTTTGATTTTTTCACGGTGGCGGAAAATATTGCTCAAAGTCAAAGAATGCCACGGCCCAAGCTTTATGTGATTGAAGACAGCGCTCTGAACGCTTTTGCCACCGGCAGAGATCCTCAGCACGGGGTGGTGGTGGCTACTACCGGTTTGCTGGCTAAACTGAACAGGGCAGAGCTGGAAGGGGTGGTGGCGCATGAGCTTTCACACATTAAAAATTATGATGTTCGGCTGATGTCGATTGTCACTATTTTGGTGGGGTTTGTGGCGCTGCTGGCAGATTGGATGTTGCGGGCGAGTTTTTGGGGTAGCGGCAATCGTAATAACAACCGCTCCGGCGGCCAACTGCAAGTGATTTTTATGGCAGTAGGTCTGCTGCTGGCTTTGCTCTCACCTCTGATTGCTCAAATTATTCAGTTGGCCATCTCCAGAAGGCGGGAGTTTTTGGCTGATTCTTCCGCGGCCGGCATGACCAAAAATCCTGAGGGTTTGGCAAAGGCGCTGGAAAAAATCAGCTCAGATCACCAGCCGCTTAGAGCCGCCAACAAAGCTACTGCTCATTTATACATCAGCAATCCGCTCAAGGATGCAAGGGGAGCGGCTCATTGGTTTGCCGGACTTTTTCAAACTCATCCTCCGGTGGCGGAAAGAATTCGGGCCTTGCGCTCCATGATTACTTAAAGGATTTATGTCAAACAAAATTTCTACTGCTCAAGTAAAACACATCGCTGCTCTGGCGAACATTCCGATTACGGAAAGTGAAGAAGCTCAGTTAGCAGCGGCTTTTAGCGAAACTTTGGCAACGGTGAGTGAGCTAATGTCGGTGAAAGTTGAAGGAGTTGAGCCAACTCATCAAGTCACTGGCCTGCAAAATGTTTGGCGGGAAGATGAGGTTGATCAAAAAAGCATGCTCACTCAAGAAGAGGCGCTGGCCAATGCCAAGAATACTCATCAGGGATACTTTGTGGTGGAACGAATTATTGATGAGTCGTAATTGAACGGAAAAATCTATGTCACAGGCAAAATTAACTCTCAAACAGGCGCTGGCAGGCTTAGAAGCCGGCGAGTTTTCACTTTCTGAAATATATAAGGATGTAAACAAAGCCGTTCAAACTGATAATAGTCAGCTCAATATTTACTTAACTCTAAACGAAAAAGCCGAGGTTGAGGCGGCCAATCTTGGCAACTTACCGCTCAAAGGCTTACCGATCGCCGTGAAAGACAACTTCCTAACTAAGAACTTGCGAACCACCGCCGCTTCCACCGTCTTGGACGAGTTTGTGCCACCCTTCGAATCAACCGCCACCGCAAAATTAAAAGCGGCCGGAGGAGTAGTTTTGGGCAAAACTAATCTTGATGCCTGGGCGCATGGATCTTCAACCGAAACTTCCCAGTACGGCAGAACTCTCAATCCGCGCCATCCCGATTACTTACCCGGTGGTTCTTCAGGCGGCAGTGCCGCAGCCGTGGCGGCCGATTTTTGTATTGCCGCCTTGGGAACTGAAACAGCCGGTTCGATCAGACAACCTGCCGCCTGGTGTGGCGTGGTTGGCTTGAAACCCACCTACGGCCGGGTCAGTCGCTACGGAATTGTACCGATGGCTTCTTCCACCGATTCTCCAGGTACACTCACCAAAACCGTCGAAGACAGCGCTATTTTGCTCAACTACCTGGCTGGCCACGATAAAAAAGACTCCACCACCGGCCCACAACCAGTCCCAGACTTCACCCAAGCTCTAAACACCGATATTAGCGGCCTCAAAATTGGCTACCTCTACCATGATCTTGAGGGACTGGAAATCGTTAATCCCGTCATTGAAGAACAACTGAAGGTTCTGGAAAAACTGGGAGTCAAAGTGGAAAAAGCCAGCGCTATGGATCCCAAACACGCTATCAGTGTTTACACAATTGTCCAGCGCGGCGAAGTCAGCAGCAATTTGGCCCGTTTTGATGGCATCCGTTATGGCAACGACCGCTCGTTCTTTGGTGATGAGGCCAAACGCCGAATTATGCTTGGCACTTACACCCTGAGCAAAGGTTATGCCGATCAATACTACAACACCGCTCAAAAGGTCAGAACTCTTTTTCTTCAAGATTTCGAGAGACTTTTTGCCACTTATGACGTACTAATCAGCGCCACTTCACCCAATTATGCCAAAAAAATTGGCGCTACTGAGGGAACGGCCATGTTCGGCGAGCTTGAAGACATGCTGTTGGAGCCCAGTTCCATTTCCGGTTTGCCGGGCATCAACATCCCTTGCTATCACGATCAAAAAACCAACCTCTTTTTAGGGATGAATATCGTTGGACCCATGTGGGAGGAAGCTAGAGTCATCGCGGTCGCGGCTGCTTTTGAAAAAAACACCCCCTGGAATAGTTGGAGGAACGCCTCATGACCAAGCTCGATCACTACAAACTCATCTGTGGCCTGGAAGTCCACGCCGAGCTCAAAACCAACTCCAAAATGTTTTGCGGCTGCAAAAATGATCCGTTCGGAGCGACAAAACCCAACAGCTACACTTGTCCGGTTTGCTTGGGCTTGCCCGGCGGCTTGCCGGTAGCCAATAAAAAAGCCATCGAGTGGACCATCAAACTCGGTTTAGCTTTAGGCTGCAAGATCAATTTATTTTCCAAGTTCGACCGCAAGAATTACTTCTACCCCGATCTGCCTAAGGGCTACCAAATCAGCCAGTATGATCTGCCTTTTTGCTACGATGGCTTGGTAGAAACAAGCGAGGGTCTGGTGAGAATCACCAGAATTCATCTGGAAGAAGACACCGGCAAACTGCTCCACAAAGAAGTAGCCGGCAAAAAAGTTAGTCTGATTGATTTCAACCGCAGTAGCGTGCCGCTGATTGAGATTGTCACTGAACCGGACATCACTTCTCCCACTCAGGCCAAGGAGTACGGCAAAAAAATCCGCCAAATCCTGCGCTACCTGGAAATTGCCGACGCGGACATGGAGCAGGGCGGTATGCGGTTGGAAGCTAATATTTCCTTGGCTAAAACCGATGCCAACGATCTGCCAACCTACAAAGTCGAAGTCAAAAACATCAACTCCTTTAGATTTATGGAAAATGCGATCAAGTACGAAATGGAGCGGCACGCCGCACTGCTGGAAAAAGGAAAAACACCGGCCCAAGAAACTCGCGGCTGGAATCCCACCACCGGCAAAACTTTCCCTCAGCGCACTAAAGAAACGGCTGAAGATTACCGCTACTTCCCCGATCCTGATTTGCCGCCCATTGTCTTCAGCAAAGCCCAAATTGAAACCATCCGGCAGTCTATTCCTGAGCTGGCCGATGAGAAAGCCCGGCGCTGGCAAAAAGAGTTCGACATCGAGCCTAGGTACGCGACCATGCTCACTGCCAACCGCCACAAAGCCGAGTGGCTGGAAACAGTTTTTGCCAGCGCCCAAGCAACTGACACAACCCCCAATCAGCTGGCCAAAGCCATCATCAATAAAAAAATCGAAATTAAGAAGGGCGAGGCTGCCAACAAGGTCATCGCCCGTTATCAAAAACTCACCGCTACCGACAACGTCACTGAAGAAGAGTTGCAAACCGCGATTGCCAAAGTAGTACAGGCCAACACCGAGGCTGTAACTAGATTTAAAAATGGCGAAACCAAACTCCTCGGCTTCTTCATGGGCCAAGTCATGCGGGAGTTGGGGAAAAAAGTAGATGCACCTGCACTTCGCCAAAAGCTTTTGCAAGAAATTGCCTAGCTTTTTACCTCCCTAGAAACTCGACGATTTTCCTGCTAGGATACCACTAAACTATGGCTCACAAACAAAAGTTTGTTCATCTTCACGTCCACACTGAGTACTCGATGCTCGACGGCCTTTCTAAGTTGCCTCAGCTGGTAGCCAAAGCCAAGGAAAACGGGCAGGAGGCGCTGGCTATCACTGACCACGGCGGCATGTATGGGGCGCTGCATTTTTACAATGCTTGCAGAAATAATGACATCAAACCGATTATCGGCTGCGAGTTTTATATGGCGGCCGAAAATCGCGCCAACAAACAAACCCGCATGGGTGCTGATCAGTATCACCTAACTATTTTGGCCAAAAATTTCAAGGGTTACCAAAACCTTAACCAACTGGTCACTATTGCTAATTTTGAAGGTTTTTCCTACAAGCCTCGCATCGATGAAGAAGTGTTGTTTCAACATAGCCAAGGCTTAATTGTCACCAGCGGCTGTCCGTCGAGTATTTTCAACCAACTGATCAGAGATGGTAAACTCGAGGAAGCCGAAGAGCGGCTGCTCAGATTCAAAAAACATTTCAAGGGCGATTTTTACATCGAAATCCAACAACACCCCAACATTGATTTCCTACCTGAACTCACTAAAAACCAAGTGATGTTGGCTCGCAAACTTGATATCCCCCTGGTGGCCACCAACGATGTTCATTATGTGGAAAAATCTGAGGCCGCCGCCCAAGACGCCCTGCTGTGTGTGCAAACCCGCAAGCTTATTGCCGACAAAAAACGGATGACCATGATGGACTCACCTGATTTTTACCTCAAAACCACAGAAGAAATGGTGGAGCTATTCAAAGATTACCCCGAGGCTATCGCCAACACTGTAGCCATTGCCGAAAAATGCAACGTCAAAATCCCCACCGGCCAGCTGATTTTTCCTAATTACCCGCTGCCAAAAGGGGAAACTTTGGAAAGTTATCTCAAAAAGCTCACTTATGAACAGGCAAAAAAGCGCCTTGATAAGATTGATCAGGAAATTACTGAGCGGCTTGACTATGAGCTCAGCATCATCAACGACAAAGGCTATGCGGCCTACTTTCTCATCACCCAGGATTTTGTTAACTGGGCCAAGGATCAAGGTATCGCTGTGGGACCGGGGCGGGGGTCGGCCGCCGGCTCACTGGTTTCCTACTCCCTGGGCATCACCGACATTGATCCGCTCAAACATGGCCTGGCCTTTGAGCGCTTTCTCAATCCGCAACGCCCGACTCCGCCGGACATCGACCTCGACTTTGCCGATACCCGCCGTGATGAAGTCATTCAATACGTGGCCGATAAGTACGGCCATGATCATGTGGCTCACGTCATTACTTTTGGAAGAATGGAGGCCAGAGTGGCTGTCCGTGATATTGGCAGAGTGCTGGGCATGCCTTACGAAGAGCCGGATAAAATTGCTAAGCTGATCCCCAACAATCCAGCCAAAAAAACCCCCCTCAAACAAGCCATCCAAGAGGTACCGGAACTACAGCAGTACTATCAGCAACCCAAATTCAAAAAACTGCTTGATTTAGCCATGCAAGTTGAGGGCAGTGTGAGGCACTCTTCCGTCCATGCTGCCGCTATTATTATTACCGACAAGCCGCTCTCCAACTACGTGGCCACTCAACAAGATACCCGTTCGGGCAAAACTATCACTCAATATGATATGTACGCTCTCGACTGTAACGTCGATGACGACGCTATTGGCCTGCTCAAATTCGACTTTCTCGGGCTCAGGAACCTCTCAATCATCCAGCACGCCCTTGGTTTGATTGAGCAGTATCACCGGAAAAAAATCGAGATCAACAACATTCCGCTCGACGACAAGAAAACTTTTGAGCTGCTGTCTCGCGGCGATACTTCCGGCGTTTTCCAGCTTGAGTCTGCCGGCATGAGGCGGGTAGCCAGAAGCCTTCAACCTAGCCAGTTCTCAGACATTACCGCTATGGTGGCGCTTTATCGCCCGGGCCCGATGGAACTTATCCCCAGGTTTATTGAGGGCAAACACAATCCCGATACCATTGAGTACCCCCACGAATCACTTATTCCGGCACTTGAGGAAACCTACGGCATTATGGTCTACCAGGAGCAGATCTTGCTGATTGCCAACATTATGGCTGGTTACAGTCTGGGTGAGGCCGACATTCTCAGAAGAGCCATTGGCAAAAAAAAGAAAAAACTGCTCGACAAGAACAAGAAAAATTTCATTTCCCAATCAATTGAAAAAGGCTACCAAAAAGCAACGGCTCAAAAAGTCTGGGAGTACATCGAGGCTTTCGCCAATTACGGTTTTAACAAAGCTCACGCGGCCAGCTACGCCATGATCGCTTACCAGACCGCCTATCTTAAAGCCAATTATCCGGTCGAGTACATGACGGCTTTAATGAGTGTTGAGTCCGGCTCACACGGCATGAACCGCGACCAAAAAGTAGCGGTAGCGATTGAGGAAAGCAAGGGCATGGGCATCAAGGTTTTGCCTCCCGATCTGAACAAGTCTGATGACGACTTTACCATCGAAACCGATGAGCACTCGCTGCAAAAGAAAGCTATTCGCTTTGGTCTGAACGCTATTAAACACGTCGGCAGCGCGGCCATTGACAACATTCTGGCCGTGAGAAAAGAGGTGGGGAGCTTCACCTCTCTCACTCAATTTATTCACAAAACTGATGGCCGGAAAGTTAATAAAACTTCTCTTGAATGCTTGATTAAAGTTGGCGCTATGGACACTTTTGGTACTCGCTCCAGCATGTTGGAAAGTCTGGAATCTATCCGCAATAAAGCCTCGCAGTTGCAGTCGGAAATTGACGGCCAGGACATGCTTTTCACCGATGTGGTCAACATTGACGAAATGATGCAGGACACTTTTCCGCAAATCGCGGAGTATCCCAAACAGGAGCTGCTTTCTTTTGAAAAAGAGCTGCTCGGGCTTTATCTCACCGATCACCCCATGGCTCACTCGCTCAACCTGGTAGAAAAGAAAATTAACAAAAAGATTGCTGATCTTGATCACACCATTCACACCGGCCAGCAGTTTTTATTTGGCGGCGTAGTGACTAGATTTCGAGAAGTTAATACCAAAAGATCCAATCAGCCAATGGCTTTCATCACTCTTGAGGATACTAGCGGCAGTATTAATGTCGTGGTTTTCCCCAAACTCTATGAGGAAAATAAAGCTTTGCTGGCAGAAGATGCGGTGCTGCTGATCAAAGCCAAAGTGGATTACAGAGAAGAAGAGTTGCAACTGATCGCTGAAAGCATTGCTTCTCCAGGTGGGATGGAATTGGATCATGCAGACTCAGAACTCCATCACGAAGTCTTTGTGCCTCGAAAAACCAGTAAATCTACTTTGGAAAAACTGGGCCAGCTGTTGAAGGGCAACCCCGGCGATGATTCGGTGGTGGTGTTGATTCCCAACGGCGGTAAACCTCACAAAATGCGACTGCCGTATGGCGTTAATTGGAATGAGAAGTTAGAAAAAGAGATTGAAAGTTTGTTGACTTAAAATTATTCAGTCTTTTCAGCGGTGATGGTTGTTGCGCCGTCTCTATCGCTTTTTATTTTGATTTTATAATAAAAAATTATTAATGAACCAACAGCGCCAGCAAGAACAAAGGCCTTGAGCATTTTTCTTACTTGCTCTTTTTGATCACTACTCAAACCTTCGGCAACTGCTAAAAAAGCATTGATCGCGGCTATATTGGTGGGACCGCTGTACTCTTTTTTTTCTGGCATCTTCTCAATTCTAAAATCTAGATAAATAGAACCTACATCATACCACAATAAGCTTATAATTTTCCCTCTTTTTCTGCGGCACACTTCAAAGTATAATTTGGCTCCATGAGCAATCATGGATCTTCAGCTTCCCAGGGTAACACCAAGTATGTTTTTGTCTCAGGCGGGGTTTTGTCTGGTTTAGGGAAAGGTATTACCAGCGCTTCTCTGGGGATGCTACTCAAAAATCGCGGCTACAGCGTCACCAACATCAAATGCGAAAACTACCTCAATCTTGATTCGGGTAATATTAATCCCGTCGAACACGGCGATGTTTTTCTTTGTGAGGATGGCTTGGAAGCTGATCTGGACCTGGGCTCATACGAGCGCTTCTTGGGTCAAGAAGTGGGGACGGCTAACTTCACTACCCTCGGGCAAATTTATTACAACGTTATCGACAACACTCGCAATCTCAAGTACGATGGCGCCACTGTAGACGCCTGGATTTACATTCCTCAAGAAGCAATTCACAGGATCACCCAAGCAGGCGAAGGGTTTGATATCTGTCTGGTTGAGCTGGGCGGCACTGCCGGCGAGTACCAAAACGTGATTTACTACGAAGCTTACCGCATCATGAAGCTGCAGAATCCTGAGGACGTTATTCACGTTCATGTGACTTATTTCCCCAATCCTTCCCACATCAACGAGCTGAAGTCCAAACCGACTCAGCTTTCGGTGAAAACTCTTAATTCCATGGGTATTCAGCCTGATTTCGTGGTGGGCCGGGGTGAGTTCATGATCGACGACAAGCGCAAAGAAAAAGTGGCTTATTATTGCAACATGAATAAGGAAGACGTCATTTCCAATCCGGATCTAAATACTATTTATGAAGTACCCCTGGTGTTGGCAGCCCAAAATTTTGACACCAAGGTGCTGGAAAAACTTGGCCTGGAAGAAAACAAAGCCAAACTGCACGATTGGGAGGAGTTTGTCCATAAAATTACTGCCAAAAAGAAGCATCAGGCTAGCATTGCCATTATTGCCAAGTACATTGCCACCGGCGATTTTGAACTTCAAGATTCTTATGTTTCGCTGGTAGAATCACTTAATTTTGCCAGCTGGAACTATGACATTGGTTTGGAAATTGTCTTTATTAATGCCGAAGAACTGGAAAGAGGTGAGAAACAGGCTCTGGAAAGCCTGGAAAAGGCTCAGGGCATTATTGTGCCGATTGGTTGGGGCGAGCGGGGTGTGGAAGGCAAAGTTCAGGCCATTAAGTTTGCCCGGGAAAACAAAGTGCCTTACTTAGGTCTTTGCTACGGCATGCAGTTGGCTTCAGTAGAGTTTGCCCGCAACGTAGTCGGGCTGGAAGACGCTCACACTACTGAAGTGGCGCCGGAAACTCCTCATCCAATCATTCACGATATTCCTTTTGAGGAAAAGTACCAGCGCATTAAAGGTAAAGGTGCCAGCATGCGTCTGGGCGCTTATGATTGCGTGCTCAAAGAAGGAACGCTGGCTCATGCTATCTACAAAAAACACCGGGGGTTTAAAGATCAAGCCATCAACCTGATTTCTGAAAGGCACCGCCACCGGTTTGAGTTCAACAACGATTATCGCGCAGCGCTGGAAGAGGCCGGTTTTGTCATTTCCGGCACTTCACCGGATGATTTTTTCGTAGAAATGATTGAATTACCTCAAGATAAACACCCGTTTTTCCTGGCTACTCAAGCTCATCCGGAGTATAAATCCCTGCCGCTCAAACCCCACCCGATTTTTGTTGAGTACCTGCAAGCCGTTCTCAAAAACAGCTAACGACAAATCAGGTTGCAATTCTTGGGGTCTTTCAGTAGAATATAACCCCTGATTGGACGCCGGAAGAATAGGGGCGTGATCGGTAAATAAGCGAATTAAGCGAAAGAAATTATGGCACAATACTTTAAGTACCAAGACCAAACCATTGCTTCGGGCGATACCGTCAGAATTCATCAGGAAGTGATTGAGGGAGACAAGAAGAGAATTCAGATTTTTGAAGGCATCGTCATTGCTATCAAAAATAGAGGCACCAATAAATCCTTTACTGTCAGAAAAATTGGCGCCAACAACATTGGAGTGGAAAAAATCCTCCCCGCAAATCTACCTACAATCAAGAAAATTGAGGTAAAACGTAAAGGTCATGTCAAACGCAGCAAACTTTACTACCTCAGAGACAGGGTCGGCAAAGCCGCCACCCGGATTCGCGAGAAGAGCGCTAACGTCGCGGCAACTCAAGAAGCATAATTTCCGGTCAGGGCAGGTAGGAGAAATTGCGGCCGCCAAGTATTTGCAAAGGCGCGGTTATCAAGTTCTAGAGAAAAATATTCAGGTTGGCCGCTTTGAAATCGACATCATCGCGCTCGACAAAAAACATCAAGAACTGGTCTTTGTTGAGGTTAAAAACAGAAAAAACTCACGGCACGGCCACCCGAGCCAGGCTGTTGACGCAAAAAAGCTTTATAAAATGGCCGCGGCTGCCGAAATGTATCTGAGACGGCAACGTTTGCAGCAGGATTACCGTTTTGATATCATTGCTGTGTCTGGTAATAAAATAGAGCACTTTGAAAATATCAGCTGGAATTTTTAAGTTTCAGCAGCTAAGCAAATTAACAACCGGCAGAGGTATTAATACCTTGCAGCCGGCGAGAAATATTTTACGAATGCGAACTTTCAGCTTGTCCGAGAGAGCATGAGTAGAATGTTTGAGCCGGCCCCATCGTCTAGCGGTTAGGACGCAGGGTTTTCATCCCTGAAACCGGGGTTCGATTCCCCGTGGGGTCACACGATAAATTTGATAACCCAATTTGCCCACTTGGTACTTAACGCTTGGATTTTTATGTCACACCAATACGCAAAAGAATGTGCGGCAAAGTATATCGGGTCAACTTTAGAATCTCCTTACACTGTACATAAAAACAGAACAATTGCTGAATTATTGGCTGAATTATTAAGAAAAATTGAAGTCCCAACTGTTTTTGATTTGGGAGGCAATGTTTCAGGTCTGATTAAAAAACAGGGCTCATTAAGATTTCAATTAGAGCAAGTGAGTATTAAGTACTATTCTCTTGATCTTGTTCCGGAATATTTCAGTATTGCCTTCGCACAATCATTGGGGGTAGAAAATGACAACATCTTTGGAAATCGAATAGGCGTTGTAGGGGACCTTAGATCATTGCCAATGGCTTCTCAGTCATTAGAAGCTGTTGTAGCGGCTGATGTCATTGAGCACATTCCCAACCCAAGCAATCCAATCAGCGAAATAAAAAGAGTGCTGCAACCTGAAGGTCTTGGTGTCATCGTAGTTCCATCATTATATAAATTAGACACTATAAACGCTCCTTATATTAGAGAAAAAAGATATTCGTCTCACGCAAATAAATTTACTTTTTCAGAGTGGATAAGCATCATTCAAGATAGCGGCCTGACTATTGACATGAATCTTTCCAGACCATTAGGAATACTTTCTGGCTTGCTTTATATGACCTGGTTAGATTCAAGATTTGTACCACAAAAAGACTCTAAAGAATCAGAAGAAATCTTTTCTGATCAGGCAAATTTATTCAAAGAAATAAAAAGGATTGTTAGTTCATTTGATCCTGAAATGGATAATTATCTCCTGCAACACCCGCATGAAATGGATGATCTGGCCGAAATGATAAAAAACGGAGAAATTGTAGCTCTAATTGCCAAAATAAGACAGCTGTTACTAGATCGTTTAGAGTGTGAGCAGGTTTCTTTGTTTGATGAAATGTTGTGCATATTACAAGAAACTAATTTTGACCGGCCATCTTTGTCAAAAATTCAAAGCGCTGTTTCAGAAAACGGCAATTTCTTTTTAGGAAACTCGGTATTATTGATCGTAAGAAATAACTAGTTCATGTTATACTGCTCCACAAAGTGAGCGATAGTCCTGAATACCTCCATTTCACCCCCAAAGCTGAAGTCCCAGACTACAATGATTTGGTTGAAAATAGCCGAGTGATCTCTCCAACATTCCTGGTTCCTTTGCTTAAAGAAGCCTATGAGGAACTTACCCAAACGCCGGGTGAAAATCTGACGCTCAGACAGTTTTGTGCCCCTCCCTGGCTTGGTTGGTGGGTTGATTTTCTGGAGTCCATTGCTACCGATCAAGACGAACCAACCATTTATTCGGACAAACTCAAGCCCAACTTGGAAGCTATCAAAAGCGCAGTGGCAGAACATCACCGAGCTGGTAAATCAAGCGGGCTGCTTTTAATGGGCGGCGGTGAGGGCACTGAAGCCCACCGGCATGCCCAAGATCATGTGGCCAAACATGTTGACGTTCCCATTTTGTTAATTGAACATCCTGAATATGTCGAACAGAAAGCCAGAGGCGGCCGGTTTTTGCCTCTGGCGATTGGTCTGTCGATGTGGGCGCTTTATCCTCGCACTGGCCTCGTCGGCCTGGTGCCAAGAAACGAATACTGCCTGCATTTGAATCACTTTTATCGAGGCGTTCACAACCTAACCGGAGCCGAGTATCATTTTGCCTCCGCGGATGATCCCAATCATCTGGCCAAAATAACTCGCGGCCAGGAAATCGCGGATTTCTGCACCATTCCAACTTTAGATGTTGAATTACATCCTCCTACTACAGAGCGAACAAAAAAACTGATCCCCTAATTTTAGGGGTAATCATACAAGAACTTTACCGAATTGAGGTAACGGCTAAGATGACTCAGGCACGACAGAGAAGCCGATTGGACCGCCACTAATAAAGAGATAAAGATTAAGAACGATAGTCAAAAGACAATCCTACTCCGTACTCAACAAAGCTAAAAGCCTACCAAGCAAAGTTTTCCTTTCGCTGACGAGATCGCCTGTTTCAGAATCAACCACCACGTCTACGGGAATTTCAACCGGATACAATCCCAGTAATCTACCCAACTTGGTTCCGGTGATAGCTAGTTCGGACTTGTTTTCCTCCTGGCCAACAAAAACCCTATTCACCTTAGTAATGCCATAGCGCTGTTTGGCAGCCTCAATTTTCACTTCCGGCCCCACTGCCTCCTCCATTTTCTGATCGGCAATTTCTTCGGCTGTTTTAGCTACCCGATGAGCTTCGCTGGTATCGGTGTTTACGTTTTGTTCCCGAACCTTATTATTTTGCGAAGTGTCTGGATTTTTCACCGGCACTTCCCGCTTAGCTCTTTCGTCTTTAGGACTTACTGGCCTTTCTCCGGGGGCGGCAATCCTAACCTGTGCCTTGAGAGGATTGACTGTGGTTTTTTCTCGAATCAACGCTCCTGTGGCTTCATTATAAATTTTCTGGTGAATTTCAACCCCGTCGCGCCTGTAAGTTTTGGTCACTTCTACGCGCCTGCCATCTTTACTAAAAGTTTCATGAAAACTAGTCCCTTCTTCGATCACCATCTCGCCAGCCATAACCGGAGGCGCAATCACAATCATCATAACTCCTACGAAAGATGCAGCCACCAGTAACCCTAAAACACGGTGTGATGTTTTCATATATCATTTAATATACAAAAAAATACTTTACTTGTAAAACTGTAAATTGGTGCTATTTTTGCAGCTAAAAGAGCGCTTATTTTTCTTCACTAAACATAGAACCAAAAACCCGCACTGCCAGAACTGAGCCGAGAGCCAAGACCCAAAACCAGTTGGCCAGAGTGTTCATAGCCGATGTTGAAACATAACACCAGTCATCACCTACGAGATAAATCGCCAGAATGGCAGCTCCAGCCAAGGCTAGTCCAATAGCAACTTTGGTAGCGGTTGCTGTTGCTAGAGTTAGTTCTAACAAAATCAAAATAACTAATAAAACTGCCAGCAAAATCATTGGCAAATAATATCTCCAAGCTTCGCAAGTGGTTTCCGCGCCGGCCACTTGGCCTTCAGTGCCTTCCAGGGCAGCGGCACCCAGTCCATTGCCAGCGCCAGCTGTTTCATCAACTAAGTTTTCGTCTGTGGCTCCCAAGACCTCACCAGCCAAGCCAGTAAAGTAGTTTAGGAGGCTGCCGCCCACACCATCTGCAATAGCCTCATCCTCGTCGGTAACCCCAGCTACTTCGCCTTCGCCGATGGTCAAACCCTTGCTGCCAGCGGTGGCTGTCCAGCCGGCCAAATCTTCGGCCCTGACCCGTACGCGCCAGTGACCATCTTCGAGATCGGTAATGGTGTATTCTCGAGTGCCGGAGCCGACTTTGTGAGAGCGTCTGATCTCCTGGCCCTCAAGTTCCCAGATAATTTCGTACCCATGAATGCCAATATTGTCGCTGGCTTTCTCCCACTCGACGGTGGCTTCATTGCCGTTGCGATCAATGGTAAAGTTGGGTACTGCTAAAGGAAGTTCCTGATCAAAGGCCACATTTTTCACTCCGATGGCGGAGTAGTTGCCGGCCGCGTCCAGGGCCCGGTAATAAAGCACTTGCTTGCCTTGAGCCGGAGTGAGCGGGCTGGCATAGCTCTGCCAAGCGCCGGAGTTGCTGTTCCATTGGTACTCAATGCCAACCGTATCACTGCTAACAGAAGTAAGGGTGATGGTAGGTTGAGTTTGGTACCAGCTGCGCTTGCCGTCGGGATTGGTCGGGCTGATGCTCAGGCTCACTTCCGGAATGGTTTTGTCGAGAATAATGATCAGTTTGGCAGTGTCTTCCTGATTACCGGCTTTATCAACAGCGTGGGTTTGGATGGTGTAAGTGCCTTCCGTCGGGACAGAGGGGAGAGAATATTGCCAGTTGGTGGGATCGACACTGCTGGTATCAAAGATGAGCTCGGTGCTGCTGTCTACCCAAGCTGTGCCGTTCCAATATTCGCCATCATCTTTTTGGATGGAGATGAGAACTTTGTCAACGCCACTGAGGTTACTGAGGTTGTCGCTAGCGGTGCCGGTGATGGTGCCGTCCCAATTGTTGACAATGATAGTGTCATCTTCAACTGTGGCACCCTGTGGGGGAGTGATGGTGCTGGTGGGGGCGGTGTTGTCGACTGTTATCAGATAAGGATTGGCCGCATCGTTGCTCCAGGGTGATTCGTTTCCTGCCGCATCTCTGGCCTTCACTCTGACGTAATAGGTTCCCTCAGGTGTTCCTAGTGTCGAAATTTCTGAATCTACTAGCCAAGAACTAGTATAAACATTTGATAAATATCCGGCATCAGAAAAGGCTTGATACATATACTCGACTGCTGAATTATCCAATGAATCAGACCAGTCAATTTTGGTTAAATTTACAGACTGTACGAATGTACCATCTGCGGGAGATTCAATTGTTGGAATTGAAGGAGCTTGAGAATCAAGTGTATAACTCCAAATTTCACTCCAGTTCGATTTGTTACCAGCCTCATCAATAGCACGAACCTGCCAATATATAGTGCCGTCAGACGTTCCAACAGACGGAATCATTGGGCTAGTTAATGGGTGCTGTGAAGCATCACCGTTCACCCACGATTGCCACAACCCACTGGTTAAAACCCCGTCCACTTGCGCTGGGTTTTGAGAAGCTTGATACTCATAGGTAACTGGTCCACCAAGATTATCAGTTGCAGGATCCCAGGTATAATCAAACACGTTTGAATTTAAAAATATATTATGAGGATATCCATTGGTCGGAATGCTTGGAGCTTCCTGATCCAAAATCAAGCCACACTGTTCCGATATTTCACTCTCATTACCTGCCTGATCTACTGCGATCACGGTATAGTGGTAAGGATTGTTTCCCGGAGGCATGCCGGCAGTTTTTACCGTTGAACTTGCCGGAAACCACTCATGCTTTTGAGTAAACTTAGTACCAAACCAGTATCCTGCCAGATCAGGCTCTAAGTTAGCGTTCCACTGTAAAGTGATTTGTGGTGTGTTGGTAAATCCTCCACAGCCGATTTCATTCACCGGATTGACTCCATGACCACGGTAAATAGTGCCCCAGGTAGGTTTGGCTGGAGCGGTGTTGTCTATATTGAAATGCCAAGAAACGGTATTGCTTAAAGTGCCTCCCGCATCTTTGGCATTTGTTTTAACAAAATATGCTCCATCACCCAGATAACCAGCTGTAGTTGCTAAATCGCAAACGAAAGTGTGTTCAGCCACTGTTGGATTAATTGTTTGATTGACGCAGGTTTTTATAAGTCCAAACTCACCATAGAGATTAGCAACAACTTGCGCTATACCACTTTCGCCATCAATTGAACGAATCTGCATAGCTGGTAAAGAAGCTGTAGTGTAAACACCATTTGTTGCTGGTGACAAAACCTCCGTGAATGGTTTTTTAGTATCTACATTGCCAAAATATCCAACATTAGAGCGACTGCCTATATCTTCATAGTGTACGGTTCTACAATAAGGCCCCTCAGCAACATTTCCGGACAGATTATCCGTATTGATATGATAAGGAGTGCCACTCCAATTTTGCACTTGCTGCGTCCAGCCTTCTTTTATTACCTCACATACGTGATACGTGCCAGCATCTTTAACCGCACTAAAACTAAACTTGCCTGCTGCATTTGTTTGAGTAGTTTTTAAGAAAGACCAACTGCCATCATCTTCCTCTTGATAAAGATTCATAACCCAACCTTCGCTCAAGTTTTCGGCTTTATCATTACAGGAAATCATTCCATAACAATCGTTCATTTTATGATCTCTGTAAACCGTGCCACCGAGAGAAAGTTGGTGTTTGCCATCGGGGTCTGGGTGGGCAACATTAAAACGTGTCCAGTCGAAGTCCCAATCTCGTTCGGGACCAAAAGTCATTCTAACTGATACCTTGCCTGATAGACCTGTAACTGTGTGTAGTTTTGTTTCTCCAGGTAACACAGAAACAGAAGGGTATGAGTAATCATCTTCTGCAAGATAGCGTAATCCATTACATGTACTATGTAAGGGATCCGCACCTATGCGACAAGGACCATGCTTACTAGTGCCAGAGGCTGGATTGTCATCTTTTTTAATTTCAAACCACATATCTCTAGTTGTTGGGTTCACAAGGTTGAGGCTAACAGTGGACTGCGTATTGCTAACAAAATCGACGTAAGGCGCATCTTGTCCCATCCTCCGGGGATTTTGTTTGTTCTTATTCAATTCATTAGTGCTTGGAAATGGATCTAACACAGATTCACTTGTCAAAAATTCACTTGTCACCACAAACACCGTAAAATGATCCAGGCTTTTTGCCTGTACGGTTTTGCCCAACAACTCAACATTTTCAATCTCTTTAGCCTCATCCAGGGTCTCCGGCGAGTCAGCGTACACCAACCGCAACTGAGTTTCCTCAACATCAGGAACCAAAACAGACAAATCGTAAGCAAAAGTGCCATTGGCCATACTCGAGGTAATGTCATAAGCAATTGGGCTAACCGAGCTGAGCTCTTGCTGTTGCTCTTCAGTCAAAGAAATTTCCTCAATGCTGAGGCTGCCCGGACTGCCGCTTATGCTAGTAAAAGTGACCTGAACTTCCTGCCCCAGAGAATCTTGAAAAACATAAGTTTCGTTTAAAGCAACTGTGGCTACAAAAAAGCCGGCTGTCGGCGCTTCTTGAGCTTTCTCATCCGCCACCACTGCCTCGGCTTCAACCGGAGCTTCCTCTAAAACATCTGCTTTCGTCTCATCAATTTCAGCAGTATTTTCGTCAGGTTGCGCCGCTACACCCTCAGTTTCCTCAACTACCGCGATTTCTTGATCACTGTTTTCTGCTTCCAGAGCTTCTTCACCAATGACAGCCTCATCAGCAGCAATTTCCTCAACAACAGTCACCGCGCTTTCCTCATAAACAACGGTTGTACCCAAGTCATGCCCTAAAACAGCGCTTTCACTAGCCACACTCTCACCGGCATAAACAGGCACAACAGTAGCCAGCATGGGGTAAAAACTTTGGAAAAATAGGGAGAAAATTGCAAATACTTGATACAGAAGGGTGACTTTCTTCTGTGAAAGTTTTTTCATATTATTTTTTTCTGAGTTTAAACTGACTTAACTCATAAATAATACAGTTGCGGGCAGGCTAATAATTATAATATACCCTATTTTTCTATTTTTGGTATAGCAATTGTTATGAGACTTCTGCGCTATATCCATTTCAACTGTATTTTTCTAATTAAGAATCTTACCGAGCCGCAACAGCCAGCGTCTTGAAAACTCGCTTCTTAATGGCACCAATCTTGAAACCGATGCAAATCAGTTCTGTCTGGCCTGCCTCGATATTTTCCGGCAGAGGTGAAAAAGTGACGCGATTAAAAATAATGTTAACAATTTCCGGCCCAGACGGAAAATTAACAATGCCCTTGATCCGAAAAACCGATTTTGGCAGAGACTCCAGCGCCGCCAATAATTTTTCCTTGGCAAAAATCTCGTCTGACCTAAAAGTAATAGCCTCAATCTGGTCATCCTCCAGATGCTCATGTGCTGAGGTAGAGTTTTGATTGTGTAACATCTCGATGTCCTGCACCGAAATACCAAAAACCAAATCTAGATTGAGCTTGCCCTCTGGCGCTTCCACAATGGGAGACCGTTCATTTAATTCCCGAATGTAACCAACTACCCGCCGGCGCTGTTCAAGCTCGGTCAACTCCACCTTGTTTAGAACAATCAAGTCCGTCATTTGCGCCTGCCGCTTGGCCACCGGACTCAAGTCCTGATAACCTTCAAAATTCAGCACATCAATAATACTAATTACCCCATCTCGCTCCAAAAGCGGGTGATCCGATACCATCAGCGCCATGCTGGCAGGATCAGCGGTGCCGGCAGATTCAATAATAAGCCGGTCCGGCGCATAAGTGTTCACGATTTCCTCAACAGCGCTACTAAAAGGCCCCACCAAAGTGCAGCAAATGCAGCCATTCAAAATTTCCCGACTAACAATATTTTCCCCCCGCATCAATTTAGCGTCCAAATCAGCCTCGCCAATTTCGTTTTTAATATAAACAACGTTGACGTTTTTCGCTCTTAAAGCCAAAATCAAATGGGAAATAATAGTGGTTTTGCCGGAACCAAGAAAGCCGGTAAAAACTGTAGTCGGAACAGGGCTATTTGCAGTCATGACATACACCATACAGGGTTAAATGGTGATGATCAACCTTGAACGAACCAACTTTTTCGGGAGAAGAATAAACACTGTGAGCTTTCATCACTTTGTTGCATTTTTCACACACTAGGTGGTCATGACTGTCACGAAGTTCATAGTACATGTGCTTGTCATTGAGATGATGCCGGCAAATTTCGCCTTCATCCAGCATCCGCTCCACAGCCCGGTAAATACTGCTGCGATTGTATTGGTAGCCACTGTCACGAAGGTGTTTAGCCAACTGACTAATCGTCAGCAAATGTTGAGCTTCTAGATGCTCCTTGATCAGGTTTTCAAGTAATCCGCGCTCCATATGGCACATTATAACGTATAACTTTCTGAGTTGCGAACATCACCAAGGATCATTAAAATGCAGTTATGAGTAAATCAACCAAGTCTTCACCAACTTTAGATCAAGCTTTCCGGGAAATCGAAGAAGAGTTGTACCAAACTTTTCTGCAGAAACACAAAGATTACGGTAAGGGCAATATCTTGTCGATTAAAGAGCTGGGGATTGCTTTCAGGGTAAGTGAAAAGGTTGAGCGTCTGAAAAACTTGCTCATGTCAGGCGAAGCTCCAGCCAATGAATCTATCGAGGATAGCTGGACGGATATCGCCGTTTACGCTATTATCGCTAAACTTTACCGCCAGGGAAAGTTTGAAGCGCTGGAAGTGGATAAAAAGTTGCTTAAACAGTTGGAAAAATAATTCCGGCCGACTCAACTGTAAAGTTCCAAGTCGTCATCCGATCACGCTCGGGCAGGTGGTAATAAGGACTGGAAACATCCCGTTTGTAATGGGGGCCGTCCACCTTGATCCAGGCTTTGCTGTTATCTATACTGCCGCTAAAACTACCGCGCTCCAAATGCCAATTATTATAGGTGCCGCTCCTGATATTGAATGACGGCGCTTCTACAGAAAAAGTAACATAGGCCTCTTTTGCCCAGCTGCCATACCTCACAATTTCATACCTATGACCACTCAGAAATTTCACTATGCCGTGCGGCGACATGGAAAGAAAGCCACCCGGATCCAGCTTGAACTCATAACCGGTATGAGTATAAGTAAAAGTCAGCCTGCTATAGGACCGGTACTTGGTGAGATTTTCCAAACGATTGGTCTTATTAATGGTTACAGATTTAACGTAGCAAGAAAACTGTTTTCCAGGCGAAAACATCGGATGATCCGGACCCAAAAGATGCCGCTTCTTTTCCAAATAAGCAGTAAAAGCAATTAGAGGTGCAGTATGAAATCTCATTTGGGTGCATTATATACCATTTAGAGCTAATTTGATGGCTCCGTACACTGGCGGGGTATCTGGGATAGCCAAGTTAAGCGCTGGGTATTTTTGCTTAAACTGATTGATGAGTTCGGTCTGCATTTGTGGCAGTCTGGTCACCGCGCCTGATAAAACCAGGTCAAAACTCCCCTGATCCAGCTTGAGCTTCTCAATAACCGTAGAGGCTAGGAGAATTAACTCACTCACAGCGTGTTCGAAAATATGCTTGGCAGCCTCATCGCCCTGGTCATAGGCTTGAGTACAAATTGGCGCCAAATCGGCAATCTCTATTTTTGAAAGCAGGGGATTGTAGACCTCATTTTTTAGCTCCGCGATCGACAAGATTTGAAAATGGTCGCAAACTAGTTTTTCCAATAAGTTTTTTTCGCTCCTGCCGTCATAGCTTTTGACCGCCTCACGCAAAACTTGTCTGCCAATGTAATAGCCCGAGCCTTGGTCAGTCAGGAGGAAGTCCATGCCGCCGGTTTTAGCAGTTTCCCCTTGGGCGTTCCGGCCAAAAGAAATCGAGCCTGTTCCGGCTACCAAAACCACGGCGTTGGGATTGCTACTGCCGTTTTCCAGAGCAATAACACTGTCATTAACCAACTCATAATGCTCAATATGGTGGTGAGACAGAGCGCGCTGAAAGACATTGAGGGCACGCTCCCGCTCTTCATTGGTGTCCATGCCGGCCAAGCCAAGAACAATTTTCTTAATCACCATGTTTTCTTGGTCAACGGTTTCTAAAGCCTGGCGAATTGACTCAATTAAATTAAAAGAGGCTGCTCCCACTGAAGTGCTGGTGAGATTAGTGGGACCGGAAAGTCCCTGGCCCAGGGTGGCGCCGCTTAAATCACTGCAAATTGCTTCTGTTTTGGTGCCGCCGCCGTCAATACCGATAATATATTCGTTCATAATTTTAGATTCTATCAATTCTTAAAGTTAAAGTTGGTGCACCGGCGTATCCGTATCACCCGCCGAAGTTAGTTCCCGCTTTTTCCTAACATAAAGCAGCATGGTTTCCACAAACACCCCGTGGCTCCAAACCAAAGGAGTAGCAGAACGGGACTCGCCGGTGTGGGGATTGAGCTGCTCGGCCAGCACACCCGATTGATATTGATGGCTGAGCACCCAGTTAAGCACTTTTTCTACTTCAGTCAAATCTTCCGGTGTTACCGCTTCTTTTCTGAGCAGCCGCTGAGCCTCCCAAAGCGTGGTAATAAACCAAGGATTGGGTAGATTGGTGTCGCGAAAGTAGTTGTCTTTTTCGTAGCGGATGTAGCCACCCACTTCAGCAGGATTTTTCAGTCGCTCGGCCACTTGCTGCTGGGTTTTGATGAAAAGAGGATGGTCTTGTTCCAGCATTTCAAAATACCAAAGGCCAAAAAGTGAGCTGGCGTCAACAGTTTTGTCATGAATAATTTCCCCATTTTCCCCGTAGGTGGCAATGCGAACAAAAGAATCAAGCTCGGTGTTGAAAAGGTGCTCTATGGTGGCTTCTTTGATCTCCTTGGCTGCCTTGTTAAAGAGGCGCATGTTGTTGCGTTTGTCGAGCAGCTCTGAGAATTGGGCTGCCGCTTTGAGGCCGCCATAAACAGCCGCGCAGGTATAAGTAGAAACGCCAATTTTTTCCTCCCAAAGGTCGTAAGAAGGCAGCGGCAGCCCAGTCGGTTTATGTCTAAATTTCACCAAAAATTCTGCCATTTTTTCTATCAGTGGCTTATAAAGCAGTTCAATAAACTCCAAATCCTTAGCGTTTTTGTAATGCTTCCAAAGAGAAAAAAGCACGCTGGCAGTTTCATCTTCCTGAATCGGCAGTTGCAAAATCCCATCTTTCAACCACTGCTGCTGCGAAGTGGTGGAATGCCAAGTTGAGCCTAAGCTTTTATCCGGGCGGTAACGATGGTGCAAGTAACCATCTTGATGCAAAATTTCTTGGCAAAAAATAAAAAAGGGCTTGGTGACATCGGTGAAATCAGCTTCGCCAAGTGAGTTAATAATAAAAGCCGCGTCCCTCGGCCACATGTAGCTGTAGTCATCCTTACCGTACTCGATCATCTCACTGTCGGCCGAAGCAATAATGCTGCCGCGATTGTCAGTGTGGCAGCGCAAAATAAAAAGCGAAGTATCGAACAATTTTTTCAGCTCCGGCGTCACATGATCATCAAAATCAAAATGCTGCGTTTTCAACCAAGCATTCCAGTAACTCTCAGTGGAATGGAGCATTGCCGCCGGAGTTTTCTTCAAAACCAAGTCATTCAGCTCATAGCCACCATCCAAAGATTTGCCGGCGCAAATCCAATAATAAATCCGGGCTTTCTGCTTGCTTTCACAAGTGGTCGAAAACCTAATTACTGAGTCCACCGAACCGTGCTCCACCGCGTTTTTGTTTAGCTCTCCATCTTCTGCATCCTTGAAAGAGCCCTCCTTGCCCTCAAACTGGTAAGCGCCAACCGTATAGTCATCTATGGCTGTGCCGGCAGCAGTCCTGCCGTTAACAATAAACACCCGGTTGCCTTTGTAATGAACAACCGCGTTATGAGTGGGGTCATAAAAAGCAGTATTGCGTTTTTTGCTTTCATTAATGTGAAAAATCTGATGGAAAAACAGCTTAACATCAAGATGTGCTTCGGTGTGATTGTAAACATCAACTTGGCGCACAAAAACATTGGTTTCGTTGTAGACAATGTCTTCCATCACCACCGTCACCTGCAAAGCGGAGTTTTTACAAAGTAAATAACCAACCATGGTTTCCGGTTTGTAGCCAATATTGATCTCCCAACTGCCATCATCAATCCAAGAAAAGTTACCGTTCACCTGAATACCGATTCGGTGCTTATGACCGCTCACATGGTTTTCCAGGCCTACATACGGATAATACATATCCCGGACGAAGCCGTGTTCGTCCAAGCAAACTAAAAATTTGCCATTTCCTAAAGTCAGTGCTCTGGCCATGTTATTACTATACCAATCTCCTGGAGGGCTGAGCAATCTAAACAACTGGCTATAAGTAGATCAAATCAAGTTTTCCTGCAAATCCGCCAGCGCGATGCAGTAAGAACGGTAGGCTTCATAGGGGGTTTCGTACGGGCTGAAGTAAGCATGAACATCACCGTCAGCAGACCATTTGGTGCACATGTAATAAAAATGGTCGCTAATTAGTAAGTTTTTCCACTTGTTGAGCAACTCTTGGTTGCCGGTTTGTTTGACTTTTTTCTCCAAAGAGTAAATCAGGCGTAGCGTATCTTGTTGCAACTCGTTTTCTGTCCAGGCAGTAGTATCTCGGTCTATGTCAGCCCAAGAAATTGGTTCCGGCACGTCGTACACCGGCAACTTGGCCACATCTGGTGGTTTGAGTTGGGAAAAAACCATCTCCGGAGTGACAAAAGAGTTCCACTCCTTTTGTAAAAATCGGGCCACAAAAACCCGGAAAAACTCGAAAATGCCGGTATCTTCCCATTGGTGCTCGCCAAAAGTTTCAAAGTCCATAAATAAATTAACATAATCATTTTCTGGATAAAGCTCCACCCAATCCAAGTAGCGTTCAGCCGAGAGCGGATGCCACTGCCACTGACGGTTGGAGAAACGAAAAGCAATGTCATCAGAAAGCGGCGCGTGTTTTAACAAGAGCGGCAGCTTGTTTTCCGCATAACTGGAGTAGAGCTTGGTTTTTTGCCGGCCGCCCATGTATCTATCAACTGCTTCTGTCAACATTCCTTGGTAGCCCATTTTAGCCACCATTTGGGCGATATGATTTGAGTAGATCAACTCAGTGTTGCGAAATGAGCTGGGCTTAACCTCAAACCAATGCTGAATGGCTGCCTCATGCTGCTTCACTTCCTCCAAAAACTCAGTCGGCGAGTAGAGGCTGGCCAAGGAGTGATAGTAAGTCTCGGCCAAAATCTCCACCTTGCCGGTTTTTACCAGGCGTTGAATTAGCTCCAGTACCTCGGGGACATATTTTTCCGCCTGCTCCAAAAAAACGCCGGAAATTGAAAAAGCGCAGTTAAAACCTTCATGCTCATTAATCAGTTGATTCAACAACGACAACATCGGCAAGTAAGATTTGTGAGCCACTTTAAGAAAAATTTCCCGGTTGTCATCCTTTTGGTCCGAGTAAAAATAGTTAGCGCCAGGTTTGCCGACATCAAAAATAGAAATATCCCGCAAGCGGTGCGGCTGATGCAGATGGAGGTAAAAGCAAATTTTCGGCATACGAGGTTAAGTTTCCGCGAGGGTTTGCTGATACAGCTGGTTCACTTTGCCGGCCGCTTCATCCCAGGTGAGATGATCCAGGTTTTGCAGTTGACCGTCACGCACTTGTTGAGCGAATTCCTGGTCGGTAACCAGCTTAACTACCGCCGCCGCCATTCTGTCTACGTCCCAAAAATCAATAGCCAAGCTGCCGGTCATCACTTCGCTCACACCGGTATTTTTGGAAATAATCACCGGAATATGACGCTGAGCTGCTTCGAGAGCAACCAAACCAAACGGCTCAGAGATAGATGGCATCATAAAAACATCAGCCCGGTTTAACAACTTTTCTTTTTGTACATCGCGGATAAAGCCGCTAAACAAAACCGAAGCCGACAAACCCTCTCGAGCTGTCTGGAAAAGCAGCTCGTGATACATGTCGCCAGAGCCGGCCACTACAAAAAGCACCTCCGGTACTTCCTCCACCACTTTTTTGGCTACTTTCAAGAAATAATCAGCGCCTTTGTGCAGGGTCAGCCTGCCCATAAAAGCCACCAGCGGCCGCTTGCCGGCAAAATGATGCCTGCCTCTGTCAGGATAAAAGGGCAGGGGGTCGATGCCGTTATGCACCACCGCTACCTTATTGGGGTTAATGCCATATTTCTGCACTAAAATGCTTTTGGTGTAATGGCTCACGGCAATAACTTTATCGGCGGCGTTGATGCCCAAGTACTCGGTATGCTCAATATAGCTACTGCCACTGCCAAGACCAGACCGGTCATACTCTGTCGAGTGAACATGGGTAATTAGCGGCTTACCAGTTTTTTGCTTCAGTTTAATACCGGCGGGAAAAGACATCCAGTCATGGGCGTGAATAACTTGGTACTTGTTTTTCATTTTGCGGCCCGCGCTGGCGACTACCTTGGCGTATTGACCCACTTTAGTTTCGAGTTCTGAGCGGGGCAGAGTTCTCAGGGCGTACTGGTCTAGATCGCCGCTTTTGCGAACTTGCAGAGTTTCCAAAGTCGTATCATAAACCGAAAATGGCGGCTGATAGAGGGTTTCCAGTCCCTCAGCTCCCCAAGAATCGTCGCTGCACTGCAGCAGCTTCATGTGACTAACTTTGTCGGTGTGCAGATAGGGAAGAGTAAAATGAATTTGGGTTTTTTGAGATGCTAAAGCTTTGGTTAGCCCATGACAAGCGACGCCCAGTCCCCCACTGTTGTGCGGCGGATACTCCCATCCAATCATCATCACCTGTGCAGGTTGGCTCATGACCACTCCAAAAAATCACTTCTAAAAAGCGTTGTTGTCAGTGTAGCCTGTTTCTGATAGCAAATTCAAGACTAATTCTGGTGGAAAAATTGTTGAGATAAAGGGCAAATTGTTGCCTCGGTAAGGGAAAAAGTGCCGATTCTGGTTCGTCTTAAGGTTTTTACTGTGGCGCCGGTTTTGAGCGTTTGGCCAAGATCATGGATTAAAGAGCGGATGTAGGTCCCGGAACTACAGGAAATTTCGAGGGTAAAGGTGATTTTTTGCCTGGAGTCAGCCAGTTGGTAGTCCAAAAGCTTGAGCTGGTGAATCATGACCGGCCGTACCGGCAACTCTATTGCTTTGATGCCATCGCGGCGGGCAATTTCGTAAAGTTTTTTGCCATCTTTTTTGACCGCGGAAAAGGGCGGTACTGTTTGGTTAATTGCTCCTCTAAAGTTTGCCAGCGCTGTCCGCAAATCACTTTCTGTGACTTGCCGGACTTTCTCCCAGGCAGTTCGCTGAATAATTTCTCCCTCAAGATCATAAGTATCGGTCGTAATGCCCAACTGCGCGGAGCAAAGGTAAGTTTTGTCCTGTTTGAGGTAGTTAGCTTGAAGTTTGGTGTACTGTCTGCCGATGAGCAAAATCATTAGGCCTGTAGCCAACGGATCCAACGTGCCGGTATGGCCAATTCTGCGGATACCGCTCACCCGGCGTGCCCAATCCACCACATCGTGGCTGGTTAGGCGGGCCGGTTTGTCTACTAAGAGCAAGCCTTCGCCGTCGGGCGCCTGTAAAGTCTTAAGCTTTTCTGCCATGATCCTTTCAAGATTATAACCTACTGTTGTATAGTAAAGGTATGCATCCTGCCCACTCGCATCAACAACTTCAGCGCATTGCCACTCGGCTGCGGATTGAGGTGATTCGGTTGCTTGACGAAGCTGAGAGCGGCCATACCGGCGGCGCTCTGGGAATGGCGGAAATGTTCGCGGCCTTGTATTTTTCTGTTTTGCGGCACAATCCGCAAGATCCTGGCTGGGACGGGCGGGATTTTTTGTTTCTCTCCAACGGCCACACCTGTCCGATCTTGTATGCTGCCCTGGCGGAAGCTGGTTATTTTCCCAAAAAAGAATTAAGGACTTTCCGCCGCTTGGGCACCCGGTTGCAGGGTCACCCGCATTTAGGCTCAATGCCGGGGGTGGAAAATACCTCAGGGCCGTTGGCGCAAGGTTTGTCTCAGGCGGTGGGCACTGCCATTGCTCTGAAAATGGACAAAAAAGTCAATGAGGTTTTTTGTGTGATGAGTGATGGCGAGCTGCAAGAAGGTCAAAATTGGGAAGCGCTGCTTTTTGCCGGTACTAAACCGCTGGATAACTTGACGATTCTGATCGACCGGAATTTTATTCAAATTGACGATCACACCGAAGCGGTTGTGCCTCTTGAACCCCTGGCGGAAAAGCTCAGCGCTTTCAATTGGAATGTTTTGACAGTTAATGGCCATGATATCACCGCGGTGGTGACTGCCTGTCACGCCACTAAAGCTATTGCCGACCGGCCAACAGCGATAATTTGTCACACCATTCCCGGTTATGGAGTTGATTTTATGGAAAACAAACCTGAGTGGCACGGCAAACCACCCAGCCGAACGGAAGCGCGCCAAGCCATCAAACAGTTGGAAGCCAGGCTTTTGGAGGACCATGAATAGCAAGTTTTTAAACGATTATCTGCGCCAACCCACTTTTGGTACTACCAGAGATGGTTTTGGCCGTGGCTTGATGGAAGCCGCCGAAAATCCGCAAGTGGTGGTTTTAAGTGCCGACCTCACTGATTCCATGCGCTTGCAAGCATTTAAGGAAAAATTCCCGGACAGATTCATTGCCATGGGTGTGGCGGAAGAAAACATGATGGGCGTGGCCGCCGGTTTGGCGCTGCGCGGAAAAATTCCCGTCACCGGCAGTTTTGCTGTTTTTAGTCCGGGCAATTCTTTGGGACCCCTCAGAGCCAGCGTCTGCTACTCAAACCTGCAGGTGATCATTGCCGGCGGCCACACTGGTTTTTCCGCTTCTCAAGATGGCGCCACTCATCAAGCGCTCGAAGATTTAGCTATTATGCGCACTCTACCCAACATGACCGTTATTTCTCCCGCCGACGAAGAAGAGAGCCGCAAAGCTATTTTGGCCCTGATCAAAAATCCCGGCCCGGGCTATATCAGGGTCGGCAAGCACCAGTCACTCAACCTGACCAATCCTCGCACTCCGTTTAAGATCGGCCAGGCTTTGACTTTTCGTGAAGGCCGGGATTTAACCATCGTCGCCATCGGCAGTATGGTGGCTCAAGCCATAGATGCCGCCGATGTTCTTGGTACGCGCGGCATTGCCGCCAGAGTAATTAACATGCACACCATCAAACCCATCGACCAAGCCGCCATCATCAAGGCCGCCCAAGAAACCGGCGGGATTGTCACTGCCGAAGAACACCAAAAATATGGCGGTTTGGGAGCAGCAGTCGCGGAAGTTGTCACCCAAAATTTCCCCGTTCCCCTCGAATTCGTGGCTGCTCAAGATACTTTCGGCGAATCAGGCACATCAAGAGAACTGATGGCTAAATATGAAGTGGATGCCAACGCTATTGTTAGAAAGTCGCTTGCACTCCTAGATAGAAAAGTGAGAGAATAAAATTATGCAAACCCTGCTCAAAACCGATACCAACAAAGTCGCTATTATCGGCTGCGGGCGCGTGGGCATGACAGCCGCCTATGCTATTCTGCATCACAATTTCGTTCATGAGCTGATGCTGTTCGGCCGCTCCAAAAAAAAGTTGCTTGGTGAAAAATTAGACCTCGAGCACGCCATGAGCTTTTTACATTCTGCCCAAGTCATCACGGCGGATGATTACGCGGAGCTTAAGGGGGTGGACGTAGCCATCGTTACGGCCGGCGCCGCTCAGGAGCCAGGAGAAACCAGGCTGGATTTGGCTAAAAAAAACACCGCCATTATTGAGGAAATTATTCCGCAAGTGGTTAAATACTCACCCAACGCTATCATCATCATGGTCACTAATCCTGTGGACGTGCTTACCTACAAGGCTTATCAAATTGCGGGCCTGCCCAAAGGCAGGATTTTTGGCACCGGCACCGTTCTGGACACTTCCCGTTTTCGCTTTCATCTTTCCGAGTTCATGAACATCAACCCCAGGAGCATTCATGCTTACATTTTGGGTGAACACGGTGATAGTTCCTTTCCGGTTATTTCCAGCGCCACTGTGGGCGGCCAGGCTCTGATGTCTATGCCCAAGTTTTCGCAGGAAAAAGCGCTCAAGGCTTACGAGCGCGCCCGTGACGCCGCTTACGAAATTATTGCCTCCAAAGGCTCCACCTACTACGCCATCGGTTCGGTCATTGCCCATATCACGGGCGCGGTCCTGCTCAACAGAAGAAGCGTGCTGCCGGTTTCAATTCCGCTGCATCAATATCTTGGTTTCAACGGCGTTTCTCTGAGTGTTCCTTGTGTGGTGGGCCGGAGTGGGGTAGAGGAGATTTTGGAAATTAAACTGAGCTGGGTTGAGAGGCAAGCTTTGGCTAAGTCGGTGGCTCAAGTCCAGCAGTATCTTCAGTAGTTATTTATTCTCTCGGTTATCTTAAACCTGGCAATCCCGGCAAAAAAAGGCGCTGCGGCCACCGATTTTGGCTCTTACAATCGTGCCGCCGCACTGCTGACACTCTTCACCTTCGCGCCCGTAAGCCAAAACTTTATCTTGATAAGAACCGGAGAAACCGTCAACATGTTTGTAATTATCAATGGTCGCTCCGCCGGACTCAATCCCTAAATTAATCACAAACTTACTGCTTGTTAACAACTTTTGCACTTCCTCTGGGGCTAAATCTTTGGCCGGTTTGGCCGGGTTAATTTGAGCCAAATTGAGCGCGTCGCTGGCATAAATGTTGCCAACTCCCGACACAATGGCGTTATCCATAATGGCCAACTTGACCGGGCGGGCAGTCCGGCTGAACTTTTCCAGCAAATACTCGAGCGTCACCGAATCGTCCACAATATCCGGGCCATACTTATCAAACTCAAGCTGGACCTGTTCATCATCAAGCGCCCTCACCCAACCAAAAACCCGCATGTCGTTGAAGTACAGCGTGGCCTTATCAGAAAGATCGAAAACAATTCTGGTATGTGAAGAGGGCAGTGCTTGCACCCAATCAGCAGTGGGATGACCGCCACCAATTTTTTGGGTTTCGTCAAGATAAATCAGCTGGCCGGTCATTTTCAGATGCACCAGCAGATTATGATTTTCAGGCAAATGAAGACGAATCAGTTTAGCCCGGCGGGAAACAGCCACAATCGGCATACCGGCAATTTTTTCTGGATCACCGGCAAAACTTTTCTCTCTTAAAACGCTGATTTTGTTGATGCTTTTGCCCTTGATTAAGCTGGCTAATCGGCGAACAATAGTTTCAACTTCGGGCAATTCTGGCATATTACCTCTCAAATCATATCACGAAAAATGGTTCGCAGAAAAAACTAGTTGAACTTTAAAAATGACTCAGATTGATGAGGAGCAACGGATACTGCTGCCCAAGGCACAAGCGTTTTCGTAGTACCAACACGAAGCCAAACATACTTTGAATTTGGATCATTATAAACTTCACCATCTAAAGTGGGAACCATGTTGCCGCGAAAATTAACAAACGTTCCTGGGGGACAGTTGGCGACAAACTCTTCTCCTGTCTTGAAAGAACAATGTTCTGACGTATCTGACCTAGTATCTGACCTAAATTGTTCAAGATTATTTACCATAATAGTTTAATTATAGCACAATCTTGACCTAAAAGCATGGTTTGTGGGTCCGCCGGGACTCGAACCCGGGACGCACAGCTTAAAAGGCTGTCGCTCTAACCGACTGAGCTACGGACCCCCGTATCATACAAAAATTCTATCATGAATCTGCATATTGATTGGATTCGAACAATCACTTTTCAGCAAAGCTGGGTGATTGTGAGAAGCTGATCAATGTGCAGAATTATACCAGAGCATCTACATCTTGCCAAAAGAGGAGTTTCTTCTCATACTAAAAGCAGTTTAATGTGCTGGTAGCAGCGCAGTGGTTTAATCGCTATAATAAGACTAATCGCATGCTTAATACTAAAAAACTGCTTTATATTTTACCTGATGTGGCTTACATAGCTGAGTTGCTTCCGGGCAAAAAAGAGCATAATTTTTCTATCCAGTCTTTCAGGCAAGTCAACGGCGAGTTTTTGGATGAAAATGAGTTCATCGCCGAAAATGTGGTTAAACTTTTTGGCAAAATAGAGCCGGAAGATTATTTGCTGATCCTGCCGGATTTTCTTTTTACCAACACTATCATTAATATCGAAGAAACCAGCGATAGCAAAATCCAGGACTACCTCAAAACCAAACTGTTGCCGGAACTGGAAATCACGCCCGACACTCATGACATCGAGTCTTTTGTCCTGACCGAGTTCAAGGGCGTTTCCAAAGTTCAGCTTTCTGCCATCGAAAAATCAGTCCTCGGCCCAATCCGGGCAGCCAGCAAAAACGCTGACGTTAAAATCACCGGCGTGGCGCCCCTCAGCTGGACTACTAAATCAATCATTTCTCTCGAGCCTTCAATCAGCGTGCTACAGATTGGCTCTCAACTTTACAGCTCACTGCACTATATCGGCATCGATCAAGCCACCATTGCTCCTGTGAGCGAAGCGGAGGCCATTGCTGAAACCATTAAAACCCTCAAGGGGGCAGAGCCTACCATCCAAACAGTTTATTTGCTGGTTAATGATATGGTCGAAGAAAAACTCAAAGAAGAGCTGAGTGATACTGTACCTCTCCAGCAGCTCACCAGCGCCGTGGATGACGACTCGAAAATGCCATCTTACGTCAAACAAATCATCGAATCGGGCATGAAAACTCTTTCCATTAAAGATTATCCCGTGCCGATATTTAAACCGGGAGAAGCAACTCAGGAAGAATTAAAGGCATTTATTACCGAATCAGTAGAAGATTTGCCTTCCCAAGAAGCAGCAGACGAGGAGGAAGCAGTAGAAATGAAAGATCAAGACCTGCCTAAACCAATCCCGGTCACACCGGCCGCCACACCGCTATCACCGGTTTCAAATGAAGATGAAGACGAGGAAGAACTTGAGGTAGAGGAGCTTGAAACCGCTCCTGAGCCGGAAGCAGAAACCGAGACAGCCGCAGAACCAGAAGCGGAACCAACCCCGGACTCAAAAGCCGCTGGGGCCGCCGCTACCGACACCATCAAACCCGGTGCATCCGCTGCTGCTCCGCCTCCACTCACTTCACCAACACCTAGTCCCGAAGAAGTTGATCTCTCTCAATTCGTCCAAAAAGCCGACGGCGATCAAGATGAAAAACAGCCCGACGCCCCCATCACCAAACCCGCGCCAAAAAAAGATATTATTAAAAATTCATCAGGTATAGGTAATATGCTAAAAATGGTTTTCATTACCCTAGCAGTTTTCGCTGCGACTGTAGCAATTGGCATTGGGGTTGGACTTGGACTGCTCTCTGTTGCCAACAACGGGACTACTCCCGCGCCTACACCTACCCCCACGGTTGAAGAGCCAGCGCCGACACCAGAACCAACTCCGGAGCCTACGCCCGAAGCAATCAATAACGCCGATTACAACATCATGGTGGTCAACGCCACTACCAGAGCCGGATACGCTGGCACTGTCAAGGCAGACCTGGATGAGGCCGGCTTTGGTACTGTCACCGCCAGTAACGCCAGTGGCGACTATGACTCAGGATATTACCTGCTGATGGAAGAGGAAAATTCAGCCTTAATAGCAGCGCTAGAAGAAGCTACCGGGCTGAACCTGACCTATTTAGCAGATACAGACCCGGGTCAAGAGGACGCCAGAGGAACACACGACGCTGTGATAGTTTTGGCTGATACAAATTGATAACTGAGTAAAAAATGTGTTCACTTTGACAAACTTCGAGCTCGTAAAATAGTATTACACTCGAAGAATTTGTTACTTGTCACAACAAAAAAGGCCGTTATAATTCAATTTGTTGGCTTGACTCTTGTGTATTATTTGTAAATAGAAACATATCAACATGGCCGCTCAAGGACTTCATATCTCAATTTCCGCTGAGCCAATCGCGACAATTGGCGGGTTTGCAGTCACTAACTCCATTTTCACAAGTTTGATAGTCAGTACCATCCTCATCCTTTTTGCAATTATCGCCAATAGCCAACTTAAGCAAACAGACAAGCCAAAGGGAATGCAAAACTTCGCCGAATGGCTGGTAGAAACATTTCAAAACTTTATCTACTCAGTGACGGGCAACTTCAAAAAGACCCGTCTTTTTTTGCCCTTAGTAACCACCTTTTTCCTCTGGATTGCTCTCAATAACTGGTTGGGTTTAGTGCCTGGTGTTGGCACTATTAGTGTTGTTCATGAACAGGAGCCCATTGCTGCCACTACCGTCAATGCCGCTTATGCCCAGGAGCTAGAACTAGAGCCAGAAACTGAAGCAGAGCCTCACTTGATTAAAGTGCCGGTTTTCCGCCCCGGCACAGCTGATCTCAACACCACCATTGCTTTGGCCATTTTCTCAGTTTTTGCGACGCAAATATTTGGCATTCAGGCCCAAAGCCTGGGTTATTTCAAGAAATTCTTTAATTTCACCAACCCGATCATGTTTTTTGTGGGTATTCTGGAATTGATCTCGGAATTTGCTAAGATCATCTCGTTTGCCTTCCGTTTATTCGGAAATATTTTTGCCGGAGAAGTACTTTTGGTAGTTATCGCCTTCCTGGTTCCGATCATTGTGCCAATGCCATTTTATGGCCTTGAGCTTTTTGTCGGCTTCATCCAGGCTCTTGTGTTCGCGATGCTGTCACTCGTATTTTTTAATATGGCAACCCAAAGCCATGATGATCATTAAGTATTTATTATAAAAGGGAGAAATTATGACAACAGAATTCGCAATCGCTATGGTGATGGCAATTGGTGGCATTGGTCCTGCTTTCAGTATCGGTATGATTGTTTATAGCGGTTTGAAAGCCATCGGCCGCAATCCGGAAGCATCAGGAAAAATCCAGACCAACATGATTCTTGGTATTGCTTTCGCTGAAGCCATTGCCATTTATGCTCTTGTGGTCGCTTTAATCCTCAAGTTCGTTTAAAGCAAAAGATAGTAAGGTACTACCAGAGAAAGATAAGCTATGGACATCCAATTAGCCCAAATAATTTTCCAAATAATCAACTTTGGCGTAGTTGTCGGGGCGCTAACATTCCTTCTTTACAAGCCGGTTCTGAAAATTTTTGACGAACGGGCGCAAAGAATTGAGGAAGGTCAAAAGGCAGCCGAAGAAGCCATCAAAAAACACGAGAATCTTGATCAAATGCGCAAAGACATGCAAACCAAGCTCAAAAAAGAGCGGGCGCAAATGCTTGAAGAAGCCACTGAAGAAGCTAAAGCCAAAAAACAAGAGATTCTGGCTGAGGCTAGAAAAGAAGCTCAGGCAGAGGTAGAAAAAATTCGCAAAGCCGGGGAAGACGAAAAAGCTCAGTTAATCAAAGACGTGAGAGTTGAGTTGGTGGAGGCAGTGGTGCAAGCAACCCGATCACTGACCCTACAAACCCTTGACGCCAAAAAAGACGCTCAGCTTATTGACGCCGAACTTAACAAATTGTTGAAACAAATTTAAGTTATGAAAAACCTTTCAGTCAAAGCCAGCTCTGCCACCAAATTATCAAATGATCAGCTGAGCAAAATTAAGCAGGCAGTAGAAAAGAAATATCCAGATACTAAGGTGCTGGTAGAGGCCAAAGTTGACAAAAGCTTGATTGGCGGCATAAAACTCCACATTCAAACAGTGGAATACGACGCCTCTATCCAAGGCAAACTCAATCAGCTGCGCACACACCTTTTGGAAAACCTTTAAATTTAAATAATAACTAGTTGAAGAGACGAGTTTGTTCATGAAAAAACAAAAATCAGCGTTATTCAATCACTCATTAGCACAACTTATTTCTGAGGACACTGTTGCCGTCGAACCCCAATCTGTGGGCACTGTTTTGTCATACGGTGACGGCGTAGTGAGAGTTGAAGGCCTGGATGATGTGCAAGCCAGTGAGTTGGTAGATCTGGGCAATAATGTTTACGGCTTGGCGCTCAACTTAGAAAAGGCTGAAACCGGAATTGTCGCTTTGGGTGATGCCAATCATCTCAAGGCAGGCTCTACCGTCAAAAGAACCGGCCGGATTCTGTCTGTTGGTGTTTCTGACGATATCATCGGCAGAGTGGTTGATGCTCTTGGGCGCGTTCAAGACGGTGGCCCAGATATCAAAGTAGACAAGTATATGCTTTTGGAGGCTACGGCCCCCGGCATTATGATGAGGCAATCGGTTAATCAACCGCTGCAAACTGGGATCAAAGCGGTTGATGCCATGATTCCAATTGGCCGGGGTCAGCGTGAGCTGATTATCGGTGACCGCTCCACCGGAAAAACCGCCGTGGCGCTCGGCACCATTCTCAACCAAAACGACCAAGATGTTATTTGCATTTATGTGTCAATTGGCCAAAAAAGGTCATCTTTGGCGCAGATTATGCAAACTTTGGACAACCAGGGTGCGCTCGACTACTCAATCATTGTGGCCGCTACCGCCTCGGTGTCGGCAGCCGAGCAGTTCTTAGCTCCGTACACCGGCGCTGCCATTGCTGAGTACTTCATGCACCAAGGCAAAGATGTTTTAATTATTTATGACGATCTTTCCAAACATGCCAGAGCCTACCGGGAAATTTCCCTGCTGTTAAGGCGTCCTTCCGGTCGTGAAGCTTATCCGGGCGATGTTTTTTATCTTCACTCCCGCTTGCTCGAAAGAGCGGCCAAACTGAACAAAGACCATGGTGGTGGCTCCATTACTGCCTTGCCTATCATTGAAACTCAAGCCAACGACGTCTCTGCCTACATCCCCACCAACGTTATCTCCATTACTGACGGCCAAATTTACCTGGAATCCGACCTCTTCAATGCCGGTATGAAGCCCGCCATCAACGTCGGTCTTTCTGTATCCCGGGTGGGTTCAGCTGCTCAAGTTAAAGCCATGAAACAAGTAGCCGGGACCATGAAACTTGACTTAGCGCAATTCCGGGAGTTACAGGCTTTCGCGCAGTTTAGTTCCGACCTCGACGACCGCACCAAAGCTCAACTTGAAAGAGGAGAAAGAGTCAATTCGATTCTCAAGCAAGGTTGGGATCAGCCGCTCAAAGTTGAAGAGCAGGTGGTGGTAATTTACGCCGCCGTCAACGGTCATTTGGACAAAATCGCCGTTGATGACATTCAGAAATGGGAAAAAGAATTCCTGGAATATATGCACAGCAGTCACGACGAGCTTTTAGAAACTATTGCCAAAGAAAAAATACTTTCTGACGAAAACAAAGAACTACTTGAAAAAGCAGTGGCTTCCTTCAATGAAGTTAATCCTGAACTAGAAGAAGTCGCAATTTAATTTAACTCATGGCCAACAGTCAACAAATTAAACAACGAATTAAGTCTGCCGGTAACATTGCCAAAATTACCAAAGCAATGGAGATGGTTTCGGCGAGCAAAATGCGCCGCGCTCAAGAATTGGCCCTGGCTACCCGCCCCTATACTACGGCCTTGCAGCATTCACTGGCAACCCTGGCACAGTCAGACTCATCCGGAGAACTCTCTCATCCGCTACTGCGATCACATGACAAAGGCATAGATGTGGCGATTGTTATTTCCAGCGATAAAGGCCTTTCAGGCAGCTTAAATCCAACTTTATTTAAAAATACCATCGAGTGGTATAAGCAACATCAAGACGCTCAGCTGATTGCCGTAGGTAGAAAAGCAGTAGCTTTTGCCACAATCGTGGGCTTACCAGTTCATGCTCAGTTTACAGACCTACCGGACCAGATTTCCCTAAGCGAAACCCTGCCGGTGACCAGCCTGATCAAAGAAGGTTTTTTAGACAAAAAATTCAAAACCGTCACCATCATTTACATGGACTTTATCAGCACTTTGGTGCAAAAAGTCAAAACTACGCAATTGCTACCACTACCCAAAATCCCAATTGAAGAAGAAAGTTTAACCAATAAGCAGCAAGAAAAAGAATATCTGCTTGAACCGTCGGCGCAAAATATTTTGGCAGAATTATTGCCTTACTATCTGGAAAATTCGGTTTTTCAAGCTTTTTTGGAAGCTAAGGCCAGTGAACATAGCGCCAGAATGGTAGCTATGAAAAATGCCAGCGAAAACGCCGGAGAACTTCAAGATGAACTCACTCTCGAATTTAATAAAACCCGCCAAGCTGCGGTTACAAGCGAATTGCTTGATATTACTACGGCTTTAATGGCACAAGAATAATATAAAGGAAGATATGGCAAAGACTAACAACACCCCAACCGGCATAGTGACCCAAATCATTGGCCCCATTGTCGACATTAAATTTAACCACGACTTGCCGGCAATTTATAACGCTCTTATTATTGAGCGTGAAGGCAAAAATCCACTTTATCTCGAGGTTGAGCAACAAATTTCTGACACCGAAGTCCGTTGTCTTGCTCTAGACTCTACCGATGGTTTGACTAGAGGAGTGAAAGTGATCAATACCGGCGCTCCTATCACTGTACCAATTGGTGAAGAAACTTTGGGCCGGGTTTTTAATGTCGTTGGCAAACCAATTGACAACAAGGGGCCGGTTTCAGGCAAGAAAACCGCTCCCATTCACAAACCTGCCCCCGAGTTGGTGGAACAAGAAACTCAAGCAGCCATGCTGGAAACCGGCATTAAGGTGATCGACTTGGTCGCGCCCTTCGCCAAAGGCGGTAAGGTTGGCGCTTTTGGCGGCGCTGGCGTAGGTAAAACGGTCATCATCCAGGAACTGATCCGCAACATTGCTGAAGTACATGAAGGCCACTCGGTTTTTGCCGGTGTAGGTGAGCGCACTCGTGAAGGTAATGATCTTTACTACGAAATGAAAGATTCCGGTGTTTTGGGTAGCACCGTCATGTGTTACGGTCAGATGAACGAACCGCCAGGCAACCGTCTGCGCGTGGCTCTCACCGCTCTAACCATGGCTGAGTACTTCCGCGACGAAAAGCATGAAGACGTGCTGTTTTTTATCGACAACATTTTCCGTTTCAGTCAAGCTGGGGCAGAGGTTTCAGCGCTGTTGGGGCGAATTCCCTCAGCTGTAGGCTACCAGCCCAATTTAGCTTCAGAAATGGCTATGTTGCAGGAGCGGATTACTTCCACCAAGAAGGGTTCTATTACCTCAATTCAGGCCATTTACGTGCCGGCTGACGACTACACTGATCCGGCCCCGGCCACCACTTTTGCCCACATTGACTCCACCATTTCCCTAGACCGCCGGCTATCAGAGCAAGCTTTGTTCCCAGCGGTGGATCCCCTGGCTTCTTACTCCACCATTCTTGAGCCCAGCGTGGTCGGAGAAGAGCATTACCACACCGCTAGAAAAGTCCAGCAAGTACTCCAACGCTACAAAGAACTGCAGGACATCATCGCCATTCTCGGCATTGACGAGTTGAGCGAAGAGGACAAGAAAATTGTTTCCCGCGCTCGCAGAATTCAACGCTTCCTGTCACAACCGTTCTACGTGGCTGAACAGTTTACCAATATTCCCGGCGCCTACGTCACTATTGCCGAAACTATCAGGGGTTTCAAGGAAATCCTTGAAGGTAAACACGACAATCTCCCCGAGCAAGCCTTCTACATGGTGGGTACCATTGATGAGGCAGTGGCCAAAGCAGAAAAAATGTAAGTATTGGCGCATTGGCGTTAAAAAGATGACAAAATGGCAGACTTAAAATTAAAAATCGTCTCCCAGGAAAAACAACTGGTAGATACCACCGTCAGTCAAGTGATTGCCCCAGCCTCGATGGGGGAAATTACAGTCCTGCCTTATCACGCCCCGCTTTTTACCAGGCTAGATGAGGGTGTGTTGCGCTACACCACCAACGGCACGGAAAATAATCTGGTTGTTTCCAAAGGTTTTATTACCGTCAGCCCCAACAATGAAGTAACAGTGATGGTAGATGCGGCCGTACTTGAGAGAGATATTAGTGTTGAGAAAGCGCAAAAAGCCATTGAAGAAGCTGAAGCTAAAATCCATGATAAAACCGCCAGCCAGAGGGAGCTGATCCAGGCAGAGGCAGCTATGCGTAAAGCCATGTGGGAAATTAAACTCGCCCAAAGGACAAAAAGATCCTCACTTTAACCCCCAATTTAGTCTTGTAAGAGCTTGTAACGCTTGCTCAGAAAAAAAATTTCTTTATACTATACCGCGTATGACAAACGACCTAAGCAATAATACTACTAACGGCAGGAAACCAACTGAAGTCACCCAAGAGGGACTGCAGGATCTCAAAAATGAGCTTAAAGAGCTTAAAGAGGTCAAGCTGCCTGCAGTGATCAAACGTGTCACCGAAGCTCGCGAGTACGGCGATTTGTCAGAAAATGCCGAGTATCACGACGCCAAAGATGAGCAGCGCTTCGTTGAAACCAGAATTGAAGACATCGAAGAAATTATCGCCAACGCCAAAGTAGTGCAAAACACCAGAAGCACCACTACCATCGGCATGGGTTCAAAAGTCAAGATTCAGAAAAAAGGCAACAAAAAAACCAGAGTTGTCCAAATTGTCGGCGAGTTTGAAGCAGACCCCGCGGAAGATAAAATTTCCAATGTTTCCCCTTTGGGCAAAGCTTTGGTCGGCAAAAAAGTTGGCGGGGAAGCTGTGGTCAAAGCCCCGGGTGGCTCCACCACCTACCAAATCGTAGAAATTAAGTGATTTTAAACTCCCAATCCCTTCATCAGTATTGAGGGGTTGGGTTTTTTTGTACTCAAAAGTGTGTACAATATCACTGTAGGAGAAAAACACCATGTCCCGAATCGACGAGGCCATTCAAGCCAAAAAAGAAAAACGTGCTCAGCTAGAACAGCGCGGTCTTAATGTTCATCCTTATTCCTACGATAAGACTCATTCCATTGCCGAAACCAGAAATATGGAGGGTGATGAGGTACAAACCGCCGGCCGGGTGATGGGCTATCGCACTCATGGCAAGGTGCTTTTCATGGATCTGCAGGATTTTTCCGGCTCCATTCAAGTGATGGTGCGCCAAGAAGAGGTTGAGCCGGAAGTCTGGGAGTGGCTGGGGTTTGTGGACCGGAGTGATTTTATTGGTGTGACTGGACAAGTCATTACTACCCAAACCGGCGAGTTGACGATTTTGACTGAAAAGGTGACGTTGCTGTCGAAAGCCTTGCGCCCGCTGCCAACAGAGTTCAACCTGGCCGAAGACAAAGAAACCAGGTTCCGCAAACGCTACCTTGATATGTTGCTCAACCCCGAAACCCGCCGGGTGCTGGATGCCCGGTGGTTGATTGTCAAAGAAATCCGCCGCTACCTGCAGGATCAGCACGGTTTTACCGAGGTAGAAACGCCGATTTTGCAGCCTTTATACGGCGGCACCAACGCCACGCCTTTTACCACCCACATGAAGGCTTTGGATACCGAGTTTTATCTCCGCATTGCACCTGAATTGTACTTGAAACGCCTGATTGTCGGCGGCTATGACAAGGTTTTTGAGATTGCCAGAAATTTTCGCAATGAAGGCATCGACCAAACCCATCAGCCGGAATTTACCATGATTGAGTGGTATGAGGCTTATGCCGATTATCACCGGATGATGGATGTGGCTGAAGAAATGTTTAAGCACCTGGCTAGGGCGGTCAATGGCAGCACTTTGCTCAATATTGGCGAAGAGCAGTTGGATATTGGCAACGACTGGCCCAGAATTAGGATGGAAGATGCGCTCAGGGTGAAGGCGGAAATTGATTTTGAAAGTTTGAGCGAAGAGGCAGTGCGCGACTTGCTCAACCAGCACCAGATTACCATTAAAGGCGAGTACTCCCGAGGCAAGGCGTTGTTTGAGTTGTTCGATCTTCTGGCCGCGCCCAAAATGATCGAGCCAACCTGGATTATTGATTATCCGCGGGAAATCAGTCCTCTTTCCAAGGCTCACCGGCATAATCCGGCCATGGCGGAGCGGTTTGAGGGATATATTGGCGGTAAAGAGTTGTGCGACGGCTGGAGTGAGATTGTGGATCCGGTTGATCAGCGTCAGATTTTTGAGAAAGAGCAGCGCAACATGCGCGCCGGCGATACGGAAGCTCACCCGCTGGATGAAGACTTTCTCGAGGCGATGGAGTACGGTATGCCGCCGCTTGGGGGCATTGGGGTGGGTATTGACCGCCTGATCATGTTCCTCACCAACACCTGGAGCATTAAAGAAGTGATTGCTTTCCCAACTTTGCGGCCGATTCGAAACGCTGAGGAGTCGGTAGCGGCCACTGCCGGGCAGGCACAAGTGGTGGAAGAAGGCGCTCATGATGATAATCTGGGCGCGGAGCTGCTTGAAAGCTTTAGGGATTCTGCTGCTGAGAGCAACTTGCCTTCTCGAGAAGAGGCCGAAGCGCTTGTGGAAAAATACATTCAAAATGAGGCCTTGAGACATCATTGCCGGATGGTAGCCCAAGCTATGGAGACCTATGCCCAAAAACTAGGCCAGAATGCCGAATTATGGTACCAAACAGGCTTGCTTCATGACCTGGATTGGGAAATGTACCCCGACGAACATCCTAAAAAAGCTCTTGAGGAGATTTTAGCTGAGTACCCGACAGAGATGAAAAAGGCTATTGCCGCCCACGCGCCAAGCCGGACTGGGGTTCGGCCTGAGACCCAGCTGGAAAGGTACCTCTTTGCCTGCGACGAACTGGCCGGATTTTTGCATGCTTATGCTTTGATGAGACCCGATGGTTTTACGGGCATGGAGTATAAATCTGTCAAGAAAAAACTCAAGGACAAAGCTTTTGCCGCTAATGTCAATCGGGAAGATATTTATGAAGGCTTTGAGTTGCTTGGCGGCGAGCCGGCAGACCACGTCGAGTTTTTAATCGCTGTTTTTAGTTGAGCTTTTACTATTGACCTTTGTTCTTACATTTGACATATTGGGTGAAGTACCTGTCAACGGAAAGTCTGCGTGAGCCTAAGGAGAAGTTTGTTTGAGAGTCCTTCGATACCCACGCCAAAAGAAGTCGCTGAGAAAGCTTTAGGAATCGGCCCCACATCTTCTCAACAAGTGGCTGCTGCAATCAGAGGTGTGGAGGCGGTGCAAACTCCAACACCTAAGCAAATAGCAGATTATCTTGCACAACAAGCCGCATTGGCCGGAATTGAAAAAAATAACGAATAATTTGTAACCTGCCCTAGAAAATGTTTTTGTGTCTGAAATCCTCAAGAAAGATGGCGAGCCTCCTGATCATGATAATCCTCATCATCCTGGTAGATGTAGTCATAGGAGAAGAAGTGATAAAACTGTTGCAGATTTAAAAGAGGCCGGAATTAATCCGTATAAAGTAAATGGGGTGCCGCGGACTGAAAAAAAGACAGGAGGCGGCCAAAAGCTCCCAAATATTAAGTGTTTTTGTAATTCTTGACTATCCTATATTATTTTGTTATAGTGATGTTATGGTGCTTAGCGCTAGAGCTGTGCTTAGGACCATAAGTTCTTTAACAGGCTAGGCTAAAAAAATCTCCTCGAAACAATAAGACTCCGGAGTTCACATAATTCTTGTGAGTTGCGGTGTCTTATTGTTTTCTGAAAGCCCGCCCCTCTCGGGGCGGGCGAGGAGAAAAAATGGTTAAGGGTATCGGAGGAGGGCTGCTGTTCTTAATAGCAGCCCTCCTCGTAGTAGGGGTCTTCGGGTTGCTGCGGAGCAACCTGGAGGCCCAAATTGAGGGAGAGGTCTGGCTGCCTCTCCCTGAAAACTTTAAAGGCCTGGTCGTCGATGGCGACCGGGCCTACTTTGTTCAGGCCCGCACCCTGCCGAACGGCGGGGTGCGGGTCACCGTCGGGGGGGTGGCACCTTTGTGTGGCCACCCCCAACACCGCCTCGGAGGGCGGCTGGTCGCTCGACAAGAGCGAAGCCGCCCTCGTTCACGTAGGCTGCCGCGCCCATGGCGGCAGCCTACAAATCGGCCCTTTCGGGCCGGGGGCGAAGTTGGAGGAGGGGCCACCGCCCCTACCAACTCCCCCCGGCCCCAAAGCCTAGCTTGAACCCCCGGTAAGCCAGTACCGGGGGTTCATCTTTTTCATCTTTCCCCATAAATCTCTAACCCACCAATACTTTTATTGGGTGATGTTTGATTTCTCAACAAACTCACACAATAAAGTCACTTCAGGTTTGTTAACTATTAACAAGAACTAACAACAGCTAGTAAATGTTGTTAACTATTAACAAAGTCCAAGTAGTGGTGGCAAAGCAGACTGGATCTAAAGTGTCCACAACGTGTTTACACAATACACAATTTTACTTCCCAGCCAAATTCCTATATAATTACTTTTTATTATCAGCGCGTGAGACAGTTAGCAACTGCCGAGTCCGCTTTCGCAAAGCGGCGCGCTTCTCGGGGTCACAACCGGGACGGGTAAGCCCGTAACAGCCGGAATGAAGCTAAATTAGAGGTGGCACCGTCAGAAGACCCTCTAACAAACATCCTCAGGGGTGCTTGTTAGAGGTTTTTTTATGCTCTATCAGTTACAGTTATATTAATTGTGCGAAAGGAAAAACAAAATGTTAAGCATTACCTACATCAGAAACAACACCGACATTGTCAAAAAAGCCTGCCTAGACAAGCAGCTTGATACCGGAGCTGTCGATAAACTTCTGGAAGTGGATGAAAAGCGCCGCGAAATCCAGCAAAAAGTCGACAAACTCAGGCAACAAAGCAACGATAACGCCAAGGAAATCAAGGCCCTAATCCAGGCGGGCAAGGATCCCACCAGCGACCTGATTACCGCTGGCAAAAATATCAAAGAACAACTGAAAAAAATCGAGCCGGAACTCAAAAACGCCGAGACAGATTTTGAAGAGCTAATGATGTACATCCCCAACGTGCCGGCCGCTGATGTGCCGATTGGTCCGGACGAGAGCGGCAATGTCGTTGCTGAGCAACATGGCAAAATTCCTCAGTTTGACTTTAAACCCAAGCCCCATCACCAATTGATGGAAAATTTGGGCATGCTGGAGATTGGGCGAGCAGTGAGAATTGCCGGCTTCAGGTCCTATTTTCTCACTGGCGATGGGCTGCTCCTTGAACAAGCGCTCATGAATTATGCTTTGAAAAAGCTGATTGATGAGGGCTTCAAGCCGATGAGTGCACCAGTGTTGGTTCAGGAAGAAACCATGTGGGGCACCGGCTATTTCCCCTGGGGCGCGGAAGATCATTACAAAACCCAAGACGGCCAATATCTGACTGGCACGGCCGAGGTGGCTTTAACTGCCTACCACAAAGATGAGATTTTGAAAGAAAAAGATTTACCCATCAAGTTGGTGGGAATTTCTCCGTGTTTCAGGCGAGAAGTCGGCTCTCATGGCAAAGACACGCAGGGAATTGTCCGAGTGCATCAGTTTAATAAGGTGGAGCAGGTGGTTTATACCGTCGCCAACGAAAACGAAACCAGAGAGTGGCACGAAAAAATGACCGGTTACGCCGAGGAGATGCTCAAAGAGCTTCAATTGCCATATCAGAAACTGCTGATGTGCACCGGCGATATGGGGGCGGGGCAACGCAAAAAATATGACCTGGAAACTTGGTTTCCGGCCCAAGAAAAGTACCGGGAAACCCATTCTGCCAGTTACTTCAACGCTTTCCAATCCCGCCGGCTGAATATCAAGTACCAGGCTCAGGATGGCACCACTAAGTATGTTTACACGCTTAACAACACTATGGCGGCTTCACCGCGTTTGCTGGCGGCCATTGTGGAAAACTACCAGCAGAAGGACGGTAGCGTGAAGGTGCCGAAGGTGTTGCAGAAGTATGTGGGGAAGAAGGAAATTAAGGCTAAAGGCTAAAGGATAAAAGGACAAGAGGCCGGGAAAAGTCACTCGTCCAAAAACCACATATCCGCCACCATTGCGGTGGCGGCAAATGTGGCGAAAGCTGCTACTCCTACCAGTAGCAGCTCGCGAGATCCTGTGATGAATCCCGCGATTATGGCAATGATGGCGACCACTAGGGACGCCGTCATTGTCACAGCGCATCCTACCTTCATTTTTTCACCTCCTTTTCAGACTCGCCTCGGGCGCCTTGCGGCTAACCCTTAGTTCGCTCCTCATGACTCCAGCAATTGGAGAAACGAAGAGCGTTGGCGGCACGCGGGGTTCCGGCTCAATTGCCGGATATAGCCCACGGGGTAGACTTTGTTTAATGGCAGCGCTACCCTCGCTGCCCATAGGAGGTTTTTTCCCGACCTCTTTTTAAAGAGCCACGGCTTCCGCCGTGTTCCCAGCTTATATTATACCTCAATTTAAACCTATAATTTTAATTACTTGCATTATTTAGCATTCTTGCCACTTTACCGCCAAAAAGACCTCGCGCAATACCCCTTTTTCTGGTATAACATACACCTATGTTGAAGATTTTTGCTGATCTTTTTGACGAAAATAAAAAGCGCCTCAATGAGTACGGCAAAATTGTTGATGAAATTAACAATTTGGAGCCTAAAATCAAAAAGCTGTCCGATGAAAAACTGGCAGCCCAGACTAAAAAATTTAAACAGCAGATTGAAACCGCCCGCAAAAACGGACAAGCAGATGAAGCTATCTTGGATGATTTGCTACCGGAAGCTTTTGCTACTGTCAGGGAGGCCTCACGGCGCATCAACGGCATGCGCCATTACGACGTGCAGTTGTTGGCGGGCATTGCCCTGCATCACGGCACTATTACCGAGCAGAAAACCGGTGAGGGTAAAACCCTGACTGTCACCGCGCCGCTGTATCTCAATGCGCTACTTGGTAAAGGTGTGCATTTAATTACTGTGAATGATTACTTGGCTGAGTTGGGCGTGGGCTGGATGGGGCCGATTTATCACTTTTTAGGCCTTTCCTCGGCGGTGATTATTCATGATCGCTCCAGACTATACAATCCTGATGCAGATAGCGAGATCAGGGGTGACGAGCGGCTGGAACATTTCGAGGAAATTTCCAGAAAAGCTGCTTATTTGGCGGACATTACCTACGGCACCAACAATGAGTTTGGCTTTGATTATCTGCGCGATAACATGGTGCAGGCGATTGAGCAGCTGGTGCAAAGGCAGGATACGCCGCACCATTTCACCATCGTCGATGAGGCGGACTCGATTTTGATTGATGAGGCCAGAACGCCGCTGATTATCTCCGCACCTGATACTGAGCCGACTTCTAAGTACTACGAGTACTCGAAAATGGTTGAGTCTTTGACTAAAGATCAAGATTACAAGGTGGATGAAAAGGCCAGAGCGGTGACGCTTACGGACTTGGGAGTCAAGAGGATTGAACAAAAGTTGGGGGTGGGGAATTTATACGAGGAAAGTTTTGACATTATTCATCATATTGAGGCAGCGCTTAAAGCTAAAACCATTTTCACCCGCGACAAAGATTATATTGTCCGCGAAGGAGAAGTGGTGATTGTGGATGAACACACCGGCCGCCTGATGTATGGCCGGCGCTACTCCGATGGTTTACACCAGGCCATTGAGGCCAAAGAGGGCGTGAAAATTCAACAGGAATCCAGAACCTTGGCGACTATTTCCATTCAGAATTACTTTAGACTGTACAAAAAGTTGAGCGGTATGACTGGTACGGCTTTGACTGAAGCGGAGGAGTTTAAGGAAATTTACGAACTGGATGTTTTGGCAGTACCCACCAACCAAGATGTAGTGAGGGAAGATCACTCGGACATAGTTTATAAAACTGCCAGTGCCAAGTATACCGCCATTGCTGCTGAAGTAGAACGGATTCACCAAGAGGGCAGGCCGATTTTGATTGGTACCCGCTCAATTGAGCACAACCAGATGATGGCGGATTTTTTGCGGCGCCGCGGGGTGAAGCATGAGGTTCTCAACGCCAAGAATAACGAAAAAGAGGCCTTTATTATCGCCGACGCCGGCAAGAGCGGCGCCATTACTGTAGCTACTAATATTGCCGGGCGTGGAGTGGACATCGTTTTGGGTGGTTCTAAGCCGGAAATTAAAGATTTTCGTAAAGAAAAACCTTCCAATCGCCGGCAGGTGAGTAAGGCGCTGCAAGATAAAATTGAAAAGCTGAACCTGAGATTGCCGCCCTCACTCAATCCCAACAATTACGAGATAGAAAAGTATGCCCAAGCGCTGATGGATTGGCGCCGGGCGCATGAGGAAGTAGTGGCGGCCGGCGGTTTGCATATCATTGGCACCGAACGCCACGAATCCCGGCGTATTGACAACCAGCTTCGAGGCCGTGCCGGCCGCCAAGGCGACCCAGGCTCTTCGCAATTCTTTGTTTCACTTGAAGATGAAATTATGCGCATTTTCGGTGGTGAGCAAATTGCCAAAATCATGGACATGCTCAAAATTGACGAAAATCAGCCGATTGAACACGGCATGGTGGGTAAGTCAATTGAGTCCGCTCAGGTCAAGGTGGAAGGCTTTTTCTTTGACCAACGCAAGCGCTTGGTAGAGTACGACGATGTCATGAATAAGCAGCGCGAGATCATTTACGACCGCCGCCGCCGTTTGCTTGAACAAGCCTCAATTGCGGAAAAAACTGAAGCTCAAGACCACCCCACAGGCGAAACTCTTCATGATCAAGTTATTAGCTATATCCAAGATGAAGTCAACTCCATCGTCAATTTGCACGCACCAGTAGAGTACTCAGATCAGGAATACGACACGCTGGTGAATGAGTTCAACAAATTGATTCCTTTTGACCAAACTTCACAAAATCAGCTGACCACTGAGGTTAGTAAGCTGGCTGATACGGATCAAATCAGGGAGCGCTTGACTAATATTGCCTTGAAAACTTACGAGTCAAAAGAAAAAGCGCTCGGCAGCGAACAAATGCGCGCCCTGGAAAGAATCGTCACCCTTTCCACTTTGGATGAAAAATGGATGGATCATCTCGATTCCATGGACTCGCTCAGGCAGGGTATTTGGCTCAGAGGTGATAAGCGCACCGCTTTGAGTGAGTACCGTAAAGAAGCTTATGCCATGTTTGAGGAGTTGATCAACTCCATCGAGGCCACCATCGCCAACCGGCTGTACCGGGCGCAGCTTTCAGCGCCTCCTCCTCAGGTAGATATTTTGAATCAGGCAGTAGCACAAAAAGAGGAGCTAGGGGGCGGCAGCCTGGCTGAAGAAGTCGAGGCCGTGACCCCAAAAACAGCTCCGCCGCCACAAAACACCCAAGGTTCCGTTAACGATCTGGCTGCCGCCCTCAAAACCGCCACTATCAACCCCAGCAAACCACAGCCGGGCATCAAAAAAGAAAAAATTAGGCGCAACGACCCCTGTCCGTGCGGTTCCGGCCTGAAGTACAAAAAGTGCGGTCTCATAGACGCGCCAGAGCATCGAGGGTAAAATAGAATAATTATGAATTCTATGAAAATTGCTGCCGGATCTTCAAATCCCAAACTGGCGGAAAAAATCGCCCAACAACTCAACACTAAATTGATTGATATTGATCTAACCGATTTTCCCAACGACGAGCGCCGCATCCACATCCGTGAAGATGTTAATGGTCAAGATATCGCCGTGATTCAATCTTTTTCCAAGCCCACCGACCAACACATTCTGGAATTTCTGCTCCTGGCCGACGCTTTCGAGCGGGCGGGCGCCAGAAACATTAATCTTGTCCTTCCCTGGATGGGTTACTCACTGCAAGACAAAGTTTTCCGGGGAGGCGAACCCATCGCCGCCAAAGTCGTGGCCAACCTGGTTTCTAATTCCTATACCAACCGCGTTTTTCTGCTGGACCTGCACAACACCAGCACTCCTGGATTTTTCTCTATCCCGAGCCAACATCTTTCTGCCCAAAATTTGTTTGCCGATTACGCCAAAGACAAAATTGATCTAAAAAATACTGTCATCGCCAGTCCTGATTTCGGTGGCTTGAAACGAGCCAGAGTTTTTGCCACTCAACTGGGCTTAGACTTGGTCAATATCGACAAACACAGGAGCTACAGCACCGGTGAAGTGACTGCTGTAGACGTTCACGGCAATGTGGCAAACAAAAATGTTATTATTCTTGACGACCTTATTTTGTCAGGCAGTACCGCCATCGAGTCGGCTTCGCTACTCAAGGCCAATGGCGCCAAAGAAGTCTACTTTTTTGCTACCCATGGGGTGTTTATACCAGGCTCTTTGGAAAAAATTGTCAGTTCCGATCTCAACAAAATTGTCATCACCAACTCAATTGCTCATGAACAGCTCAACAAGAAAATTGCAGTCCTGGATTGCAGCGCTATTTTCAGTGAGGCGCTCAAAAAATGGCTTTAGCAGTTATTGGAACATTACAGCACAGCAAACTACAAAAAAGAGGAAAAATGAGATACTCAAAACTTCATACCAAAACGGAAAAATCGGCTAAAGATTTTGATTCCGTCAATGCCACTTATCTTATTCAGGGTGGCTTCATCGACCAAACCATGGCCGGCGTTTATAGTTTTCTGCCGCTTGGATTGAAGGTACTCAGAAAAATTGAAAATGTTGTCCGGGAAGAAATGGATAAAATCGGGGTGGAGATCATGATGCCCTCGCTTTCTCCCAAAAAACTCTGGGAAATCACAGACAGACTTGATTCTTTTGATGTTTTGATGAAAACTTCGGGCGCTAACAAGTTATCTCAGCAAACTTCCACCAAAGAATTTATCCTCAATGCCACCCATGAAGAAGTGGTCACGCCTATTGCTCAAAAGTTCAGCGCTAGCTACAAAGATTTTCCTTTTGCTTATTACCAAATTCAAACCAAGTTTCGCAACGAGGCCCGGGCTAAATCGGGCTTGCTCAGAGGCAGAGAGTTCAGGATGAAAGATCTCTACAGCTTCCACACTTCAGAGGCGGACTTGATGGATTATTACGAACAAACCAAAGAGGCTTATATGAACGTTTACCGGCGCCTTGGACTGGGAGAGGATACTTATGAAGTCCGAGCCTCCGGCGGCGCTTTTACGGATAATTTCTCGCATGAGTTTCAAACCAAGTGTGAAACCGGTGAAGACTTGGTTTTTCTTGATCCTCAATCGGGTCTGGCTTACAACCAGGAAATTGCGCCTAGCCGCGCTCCCCAGCCTGAGCAAGCCGCGGCGGACGGGCAGTTGGAAAAAGTTGAAACCAAGGGTGTCACCGGCATGGACGCCTTGGTGGAATTTCTCAACGTTCCTCCGCATCAATGCGTTAAAACTTTGATTTATCAGACTGGCGGCGGCGAGCTGGTAGCCGCGGCTGTCAGGGGTGACTACGATATCAATGAAACAAAATTGCGTGTCGTCCTCAACGCCGCCGCCATCAAACTAGCCGATCCGGAAACGGTCAAGTCTGTTACCAACGCTGAACCCGGTTATGCCGGCCTACTCAACTTGCCGGCAAATATTAAGTTGCTACTCGATAATTCGCTCAACGATATCAACAACTTTGAGTGCGGCGCCAACGAAACCAATTTTCACTATATCAACGTTCAGTGGGGCCGAGATATCCAAAAACCGGCAACTTTTTATGACCTCAAAACCGTTAAAAATGGTGATTTCAATCCGGAAACCGGAGCGCAATATGAAACTTTCCGCGCTAGTGAGGTTGGTAACATCTTCCCGCTGGGCACCAAGTACAGCCAGGCCTTTGACTACACTTTCACCGACACGGACGGCCAGAAGAAAAGTGTCTACATGGGTTGTTATGGCATCGGCATCAGCAGGCTGATGGGTGTGATTGTGGAAAAGTTTCATGACGAGAACGGCATCATCTGGCCGGAAAGCGTCGCTCCTTTCCGGGCGCATTTAATTTCTCTCCGTGGCAGTGAAGAAAAAGCGGCAGCTTTGCATGACCAACTCACTGAAGCCGGAATTGAAGTGCTTTGGGATGACCGCGATGAATCACCCGGCTCAAAGTTCGCGGTCGCGGATTTAATCGGTATTCCCTACCGGCTGGTAGTTTCCGAGCGCACCGGTGAAAAAATTGAACTCAAAAAACGGTCTGAGGCCGAAACTCAACTAGTTTCAACAGCAGAACTATTAAACCTGCTCACAAATCACTAAAAACATGGCACCAGCATACAAAAACCTGATCTTCACCAAACACGCTCTGGCAAGGATGAAAGACAGAAACATCACTGAGCAGGCAGTTTGGCAAACTTTGCAAAAGCCGGAGCTGACCAAGCCCGAGGACAAACCCAACACCACCCGTTTTATCAAAACCATCAATGACCGCAAGTATCACGTCGTGGCCACCCACTTGTCAGAAACCAACAAAACCCTGGTCATTTCCGCCTGGGTGAGAGGTGAAGAAGACGCGGTGCCAATTTTCTGGCAACTGCTTACTTTGCCTTTCAAATTGAGCTGGCGAATGTTGGTTTGGGGCGCAAAACGAATTTTCGGCCAAAAAAAGTAGAGCAATTTTGCATTTCCAGGCAAAAATTGATCTTATATACTTATTTTTTTTCCGCCTTGAAATTAATTATATTGGTATGCATCAAGCCTTTTTAATGATGGTCTTTTTGAGTTTTTTTTATATAGTAATTGATACTACGTCCCGGTGAGGACACACCCGCTGCGACATACCTATCTGTAAACGATACGGATGGTGCAGCGGGTTCTAGTTTTGCCCGACACTTCAACTAATTGCGCAATTATTGTATACTTCTATTATGCCGGACCGCCGAAAACTTATTGTCACCCATCACGCGCCTGACATCGACGCTATTGGCGCCGTTTGGCTCCTCAAAAGGTTTGACGCAAAAAATTATGCCGATGCCAAAGTAGCCTTTGTTGAACCCGGAGAAAGAATCAGCTTAAAAGCCGCCAGAGAATTTGGGGCGGAACTCCATGAAGTCACCCATGTAGACACTGGCCTCGGGCGCTTTGACCATCACCAACCCGACCGCGGCAAACAGTACCTTTGCGCCACTTCACTAGTGCATGACTACCTCACTTCTCTTGATCCAAACCTTAAGGACAACCTGCCGCTCCAATATCTTTGCGATTACATCACCGACATCGATCACTTTGCCGAAATCAATTGGCCGGAAACCGGCACTCCCAGGGAAAGCTTTGCCATCTACAACCTCATCCGTGGCCTGGAGTTTTTGGAAATGCATGATAATGACTCACAGCTTCATTTTGGCTTCACCTGCCTGGATAGCGCTTATGCCATTCTGGTCCAATACTTCAAAGCCGACGAGGCTCTCAAAAAAAAGAGTAAAACAGCTAAGCACGGGAACATCAGTTGTCTCTACATTGAGTCCAGAAACGATGACACTATTAAGTTGGCTCAAAACAGAGGTTATCAACTGGTGGTGAGAAAAGATCCCAAACAAGGGCATATTAGAATTAAAGCTCGTCCCGACTCTGAGATTGACCTAGAGCCGCTTTACCACGCAATCAAGAAAAAAGACCAACAAGGCAAGTGGTTTTTTCATCCCAGTGGCAAAATGCTGCTTAATGGCTCCAGCAAACACACCAACCAACAACCCTCGCCCTTAACACTCGAGGAAGTTTCTGCTATGATTAAGCACATCTATGGCAGCTAAATCTATTTTTTCTCAAATTATTGCTGGAGAAATCAAATCTGACATTTTGTACGAAGACAACGATTTTATTGTCATCAAAGACATTCGGCCGCAAGCGCCTATTCACTTGTTGGTGATTACTAAAAAACCCTACCGCACTCTGGAAGAAGTGAGTCTAGAAGACACCGCTCTCCACGCCGGTCTGTTACAAGTTGCCAGGAAAATGGCCAAAGAGCAGGGCATCGCCGACAACTACAAACTGGTGCTGAATGTAGGCGAGCAAATGCAAGAGGTGCGCCACATCCACCTGCACGTTTTGGGTGGCTGGGAAGCGATCAATGAAGCTGCGACCGGCAAAGTCAGCCCGTAAATTTCCTAAAACACCAGGTGTGCTATAATACCGGTTCAGATATCTACCAAAATAATAGTAAATTAAAGAATCGGGAAAGGGGGTGGAATAAATGCCAATTGTTGTAAAAGCTGGACCTAATGACAATACTAATGACGTCATTAAGGAATTTAAAAAAGAAGCTTCAAATACTAATATTGTTGAGCGCACTCGCAATCGGCGTTATTTTATAAAACCCTCTCAAATCAGAGCACAAAAGAAAACTGAGATGAGGCGCTTAAAAAAACGCGCTCGCTCCCTGAAAAATCAAAAAAATGTTACTGAAGCTTCGTTGCAAAGAATTCATGAACGTTTGAGCAATCAGTAATACGAAGTTAGACTATTAAAAAGACCCCGGAAAAGGGGTCTTTTTTTGCGGCGCAGTTTTTCAAAAAACTATTTTTTTCTCGCTTTGACTTTAGCTTTAATATTGAACTCCCACTGATCGCCATCACTGGTGTCAAAACTGGTTGAATTTGTCAAAGTGTAGTAATTTAGCAAGTGGTTACTGAGAGTTTCCTCGATTTCCGCCTGCTGTTCCCTCAGCTCACCAATACCAGCCCTCAATTGGGTAGCTTGGGGACTACTATTGATGGCCGTTTTCCTCTGACTAACTTCTCTCCCTACTTCCTTAGCTTTTTCTGCTACTTCTACTAACTGAGCGTCATTTTCAAAAACCGTTTTCAGACTTTCCCGCTTTTGCTTCATCTCCTCTTTAAGCCGGCTTAGCTCCAGGGCGTTGCGCTCAATGATGTTTTGCAAATACTGCAGAGTATCAGCCAAGTCATCAGACGCCTCGACTTCCGCTGTTAACATTTTATCGTCTGCCTCTTCCAAAGCTTTCGCCGCCAAATCTTCGCCTGAATCCAATTGAGGATCATCTAACATAATTCCTTTCTGATAAATAATATTCTAGTCAAGTATATAGATTTTCAATGTAGCGCAATTATGAATTCTTCTCAAGAAGCAAACCTTCAAAATCGCTGATTTAGCTTTGAAACAAATTAGTCTTGAAGTAAATTACTCCAGAGGAGATAATACGGGAGCTATGCAAAAACTTACCAAAATTGTTGCCACCATTGGTCCAGCAACAGAAACTGAAGAAATTATTGAAAATCTCATTAGAGCTGGAATGAACGTGGCCAGGTTTAATACCAAACACGGCACGCCCAAATGGCACGCCACCAGAATGCAGCGCGTCAGAAATGTGGCGGAAAAATTAGGAGTCTCGGTCGGCTTGTTGCTTGATCTGCAAGGACCGGAAATCCGAATTGCTATTCCTGGTGGAGAAACCTTTAAAGTCAAAGTTGGTCAAGAAGTCGTTTTTACTTCAAATGAGAATTCTGATGACCCTCTTGCTCCTATTATTCCCCAAATTGTAGTCGACTCACTAAATGAAGGTAACAAAATTTTGATAGACGACGGTCTGGGTGAGTTTATAGTTACTCACAAAGACAGCAGCCAACTTTATGCCAGCGCGCTGAACTCTTTTCCTATTTCCAACCGAAAAACCCTCAACATACCAAGTGTAGTGGTCAATCTGCCTTCACTGATAGAAAATGACATTGTCCATCTGGAAAAAGCAGCTGAGAGCAAACTGGAAATTGATTATGTGGGCCTGTCATTTGTGCGCGATGCTCAAGATATTAAAATTCTCAGGGGGAAACTGAATGAGCTTGGGCTTAATTCTGCCATTGTCGCTAAGATCGAAAATCAATCGGCCGTGGATCACTTAGACGAAATTCTTGATGCTGCTGAAGCCATTATGGTAGCTAGGGGAGACCTGGCTGTAGAAGTCCCTTTCCAGGAGCTTTCTTACTGGCAAAAAATTATCATCCGCATGTCCCGAGAAAAGGGCAAGCCGGTGATTACTGCCACGCAAATGCTCAAATCAATGGTGGACGCACCTCGGCCCACCAGAGCAGAAGTATCCGACGTTTCCAACGCCATTTACGACGGCACCGATGCAGTCATGCTTTCCGAAGAAACCACCATTGGCAATTATCCAGTGGAAGCGGTCCAAACCCAGGCTACTATTGCCGCGTTTAATGAACAGTTTTCCGAACCAGTCCCTTTGGATGTAGCAGATGTTGATGCTGGCGCTTACATTACGCATGCTGCTATTTCTTTGATCGAAAACTCCACTCATCCTGACAATAAGCTGGAAATCAATAAAATTATTTGCCTGACTGAAACCGGCACCACTGCCCGCATGCTTTCCAGATTCCGTCCGCATTTGCCAATACATGTGCTGACTAGCAGTCAAAAAACCTACCAAAAACTCAGTTTGGTTTATGGCGTTACGCCGTATGTGGTCAAGTTACCCGATGGCAGACTGGAAAGTTCGGGGGAGTTGATGCAAAAAATGCGAGAACTTGGTATAGTAGAAACAGGAGATGTAGTTTTGTTGGTACACGGTACTTTTTGGAAGAAGCCGGGCCTAACTAACACTCTCTCTCTGCTTGAAATCGAGTAAGCAGAATATGGTAATAATTATTAAGGATCAAACCAAATGAGCAACAAAAAAGGACTTTTTACCTTTTTGGCAGGTATGGCAGCAGGCGCGACAGCGTTATTTCTTTCCAAAGAAGAAAATCGCCAAAAGACTAAAGAAGCGGCCGAAGAAGCTGTAGACGCTGCCAAGAAAAATACTCAGAAAGCTAAAAGAAAAGCTGTTAGTACTGCTCGAAAAGCCAAGCGAACAGCGGTCAAAACCGTTAAAACAGCCAAGAAATCGGCTGAGAAAAAGGTGGCGCAGGCTCAAAAGACTGTTAAAAAAGCGGTTTAGTTTCTTGCCTTCACTCAACTTTTTTTCCCGCATGGGTTATAATTGCACCTGTATTTGCTAGTGCGCCAATAGCTCAGTGGATAGAGCAACTGCCTTCTAAGCAGTAGGCCGCAGGTTCGAATCCTGCTTGGCGCACTCAGAAACTGTTCCGCCATCCCTCCACCATTCTTCCATCTATTATTTTTCTCTTACAAGCTTCTGCAGTTGAGTTAATTATCCTCGCTTATAGTTGGGACTCATGAACAGAAGAAGAACGATCTTGCACACGGAAATCAAGCACTGGGCGACTGAAAGAGGAGTCAGGCCCGCCTTGTCGTATGTTTTGACTCATGGGGCAGAGGGGAAGTTGGGACGGGAGTTAGTGTTTGTCTTTTCCGACTCAATCTCCGAATCATCCACTTTGCAATTTTTGGAGTGGGGAGAGTTTTTCAGAATTTTTGATCAAAAAGGATTGTATTTCATCTACGACAGTATAGAAGAAAAAAGTGATTACTATAGTTTTGAGAAACTTGAGGACCTAGATCAAGAAACATCAAGTAATCGGCAACAAAGGACTATAAATATGGTTTATAAATAAAAACAAAGGCCATTCAACTAATTGATATAAGCGGAAAATTAGCCGTTGCTAGATCTCTCGTTTTTGCTAAGATGGTTCGGCTATGGAATTAAAGACCCGTTATTATTTGCAGGTACCAAAATCAACCCTCCTGCTTACCTTTTTTGCTTTTTTTAATTTAATTGGTTTGAGTATTTATCTTTGGCTTTCAGCTGTTGTCATCCCACAGTATTTGTTTTTCATTCTTTCTTTTGCCGGATTCTATATCGGTTTTTCAATTTTCAAGATAGTCTGGTGGAACGTGTTCAATCGCGGTTGGCTGGAAATCACTCCGGAAAAAATTTCCTTCATGAAGTATTTTTCGGCCACCATTATCAATACTGAAGATATTCTTGATATTAATATTCCCGGCCTGGATGACTCGGCGCCGCTTTCCGACTGCATTAACATTTCCGCCATTGCCTCACATCTGCAGCAAACCACTTTTCAGATGATTATTCCGATGGTTCTCTTCCCGTTGGAGGACCAGGAATTACTGCCGCTTCTCCTTAGCAGCGTGACAAAATAGCAGCTACTGAGTTATAATGTCGGGCATTACCTTTTGGTGTCTGTAGCTCAGTTGGTTAGAGCGCCTCCCTGTGGAGGAGGAGGTCGCGAGTTCAAATCTCGTCAGACACCCCATGACTCTCTTAAAAGGATTTTTTGCTCCTGTTTTAATACCCTGAAAATTGGTGTATCAATGATTTTTACGATTTTCTTATCCTGAATATATAACCTGTCGAAGAACAATCTGAGATAATGTCGTTTCAAAAAGTCTGGTGCATCCAGATAAGATTGGTGCAGGTTACGAGTCATAGCTAACACTTCTTCAATTACGCTAAAGTCTATAGTTTGCTGATTCTCTAATTCGTGGAGCTTTTTTTCTATCTCTAACAGTTCTTCTTTAAGTTGGATGTGCTGTCGCTTGTAGACCTCACGATCAATAGTGCCTTCTACCACTAAGTCCTCGATATTATTGCGTTTCTGCTCAATACCACGCTTTTGGTTCAGGAGTGACCGCTTTAATGCCCGTTTTCCTTTTCTAAGATTGTCCAAGTGACTTTTAGCGTGTTGGCGAACAAGTTCTATAAATTCCTCAGAAAACTCGTACTGTTTTAATAGGTTGGCTACTTTTCGCTCTAACTTTTCTGTACGGAAATATGAAGGCTTACACCCACCCGGCTTAGAACAATGGTAATAAGAGAAGGTTTTACCCGATTTCAGGTCAGAAGATTCTGCTACAAGACGCCTCTCATGCACGGGGCAAAATACAAAACCTCGTAGAACAAAACTTGTTTTTCGTTTTCTAATAAGAAAGGAGTTGTTGCAAGTAAGGACATGTTGGACTTGGTTGAACAGACTCTCACTGATTATTGGTTCGTGCTTCCCAAAATCTTCCATACCTCCCCAACGCATTAAGCCGTAATAAATTGGGTTGTTAAAAATTCCCGTGAGTGTCTGAGGACTAAAGTGCTTGTGATTCCGACGACCCCTTAATCCTTTTTCGTACATAATTTCGCACAGCTCCAGCTGAGAATACTGACCAGTGGCATACAGCTCAAACATTCTCTTGATGATTGGTGCCGTTATGGGGTCGGGTTCAATGAACTTTTTTTCGTTTCGTTCAACATTTCGATATCCTAGCGGAGCAAGACCGGGATAAATACCAGACCTGAATTTTTGTTGCATCCCAGCTTTGGTGCGATCTGAGTTAACTTCTGATTCCCATTCGGCTACAGAAGCGAAGATATTGCCAATCAAACCCGATGTGACATCGCCGCCTTCGTTGATGGAAAGAATCTTGACGCCTTTTTTCTTTAAATGCTTACGGGTCTTACTAAAGTCGGAGATATTGCGAAACATGCGATCAATTTTCATGCAGATTACGGCTGTCGGTTTATCTTCCTCAATTGCTTTAAACAACCTTTGAAGCTCTGGACGGTTCGAGGTGCGAGCACTTTTACCTTTTTCGGTAAACACCTCTTTTACTTCATATTTCTGAGATTTAGCATACTCCAAACAAGTTCGTTCTTGATTATCTATAGAGAAGCCCTTAACTTGTTCATCCGAACTAACCCTAACATAAATATAGCAATCACTCATGATGACACCTCTTTTTTAATTGCAGGAACTGAACCCAAGTCTTGTTTATAAAAGTGCAATCGTTTTCCTATTGGCATTGATTTCAGTGGTTCAACGATCGTGTAGATTGATGGCTCGAATGTAATGGGGTTGGGCAGATGTAGCCACTTAATGAGTTGGAAGTACCACTTGGGCGTATGAAAATGAATCTCTGACTCTTGTGGACAGTGTTCTTTGAGATCGTTGGCGACACTCCTGAGCCAGTCTTTTTTGTACTTATATGTCACTTCATGACCTTGAATTTGCGTATCAATGCCTTCAATCAGCGTGTCTGGGTGGAGCAATCCTCCTACACCAACACAGAGCACAAAAACTTGATCGTAATTTTTCTCACAATACGCTAGGGAGTATCGAAACAATAGTGATGGCGAGAAGTGATCCCGTACTTTCGTACAGGGATCGTATTGTAGTTGCCGTTTGGTGGCGGCTATAAGTGCAGTTTTCATTCTGCTCCTTTCTTATTACCGCCAACTTCGTGCTAAAATAGTTTTGAAGTGGCGATAATCGTTACTTTATTTCTAATCGGATGGATGTTTCTTTAGTCGGATGCATCCATCCTTTTTATTTACTTTTATTATAATTTCAGGTCCCTCAGGTCTCAACTTCAACTGCCTCCATTTCTTCACTAACAACTTGCTCTTTTTGTTCAGCTTTTCGCTTCTTTTCTTCAATTTGTAAGAGGCAAAGTTCTACCCATTGTCTTAGTCCTTCTGCTAGTGGGCTATCAGTTGATTTATTCATGATGTTGGTTCGAAGTCGTCTTCCTCAGTTTCTTCATTAGTATCGGATGTTCGTCCCCAAAGGTCAGGTTTTCCCTTAACATCTAGTTTGCCAACAATTTCTACTAAACCATCCTCTAGACCTGAGTTCAGCCACCTTGATAGTGTTGCCTGATGTGGTGGTTTGCTTTTTTTATCTGCAATCCATTTCTTTGTTATTCCACCAATAGTGATTCCTTCGGGCACAACTGGAATATATGAGGATATTTTTTCTATACCTTCTGGATGAGTTCCTCCGCCAACTTGATCTTTATCAATTACTACAAACTTTTTTTCTCCATCTTCTTCTACCAACTCCACTATTATTTTGCTTGGAGTCTCTTCATATCGACCATCACTTTCTAGTACTCTCTGGGATCCAGATGCTTTCCTCAAACCCATCTTTATATCTATAAAGCCAGTGAGGGCAGATGAGCCTCTGGTGCCAACTATGTTTCCACCTCCAGATTTTCTATCGTGATGTATCAATAAAACCGCTATCCCTGCATCTGAAAGAATGTGGAGGGGTTTAAGTGAGGCTTGTACAGCAGATGCTTGGTTTTCGTCATTAACAGTCCAAAAGTAGCTAAGTGTGTCAAAAACAACTAACTTAATATCCTTGCCTAGACATAGCTCTTTAACTTCATGAATTGCCTCAACCCAATTTTCAGAGTGATTCTTGTCATATAAGTACCTTGGAATTATGCCAACTATTGAGCCACTTAGTTTCGTTTCTAGTTTTTTTCTATACCAGCCGTTTTTGCCTTCCTCAGAGATAATAAGCGTCTTTACTGGTTTAATAGGTTGTTCCAAAAATGCTTCTCCGTTTTCCAATGACATACAGAGATGAACCAAAAAGGTCGTTTTCCCCTCCTTAGGATTACCTGACAGAAGAGTTACGAGTCCAGGTGCCAAAAACCCTTTCCATATCCAGTTGACCTCAGACTCTTTATCATCAATATCTGCAAGCCATGTAAACCTTTCCTCTAAGGTTGTTTTCTTATGCCTTGCATTGTTAACACTAGGATTGGCTTGCAATGCATCGGTATTCTTAATCTGACCCAATTCATTGAGGGTGGAATCAGCTTGTTCAAAGACATCGTGGTTATTCATACAGACCTCCCGAAAGTAGTCCAACCGCATCCGGAAACTTTAAGTTCTTAGTTTTTTGTATGTACGAAATAGAATCTCCACGGGCTGAACAGCCAAAGCAGTAAAATGAGTTTGATTCCAGATAAATAGTGCAAGATGGGGTTCGTTCTGAATGAAAGGGGCACAGCGTTTTGTGGTTTTTACCTGACTTTATTAGCTTGTGTCCATCCTGTTCAAAGAGGTGGCTAATTTTAACTTTCTTAGCCATTTCGATTCGAGTTGGAGTTAGGGATGTATCATCATCAAAATAATTTGGCAATCGCCTTTGTAGGTGCTTGCGATAAAGGTTTAGAAGGTGTTTAGCTCTATTGGCTACACTCTCAATTTTTGGGGTGTAAATTGCGCCATACAAAGTTTCATAAAAATAGCGGTCAAATCCAGTTAGCCCTTGTTTGTCCAAACGAACTAGATCTTTTTCCCAAAGTTTTTTGTATTCAACAATTTCTTGTTTAAACTCAATTTGTTTTTCTTTTATTACTTGGATCAATTCATCTTCACCGATGATTTCAAACCAGTCTGTTTCAGCCTCTAGCTTTGCTAGTTCAGCCTTATGTTCTTTTTCCAGTCTTAGCTGTTCTTCAAAGGGAATTGGGTAATCGAGGTCTGATAGTGTGTTAATTTTCATATTCATATTGGTAGTCTTTAATTACAATTCATGCTGTTGAAAAATCAGTCCTTTGCAGGTGTCCAGTTGTTGACCATATTCTTGGGGTGAGAAGGTGAACTGTTCTCCCTTTATGTAACTAGAAATAATGGCACTTAATTCTTGATTTTCAGAAAATAAAAATGCTACACGACCAGATTTGTCACGCTCAATACCTTGAAACGCTTCGGGGGAGTGAAGCTTGAGAAATGATGCTAGTTTTAAATCAAAAATAGTTTTCATATTTATATTCGCGTAAAAAAATACGCCTACAGTTTTAATCTGTAAGCGTAGTGTATTAAGGAAAACTAAATTGGTCTAAGAAGTTGATGCTGGGTTGGAACTTCGGATTAACAGTCTCTCATAGCTCGTAACTGCTTTTTGAGCAATATCTATATCAAGATCACAGTGCTCACATTTTTCCCCATTGTCATGATTGTTGTTTTTTGGACATCTGCCCATCCACCAGTCAACCACATCTGGGTAAGGTGTGGGTGTTTGACTGTCATTGAGCAAATGCTCATTTCTTTTCCAGTAAAGCTCTCTCGCTCTAAATAGCTTCTTTTGAGTTTTAATTGGTTTACCTAGGTCATGATGGGATGGTCCAAAAACATGAGACTTCACATAGTCATCGATGAACGGATCTATGCCAAAAGTGATATTAGAGTTGGCGAGTTTTGATTTTTCGTTATAGTAATTTTGAAAATCACTAAAGGCTTTTTGGACATCTTCTGGCTTTGCCGTTGGCGAAAGTACAATAACATACTCAAAACGATCTGGATGCTCGTCATCTGTTTTAATTACATCAAAATAGCATTTCTTAAAAACTGATTCTGGTGCTGTGTTAGTAAATAATACCTGTTCAATCAAAGGGTCATAGTTCTTTGTTCTGCCCATCAATGCTCTTAAAGAGTAAATATCTTCTTGAAGTTCTTGAAGTAGTTTGTCTGCCGAATCCTGATCTGTTATACGAGGATCGTGCTCCAGTACAAGCTGGTCAATATATAACTCAGCCAAGTTTGAAACAGGCACACCCAAGGATTCAATTTTTTTATAAGGGTTGATGTTCCATTTATCCCGCAGTTTTGCTAACTGTTCCAAAAACTTTGGGTGGTCAACCAATAGCATTATGTCTAATGCAACATTTACAGAATCCGATTCTACTAATATCTTTTTCATATCAATCTAGTAGTATTTTACCGCACAACCTAGCTCGATTTTTCCGGAAAGTATCACGACCTGAAATAAATCATTACCAGATTGGCTTGCGTTGTCTATTACAAAATAAAATCCATATTTACGGAATTCTGTAGTGATATCGGAATTGTTTTCCGAAAACTACCTTTACCTAAATCAAAGCAGTCTAAAATTCTACCCAACTATTTTTTTTCAAGTCGTAATGCAGATAAATATCGTGATAGGATTCAACTTTTTTCAGCTCTTGATTTGGTATTAGTTTTCCCGCTGTTATTGCTTCATCAGCAGTTAAGTTATCAAACACATAGTGATATGTAATACCATTTGCAGACCTGACTATAGTGTACTGATTTTTTACAACTGAGTTGTTTGGGTTAATATAAAGCTTCTTTAGAATGTCATAAATATATGCGGAAACAATTCCAACAGCTAGTTCGCCAATAATCGCAAAAACTGGTTGAAATTGCTGATAAACAAAAACAGCCTGTTGGACTGTGTCAGTGTCAGCACCTCCACCAGCTTCAATAGATGCTTCATGCAGTAATATCTTGTGTTTTTTTGAAAGCTCAAGAGCAAGTGATTTATAAACCTCCCGCTCATCTGCCTCAGCATAGTGAGGGAAGACAATCGTAATATCTACTTCTTTTTCATATTCCTTGATAAGATCGAACTCTGGGTAGAACCCTTGACTATAGAGACTTGGAACACTAATGGAGATATATGGCTCTTCGCCTTTGAGATATCGATTTTTCGCTTCTTTTATGGCCTGTATACCTAGTGTTGCAGGGTCAGACATGTTTATTTTCCCCAAATACCATCAACTTTCGACTTGATCGCTGTCTCAAAGTTTTTAATCAAAAGTGTATTTGACTGAACAATCTTACTCTCACTAGTAAGTCTGTTGGCAATTTCTTTTTGAACTGAAAGGGGTGGCAATGGAATTTTAACTTTAGATATACCTGACGCACTTACATTGGCTTGTCTTACTCCGCCTGAACTATTTGCTAACACTCCCTTTTTGAAAAAGCTTGATATTGTACAAAAGTAAAAGTAATCTGGGTCAATTTTTGAGCTATTAGGCTCAAGTTTGGCAACTCGTTGGTTTAACAGGTATTTTTTATCCTCATCCACTCGGCAGACATTGCCATAGTCATCTTTGCCAACTGTACCAGTCATTGAAATAAGAATATCGCCCTGAGAAAGTACATAATCGGGATATTTTTCTACATATGATTCTGGTAAATATGCCTGTTTATTATCTTTATCAAAAAAGCTCTGTTTAACATTTCCCATCCTAATCAACTGAACACCATCTGAAACAAAGTCATCACTCTTAAACGCGTAACCTCCTCGAATTGTGCATACATCCCCAACATCCACCCACTCCCAATCATCCTCAATTTTGAAACTTGGCTGGTAGTTGTCTACTACCTGTTTTGCACCGTCAATTATTCTTTGGTATCTGTCTAATTCTTCAACAATTTCTTGCTGGACTGATAGTGGTGGTAAAGGAATTTCTAGCTCACTAATTTGGTTCCGATTTATCGACTTGAATGTACTCCCTGTTCCCAAACTTGAAATGTATTTTTCATTCGCTTTCAAAAGGTAAAATAAAAACATGTTGTTAAGTTTATCGCTTACCCTGATAGCAGCTAAACCTCGACCGATGCAAATCTTTTGATTAGATATATTAACTGTTCCAACAGGTGCTCGAACTGACATCAAAATATCGCCAGCAACAGCTTCTTTAGTTACTTGAGTAGTCCAGCTTTTTGGTTTATCAATATACATATTTGTGAACTCAGTTTTACCCTGATAAAAAGGCAAACCCTCGGAGGCATCGTTGTAGAATTCACTATCAGGCGACTGACCAGAAATGATTTCTGCAACTTCTCCAAGTTTTACAACTTCAAAGCTAGAGTTCTTTTTTATTGAGGTTTTATATCCATTTTCACTCAGGTTGTATCCATTTTCTCGAATTAATTCTTTTTCAACCAACTGAACTGTGCGTGACTCTTCAATGTCAATTTCTTTACCATCCATGAGTCGTTGTTTGTATTTTTTAAGTACAGTAATAGCCTCAGGCAAATCATCATTTTTTGAAGCTCTTCGCTGTGCCCCTAAATCAAACCCATCGTTCTCAACTTTTACAAATAGAATCTTGTTGGTCTTTTTTGCTAACTGTCGGTCGAACAAAAGTACACTTGTTTTAACTCCACTATATGGCTGAAAAATCCCTGATGGCAACGATACCACCGCCCACAAGTAATCATTGTCCACCATCATTTTGCGCAATGCTTTGTAGGCATTTTGACTTTGAAAAATAATACCCTCAGGCACAATCACACCCGCCTTACCATTGATGGTCAGATGTTCCATGATGTAGTCGACAAACAAGACCTCTGCTCGGTTAGATGGCACTGAGAAACGATTATGAGGTCGTATACCTCCCTTTGGAGTCATGAATGGTGGGTTAGCTAAGATCACATCAAAGTCATCATTCCATCGGTCTTCACTCGACAGAGAATCATATTCGTAAATGTGTGGGTCTGGAAAGCGATGGAGATACATATTAACCAGTGACAAGCGTTGCATGTCCTGTGAAATGTCATACCCTACAAAATTCTTAGAAATCTGATCCATGTCATCATTAGTAAGCCCATTTTTTCTCAAATGTTTGTAAGCAGAAATTAAAAATCCGGCAGTACCACAAGCAGGGTCTAGTACAGTATCGGTTTTTTGAGGGTCTACGACTTCAACAATAAAGTCGATGATGTGGCGAGGTGTGCGGAATTGTCCTGCATCTCCCTGACTACCCATGACTTGCAGAAGATACTCAAAAGCATTTCCCAACTCTTCACTATGGTCGTACTCAAATTGGTCGATTACATCTAAGAATAATTTAAGTGTTTCTGGGTCATTGAATGGCAAGGAAGCATTACGGAAAATATCACGGAACAACTGGGGAATGTGAGGATTAAGTGCCATTTTTTCGAGGGCATCACGATAGAGCAGAACACGATCTCTAGCAGGTAAAGCCTTGTCCATTAAATTATCCCAAGCGTACTTTTCGTAGCCATTGGCAAAGAAGCCACTGGTGTCACCCAAGTCCTTAGTTTTCTTGTCCATGTCAGACATGAACTTGTAAATTAAGGCAAGCGTGATTTGTTCAACCTGTGAGGTAGGCATGGGGATTTTACCCACCAAAATATCACGAGCTGTATCTATTTTCTTTTTTGTTGCAGAACTTAACATGTTGTTTACTTCCTATTTTGTAGAATGGAGATGCTTTGCAATGCACTCAATCCAGTACTTTCCAACGCGATGCAAAAGATCAAGCATCTCTGGATTATTAGTATATTTACCCAACTCCCTCACATTCAAGTCCTTGGCTAATTCCTCATTCATCGAAGCCAAAATATAGAGCGATCGAACATCCTCCATATTTTCATACGGCACTTCAAATTGTTTAGTAAAGTCCTGCCAACCAGTTTGGGCTTGTTGTTGTTTTTCTTCTCGTTGAGCCTGAGAAGTGTTCGCCATATCTCTTAGTACGCCGTAGAGTTTGGTGTCTATTGGCATACCCTCATAACCGATCTGTTTTTCTGCGACTGTCTGAATCTGATCTCCAGCCCTGCGAGTGTGTCCTGTTTCATCTGGCGGTGGGAAATCAATGATAATTCCGCCGGGTCCACTAATAGTGGCTGGCTGTGGTTTATCCACTGGTAAATCAGGTATCTCATCGTATGGGTAGTCATGCTCAAAATAATCGCAGTTAGCGAAGTAGTCAAATAAGTAAAATAGTTCTTTTTTGACGGTCTTAGATACTTGCTCGCCCTCTAATCGTTGAGAATAATTAAAGGTGTGTTTTCTGGTGCCTCTACCTTTGATCTGTACGAAGTCCTGAGGGGAGAAGATTGGTCGCATTAAACAAATGTTGAGTAAGTCAGGGCAGTCATAGCCAGTAGTCATCATGCCAACTGTCACACAAACTCTAGTCTTACTGGTTTTGTAACCCTCAATCACTCGTGAGTTACCTCGCAAATTGTTGTTGGCAAACTTAATGGTTGAGGTTTGAGCGTCACGCACATTGGAAGTGATCTGCATGGCAAAGTCGGAATCGTACATATGTGGATATAACTCGTGTGCATACTCATTGAGAAGTTCGGTAATTTTTCTAGCATGGCTTTGACTGACACAGAAAATAATTGTCTTACCAATTTCGCCACTAATTGGATCACGCAGGGCTTTGTCCATAAATAGCTCTACAAACTTGCGATTGGTTTCTGGACTAAAGAATTTCTTTTCAAAGTCATTGGCTTTGTAGACTGCTTCCTCATCGCCCTCATCATCCTCATTCTTGGCTACTGCGTATCCTTCCTCAGAAAGTAGTTGCGTGGTCACTCTGGTGCGACAATCCAAAACATAGGGGTTAATTAAATAACCATCTTTAACACCATCTAGCAGACTATAGCGAAATGTAGGCTCGCCACTTTCACAACCAAAAGTTTGATAAGTAGAGAACTGGACTCGTCGTTCATATTCGCGTGGGTCTGATTCGGCGAGTTTGTCTGTTGCTAGATTCTTTAGATAGTCTTTTGGTGTGGCAGTTAATCCGAGTTTGAATCCTGAGAAGTAGTCAAACACATTTCTACTTGCACCCTGACCGGCAATCGCCCGATGTGCTTCGTCTGAAATAATTAAGTCAAAATCATTGGGGTTAAAAATATGCTCAAACTTGTTGTCGTGCATGATGCTTTGGATGGTAGTCACTACCACCTCGGCTCTGTGCCAGTCGTCTTTGTGTTCTTTGAAGATATAAGTCGTGATGTCTGGCTTTAAGTAATCACGGAAGTTTTTGAAGGTCTGCGTTTCTAGTTCTAACCGATCAACTAAAAAGAGAACTCTAGTAGCATTTTGGGTCTTAATGAAAAGTTTAATAATCGCAGCACTGGTTAGGGTCTTACCTGTGCCAGTAGCCATCTCAAACAAAAATCTTTTTTTGCCCTTTGCTACTGCTTGCTGAATAGACTGAATCGCTTCAATTTGGTACTTACGCAAGAAGCGAAGCCGATCAACTTCAAGCATTTGTTGACGACCTTCTTCGGACTGCCAACGAGGATCATCTTTGTAAGTTGGGTTTTGAGTTAGGGCAACATAGTCATCTCCAACGATTTCATTGACTAAAGCGTTAGTGTCTTTGCTGGCACTGGTATTTGTTTCGAGTGACTCTGGGGTAGGAAAATGTTGAACTTCTTCTGGGTTGCCTTCTTCTACATTCCACTGATAGTGAGTATCGCCATTTGAAAGTAGAACCCATTTAACGCCAAGATTGAGGGCGTAATCACGGGCTTGCTCTTTGGCATCTAGTGGGTGGATTTTACTTCGTTTAGCTTCAAGTACGGCTAAAGGTTTACGATTCTGACCATATAACACATAGTCTACAAAGCCACCGCTTATTCGCTCAAAGTCATCTCCAAGTGTGCTGGTGGATTGGTCGGTATCTACAACAAGGTGGTTTTCGACAGTGACATTGGCTTGACCCAAATCATCGTCAAGGAGCTTCCATCCAGACTGCTCAAGTAGTTTGTTGATTTTTAATCTTGCACTAGCTTCTTTTTGATCCAACATAATTTTTTATTTCCATTTCGATATACCAAAATTATATACTGCTAGACAGGATATGGACAGCTTAATAGCAAAGAAATGGAAAGTTAGTCAAAAAGAAACAACTCGTGAATCTTAACTTGAAGTGCTTTTGCGATCTTTTGGAGTGTTTCAACGCTTGGTTTTCGCTCACCTCTCTCGATGTAGCCCGTGTACGCACGGTTCAACTCGGCTTTTAGTGCGAGCTTTTCTTGGGTCAATCCGCGTTGCTTCCTGATTCTTTGGATATTCTCTGCAATTTGCTGGTAGATTTTTGGTGCTTTTGCCACACCTATAGTTTGATGTGAAAGCGTCTAGGGGTCGACTTACCACTGGTATAGATTTATTAGCAAAAGAATATATAATATATACTGACAGTCGCCAGATACAGAAATGGAAATAATCATGAAACAAACACACTGCCACATTTGTGGAAAAAAACTAAGCTTCCTATTTACCAGCCTTAAAAAGTTTGAGGGTCATAAAATTTGCACAAAATGTCACTCTAATCTAGTCAGGGTGGAGCTTGAAAAAAATTTTGCAAAAAGAGAAGAATCATGGAAACAATTGAACCAAAAGAATAAAGATGAGTTAGAAAAAAAGAAACAAGAGTTTTTAGCTCGGAAGAACGCACCTAAAAAAATCACAGAAAACCGAGGCACATGCCAATCATGTGGAAACATTTGGCACTATGGCAAAGAGGAGAAATGGGAAAATGCATCCAACGCTATGCACAATGTGAGCAAGTCGATGATGTGTTGCACTGGGTGCTGGCCGGCTATATTTCTCAGTGACAAAAAAATAACCGATTTTAGTAAATGTCCGAAGTGTGGTTCTAAGGCAGTTAAAACAGAACAAGTCACTCATGAGGTTTAATCTATTTCAACAATTGGCAGTTTTTTGTTTAAGTACCTACCAACGATTTCTTTCTCCAATTTTGAGTCGGTGGCTACATTGCAGATTTTATCCAACCTGCTCAGACTACAGTATTCAGGTAATTGAAAAGTACGGGTTAAAAGTAGGACTACTCAAAACAGCCAAAAGACTCAACAAGTGTAACGCCAACTGCTTGGACAGTTGCATTGATCTCCCCTAAACATACTCACAGACTAATTGTATCGACCTGAAAACTTGGTTTTGGACTAAGAAGTACCAATTTATGCTTTCTATGCTTCCATGTCTACATTTGTGTAAGAAAAGAAGTGAAATTACTGTATAATTTAGGCATATTTAGATCTAGATTGACATTATGCAAATTGTAAAACTTCGGGTACATAACTATAAATCAATAATTGATTCAGGTGACTGTTATCTTGAGCAAGGCATTACAATTTTTGCAGGGAAGAATGAGGCTGGAAAAACAGCTTTACTTGAAGCCTTGGAAGACTTCAACGCTGGTTCAGATATTCGTCCCACAGCCAAGCATCTTCATAGAAAAGATAAACTACCAAAAATAATTTTAACCTTCAAATTAGATTCAACAGAGTTACAGGCACTAGCAAAAAAACTGAGTGTAGAAATTGTAAATTCTGAAAACGAAAAACAGGTAACAATTATTAAAGATTTTCCGAATAAGTACTTACTGCCAGAGGATACATTTCACACTTTTTTTGGAACCGCCAATGATGACAATCTCGTTACAATAAGTGAAGCAGTAAAAGAGTTAAATACCAGACTCGAAAAATATCCAGACCTAAAAAAACTTACTCCTGAGGGTATTACTGCATATGCGGAATTATTAAACCAACTGGGAACATTAGAGCCTCTATTGCAAGCTAGCACTGAGTTGGTAGATAAAGAAAAGCAGCTCGTGCTCGGTCTTGTTCAAAAAGCAAAAGTTGGAGTTGCAAAGTTGCAGTCACTATCTGATGTTCAAGTGAAGCTTTTAGAAGCACTCCAAGATTTAATTCCTAACTTTATTCTGTTCAACTCATTCGAGGAAAAATTTCCCACTGAAATACCAATTGAAGAAATTGAAACAACACCAATAATGAAAGACCTTGTTTCTATAAGTGGTCTTGATTTAGCAATCATAAAAAACGGGCAAGCATATGAAAAAGAAGAGCATAAGGAACAACTAAACATCAGGGTTAAAGAAGATTATCAAAAATTTTGGTCTCAAGACTTTACAAACCTTCACTTTAGCTGGGACTCCAATGTGTTGTCGTTTCATATTAAAGAAGATGGCGCGTACTATCCCCCCGATATTAGAAGTCAAGGCAAACGCTGGCATTTAGCCTTTTATATTAGAGTTACAGCAAGAACCCAAGATAAGAAAAACAATGTATTACTTATAGATGAACCTGGCTTATTTCTGCATGCATCAGCCCAACGAGATATTTTGAAAAAGTTAGCAGAAGTAGCTAAAAAACGAACTGTATTATTCACAACACATTCACCATATTTGCTTGATCCAAACGAATTTGAACGCATTCGCTTAGTGTTCAGAGGAAAGATTCCTAGGACAATTGAGTCAGATCAAATTGACCCCACAAAAATTTCTGAGCTAACAAAGTTTTATACTGAAAAATCTCATTCAAAGACCAAGGAAAAATACTATTCGATTCATGTTGACCCTGAAAAATTGGAGGAGGAAGATCTAAATAAACTAAGGAAATCTCTTGCAACCAGCAGTTACAACATCGGAACAATTGTAGAACAGAAGATACATAAGGTATCGGACAAGGAAACCCTTCGCCCAATACTAACAGCAATTGGACTTGAATTAGTTTCAGGAGTAGTGAATTTAGATAAAGAAAAAAACATTGTCTGCGAGGGTCAGTCGGATGTTTATTACCTCAATGGATTAAAGCAATTGACAGACACTAGCGATCTTAACTTTATTTTTGGTGGGGGTGGACCTAACATGCCATTTGTAGGCACCATACTACATGGCTGGGGTTGTAAAGTTCTTTATCTATACGACAACGATAGCGGATTTTCAGAGTCAGAGAAAAACTTAAAAAAGATTTGGCTAATAAAAGAAAAGGTCGTAAAGGTTGCGGATGAAAATGGCAAAACAATAGAAGATTTATTTTCACCAGAAGATTTCAAAAAATATGTTTTGGAGGACGAGGGCGTCACTTACACAAGTTCAAACTCCGAATACATTAAAAAAATTAAAAAGGACAAGGTTTTAATGGGCAAGACCTTCTTGAAAAATGCTAAGTCAGGGAGCATGAGCCTTTCAGATACTACAATCAAGAATTTTGAAAAAATCCGTAAGGAATTTGAAACTAAGTTTTCTGAACTGCAGTATTAATAGTTCTAGTTGTAAGCATGGAAGCATTGGAAGCAGTTTCAAATACCACTAGCTGAGATTTGGGCTATCTCATTCAATCTTAGCCGTACTAATCCAAACTGCACACTGTCATCAAATACTGCTAGAATACGACTAACACACCGAGTAATTACCTCATCAAACTGATCCTTTGTATTACTTGGTGACGGACCCATTGCTTGACACTTGACAGGAAACGAACAATCAAAAATGCCCAACGAAGATAAAGAATCAGGTGTTGAACTGATAGCTGCCATAAAAGAAGCCGTTGAATCTACTACAGGAGTAGAGTTTGTAGTCTTTTTCTCAGCTTACCTAGAAAAGAATGCTGACCAACCAGAGTTGACTGAAGCTGACCTAGTAGCCGAGATCTTAGAGGCTGGCGGCTATCAAGCAGAAGATGATTCAACATTTGAAGATATCGTTATGATTGGGGCTTTGACGATAGGTGAAGACTTAGGAATTTTCTAAGTTGTTTCAATTTTACAACACCAAAAGATTGTACTTTGCCTTGGCGCGATTTGTGGCACGATTTTGGCACGATATGTGGTATACTTAACGTATGTTTAAACCCATTTTTACCATCACTCCAGAGCTCAATAGTCAAATAGCCGAGATTGAGAGACTGAAAACCATTGTTGATCGAGCCATTATTTTGCCCGAATTAGAGGTTCAGTTGCGATTTCGAGCTACGGTTGAAGCCGTTCACAGTTCAACTTCAATCGAAGGTAATCCTCTGAGTGAAGCCCAAGTTCAAAAGGTATTGCAAGGAAAAGCGATTACTGCCTCAGATTATGCTATTGTCGAAATACTCAACTATAAGCGCGCGCTTGATTGGATTAACAAAAAAGCAGATCAAAAAAATCAGCTCACAACCAAAGATATTTTAGAGCTGCATCGCATTGTTACAGATAAACTGCTTTCTAAAGAAAAGTCCGGTCACTGGCGTCCTGGTGATGTATTTGTGGTTAATGAAGTTGACGGCAAAGAAATTATTCAATTTACAGGTCCAGAAGCGCAACGAGTTCCCAAGCTTGTTGACAGCTTCCTGAAGTGGGCATCTTCTCAGGAAAACTCTTCCTTTCACCCCGTGTTATTGGTTGGACTAATTCACTATATTTTCGTTTCGATTCACCCTTTTTCTGATGGCAATGGCAGAACTACTCGGCTCTTAACATCTTATTATCTAAAAACATCAGGCTATGATTTTCGTGGTTCCTTATCACTTGATTCCTTTTACTTACAACACCGGCTTGAGTATTACCAGGCTTTAAGTCAAGGAAAAACATTTGATGAGCGCATGTCGGCAGATTTAACTCCGTTTTTAGAATTTTTTGCTAAAGGATTTCTAGAGGTTGCTACCAACCTGAGTCAATACATCAAAGTTGGCAAAGTTATTGGCGATAATAATAAACCCATTCGATTGGACTCGGATGAGTTAGCGCTGCTTGATTTTGTATATCAATTTGGTGAAATAACTATTCAAGAAGCAGTGGCCATTTTGTCATTGCCTAAACGGACTGTTCAACGCCGCTTAATGGAGCTTGTTGAAAAAAACATCTTAACTACCCAAGGTCAGGGACCAGCAACGCGGTATGTTTTGAAAAGACAAAAACTGCGACATTCTTAAAAAATTTTATTGATCAACTACTCTGTCTCCCACAAAGTCGCAGTTCCATCTTTAATATCTTCACTCGTAAATCTTTCCTGAGCCAGGGCAGCAGCCAATTGCGCCATTACCGGCAAATCGGCAGTTTTAATCAAATAAGGTGATGAGCAAATTAAGGCTTCCTTGTGCTACAATCACCCCATGAAAACTTCCCCTCAAATCGTTACTTGCAAAGACATAGAAGGCAACACCTACCAAGTTTCGGCAAACGAGCTGGCCTTCCGTCCTGCGGTGTACGCGGTGATTATTAAAGATGGTCAAATCCTCATGTCCAAACAGTGGGACGGCTATGATTTCCCGGGCGGTGGTATCGAGCTTGGGGAACCTACAGAGTCGGCCCTAATCAGAGAAGTAAAAGAAGAAACTGGGGTTGATATAACAGTCAAAAAAATTCTTCATTGTTCGAATTCTTTTTTTAAGCTACCTTTCAAAGGCACTTTTGTCCACTCGATTCATTTGTACTATCAGTGCCAAATAGTGGGCGGCGAGCTGAGCACTGAGTTTCTGAACGAACAAGAAAAACAGTATGTCGGTAGACCGGAGTGGCTGGAGCTGAATAAAATTAGGAATGTGAAAATATACACTTCTGCCGATGTTGATAAGCTTTTATTCTGAATAGGTGGAAAAAGATAGTTCCCTCGACACTGTTTGACAATTGCTCAAAGATGTCCTGTAGTAAATTATAGGATCGAATTAAGAGATTGGGTCATGAAACTGATGAAGCTTGGCTTTGCTCAATCAAGTCCATATGGCAACTCACCCCACAAATATCTTGAGCAATACAAAGCGGCACAGAAAGAGGCCCAAGATAAAGAGCTCGGCTTGTGGAACCCAAGTGCTTGCAAGGCCAGAGATAGAGATAGCGACGGCATCGCCTGCGACGCTCAGTGCCAATAAACTTTCAAATGATCAACAGTAAACCGGCAATAATCACCATCAAATAAATGAGGTAACGCAGCCAAAGCGAATTGAGTTTTTTAAACAACTTTGCCCCCACGAAAATACCCAACGCCAAAAAGGGCAGTGACAAAACACTGTGAGTAATCACGGTTCCAGTAACTCTGCCGGCAAAAGTATGGCCAAAAACAATAAACACGCCCGTCACGAACATATAAGTAGCAATGATGTCCTTGCGTTTGGCCGCGGAGTTGCGCTTGTTATTAGCGGCATGGATGCCGAGCAGCGGGCCGTTAATATTCAAAGTAGCTCCAAAAAATCCGGCCATTAAACCAACCGCCGCTCCCACTCGTTTCTTTTGGTAGGGAATCGGCATCTTTTTGGCGAACAAATTGTAAACTGCCACCAAAATCAGCATCACTCCCAAAATTGTCGCCAGCAAACGCTCGTCAATTGAACCCAAAGACATCAGCCCAAAAGGAATGCCCACCAGAGAACCGCCAAAAAGGGGCAGCAGCAACTTGGTGAGACCATTGGTTTTAGTTTTGTAAGCCACAATAGCAGTGGCAATCAACGAAATAATGGCTACCAGAGGGATCACTACTTGCAGAGGCAACACAAAAGGCAGTAATGACATGGAAATAGTAGACACCCCAAAGCCAATCAGCTCCGCGCCCATGCCGGCAAGAAAAAAAGTCAGCGCCAAAAAAAGAATTTCCATCTGTTCAGTATAACTGTTACAGCATGATGGTAGCTACACTTAAATAAATGGTGATACTGGCAATATCCAACAAAATAGTGGCAAATGGTCCGCTGCCGTTAGCAGGATCCTGGCCCAATTTGTTCAAAATGTAAGGAATAATAATTGAGATAAAAGTGGAAAAGATAATGGCAATAATACCAGCTAGGCCCACTACCATTCCCAGATAGGCTGTTTGCCACAAGATAAAAATCGATAAATAAATGAGCAAGCCACAAAGTAAAGCAATGAGGCTAGTGATGATAATTTGTTTGAGAAAATAAGTCACCATCGGAATTTTTGCTCTCACTACCAGGTCTCTGATAAAAAGAGTTTGGGTTTGATTGCCGACAGCCGCACTGATGTAAACAATTAGAGGAATAAAGGCGGCTAAAATTAAGTTCTTTTCAAGCGTCTGGGCAAATGAACCAACAATTTCTGCCGCTAAAAAACCGCCAAACAAGCCAATAACAATCCAAGGCGCCCTTTTCCAAAACGAGCTCAGCACTGATTCGCTTAAAGTGTCGTGGTGCCCGGATTCATAACCTAAAATACCGGCAGATTTATAAATATCTTCCCGATGTTCTCTTTGGAGGATTGATAAAATTTTGTCGTTGGGTACTACTCCAAGAAAATTGTTTTTACTATCGATAATAGGAACTGATTTAATGCTGTGCTTAAGAGCGAAGTTGGCTACTTTTTCTTGACTGATGTGCGGACTGCTAGAGTGAACTGAGGTGACCATCACTTCACTAACAAGCTTTTCGGGTGGTTCAATCAATAATTTACTAAATGAGAAAACACCGGTTAATTTATTGCCTTTGGTTAAAACATAAACATAATTGATGCTGTCGTGATCTTGAATTTGAGCAATAATGCGAGCCCGAGCCTCACCGATGCTCTCGGTTGAGTAGGCCACCGGGATGGTGGTATCAATATGATGGGCAGCCGCGTTCTTCGGTAGCTTGAGATTTTTGAGATTTTGTTTGGCGTGGCGCAACCAATTATTTTCCATGTTTTAATCATACCTAATTGCTAAAGAATAAGAAATGCTGTTATGCTAATTTTATGAAAATCATCCATATTACGGCTTACGAGATTATCGCCTCGGGCGGCTATCCTACGGTTGAGGCGGTGGTAGCACTTGATACCGGTCATCTAGGCAAGGCATCGGTACCATATGGGGCATCTGCCGGGACCCATGAAGCAGCGGTGCTAACAGACGGGGATGTCCACCGGTATCAGGGCAAGGGGGTGTTAAAGGCAGTGGCCAATGTTAAAGAGATCATCGCCCCGGCGCTAGTGGGCAAATCTCCTGAAGATCAGAGTGAAGTTGATGGGATTATGTTGGCGCTGGACGGGACTGAAAATAAGACTAATCTGGGGGGCAACGCTATTTTGGCAGTGTCACTGGCAGCCGCCAAGGCAGCCTCGGCGGCCAAAAAACAGCAGCTTTTTCAACATCTGCGCCAGACTTTTAATATCACTACACCTTGGCGGCTGCCCAACCCAATGATGGTAGTCATCGAAGGCGGAAAACACGCCCACAACACCACCGATATGCAAGAATACTGCATGTCGGCCATTGGCCCTGACAGCAGAGCGGAAAATATTCGCCAGGTTCTCGAAAGCTACCATCAACTCAAGCAAGTCCTGCAAGACAACAAGCTTTCCACCAATGTCGGTAACGAGGGCGCCTTTGCTCCGGAAAACATCTCATCCAACGAAGCGCCGTTTGCCTATATCTTGCAAGCCATTGAAAAGGCCGGTTATCAGCCTGGCAAAGATATCAGCATCTCTCTCGATCCGGCCGCCAGTGAGTTTTATCAAGACGGCAAGTATCATCTCAAACTGGAAAATCGCGTCCTCACTGCCGCCCAACTTCAAAAATATTATGAAAGCTGGCTCAATCAATACCCGATTGCCACTCTGGAAGACATGTTCGCTGAAGACGACTGGCAAGCTTGGATTGATTTTCTACCGGTCGCACAACAGCATCACGTCCCTCACATTGGCGACGACCTAACTGTCACTGATGTTAAAAGACTTGATGAAGCCATTCAAAGAAAAGCTGTTTCCGGTATCTTAATCAAGCTCAACCAGATCGGCACCCTCACTGAAACTGTGGCCGCCTGCAAACTAGCCAAAGAACACAACCTCACTATCGTTCCTTCGCACCGCGGCGGGGGTGAAACCAACGACACCAGCATGGTGGATTTGGCTGTGGCCGTTGGCGCTGATTACATCAAAGTCGGCCCCACCAGAGGCGAGCGGGTTTCTAAATATAACCGCCTAATGGAAATTGAACGGGAAATAGCTTGACTCATCTGCCAAACTGCCCAGTAACTGACGCTTCAGCCAGCAAATACTGTTGCATCACCTCTTCCAAGTGATGTTTTTCCGAATCCGCACTCAAGCCAATTGACTTGGTATTGACTGCATAAATCCGAAAACGATAACGGTGAATTTCCCCTTCAGGAGGACAGGGACCGGTATAATGATTGCCACCAAAATTATTTTTACCTTCTACCACATAAGATGGCACCAAATTATCCCTGATGTAATCCAAAATACTCGGATCGAAGTCCCAAAAAAGCCAGTGCGCAACTTCGTACGGCGTATCTAAATCGTCCATAATCAAGGCAAGCGACTCTGTACCCATGGGCAAATCGTAAAATTCAAAAGGTGGATTAACATTTTCTCCCACACAAGTATATCTTTCGGGAATCATACTACCATCATTAAAAGCAGTGCTAACTATCCTCATATACTCGTAATATAAGGGCAGATTGTAATAATCGCGTGAAATATTCACAATGAGTTCGATAATTGTCGTGGCTGCTTGTCTGGTCTGCCAGACTAAAGCTAGTATGTGCCAGTCTGCTTTGCCACCACTACTTGGACTTTGTTAATAGTTAACAACATTTACTAGCTGTTGTTAGTTCTTGTTAATAGTTAACAAACTTCAAGGGACCTTACAAAACTCCGTTGCGTTGGCTCACTACTAGAAAAGTGTTAGTGGGTCAGATTGAATGCCACTTAACAAGCCGACCCAGAATTGGCTATACTAAAATATTAATTCAAACGCTATGGCCAAACAAAAAGACCTGCCCAAACCAATCAGCTTATGGCAAACCCTTGGGCCTTCATTCATCTTGTTGGGCCTGGCTCTGGGCAGCGGCGAGCTAATTTTGTGGCCATATCTAGCTGCCAACTACGGCCTCGGACTACTTTGGGGAGCGCTTTTGGGTATTAGTTTTCAGTTTGTCCTCAACACCGAAGTCATGCGCTACAGCCTGGCTTGGGGCGAAAGTGTTTTCATGGGCTTTCGGCGGCTGAGCATTATTATTACCATTTGGTACATTATTTCCACCTTTATTCCCTGGTCTTTGCCTGGTTTTTCCAGCGCCGCCTCCAATGTTTTAGCCACCCTTTTCCCCTTTATACCGGAAAAGCCCATCGCTCTTGCCCTTTTGTTGCTCACTGGTTTGTTGCTTTCGGCCGGCAGCACCGTCTACAAAACCATGGAAACCTTCCAAAAAGCCATCATTTTCATTGGTCTGCCATTCATGCTAGTGCTAACCTTGCTGCTCACTGGTAAGCAGGATTGGATTGAAGCCGGCTGGGGGTTGATTGGCAGAGGAGACGGTTGGTGGCTCTTTCCGCCTGGGGTAGCGCTGGCAGCATTTTTAGGCGCTTTTGCCTATTCCGGCGCCGGTGGCAACCTCAACTTGGCTCAGTCTTACTACATCAAAGAAAAAGGCTTTGGCATGGGGCATTATATGGATAAAATTTCCTCCTTGTTTTCCGGCAAAACTAAGGCCACTAAAATGGAAGGCGAAACTTTTGCTTCCACCAAAACCAACCAAAGCCGCTGGCAAAGCTGGTGGCGGTTGGTCAATCTGGAACACTTTATTATTTTTTGGGGCCTGGGCTTTGTCACTATCATGATCTTAGCGGTGATGGCCAAGGCCTTGGTTTTTGGCACGCCGGCCGAAGAAGGGCTGTCTTTCCTTTATGCGGAAAGCGCCGCCATTTCCCAGTCATTAACCCCCATTGTCGGGGTATTTTTCCTGCTGGTATCAGCGCTGATGCTTTTTTCCACCCAAGTAGGAGTATTGGAATCATCTTCCCGGGTAATTTCTGAAAATGTTTTGTTGCTTTTCTACCGGAAGGGCAAAAAGATGAACATGTCCTTGGCTTTTTATGCCGCGCTCTGGGGACAAATTATACTCGGAATCGTCATTTACCTCATGGGTTTTCAGGAGCCAAGGGTGCTGTTAACCTTGAGCGCAGTCCTAAACGCCGCAGCCATGATGATGTCGTTCTTGTTTGTTTATCTCCTTAACAGAATGAAGTTGCAACAAAATTACCAGCCCAGCAAAATCAGAGTCATTATTATGCTGGCCGCTTTCATTTTCTTCGCCTACTTTTTAACCATTCTTTTTAAAGAGGCTTTTCTTTGATGTATAATAAAGAAAATGAATCATATTCAATCGGACTGGATTAAACAATTTCCGGTCAAAAATTTTCCTCCCAACAAAATCATCCTCAACCCGGGAACCAAATCTCACCAAGTTTATGCCATCACTCAGGGTATTGTAAAAATGTATGATGCTGGGGCAAGCGGCAATTGCATCCTACTGTCACTTTTTACTGTTGGTTGTATCATTCCCATGCCGGCAGCGCTTTTGAAAAGAACCAACAATTACACTTTCGAAACCCTTGATGAAGTTGAGGTTCATGTCATCCCAGTCAAGGAATTTCAAAATTATTTGCGCCAACACCCTGAGTCTATGGAGGAAGTGCTGCTCACCTTTTTGAGAGCCTTTTTAGTGCTGACAGAACAAGTTTCCGCCTTAAAATTAAACGTAGCAGAGGATAAGATCGGTGTTGTGATTAGACAATTGGAGTGCAAATCCAAAAGAGCCAATACCCATTCTTTGATTCAAAAACTCACTCAACAAGAAATCGCCAACCTGGCTGGAGTTTCCCGGGAAACCGTTTCCCGCAAGCTTTCCAAAATTCTTAAAACCTTGTGATTGGGATCACTGCATAATACCAGGGTCGGTACTATACTGCGGGCGTATGTTCAATCGTGCTGAAAACAGGTGGCCTAACCCTGAAGTGCCAATAAGTACCAAACAGCCTGATCAATTGACGGTAGAAATACTGCTAAGAACATATTGTGGTGGCAATGAGATAAGTCAAAAAGATTTGTTATCTTTCTATAAAGAGCTGGGTTTAGCAGTTGAACCAAACAGTGGTTTAGTTCTTCCCATAGAATCTCCACAAAATAATTTTCCATCAAAATTCGCTAGGGATACAATCTTTCTTCAAGCAGCAGATGTTATTTGCCCCCCAGGCTTAGAAGCTTCAACGTCGTATAGTGGTAAAAATGAACTACTGGCCGATTTATCCCAACTACTAACACAACAACAAATTGCTGATCCCGAGCCAACCCTAGTGCTTTCTAAAAACAATTTATCTCATCCAAATTCGACCATGCAAATCATGACTCAAGTGCCGGGACTGACAATGTTGCACGATAGCGATGGAGTTACTCACTTGGTTTTCGTCAACCCTGCGAAAGGAAGTTCTCTCTGGCTAACCGAAGCTACTAATGGTCATCTAATTGGTAAGTTATCATCAGCAACATTTAGGATTATCCCTGGTTATCCAAAATCATGGATGTATACCACTGATATGGATCAGTCAAATTGGGCGACCATGACACCCAAGCAAGCCCGGCAGGAAGCAGAGCAAATCTGGTGGCGACTGCAAGGTGGCATGGCTTCCAGTAAGTATCGAGAAATCTTTCCCCCTTGGGCTCCTCCAGAACAAAAGCAAGAAAAAGAAATGGGATCAATACCATCGTGTAGGGAGCTGATAGCAAATATTAAAACTCGTAAATCAGACTAGTCTCAACCCCTGGATACATAAGTTTTGGTGGCCGTATCAATGATCAATTTGTCGCCTTTGTTAATGAAAATTGGCGCTTGGACTTTGAGGCCGGTTTCCATCACCACTTCTTTGCGCGCTTGGCCTTGAGTGTTACCCGCTACGGCCGGATGAGCTTCCACCACTTCCAGAGTCACTTTGGGCGGCAAACTGACACCAATAGCTTCACCTTCATAAAACATGATGTAAACTTTGACATCCGGAGTTAGCAATTGAGCTTGGTCTTGGACCAACTGTCTGGGAATTTCCACTTGTTCATAAGAGCGCGGGTTCATAAAAACCACGCTATTGGCATCCTGATAAAGATACTGCATTTCTTGGCTGTTAATTTCCAGCTCCTCAACACTCTCGGTGGATTTATAGGTAAATTCCTGAGTATTGCCCGTTTTCACGCTTTTCATTTTTATACGCATGAAAGCAGAGCCTTTGCCCGGACTCATAAAATCAGTTTTGGTCACCAAAAACGGCTGATCCTTAAACTTGAGGTACATTCCTTTTCTGATATTTCCGGCTTTGATGGTTGGCATGGGGTATATTGTATTACTGCTCCTCTGGAAAAGCAAAGACGTCCTGGATGGGGAAGAGCAGAGTCTCGGACACGGAGGAGGCATCGGCAAAAAGCATCACTAGCCGGTCAACCCCCACCGCGATGCCGCCTGTCTCCGGCAGGCCCAATTCCAGCGCTTGGATAAACTCTTTATCCAGAGCAAACTCGGTTTTACCCAGGTCTTTTCGCTCCCGGAGCTCCTTGAGCATGCGTTCTTTTTGCTCGGCGGCGTCGGTTAGCTCAGAAAAAGCATTGCCCAGCTCCAATCCAGCCAGATAAAACTCAAACCGCTCGGCCAGTCTCGGATCATCAGCCTTTTTCTTAGAAAGAGCCGCCTGCGAAGCCGGATAATCATAAATAATGGTGGGCGCGGCTTGGCCTAAATTCGGCTCAATCTCGTTTAAAAACAACTGGTGATAGGCTTGCTCCCAGGTGTGGGTATCAGTAAGTTGATAGCCTTTTTTAGCGGCTGCTTCAAGCAATTTTTCTTCGGACAGCATAGTTTCAAGATCAATGCCGCCATACTTTGCAAAAGCCTCAGCCACCGAAATTCGCTCCCAAGGAGTAGCAAGATCATACTCCCGACCCTGATAAGTCAAAATATTGCCACCAGCCGCGCCATGGATTTGCCGGTGCAAGTGAAGCAACAGCTGCTCGCAATCCTCCATAATCGCCCTATAATCTGCTTCAGTCCGGTACCACTCGAGAATGGTAAACTCCGGATTGTGAAAAGAACTCAATCCCTCCTGGTTGCGAAAACTTTTGCAGATTTGAAAAATATTACCAAAACCGGCGCTCAGCAACTTTTTCATTGCTAATTCCGGGCTGGTGAGCAAAAAACCCCGCTTTGAACCCGCGCCCGCTACTTTCAGCTCGGTTTCAAAAACTTCCAAATAAGGTTCCGTGCCCGGATGTTGCACCAAAAGAGGCGTTTCCACTTCGTGAAAACCCTGTTGTTTGAAAAACGACCTGATGCCGTCTACCACTTTTTCACGAATTAGTAGCTTTTCTCTAAATTGCCGATCATTTCTGGCTTTCAACCAATTACTCATATTTTTCCTTAAATATCTCAATGCTGCCATCGCTATCATCCAAAACAACGTAATGAGCCGTGCCTTGCTGAAACGCCCCCAGGCTAATAAACCGGTTTTTCCGGTCATCAATATTCTGGTGAGAATGCCCGGCAATCAGGATCTGATTTTCTTTTAATTCTTCTAGCGCATACTGGCCAATTTTCCTCATCATGGCCCGATAGTGGAAGTTTTTCAAATAAGTATAAATTCTTCCCAGCAACCTTTTACTCCGGTGCAAATTAAAAATCAAGTGGTAATGATGCTTAAACCGCTGGGTAATTTTGGGGAAAGTATCGTCAAATTCCGGCGCTTTAATGTGACCGTGAATAAAAATTATTTCCTGATCGCCAAACTTCATTTGGTAACAATCAGTTTGAATTCGTGAAAACAACTTGGCTTTCACGCCCGTCATTTTTGCCGAATCGTGGTTGCCGTAAATAAAAATAGTTTCTTTTTTCAGCAGCAACGGAAAAAGCAAACGCCAATCAGACTTAACAAAATCATCAACACCAGTGACGTAGCTTTCAAAAAAATCGCCGTTAATAATCACTCTGTCGACGCCACTAATCAGCTCCACCAACTTTTTGAAAAGAGCGGGTTCAATAATGTTAGTCAGATGAGTGTCGGCAAAAACCAGGGTTTTCATAAATCTAATTTAATGCTGATGGACATGAGCCGCTTCAGAAATCTCCCTGTTACTAGCCCAATAAGCAGCCAAGGCCGTACTGAGCGGCACTGCTGCCACCAAACCAATGGAGCCCATCAGGGTCCGGACCACTTCTTCAGCGATGAGTTGCTGATTGAGAATCACCCATAATGGCGTATCAGCGCTCAAAGTAAACAGCAAAAAGAGCGGCAAATTCGCGCCGGCATAAGCCAAAACCAAAGTGTTCACCAGCGAAGCCACATGATCCTTACCCACTCTCATGCCTCGTTGATACAAGTCCTCAAAAGAAAGTTTTTTGTTGGCGCGTTTCAGCTCAAAAACGGTAGCAACCTGAGAAATAGTAATATCATCCAAAACTCCCAAAGCGCCAAGCATAATGCCACTCAGCAACAAACCCTGCAGATTGATGCTGGCAGTTTCGCCCACTTGCAGAAAAGCCGCCTCCTCGCTACCAAAACCAGTCAGCGCTGCCAGACTCAAATACCAGGCAGACAGCAGCGTCACTCCAAGCAGAGTAGAGAGAATCGAAACCAAAGCAATATGCGACGAAGCCTTAAACCCGTGAGAGAGATAAATGGTAATGCTGGCAATAGCCACCGCGCCGATTAAAGCCACCACAATCGGCTGCGCGCCATGCAAAATCTGCGGCACCACATAGCTACCCAAAACCACCAAACTCAAAAACATGCCGCCAATAGAAAACAGTCCCTTAAAACCAGCCACCGCCATCACCACTAAAAAGAAACCCAGCAACAGCCAAGCCATAATTGGCAGCCGGTAAATATCGGCAATGATATTTTCGCTCTCACCAGCGTAAGTTATTTGCTCGGTCAGAACGATGCTGTCGCCTTTTTTAAGCAACTGCGAGCTGCTGAGCGGTTGGAACTCGGTTCCCATAATCACTTCCGACTCTTCACCTGCCTGCGATCTCACCAGCAGTTTTTGCAGATAAAACGTTTCCGAGTCATATTTCAATTCCTGCTGTTCGAGGACTTCAATGACTTGGCCGGTGGAGTAGTGAGGTTTAGGCGTGACAAATTCTGCGATAGGCTCTGCTTGAGCAAAAACGCCAGGCGGAAAAACAAAGAAATTTACGGTAAAAACCAGTACAATCAGCGCTTTGAACATATGCCATAGTATACCTGATGTCCGCAGTGATGAAAACTTGACACCAGCCGATTAGCTTGGCATAATATTAGCAGTAGGAGCTATTGTCTGCTAATTAAAGGCAGAGAAAGGGAAAAATGACAACTTCATTGATGCGCTGGAGTCCATTTGTGAACAGATGGCCAAGCATTTTCGGTGAGGACGATTTTACTTCGCTTACTTCAGCTTCCAACAATTTGGATGTTTATGAAACTGAAGATGAAGTGGTGGTCCAAGCCAACGTGGCCGGGGTGAAACCAGACGACGTGGAAGTGACTTTTGAAAAAGGAGTTCTGTATGTGCGGGCAGACCGCACTGAAGAGGAGGATGACAAGGACAAAAAGCACTTCAGCAAATCATCTTGGTCATATTCTTATCGGGTGTCTGTGCCTGGTATGATTGATGAAAAAGCTGAGCCGTTGGCGGAGGTGAGTAATGGCGTTTTGGAAGTGAAGTTCAAAAAAGCTGAAGCTTCCAAACCAAGAAAGTTGACGGTTAAAAGCAGGGAGTGATAGAAAAGCGGATTGGTATTTGTGTTGGCTCGGGCAAGCAATTGCCCGAGCCATTTTGTTTCACACCGAGTATTATGCTATAACAACAACTATGAAGAAAAGTTTTCAAATCGCCATTGATGGCACCGTTGCCGCAGGAAAGGGCACCGTTTCCAGAATTGTAGCCGAAAGACTCAACCTGCTTTATATCGATACCGGCGCCACTTATCGCTGCACGGCGCTGTTGGCCTTGAGATCAAAAATTGATCCCGAAAACGAAAAAGAGGTGTTGACAGAACTAGACAAACACCAAATCAATATGAGAATGCCGAATGAAGATGAGAAAGACGGCCGTTTGGTCACTGTTTTGCTCGACAATGAAGACGTTTCCTGGAAAATTCGCACCGAAGAAGTTAGTCAAACCGCCTCGATTGTGGCTCAACTTAAAGGCGTGAGAAAAAAACTGGTGGCGCTACAACAGCAAATCGCCGCCGCCAACGATGTGATCATGGAGGGCAGAGATATCACTCACACCGTTTTACCAAACGCTCAGTTAAAAATATATTTGGATGCAGATCCTATAGTGAGAGCCAAACGGAGGCAGGAGGATTTATTGGGCCGGGGAGTAGACGCCCAGCTTGCTGATGTGCTTGATGAGCTTAACGCCAGAGATGAACGGGACTCCTTAAAATACCTGAAGAAAATTCCCGGCGTATGGGAAATTGACACCACCACCTTGACGATAAACGAAGTGGTAGAGCTGATCACTGCCAAGGCTGAACAGGTTAAGGAGAAGCGGATTTAAACTGCTTACCAATATCCCTCACCTACATACAGATTATCAGAACCATCTAATACGAGATTAAATAGCTCTTCAGAGTTGATTGGTGCTATCATTCCTCCAGTATCCTCTTTTATCTCTCCTTCATTATTTGTCCAAGAAAAATACTGAGGAAGCATCATAAATCCATACTTCTGGTGTAGTTTTATGGATTTTTGGTCTTCGGAGTTTACTGATAAGAAACCAATATCACAACCTTTATCTTTTAAGTACGTCATTGCCTCTCCCGCAACCTTAGTAGCTATGCCCATTTGTCTAAAATCAGGATGAGTACAAATACCATAACCACCAAGTTTAATGCGGTAGTTTTTGTAGGTCTGTTCTGAAATGTGAACACCGGCCCAACCCACTAATACATCACCAACATATGCAACTATCTGGACTGACGGAGAATGATAGAAATCTTCATCTGCTTCTTCACTGTCTACATCGACAAAACATAATCTCTGTAGTTCAGATATCTTCTTAGATTGTTCGACTGAAGGTGTTTCAATCAATACTATTTTTACTTCTTTTCTCATAAAATCTTTATAAAGTTTTTCTTGGTACTCATCTACCTGGTTAATGCCAAAACCAGCCTGTTCTAAATGCTGCACGCTCTTCACTAATGGAAGGTTTCGCCCCTAAACTTTCAAGAATCTCTGCTGCGGTGACTTCTTTACCAGTTTGTGTCATTTCCCAGTAATTTTCTGTACATTTCTATCACTTTTGGAGCGGGTGAACGGAATCGAACCGTCATCTTCTCCTTGGAAGGGAGATATACTAGCCGTTGTACTACACCCGCACGAATAAGTTAGTATTCTACTGGAAATGACAAAAAACGTAAATACTGGAGGCTAGTATTTTCCCGCCAATTACATTCAAGCTCCGCCAAGCTCTATTCCTGAACAACTTGCGCTATCGTGGCTACCAACACCGGCCTGCCATCCCAATCCGCCAGCTCAGCCTCCCCGAGATTGTAGTTTTCAAGCGTCTGAGCATCATTGACATCAACTATCCTGACTACTCCTTGCGCTTCCACCAGCAGATCCGGATCATTTAAAAGACCTTCGTCTGCAGGCTGCGGAATGGTAGCTCCCACCACCAAAAGATCGCTGCCCAAAAACGACGGACTCTCCAAGGTGAAAGCCTGAGCGCTTAGCCATTCGCCCAACTCACCACGGACCATCACTTGCTGGCCGGCATAAATTTCGGGATTGTTTAAAACCGCCGCCAGGGTAGTTTCTCCCTGAATCGTGGCTTCATTTTCAATTTCAGCAGCGATATCTGGAGTTGGCTCAACGCCAATGGGAGTGGTAGGTGTAGCGTCCAAACCGAGTTCAGTTCGCGTGTCTTCAGAGGTAAAAAGCGGAATAGCTAGGGCGATGAGCGCAATTGCCACCACCCCAATGATAATCCAAGCTGTTTGTGAAAGACCTTGTTGATTGCTTCTAACCATAATTTTCCCCTTATTTACTAAGGTACTTGGTATTAAAACTGATCATATGGTTATTGCATAACACTCGGTTAAAAGTTTTGTAACAATTATATAAATTCAAGGCAAACTGGTGTTATAATACCTTGATCCAAAAACAAAGCCGAAGTGGCGGAATCGGTATACGCGACAGACTTAAAATCTGTTGGCCGCAAGGCCTTGTGGGTTCGAGTCCCACCTTCGGCACTCGGAACTAGATAACAACCGGGGAGTAGCTCAGATGGCTAGAGTGCGCGCTTTGGGAGCGCGAGGTCGCAGGTTCGAGTCCTGTCTCCCCGACAAGAGTTCCCATCAGGGTCAGTAAGCAGGGTATCAAAAGGTTCTTTTAGCCTGTACGCCGTTACTTTTTCGGTATCAATCCAGACGTTCAAGAAAACAATTCTCACAATTTGGTCTTTGAGTTCGGGAGTTCCGTCTTTCACCGATTGACCAGCACTTTTAGACAAGTTCAAGAAGTCTTCAAGCGTCAGTGTATCTTGCTGAATATCCGGCATTTGCTCTTTGAGAGCGGCAATGTCAGCCATCAGTTGCGTCTTCTGCCCAGTGAGTTCTGCTAGCTTTTGTTCACCATATTGTTTGGCAGTTGAACCCTCTTTTTGTTTGAGTACCCCGAGAGCAATATCTCTTAGCTCTGTCTCTAATGATTTGAGTGTGCCTTGCTTGCTGTTTAATTCCTGTTCCATCTTGGTGCGCTTGGCGGTCAAAACGTCAGTCATTTCTTTGAGGTAGATTTGGTAGTCTTTTTCTGTAAGGTTCAGACCGTCAGCCAAGAACTCATAAAGCCAATTCAGTAGGATATTTACTCTAACAGAAGCTTTAATCTTGGTTGGGTCATTCCTGGCTTTATCCCTATTTTCTTGACTATTGCGAACACAATTAGGATTCTCACAACGAAAGTTCAGATACCGCTTGCCACTGCCACCTGTCGAAGGACCGACAGTCATATTGGCATCACAGAATGAACACTTCACAAACGCCTTAAACGGGTAAAACGTGTTGCGATTGGTGTTGATAGGCGTAAGACGGCTCTTGCCTTGATGATTGATAGTCAGGAAGTCTTCTTCACTCACTGCTGGCTGAAACTCATATTTGGTGCGGAGGTCAATAATTTGCGTTCCTTGCACCAACATCCCGTAGTAAAAAGAATCCCGAAACACCTCGCTTAACCGCCGTTTTCCCATCTTAACGTGTCTGCCACTTGATTTGACCAATCTAAAGTAACCTAAACCATTTATGTGTTGGCTAATCTTCTCTAGTGATTCACCACGAAGTCTCATTTGCCAGGCTTCCTTGATTAACTCAAAGTTGTTTCCATCTGGTTGATATCTGCCTGATTCATCGGTGATATATCCAGGCTTGGGGATGTGAGAACGTCCTTCCTGAACCTTGCGGTGCATACCACGAGTAACATCTGCGGAGAGTTTGTCGCTGTACTGCTTACTCAACACAAACGCCATACCAAGAAGCATTAAACCGTTAGCATCTTTGGTGAAGTGGTGGGTAACAAACTTGAGGTCTTTAATTTCGTCCTCGTCAATCATGTCAATGACCTCACCACCCTCTTTCATGTTGCGAGCTAGGCGGTCTGGATTCCAGCAGAGAATGCCATCGTACTTACCAGCCTTAATATCTCGAAGCATCTGCCGAAAAACAGGGCGTTTACCAGGTTTCTTAGCTGATTTTTGTTCTTCAAGAGGCTTTCCAACAATAGTTAAACCGAGACGCCTTGCCAACTGGCGACATTCAGCTATTTGGTCTGGAATAGAGCGAGCCTGACGCTCTGGGTCATCAGTAGACTTGCGAGCGTAGAGAATATACTTGAGTTTGGTAACGTCCAGTTCTTCTTCCATACCCGAATTATAGCCAAAAAAACAAAAGATTGAGCCACGAAACACTCTCTTGCTGTAGAATAGCCAGCCAGTTTAACCCCTTCTCTAGCGTGGAGGGGTAGCGGTTGAAACATAACAAAGCATAACAAGTATAAACACCCATTATGCACAAAATTATGTATAATAACCGTTATGACTGAACAACGATACCATGACCAAGAACCAAGTTTTTTTGATGACCAAGATAGGCTCTCCTTCTTAGATTCAATACCTCCAGCTTCAGAAGAAATCCTACCGCCAGATGTTTGTGTTGAGGTTTTTAGAGAGGTAGCTCACATGGAGGTCGATGAATTACTAAAAGACCTCGAACAAGACGATGTTCAATATGAGGATGAGTACCCAGAAAACTTTGCTGAAATGCTTGACACCGCTAACGGGAATCTTCTTCAAAGAGCTGTTAAGATGTGGATTAAGCCGAGAAATCCTGAAGGAACAATACGATTGATGAAACAGTTGCAAGTAGATAAGTTTCAGGCAATTCCAGTAGGCGCAATGCGAAGAATGAAAAAAGCAATGGGAGTTGATAAACAGATTCAATCAAACTACACACTTGGAAAACCAAACCTTAATTCAATGGTAGATTTTGCTACCCATCAAAATACGCTAAACGAAGCAATACACTTATTTGGAATGAGTTGGTGCACAATGGCGTTACTGCCTTTACTTGCCTCTGGAAGAATTGATGGCGCCGTAATTATCAATTTCGGTGCCTTCATGGTAAACACCTACTGTGTTTTAGCTCAACGCTACTCAAGAGCTAGAATCAGCATTGCTATTGATAGAGCCTTAGCTAGGAAAAAGGATTTTGACCCAGAAGAATACAAAAACTCTCTTGGACTAAAACTACCGCCTAAATCTGAATAGTTCAAACACTATCTTCCGTATATATTGAAAGAATTTTTTTATTGGGTTCTTCTCGATGAGCATATAGAAAATCTCACGTCCATTCGCATCTTTCATCATAGTGGCATTATCAACGCCAGAGTCTTCCTGCTCTTGTATTGCTTTGAGTGCCATCATTATCTCGGCACGGTTAGCACCCTTCTGTTTGAGCATTTGCTCTAATAATCGCTTACTGTCTTGGAGTTGTTTTTGTGTTGAATTGTCCATAATTTGACCGTGATTGTACCCGTTTTAGCCAAGAAAACCTAGTAGAGGTAGACCAACCCTGCTTTGTTTTCACCTTGCCAGGAATTATCAATATCAATCATCTCGTCTGCCACCAACTCAGCTGGCTTCCACCATGCTAGAATTGCTTGTGTAAGGCGTTCAAAGTCTGTCGCCTTCACTCGACAAGGATTTGTCAAAAGAAGTTACAGGCTATCAGCTTTTATATAGAAAAAGATTTTCTGTCATGACTTGATCAGAAAGAAATTATTTTTTTCATCTACAAGAAAAATACGGACAAGCATATTATATTTTCCCTCAAGTGAATTTGGACAAGATAATTGAAGTGACTGATCAAAGAAACTTCTATTCATACTTTAAGAAAATCAATAGAAAATCAGTTGATTCTGTTTTAGTACACAAAGATACACTAGAAACATTTAAAGCTATAGAAATAGACGACTACACCCATAACTGGAATTCTAGAAAACACAGGGATACGTTTGTGAATGAAATTTTTGCGAGTATTGATTTGCTTTTAAATAGGGAGAGGTAACTTTGATATTTTATATCCTTGCTATCAAAATACCCTCTTTCATCATATAATAAAATTTACTTATGAGCGAAATTGTTAGCCGGTTTGAACAACAAAAATTCCTTAAATCAACCTTAAAATTTTCAGTGATTATTATCATACTGGCCGCAATTTATATCACTGGCTTAATCAAATATATTCAATCCTTGCCGGAAAATCCGCTTGATCAAATCTGGAAGCTTAGTGAGAGTATTGTTGCTGAAAAAACAGGGGAGCCGCTAGCTGAGGTCCAAACTGAGGTCAACACTGAAGCCGGAACCGAAGATGAAGCCGCCACCTCACAACCGGCAAACACAAACACCACTTCCGCCAGGGTCACTAGAATTATCGACGGCGACACCATTCAGTTAGACGGTGGGCAAACAGTGCGGTATATCGGCATTGATACCCCAGAAACCTACGGGCGAGAGGACTGCTTCGGCCAAGAAGCCACCGAGAAAAACAGGGAGCTGGTGAGTGGCAAAGTGGTGGTGCTGGAAAAAGATGTGTCGGAAACCGATCGCTACGGGCGACTGCTGCGTTACGTTTACATTGGTGATATTTTTGTCAATGATGCCCTGGTGAAAGAGGGTTACGCCTTTGCCGCCAGCTTTCCCCCCGACATCAAACACCAAGATACATTTCGTGAATCTGAAAGTTACGCCCGGGAAAATAATCTCGGTCTTTGGGGAGTCACATGTCTCTAAAACACAAAGGAAAATTTACCATTGCCGGCCTGGGCGGCACTTTCGATCATTTCCACCAGGGCCACGAAGAATTTCTCAAATTTGCCGCTACAGCCGCTGATTACTTAATCATTGGCATCACCACCGAAAAAATGCTGTTGGGCAAGCCTCTGCCGGAATTGATTCAACCCTGGCATGAGCGAGTCAAGCAGGTGAAGCGTTTTTGTCAAACCAACCACATCGCCTGCGAAATTATCAAGCTTAATGATCCCTACGGCCCGACAATCGAACCGGACACGCGCATTGAAGCCCTCATCGTCACTGAGGAAACTGTGAGCGGAGCAGACAAAATCAACGCCATTCGCCGGGGGCAAAACCTCAGCGAGCTGCCGGTTCATGTTTTTCAGATGATCAAAGATGAGAGAGGCGAGGACCTTCATGCTGAAAATATCCGCGCTGGTCTGGTTAGTAGAAGCGGGCGCTATTTTCCCGGCGCCATTGAAGGCGGTCTCACTTTGTCTGCAAAGCAAAGAAAGTTTTTCTCGGAGCCGCAAGGAAAATTGGTAAAGGCTCCCACTGTTAGAGCCGACCGGATTTGCCTGGTGGGCGACTACACCCTGGAAGCTTTTTTGTCATTCCGATGGCCTTATGATCTGGCGATTTTCGACAACCAAACTCGGCGCGGCGCTTACAACTCCCCTCTGATTGCTAAGTTGGAGATTGAGCATCAGGTAAAAAATCCTGCCGGCACTATCACTTCGGCGCTGGTGACTTTGCTGCGGGCCTGGCAGCCAGGTACTTTTCGTCATGTTTTTGTGGATGGAGAAGAGGATTTAGCCACAGTGGCTCTGGTTTTGACTTTGCCGCTTGAGTCGGTGATTTATTACGGCCAGCCGAACAAGGGCTTGGTTGAGTTGAAAGTGACGGAAAAAACCAAAAACCGTTTTTATGAGGCGTTAGTTCCGAATCTTTCCCAAACATAGAAAAACTGCTACATTAAAGGCATGTCACTTTTAGCCACCCAAGTCAGGCCGGATAATCTCGATGAGTTTATCGGGCAAAAACACCTGGTGGGACCCAATAAACCCCTGCGGGTTGCGCTGGAAAAAGAGCACGTTTTTTCGATGATTTTTTGGGGGCCGCCTGGTGTGGGCAAAACCACCCTGGCCAGAATTATTGCCGCCAAGCAAAAACGGGATTTTTACGAACTTTCCGCTGTCTCGGCCGGCAAAGCCGATATCAAAAAAATTATTGACAGCACCCGCGCGCAAAAGGGTTTGCTCGAATCATATCGGGCGCCGGTGTTGTTTCTGGATGAAATTCACCGTTTCAACAAAGCCCAGCAAGATTTTCTCTTACCTTTTGTAGAAGAAGGCGAAATAATTTTGATTGGTGCTACCACCGAAAATCCCAGTTTTGAGGTCAATTCTGCGTTACTGTCCCGCTCCAAAGTTTTTGTTTTACAAGCACTCAGTGAAAGTGAGTTGGCGGAGGTGGTGGAACGGGCAATTAAATATTTGAGTCAACAATTCAGCAGCCAAGTCAAAATCGCCAAAATAGCCAAGGAGTGGCTGGTCCGGTATGCCAACGGTGACGCCCGCCAAGCTTTGAACCTGATTGAAACTACCTTCGAACTTTACGGCAATTTGGAGCTGAAAAACTTGAAAAACACTTTACAATCTTCACATCTCAACTACGACAAAAAGGGAGAAGAACACTACGACACTATCAGCGCTTTTATCAAGTCTATGCGGGCCAGCGATGCCAATGCGGCTTTGTATTATTTGGCCAGGATGGTGGATGCCGGCGAAGACCCCAAGTTTATTGCCCGGCGGATGGTAGTTTTTGCCAGTGAGGATATTGGTCTGGCGCAGCCCACAGCGCTGGTGGTGGCTAATGGGGTTTTTGAAGCGGTGCACAAAATCGGCTACCCTGAGGCGCAAATTAGTTTAGCTCACGGTGTGGCTTATCTTTCCCAATGCAAAAAAGACCGCTCGGCTTATGATGCTTATTTCAAAGCCCTTGATGATGTCAAGGCTTATGGCAATTTGGAAATACCGCTGGAAATTAGAAACGCGCCCACAGATTTGATGAAAGAGTTGGGTTATGGCAAAGGCTACGAAAAGTATCCCAAAAACAAGAGCTTGTTACCCAAGTCACTGAGTGGCAAAAAATATTTGCGCAGAAAAGAAGAGCGGCCGTAGGCGAATACTACAGTTAATGCAAGCTTGCTGAAATATGTTAGCCGCATGACACCCCAACAAACGCTCCAAAAATTCTTTGGTTATCCCGATTTTCGCGAAGGCCAGTTGGAGGTGATTGAGCCGCAACTGCACGGTCAAGACACCTTGGCAATTTTGCCCACCGGAGGAGGCAAATCCATTTGTTTTCAAGTTCCGGCTTTGATGCTCTCCGGAACCACCATCGTTATTTCGCCCTTGATTTCTTTGATGCAGGATCAAGTAGATAACCTGTTGAAGAATAATATCGCCGCCACTTTTTTAAACAGCGCTTTGGAAGAAAAAGAGTATCAGCTCCGCCTAAAAAACATGGCTGAAAACCAGTACCGGCTTGTTTACGTCGCGCCCGAGAGATTGCTCAACCCAGATTTTATTAAAGTGGCGATAAAAATAGCCATCCCTCTAATTGTGGTTGATGAAGCGCATTGCATTAGCGAGTGGGGCAATGACTTCAGGCCGGCCTACAAAAAAATTCCTGAGTTTGTAGCCCGACTGCCAAAAAGACCGACCATTTCTGCCTTTACTGCTACTGCTACTCCAGCAGTGAAAGCGGATATTAGCCAGTCGCTCAACATGGAAAATCCCCACCTGTTTCAAAAAAGTTTCCGGCGCACCAACCTCAGCCTGCAAGTGCTCCACACTCCCAGCCGGCAACTGCAAGAATTTTTATTGATGCGGCTGATTAAAAAGCACCAAGACGACACCGGCATCATCTATACCGCTACCAGAGCAGCGACTGAGTACATCAGCGAGATGATTAATTATTTTTCCGGAGAAAAAATTGCTGCCGCTTATCACGGCGGCTTAGACAAAGAAATCCGCTCCAGTATCCAAGATCAGTTTATGAGCGATCAAAAAAGAGTTATTGCCGCCACCAATGCTTTTGGTATGGGAGTTGATAAAGCCAACGTGCGTTATGTGATCCACTATCATCCCAGCACCAGTATTGAAAATTATTATCAAGAAGTAGGCCGGGCGGGGCGTGATGGCAAAGAATCGAACTGTTATTTGCTTTACAATCCTTACTCGCTGGTGATCCATCACGGACTGATCAAAAAACAAGAGCCTGAAACTCAAAAAAGAAATCAGGCAAAACTACAAGCGATGATTGATTATGCCAAACATCAAGCTTGCAGAATGAAGTTCGTGCTTAATTATTTCGGCGAAAATGCCGATCAGTGCCACAACTGCGATTACTGCCAAATTGAAGAGTACTCACACCCTTTGCTGCAACTGGCAGAAAAAGAGGAGAAGGAGCGCATCAGGCGCTTACTGGATTTGCGTGAAGATCTTTCCAGAAAACATCAGTGCCGTCTTACCGAAGTGATGAGCGATTCGGTGCTCTGCAACATTGCTTTGCATCAACCTAAGAGCAATCAGGAGTTGCTAAAAATACCCGGAGTGGGTTTGGGTTGGGTGGAAAAATGGGGCAGCGCCATATGTTGATAAAGAGTGCCATCGTTGAAGCCTTTTTTGCGGTAGTACTCTTTGGTGCCGATGGCTGAAATGACGGCAATTTTTTCGTAACCAGCGGCGGCACTGAGTTCGCAGGCTTTGGCAATTAACTGAGTCCCGAGTCCTAAATGCTGAGCCTTACCCTTGGCTTTCTTGCCGATCCCCACCACTCGTCCATAAACATGAATTTCTCTGATTATAGCCGCGTTTTGCAGCTCATCAATAAAGTTTTCAACTTTAGGTAAGCTGAGGCGCAAGAAAGCCACAATTTTGGTCCCGCCGGTTTTGGCGTCCGGTACTACATACTGCAAAAAATTTTCGCTGCTAACGCTGGTTTCATACTTAACAATAACCAGTTTTAATTTTTCGGCATCAATGGCGCTGCTGCGAATTTCCCGGGCGCGGATATCAACGGATTTTTTTCCAGCTTTAGCCAAATGAGCTTCAGCAATCTGCCGGAAGTTAGTTTTTTTATTCCCCTCAACTATATCTGTTGACGGAATATCGCGAATTATTCTGGTGAGACGACAGTATTCCGGCGTTTGCAAAATACAGGCCGACAAAACTTGCAACAACTCTTCATGCGTGTAGGGCCGCCACAAATCTTTTTGAAAGTACTGCATCAGCTCGGCGCTGTTGATAAGTGAGCAGGGATAAATTTTCAGCTCATCAGGATGAAAATCTTCACCGGTAAACAGTTGTTGAAAATCTTTAATATCGGCTTCAACTGATGAGCCATAAAGATTAGCCATCCAGTGAGCATGAATTTTGAAGCCGGCTTGGCGCAGCAGCTTGAAAGCGCGGCGGCTGGCTGCCACATCGTGACCGCGGTGGTTCTTTTTAAGCACGCTGTCCTGCAAACTTTGCAAGCCAATTTGCGCCTTAGTACAGCCCAGCCGCCGCATCCTCACTACTTCCGCTTCAGAAATATTGTCGGGGCGGGTTTCCACCACCAACCCCACACTTCTGCACTCAGCCGTTTCATTTTTCCGCTGCTCCCGCTCAAGCTCTTCCCAAGCAGCCTGTTGATACTCGCCAAATCCACCCAAAGCCTCAGGCGCCACATACAACTCGGACACTGCCTGATTGTAAGACTTTTCCAAATAAGCACCCTCCACCATCTTCCCAGCCAAGCGGCGCTGATTTTCCTCTGGTAAATTACTAGGCGCGTGCAACTGCATTCCCTCCAACCGGCGTTGCATTTCTTCATAATGCGCCAACACTTCAGCTCTGCCATCAAATTTCCCAAAATCATTCAGCGCCCTGAAACATTCCTTAACAAACCAAATTTGGTACTTTTCCGGATAATAAGACCAAGTACCACCCAGCACAATCAGCTCAACTTTGTCTACCGAGTGGCCAATATTACTCAGCGCTTCAAGTCTGGTGTAAGTTTGCAAATAGGGATCAAACCAGTTCCGCTCAGCCCGCTGCGCGCCCGGCTCGTCGGCCAAATAACTTTTAGGCATCCGCACGTCATTGGGGCAAAAAATACACTTGCCTGGGCAAGGAAAAGGCTTAGTCAACACCGTCACTGGCGCCACCCCGGACACTGTCCGCACTGGCTTCATCCTAATGTGCTTAATTACCGCTTCGGAATATGGCTGCAAACCATTGGTGCCGGCCAAGCCGCGGTAAGCTTGCATCAACTCATCTTTAGAAAAAACATCACCATTTTCTTTAGTATGCTTTTTCACCAGCTTGGCTAATTTATCCACAGAACCAGCGTCCCATTTTTCAACATTTTTCAAAATCGGGACCAGTTGGCCAAGATAGTTGCTATAATCAAAAGACCTGTTCATGAGTCACTCATTATACTGCATCCTACCTCAATGAAATTAGCTACTATCAAAAAACTAAATTCTCTCAATCAGAAGTTTTACCAAGAAACGGCTGAGCACTTTAACGATAGCCGCCAATTTTATTGGGCAGGTTGGGAAAAATTGCTACCCAAATTTAAAAAACAGTTCTCAAATCAACAAAAAATTACTGTCCTGGACCTTGGCTGTGGCAACGGCCGGTTTGGCAGTTTTCTCACCGAAAATCTCGAGCACAAAATCAATTATCATGGTTTTGATTCTAATCCTGAATTACTCAAATTGGCAGAAAAACGGTCGGAAAAATTTTCGTTCTCTCACACCGATCTCGTCAACGATCTGCTGGAAAACCACTTTTTACAAAATTTCCCTAAAAACTCACCAAGCCTGATCGTCATGTTTGGGGTTTGGCATCACTTGCCCTCAAGCAAACTCCGTCACCAACTACTCCAAGAAACAGCCGAATTGCTCAACAAAGACGGCTTACTTATTTTTACTGTTTGGAAATTCCACGAACATGAGCGTTTTAAAAAGAAAATTATTCCCCCTGAAAAAGTCGGTCTTAAACCGGCAAGCCTAGAAAATAACGACTATATTCTCGACTGGAAACGCGGCACCAAGGCCTATCGTTACTGCCACTACTCAACCGATAAAGAAATTCAAGAATTGCTTAGCTCACTACCGACGTTAAAAAAATTAGCCACTTTCAGAGCCGATGGCGAGCAAAACCGCAGCAACAAATACTATGTTCTAGAGAAAATTAGCTAAAACAGTGTACAATACATGCGTATGAAAACCGCGTTGAGCCTACTTTACATCGTGTTGAGTATGATCGGTATTGCTGACGCCGGTTATATCACCGTTAATGAATATCTCATTCCCGGCCGCGAGGTGGTTTGCGGTCCCGGTTTTGACTGCAGTTCGGTTCTCGACAGTCCTTACGCCCATATCGGCCCGTTCCCCCTGGCTGTCTTAGGGCTGGTTTTTTATTCAACGGTTTTTATCCTGGGAGTTTTGAATTTTTTGGAAGTTGATGTTCGCCCGTTTTTCAATAGACTGGCAAATAAACTCAAGCTCAACAAACTCAGTCCCATCAGGTTTATCACTACTCATGAACTACTGGTATTTTTAACAATTTTTGGAGCTCTATTTTCTCTTTACTTACTGATCGTCATGGGTTACATCCTAAGAGCTTGGTGTCAGTTCTGCCTCATTTCTGCCGGCACTTCGATGTCGCTTTTCCTAATTACCATTTTGTACACCACCCTAGTGCAAAATAGATCACTTTTTGTACTCAAAAACCTCAACTTTAAAATTTTCAGTTTCTTGTACAAAAATCTGCTTAAACCAATGCTGTTTTTGTTTGATGCTGAGAAAGTTCATAACAGCTTTACCAGTTTTGGTGAAGTGTTGGGCAACTTTGGTTTAACGCAAAAAATTACTCACGCCAGCTTTGCTTTCAAGCATCCAACAACTGCTAAAAAAATTGATGGCATTACCTTCCCCAACCGGATTGGTTTGTCAGCCGGCTTTGACTACAACGCCTCGCTCACCGGCATTCTTCCCGATGTTGGTTTTGGTTGGCACACTATTGGCACCATCACTTATGAACCCTACGCAGGTAACCCTACGCCCCGCCTCAAACGGCTGCCGGAATCAAAAGGGCTTTTGGTGAATAAAGGCCTTAAAAATATTGGCGCCAGAGGCATTATTAAAAAACTCGAGGGCCGAAAATTTCGTATTCCCACCGGCGTTTCTATTGCCAGCACCAACAAATTATTCAAGAACACCAAAGAACAAATTGTCGATATTTTGATGTCCTTCAAACTGTTTGAGGAGTCGAGGGTAGATCTCAGTTATTACGAGTTAAATATTAGTTGCCCCAACACTTTCGGTGGCGAGCCTTTTACCACTCCCGGCCGTCTCAAGCTGTTGCTAACCGCCTTGGACAAGCTGGACATTACCAAGCCACTATATGTAAAAATGCCTATAGATCAATCAGAAGAAGACACTCTTCAGTTGCTTAAAGTGCTTGACAAATACAACATCCAGGGTGTCATTTTAGGCAACTTAACTAAAAACAAGAACAACCCTGCTGTTTCCAAAACTGAGAGAAAAATCTGGCGAGAGGGCAAAGGGAACGTTAGCGGCAAAGCCACTTGGGAACTTTCCAACAATCTCATCAAACTAACCAAGAAAAAATATAAAAAGCGGTTTACCATCATCGGCACCGGGGGAATTTTTACGGCAGCAGACGCTGACAAAAAACTTAAACTAGGTGCTGACCTGGTTCAACTAATTACCGGCATGGTTTTTGAAGGGCCGCAACTACTGGGGGAAATCAGTCATCTTCAAGCAAGAAAAAAGTTAGCGAATTAAGTTTTGCTCAACCAAAGCCCCAAGAAAGTAGGCTGCCGTCGCCGCCACTGAGCCAATCACCAGCATCTCCAGGCCATTTTTCCACCAAGGCCGGTGCAAAATCACACTTCTCATACTGCCAACTACAAACAACGTAACCGCGGTAGCGACAATGGAGAGCGGAAATTGTTTTGCCGGATCCAGGGGTACACCAAGGTAGCGGACAAAATACGGCAGCAAAGGCATGCTGCCAGCTGCTACAAAAGATAAAAAGTTTACCATTCCCGGCTTCCATAAGCCTTTAGGCACTTTCTTGCCGCTTTGCTGCGATTTATAAATTTCCTCCGACCGCTCACCCAAATAATCGCCCAAGCCCATGCTCAAGCCGTCAGCAATCATGTTGGCAATGCCCAAAATGACAATAATGTCGGCACTCAAGCCTGCTCCGGCTACACCAGCCACCACTGCAAAAGTGGTAATAATGCCGTCAATAGCACCCAGGACGCCAGATTTAACGTATTTTGTGTTCATAACCACTTTAGCTTCTCATAAAATTATTATTGGAAATAGTGGGAGAATTACTTGATTTTGTCCATCCTCTTACATTCAAACAGTAGGATGGGCGAGTGTGATTTTAGGACAAAAAACCCAATGAACCAAAAAAGACCAACAATTCAACCACTGCAACATTACAAAGCCATCATAGAATGTCAAGCACCCCTTTTCGTAGACACGGTTTCTAAATAGCGGGCGTGGAATTTGGCTGGCGGCATTTTCAACGTGCTGTGGATTCTGCTGTGGTTGTAAGAATACAGAGTGTGGTGAATTTCCTCA
>Ga0265293_10000390_pt1 | contig 105463 bp, 102 predicted proteins | sample Munlanlewell138R_FD_192505 | JGI IMG/M metagenome (GOLD analysis project Ga0265293, IMG submission 192505) | Leachate microbial communities from a municipal landfill in Southern Ontario, Canada - Leachate well 138R | ecosystem: Engineered > Solid waste > Landfill > Unclassified | place... | reverse complement strand
GGAGTGAGCAAAGTAAATCCGGTTTTGGTATCTGCTATCAATTTGCTATCAAATGCCCCGTTTCCGCTTCAAAAACCCAGTGTTTTCAAGGCTTTGCGGGTTTTGTCAGTTATTCCCACTCAATCGTAGCTGGGGGCTTGCTAGATATATCATAAACTACTCTGTTTATCCCTTTAACTTCATGGATTATTCTTCTACTAATATTTTCTAAAATCTCATAAGGAATTTGTGCAAAACTAGCTGTCATTCCATCTACTGCATTTACAATCCTAACGCAAACTGCATTATCATAAGTTCTATCATTATCCATTATGCCAACACTTTTTACATTGAGTAAAACAGTAAAAGCTTGCCAAGTTTTCTCATAATAACCAGTTGCTTTTAACTCCTCAAGCATGATTACATCTGCTTTTCTAAGCAACTCCAAATCATCCTCTTTCACCTCTCCCATTATTCTAATGGCAAGACCTGGGCCTGGGAAAGGGTGTCTATTTACCATATCTTTTGGAAGCCCAAGCTCCATTCCCAAAGCTCTAACTTCATCTTTAAAAATCTCTCTTAAAGGCTCAATTAATTCAAACTTCATCCACTCAGGAAGCCCTCCAACATTATGGTGAGATTTGATAGTTTTAAAAGTTCCATCTTGCGCAACAGACTCAATCACATCTGTATATAAAGTCCCCTGGGCTAAAAATTCAATCCCATCATGTTTTTTAGCCTCTTTTTCAAAAACTTCAATGAATGTTTCACCTATGATTTTTCTCTTTTTTTCTGGATCTATCACACCTTTTAAGCGAGAAAGAAAAAGCTCACGCGCATCCACTGCTATGAGATCTATGCCTAGCTTTGTCTTAAAAGTAGCCTCCACTTGCTCTTTCTCATTAGCCCTTAAAAGTCCAGTATCTACAAAAACAGGAATGAGCTGCTCCCCAACTGCCCCAAAGAGCAAAGTCGCAACAACAGAGCTATCAACCCCGCCACTAACTGCACAAAGAACCTTTTTATCTTTAACTTGTTTTCTAATTTTTTCAATCTGCTCTTTAGCAAATGAGCCCATATTCCAAGTACTTTCGCAGTTGCAAACATATTTGGCAAAGTTTTTCAAAATCTTTTGGCCATCTTTTGTGTCGCTAACCTCAGGATTAAATGAAATACCATATATTTTTAACTTTTCATTTGCCAAAGCGGCGTAGTTTAGGCTTGAGGATGAAGCTATGCCCTTAAAATCTTTTGGTAAAGTTTTCACCACATCACCCTCACCAACCCAAACTTCTATCTCATTGTCTAAATTCTTAAAAAGAGTTTCATCTTCTATTTTTATATTTTGTTTTTGGTTTGTTTGACTTGAGGTGCAAAGCTCTCCATTAAAGTGCTCTACTATTAGTTGCATCCCATATCCAATGCCCAAGATTGGGATATTTAAGTTGAAAATTTCACTATTTAAAAGAGGCGCATTTTTTGAATTTATAGAAGTTGGGCCTGAGCTTAATATTAACCCTTTTGGGTTTAGTTTTTTAATGTCTTCTATGCTTTTATTATATGGAACTATCTCACAATAAACACCATTTTCTCGCATTTTTCTTGCGATAAGTTGTGTAAACAAAGAGCCAAAATCTAAAACCAAAATAGGCACATCTTTCATCTATATCCTTTTTATGTTTGAACTTTTACAAGTAGTGATTTTACCATTTTTACTTTTTTGAAATGTTAAAATTTAAAATTATTTTTTACCACTTGTCTCTTTTGCTGCTGGAGGAAGATAGGTAGGATCTCCTTTATAGCCACATCCGCTGTAAAGAATCATCAAAAGAGATGGTATAATTACCAAATGAAATCTTCTAAAATAATTGTATCTCATATAAAAAATACTCCCTCTTTATCTCATTTAAAAAGAGTGCAAAGTTATAAAAAACTTCTCTCTTTGCTACCACCAAGATTAGCCTCAGGAGTGAAGTTTGCGTACAATAAAGGCGATACTTTATATTTGGCGCTAAACCATCCAGGCTTAAAAATGGAGTTTGATTATAAGATTGATTTAATAAAACGCCTATTAAAAGAGTTAATTTTGCAAGATAGCAAGTGCGAAAATATTGATGCAAAAGAGATAAAAGTATTTGTTTCACGCAAATTAACGCAGGAAGAAAAAGAGAAGTTTTTACCAAACTTATATACAAAAATAGAGCCAAATTATAGCTACAAAGAGGCATCATTAGGGGAGTTTAAAAATTTATCAAACTCAAAAGAGCTTTTTGCTGTTTTTGAAAAGATAAGAGAGGCTGTTTTGTGCTTGAGAAAAGTTTAAAAAATCTTCCAAATGAACCAGGGATTTATCAATTTTTTGATGAAAAAAACCACTTACTATACATAGGAAAAGCGAAAGATTTAAAAAAAAGAGTTAGGAGTTATTTTAAATTTACCCCAACACTTGCACCAAATCCTACCTTATCTCTTAGAATTTTAAACATGTTAAAACAAGCTACTAGCTTAGAATTTTTAACTGTTGCAAGCGAGCATGACGCTTTTATTTTGGAAAATTCACTCATAAAACAGTTAAAACCAAAATACAATATTTTACTAAGAGATGATAAAACTTATCCATATATTTATATAGATTTTTCTGATAAATATCCAAGATTTGACATAACTAGAAAAGTAGTTAAGGGTAAAAATATTAAATATTTTGGGCCCTTCTCTTCTGGCGCTAGAGCCTTACTAAATGCACTCTATCTCATCTTTCCATTGGCTCAAAAAAGAGGATGTCAAAATGTAAAAAAAGCATGTATTTTTTACCAAATGAAAAGATGTTTAGCGCCTTGTGAAGATAAAATTTCAAATGAAGAGTATTTAAATATAGTAAACCAAGCGGTAGAATTTATAGGTAAACCAAAAGAGATAACTAAAGAGCTTAAGAAAAAAATGGAACTTTATGCAAAAGCTTTAGAGTTTGAAGAGGCTGCAAAGTTAAGAGATGAGATAAGGCAGATTGAAGAGATTGAGAGTTTTAGCAGTTTTGATAGCGCAAAACTTGAAGATTTTGACATATTTTCTATCTCCATAGAAGAGAAAAGTGCTTGCGCTCTAAGGCTTTTTGTAAGAGCTGGAAAAGTAGTCTCTTCTTCACACTCTCTTGTTAAAAGCGTTTATGGATTTGATTTGAGTGAACTTTACCATCAAGTAATACTTAACGCATATAAAGAGGGTTCACCTATGCTTATAAATAAAATTTTTATTGCTGATGAGATAGATGGTACAAATGCTCTTTCTTTAGCACTTGAGTCAAAGCATGGAAAGAAAATTGTGATAAAAAACCCAAAAAGGGGAGAGAAAAAAGAGCTTTGTACTCTTGCAAAATTAAATGCACAAAGATTACTAAAACAAAATAAAAAAAGTGGCTTACTAGAAGAGATATATAGTTATTTTGAATTTAAAGATTTGCCTTATAGAGTAGAAGCTTTTGATAACTCTCATTTAGGCGGAGAGAGCCCTGTTGGAGCAATGATAGTTTGGGAAAATGATGGTTTTGATAAAGATAGTTATAGAAAATTTCATTTAAAAAGTAAGGATGAGTACTCTCAAATGAGAGAACTACTAACAAATAGGGTGGAAAGATTTGATAAAAGTTCCCCGCCTAATTTATGGGTGATTGATGGAGGGGTAACACTTTTAAATCTAGCGATAGATATTTTAAACAGCATGGGTGTAAATATTGATGTAATCGCTATCTCAAAAGAGAAACTTGATGCAAAGTCAAAAAGAGCAAAAGGTGCTTCAAGAGATCTTTTGCATACAAAAAATGGCACATTTGAACTCCCAACAACTGATAAAAAGCTACAATTTTTTCAAAGATTAAGAGATGAATCGCATAGATTTGCCATAGAGTTTCATAGAAAAAGTAGGAGAAAAAATTTAACTTCATTTTCAACTCTAAAAACTCAAGGGGTTAGCGATGGAGCAATAAAAAAACTCATAGATTATTTTGGAACTTTTGAAAAGATGAGAAACGCTTCTTATGATGAGATAAAAACTATTTGTAGCAAAAAAGTAGCTGACAAAATTTTTTATCAAAAATGAAGATGTAAATATTATAGTTTCATAATTTTATATAAAAAAAGATAATTTTAAACTCACTTAAGATAATATTCTACAGCATTAAGTGAGGATTTTCTATGATTTTATACGACAAAAAATGTAACTTGGTAGGAATGAGTAAAGCTGTACTTGATTTTTTGGGGTATGAAGATATTACAGAATTTAAAACTTTTGTAAATGATGTGGCGGATCTTTTTCAAAATCGCCCTGGATACATTCACCGTTTTAAAAACTTTTCATGGATAGATTATGTTTTATACAGCGGAACTCCCAATAAAAATGCAATCCTCTTACTTAAAAATGGAAAAGAGCTTGAAGTTAAGATAGATATTGAAGAGATTATTTCATTAGAAAATGATGGTTTAGAAGCTGCTTATTTTAGAGTTGATCTCTCTCCAATAGGAAGCAACTATGTTCCAAAAGTAGCAAAAGAAGAACCAACCACAACCAAACAAGAGCAATCAAGCATTTTTATAGATCCTTTAACCACCTCTTTTAATGAGGTAAATAGTGAAGAAAGAATTGAATTTCCTGAAGAAAATGCTAATGATATGGTTTTATTTGATAGTTTTAAAGATGATTTGAATGAACTTCAAGTAGATGAAACTATACCTGATTCTTTAAATTTACAAGAGGAACTAGAGCCAAAAGAGGAGCCTTTAGTCGCTTTTAAAGAGCCTTTTATTGAAGAAGAATCTTTGGTTGCTTTTGAAGAACCTCCTACCCAAGAATCTTTAACTATCGATAATGTTATAGATTATGATTTAACGCTAGAAGCTTTAGAGATGGATCCAAAAGAGTTAAATGAGCTGATTTTAGAGTACTGCGATCATGCTGAGATGATTTTAATAGCCCTTGAAGATGTTTTGATACAAAAAGACACGGAAGCCAAAAAAACACTACTTCATCAGCTTTTAGGCGCTAGTGGACATTTTAGATTTGATAAAGCTACAAAGCTTATTGAAACACTTTTTGAAAAAGATGACATGTTGGTTCTTGATGAACTAAAAACTTTCTACCTACTACTGAAATCAAAAATTAATTTAATTTAGCAAAAGGATTAATGATATGAAACTTTCTCTTAAAACAACTACGGTTATGAGCCTTATTAGTAATGTGCCTATTTTCATTATTTTAATCTTTTCATCATATTTTTTATATATTTCATATAATCAATTCCTTCACTCAAATGAACTATCTTTAGAGCTTGAAAAGACGCAAATTTTGGGAAACTTATCTGAATCTTTAGCTAAAGAAAGAGGACTTAGTGGGGTTTATATTGGAAGTGAGGGGGCTTTGGCAAAAGAGTTAGTAAATGCTCAGTATGAACAAACAGATGTCCATGTAAAGGCTTTAAACTCATTTGTGCGCCAACTTCAAAATGAAAACACTTCAACTGAGTTATCTAAAGTTGTACAGACTCTTGACGCGCTACCTCGCATAAGAGAGAGTGTAATGAACTTAGAAACTGATTTTAATACTATATTTTTTGATTTTTATAGTGAGGTAAATAAGTTAATATCTAAAGAGATTTTTAAAATCACAAAGATTTCAAATGATTTTGAAACCAACTCTTTGGCTCTTTCTTTAGCAAATGTATATAGCGACATAGAGTATATAGGGCAAGAAAGGGGCTTCATCTCCCATATATTAACGCTTAGAGCCCCAATGAAAGATGCTCAAATGGAGATTTGGTTAAACATAATCAATAGCAATTCAAGTTTTAACATCGACTCTTTAGTAGATGGATATGTAAAAAAAGAGATTGAAAACAGCTTGAAACTTCCGCAAAATAGAGCAATCCTAGAGGAGATTAATGAAGTTAGAGTCTCCATTGCCCAATTAGCTCAAAGTGGAGAATTTTTGATAGAGCCTACTACTTGGTTTGTTATGCTAACAAGCCAGATCGATATCACTAAAGAGATAGCCCTTTTACTAAAATTTGCTTTAAATAAAAATGTAGAAATGACTGCAAAAGACTCTTTTTGGCAACTTGGAATAAGTAGTGCCATTTGGATTTCGAGCTTTATCTTTTTAGTTATGGGGGTTTTACTAAGAAGGGAATTAAAACGAAATATTTTAGGATTAGAGAGTGTTTTTGTTAAAATTAAAGGCTTGGTTGATTCTGATAGCACCATAGACTTTGGTACTAGCAAAGGAACAAGTGAAGCTTACAAAGCAATCGATTTAGTTATCCAAAAAATAGCAGATGAAAAGAAAATAGCCGAGGAGGCAAGTGCTGCAAAAAGTATATTTTTAGCAAACATGTCTCATGAAATTAGAACTCCTTTAAATGGAATCATTGGTTTTACCGAACTTCTTAAAAATTCAGATTTAGATGAAGAGAAAAGAGAGTTTGTTGATGTCATAGAAAAGAGCTCTGAAAACCTTTTAAGTCTTATAAATAATATTTTAGATCTATCTAAAATTGAGAGCAATAAAACTGAAATTGATGAAGTAATATTTTTACCAATAGATGAATTTGAAAGCGCTGTTAATGTTTATGGAGCAAAAGCAGCTGAAAAAAATATAGACTTGCAATGTTTCATAGATCCTAGTTTAATCTCTCCATTAAAAGGGGATGTTTCTAAGATTAAAGAAACTTTAATAAACTTGCTTAGCAATGCGGTTAAATTTACTCCAGAACATGGAGTAATAGATATTCAAATTAAGAAAAAAGAGAGTAGTGCTCAAGGTGAGGAGACAATCTATTTTTGCGTAAAAGATAATGGAATTGGAATTGACGCCGCGCAGCAAGCAAAGATTTTTGATGCCTTCTCTCAAGCAGACTCAACTATTACTAGAAAATATGGGGGAACAGGACTTGGCCTTACAATCTCTTCAAGGCTTATTAAGGCTTTAGGAGGAGAGTTGTCTTTAGAGAGTGAGCCTAGCAAAGGAAGTTCTTTCTTCTTTACCCTTAGCTTTCCAAAAATACCATCTCCTGCTATTCAAGAAACAAAGGATCTATACAAGGGCTTTACCTGCGCTATTTTAACTAAAGAAAATAGTAATGATTCAAGAGCGACTTACATTTATGAGTATATGAATTATTTTGGAGTAAATGTGAAGTTTTACACAAACTTTCAAGAGCTTAAAGAGTATATATACAAATCAAATGTGAGTTTAATAGCGGTAGATTACAACCTCTTAGAGAGTAAAGATGATATAAATGAGTATAGAAAAATCCACATTCCAATACTTTTAGCTTTAAACCCTGTCGGAAAGCAAGTAGTGGAAGCATTGAAAGATAACTACATTACCCCAGTTTTTAAACCAATTGGGCCAACTAAAATCATAAATTGGCTCTCCCAAAAAGCAAATATATCCATGGGTGCTAAGGCTTTTTCTAAAGATATGCTATCAAGTTCATTTAATGCTCAAGTGTTAGTAGCTGAGGATAATGAAATTAACCAAAAACTAATAAAGCGCACTCTTGAGGATTTAGGGCTTGATGTTACCATTGTAAATAATGGTAGTTTAGCTCTAAAGGCTAGAAAAGAGAGAGATTATGATCTAATCTTTATGGATATTGCTATGCCAGTAATGGATGGGGTGGAAGCTACTAAAAAAATCTTAGAGTATGAATCTATGAATAATCTACCTCATGTCCCAATAGTAGCCATTACTGCTAACGCATTAAAAGGAGATAGAGAGAGATTTATGAAAGAAGGACTTGATGAGTACATTACTAAACCAGTAAAAAAAGATAGCATTCAAGCCATACTTTCTCAATTTATCCCAGACAAAATAGAAGAAAAAGTGCTTAGTAAGCCAAAAATCAAAGAAGAGAAACAGGAGATAAAAACTCCTAAAGAAGAGGCAGTTAAGCCTAAGGGTGTAGAGAGTAAATCTATCTTAGTATTTAAGAAAAATCCAATAGAGACAAAAATATTTGTTAGTGTTTTAAGAAAAGCTGGCAAAGAGTGCGTGGAAGCTAATTCACTGCATTTTTTTAAAGAAGCTTTACAAAAGTATTGGTTTAATATAATAATGATAGATGATGCAACTCCTGGATCATCTGCGGAAGAGTTAATCCAATTAATAAAAACTTTCCAGCTAAAGCATAGCGATAAGCTTGGAGAAGTTTTTTTGTTTCAAGACTCAAAGTCTTCTAGTTTAGATGCAAAGGAACTTGGTATTTCTAAAGTTATACCAAATATTATAAGTAAATCTGAATTAGAAAAATTGGTTGAAAATATTTAATTAAGAGGAGATTTTATGTCAAAAGATTCACTAGTTGTACTCTCTGTTGATGATGATTTATTTAATTTAAAACTGATTAGTTCACTACTAAAGAAAAATCCAAACATATCTAAAATCATAGAGGCTTCAAATGGACTTGACGCGATAGAAGCCTTAGAGGCAAACCCAGATATAGGGTGCATACTTTTAGATATTAAAATGCCAGTAATGGATGGAATTGAGTTTTTAGATGCCCTAAGTGCGTATCCACATTTTTCATCAACTCCCATCATTATCCTAACAACTGATGAGAGCAGAAAAAGAGAAGCTTTGGATAAGGGGGCGTATGATTTTTTACTAAAACCAATTAGAGAGAATGAGTTAAATCAAAAGATTGATAGAGTTTTAGAGCTATACCCTTAATCTTTTTTCACTAATGGAGCGATACGGTAGTAAAGATCTAATATTTCGCTCTTTTTTTCAATAAAACTGTTTTGATTTGCTATTAGATATGCTGAGGATTCCATTATGGTTTCAACTACATGGAGCCCATTTTGACGCATAGTAGCTCCTGATTCTACGATATCTACGATTGCATCACAAAGTCCAACAAGGGGAGCTAGCTCTATTGAGCCATAAAGCTTAATAATATTTGCAGCCATCGCTTTTTTAGAAAAATAGTTTTTTGCAATTCTCTCCATTTTTGTTGCAACTCTTATCTCGGGCTTATCATAATCCAAAAATTCTCCATTTTTCATCCCAACACAAACTTTACATTTTCCAATCCCTAAATCTAAAAGCTGTACTAAGTCTAACTCTTGCTCTTCTAAAACATCTAAACCAACAATCCCTAAATCAGCTGCTTGATGCTTTACATAGGCTGGAACATCTTGATTTCTAACTAATAAAAAGTTAAATTGTGGAGTTTTCAATATAAGTTTTCTATCTTCAAACTCAAAACCATTTCCAAAAATAGTAGTAAAAATATTCAGTGACTCATTTGCTATTCTGCCTTTTGGCAAAGCGATTGTTAACATCTATATCCTTTTTGATAGATCATTTTCTTCTATTGCTTTTTGCATACCACGAAAAACTAGCATCTTATCGTATATTGAGTGTTTGAAAAATTTTGAAAAAAACTTTCCATCTCCACCTGTAAAGTATATGTTTTTCTCTAAACAAGTATTTTGTAGCATTAAAAGTATCGATTTTAAGATACCGTAATTAACTGCGTCTGCTGTTTTTTGGGGCAGTGCATCAAGTATTACGCTTGGATTAAAATATGTTTTTAAAGCAGGAGATATTTTACTATAAGTATCCAAACTAGCACTAAGTCCTGGCAATATATACCCTCCTAAATGCAATCCATTTGTCATTATGTCAACAGTTATTGCACTTCCTGCGTCTATTACTATCCCATCACTTATAGTGTAACAAGCAGCTACTCTATCTATCCCTATGCCTTGATATATGGTATCAAAATTAAAATATGGCTCTAAATTTATAAAATTTTTTCTATCTTTCAGCAAAGAGCCGATAGCTTCATTTACATTTATATAAAACAGTGTCTCTTCTGGGACAAAACTCTTAAACTCTTCCAAAGAGATACTCCACTGCCTTCCATTTTGTAAAAAATGTACATTTGAATTTCCAATATCACACAGAAGCATCTATTATTTTCCAACTTTTTGAACTTAGTATCTCTTTTGCTTTTTTAGAAAGAGTACTCTCATTTATTAATATTTTTCTAAATATTTTATGTCCTCTTGCGCCCTCAAGCTCTTTATGGCTTGCTAAAAAAAACATTGCCTCTTTTTCATTTAAGTAGTTTTTTGTCACCCTGTGCCAAACTCCTACATATTTAGAGTTTAAATCAACCCCTAAAAAACAGACAACCCCTCTTCTATTTTGGCTAAAACTAATGGGGTATAAAGTTTTACACAAAACCCCTTCTTTAAGTAAAAAATCTACTACTTTATTCATCAGTTTTTATTAAGCTTTAAATATCTATCGCCAACAAACAAAGTATCATCAGTGGCAAATACCATGGTTTTGATTTTATTAGGGAGTTTATATATATTTACACTTTTTAAATCCAAATCAGTTGCAATCAAAAAACCGTTTTTCTCAACCATGTAGATAAACTCACCATGAATCACACCTGAGAAAACTGCAAATTCAAACTTTCTCTCTTTTAAGATATTTAAATCTGTATCAGTTAAAAGCACTCTTCCATCTTTTGTAAATATAAAAACCCTATCTTCTAATACGATTAAATCTTTAATATCTGCATCTAAAAATGCTGTATTGTTTGGATTTATCGATATGGCCCTAGTAGATGTAGCAACAACAAGTCTATCTCCTATGACATTTAAAAAGATTATATTATTAAAAAACTGCTCGCTACTAACAACCACATCTCTTATAGTTTCACCACTATTTTTATCTACTATGATGACTTTTCCATCTAAAGTTGGATATACAACTAAAGTATTTAAAAAGTATGGATTTGAAATCCTTGCATCTAGGGCAAAAACATCCTCTTGTTTGCTGTAAAAAAGCCTCTTCTCATCTTTAGTGTCTATAAGATAAAGTCCATTAGATCTATCAATTAAAGCTAGTAAAGTTCCATCTAGCGCAGCTGCTGCAACCCCTTTGTCAAACTTTTTTGAATATATAATCTCGCTATTTCCATTAAGGATTATTAACTCCCCGCATCTGCTTGCTGCAACATAGTTATCATTATATTGTCCCAAAAAAATAAAATCTTTTGGCAGCACTATGTCTAAAACGCCATCTCCAACGATTACTTGTCCATTTTCTAATGTTGCGCCATGTCTAAAAACATCTATAATGGGGGCTGGTAATTTTTTCTCATACTTTACCTTGCCAACTGTCTGCTCTGGCTCAAAATATTGTCTTTTTGTTCCACATCCACTTAAAATCAAAAATATTGGAATGATGGTTAAAGCGACTCTAATCATCTACTATTTCCCTTGGTAGTGTTGTAAACTACTGATGATATTTTGCAATGAAGAAGCGGGTGATACCTTTGCAAAAGATGCGTTGGCTCCATCAATATCTCCTTTTTCAAGAAGAGCATACCCCTCTTTTAAAAAGGTTAAATTTATAAGCAACTCTTCACTCTCTCCAGTAGTTTCATACAAAACTATCTCTTTTAAAAACTCATCAAACTCTTCATTAGCTAAAGCGCTTAATTCACTCTTATCTTCATTTTTTACTGCTTGAGAAAATTTAAAAAGATTATATAGTTTTAAATCTCTTTTTTTCAAAAGCTCTAACGCACTTCCATCATTTGGATTGTTTAAAAGTGCTAAGTATGTCTCATTTGCCTCTAAAACTCTCTTCTCTTTTAAGATTGTATTTACATTAATGACAATCGCAGCTAAAACGATGGCCACCACAACTCCTAAGATTAACCACTTATATTTTTTAAAGAATCTCTCACCCTTTATTAGGCTTTCTAAAAATTGCTCTTGGGCACTTATCTCTTGCCTAATAGCCTTTATATTCTCTTTTAATGCCACAACTATCCTTTATCTTAATTTTAAAACTTTTATTGTATCACAGCGGGAATGAAACAATTCTTTTTTAAACTCCTTTTTGATACAATATTTAATTGACTCTTGTCCTAAAGAGTGAGACTAAAATGAGGAAAATTCGTGTTTGTTGATAGTGCTTTACTTAAAAAACTTGAAAAATCATCTAGCATAAGTGTAAATGATGAGAAAAAAACCCTACAAGAGTTAAACTCTATAATCTCTTTTATAGATAGTTTCCAAAACTCTTACAAAGAACCACTTTCATCATCTTCTTGCATAAAACCAACCCCTTTTAGAGAAGATGATCCACAATCAAATAGTGAAATTATTGAAAATATTTTGAATCAAACTAAAAACAGTGAAAATGGATTTTTTATTGTTCCAAAAATCATTGAATAATATGGCACAAAGGTTGTATTTATGGATGTAAGAACTCTATTAAAAAATGTCGTTGCCTATAAAGCTTCAGACTTACATTTAGTTAGCAGAAGTGAACCTAGGATTAGGATTGATGGCAAATTAGCAGGCTTAGATATGGATGTTTTATCTGGTGAAGATATAGAGCAAATGTGTTATGCCCTAATTACCGATAAGCAAAAAAAAGAGCTTGAAGAGAATAAAGAGTTAGACTTTGCCATTATGCTCCCTGGTATTGGGCGTTTTCGTGCAAATTATTACTACACTATAAATAATGAATTGGCCGCTGCATTTAGGATTATCCCCATAATTATACCCTCACTAGATGATTTAAAAGCTCCAGAGATTTTTAAACATATGATTAAAAGAGAAAAAGGACTCATCTTAGTAACAGGGCCAACAGGAAGTGGTAAGTCAACAACCCTAGCAGCTCTTTTAAATGAGATAAATATAACTGAAAATAAACATATCATCACAATTGAAGATCCAGTAGAGTTTGTACATGAGAATAAAAAAAGCCTATTTTCTCATAGAAATGTGGGGGAAGATACAAAAAGTTTTGCCAGAGGTTTAAAATACTCTTTAAGAGAAGATCCAGATATTATCTTAGTTGGTGAGATGAGAGATCATGAAACCATAGGAACAGCCATTACAGCAGCTGAAACTGGGCACTTGGTTTTAGGAACTTTACATACAACCTCTGCTGTTCAAACATTAAATAGAATAGTTGATAGTTTTGATGGAGCCGAACAGGTGCAAATTAGAAATATGCTCTCAGTTTCATTAGTAGCAATCATCTCTCAAAGTTTACTTCCTAAGATTGGGGGTGGAAGGTATGCTGTTCATGAAGTTTTAATCAATAATTCAGCTATTTCTAACCTCATTAGAGAGAATAAAATTCATCAAATATATTCACAATTACAGTTAAATCAACAAAAAACAGGAATGGTAACCCAAACTCAAGCAATGGTAAAAGCAGTTAGAGCTGGACTTATCACAAAAGAAGATGCCATAAGATACTCAACCCAGCCTCAAGAATTAATAGGAGCACTAGGAGTATAGCTTTTACCCTCTTAACAGCTTGGTAAGATATAATATTTTTTTAAAATTTTAAGGCAGTAGATGGATAAAAATATTTCGATTGTAAAATTTATAAATGAGATAGGCGAAATGGCTTTTGCAAAATTAAAATCACTAAATGTTCCACCATATCCAAAGTATTATTATGATGCTTTTATGAGTCTTTTACACGAGTGCAACAGTAGTGAAATAGGTGAAATATCTAAAAAATATAGCTATCTTTTTACCCTAGAGGGCGATAATGGAAAGATTATAGAAGAGAGTGTAAGGCTTGCTAAAAAAAGTTTAGAGCAATTTGAAAACTCAAGCAATAATATAAAAGAGTTTACAGGTAGTAATACAGTTGAATTAAATAACCTTCATGTTGTTAAAGATACTCACCCAAACACAAAGGCTCTTTTAGCCATTTTTAACTCTTTTCAAAATCAGATTTTAGAAGAATTACACGCATCTTCAGAGACAATTTCCAAGCTAAAAAGAGAGATTGAAATCTTAGAGGATGAGTCAAACATTGACTCACTTACCAAAGCTTACAATAAAAGAGCTTTAGTGCAAGATTTAAATGAAATTCTTACTTTTGGAACAAATAGAGACCTAGATATGCACATAGCTTTGCTTGATGCGGATAATTTTAAACATATAAATGAAAAATTTGGCCACATAGCTGGAGATAAAACTTTGATATATATTACAAAACTACTTCAAAATTCAGTTAGGCATGGTACCAAAATTTATAGATATACTGGTGAAAAGTTTGTTATTTTATTAAATAGAATGAAAATTGAAGATGCTAAAAAAAGTATTGAGAGGATTTTAAAAGAGGCTAGAGAGAGTAAGCTTTTTTATAAAGGAAACAATATAGGCTTAACTCTAAGTGCTGGAATTTCATCTCATAAAGAAAATGATGATTATGAATCATTGTTAGAAAGATCAAAACAAGCTCTTATTTTGGCTAAAAGTGAAGGCAAGGATTGCCTTAGGGAGTATTGATGGAAAATATTGCTTGGTTTGACATAATATCTCTTTCATTAGTAGTTTTGCTTGGAGTAAAGGGAATAGTAAATGGTTTTATGAAAGAACTATTTGGTTTAGTAGGACTTATTGGAGGGATATTTTTTGCTTCAAGATATGCAGAACATGCTGGACTTTGGGTAGATAAAAATCTCTACTCATTTGAGAATAAAGCTGCTCTTTTTTTTATTGGTTTTTTAGGATTACTTTTAATAATATGGCTAGGAGCCTTGCTTTTAGGGCAAATAGTATCAAAACTTTTAAGCATGAGCGGACTTGGTTTTTTTGATAAAATCGCTGGGTTTTTCATAGGAAGTGCAAAAATTTTTCTTGTTTTTTCAGTTTTTTTTACTACTTTATCCAACATCTCTTTTGTTCAAGAGAAATTAAATACCCATTTAAAAGATAGTTTTATGTATCCTATATTCTTAGAACTTGGATTAAAGATTGTAAGTTTAGAGAGTGATCCTTTGGTTAATGAAGCCAAAAAAGCTATCTTATCTGAGGATTTAAGCAAGGAAGAAGTTATTGAGTAAAAGGAGGGGCTATGACGATAGAAAATATGGAGTATGATACTCTATTAGATAGATTTAAAGAGATCTTAAGATTAAATAACCTCAAGTTTACAAAACAAAGAGAGGTTGTTTTGCAAACACTTTACAATCACGACGAGCACTTTACCCCAGAAAACTTATATCTTCTCATTAAGGATAAATATCCATCTTTAAATGTTGGCATAGCGACCATATATAGGACTTTAAACTTACTAGAAGAGTCAGACATGGTTACTTCCATTACTTTTGGAGCGCAGGGAAAAAGATTTGAGCTAGCAAATAAACCTCATCATGATCACATGATATGTAGATCCTGTGGAAGCATTATAGAATTTGAAGATGAGATAATTGAAAAAAGGCAGATTGAAATAGCCAAAGAGCATGGTTTTAAGCTAACAAACCATCTGCTTCAACTATATGGAATATGTAAAAAATGCAGTAGCGCGAAAAATCAATACAAAAAGGAAATAAGAAGTAATGTTTGAAAATGTGCTTGAACGCCAAAGAATAGAGAAGGCTGATGCCTTAAGGGAGATTGGAGTAAATCCATACCCTCACTCAATCAAAAAAGATACAACAACAAAAGAGTTTTTTGAATTTTTTAATTATGTTCATGTTTTAGAAGAAAAAAGAGATAGTGAAAAAGAGGCAACCGTAGCTGGAAGAATAAAATTTTTAAGACATATGGGAAAAGCTACTTTTGCAAAGATTGAAGATGAGTTTGGACTTTTACAAATCTATTTTAGTGGCGATGCTCTTGGAAAAGAGTGGTTTGAGAATGTCAAAAAAAATATTGAAGTTGGTGATATTATCTGCGTAAAAGGCTTTCCTTTCATCACTAAAACAGGAGAGTTATCTTTAAATGTAAAAGAGTTATCTTTAACTACAAAATCAATCGTTCCTTTACCTGAAAAATTTCATGGCCTTCAAGATAAAGAGTTAAGATATAGACATAGATACCTTGATATGATTATGAATCCAGAGATAAAAGATGATTTTAAACTAAGATCAAAGGTAGTATCAATAATTAGAAGATTTTTTGAAGATAGAGGCTTTTTAGAGGTAGAAACTCCAATGCTTCATCCAATTGCTGGTGGGGCAAATGCTAGGCCTTTTGTTACTTATCATAATGCTCTAGGAATTGATAGATACCTAAGAATTGCGCCAGAATTGTATTTAAAAAGACTTGTTGTAGGTGGCTTTGAATCGGTTTTTGAAATAAATAGAAACTTTAGAAATGAAGGGATGGATCATACTCATAATCCAGAATTTACTATGCTTGAGTACTACTGGGCATATCATACTTATGAAGATTTAATGAATTTAACTCAAGATCTTTTTAATGCCCTACTAGAGCAGCTTTATCTTCCTAAAACCATTCCTTTTGGAAATCATGAGATAGATTTTTCTAAACCATTTGCAAGAATTAAATATAAAGATGCGCTGATTCAAATTGGTAAGATAGCGCCAAGTATTTTAAATGATAAAGAAGAGATTATTAAAAAACTAGAGTGTGATGGGTTTAAAGTAAATGAGAACTTATCTTTAGGACATCTACACGCGGAACTTTTTGACGCATATGTTGAAGAAAGACTTATTAATCCAACTTTTGTTACTCATTTTCCAATTGAAATTAGCCCACTCTCAAGAAGAAGTGATGAGGATAATAGCGTAGCTGAGAGGTTTGAGCTTTTTATCGCTGGAAGGGAGATTTCAAATGGCTTTAATGAGTTAAATGATCCAATAGATCAGTACAATAGATTTAACTCTCAACTAGAAGCCAAAGATGCTGGAGATGAAGAGGCACATGAAATGGATAGCGATTTTGTAAGAGCTCTTGGTTATGGTTTGCCTCCAACTGCTGGGCAGGGACTTGGGATAGATAGATTAGTGATGATACTCTCAAATAAACACTCAATAAGAGATGTTATCTTATTCCCTGCAATGAGGCCGCTAAAAAAAGAAAATACACAAGAAGGAACAAAAAAATGACACCATTAGAGTCTATGGATCCAACTGTTTATGAAATTATCCAAAAAGAGCTTCAAAGACAAACAGATCACTTAGAGATGATAGCTAGTGAAAATTTTACTTACCCATCAGTCATGCAAGCTATGGGTAGTATTTTTACAAATAAATATGCTGAGGGGTATCCTGGAAAAAGATACTATGGAGGGTGTGAATTTGCTGATGAGGTTGAAAATCTAGCGATTAAAAGAGCTTGTGAGCTTTTTGATTGTAAATTTGCAAATGTTCAACCTAGTTCTGGCTCCCAAGCAAATCAAGGTGTCTATAATGCTTTACTTAACCCATTTGATAAAATCTTAGGAATGGATTTAAGCCATGGTGGTCACTTAACTCATGGGGCAAAAGTCAATAGTTCTGGCAAGATTTATGAGAGTTTTTTCTATGGAGTTGAGCTTGATGGAAGAATAAATTATGAAAGAGTTAGAGATATTGCAAATATTGTAAAACCAAAAATGATAATATGTGGAGCTTCAGCTTACCCTAGAGAGTTAGATTTTAAAGCTTTTAAAGAGATAGCTGATGAAGTTGGAGCTATACTTTTTGCAGACATTGCTCACATTGCTGGCTTAGTTGCTGCAAAAGAACACCCTAGCCCATTTCCATACTGCGATGTTGTTTCAACAACCACACATAAAACCTTAAGAGGCCCTAGAGGTGGGCTTATTTTAACTAACAATGAAGAGATTGCTAAAAAGGTAAATTCAGCCATTTTCCCAGGGATTCAAGGTGGCCCACTCATGCATGTCATCGCCGCTAAAGCAGTTGGTTTTGGGGAAAACTTAAAACCACAGTGGACTACCTATGCAAAACAAGTTAAAGCAAATGCTAAAACCCTAGCTTCATCTTTAATGGATAGAGGTTATGAAATAGTAAGTGGTGGGACAGATAATCACATAGTTTTAATGAGCTTTTTAAATAGAGCTTTTAGTGGAAAAGATGCAGATATTGCACTTGAGAATGCTGGTATTACAGTAAATAAAAATACAGTTCCAGGAGAGACAAGAAGTCCTTTTGTAACCTCAGGTGTAAGACTTGGCTCACCTGCTCTTACAGCTAGAGGCATGAAAGAGGAGGAGTTTAAGACAATTGCTGGATTTATAGCTGATGTGTTAGATAATATAGAAAATCAAAAAGTACAACAAGAGATAAAAGAGAAGGTAAAATCTTTGGCAAGCAACTTTAAAATTTATGATCAAGCGACATATTAGGATTTGATATGCTGCCCATAGATACATCATTAATTAAGATTATAAAAGATCATTACTGGATTAAAAGAGATCAAATAGTAAGAAAAGTTGAGCATAAAGGTAGAACTTTTTTTGATAAATATGAGTTAATCAATGAGCCAATTACTCACACTTTAGTAAAAGAGCATGAGGCTGGCAATATAACCATTGCTCACTCCCTTATAAATAAGCATGATAAGGTAGAGAATATTGTTTTTGATTATAATGGTAGAAATACAGAGCGTTTTTGGCATAGGGCACAGTTATTGCTTAGAGAAGAGGGGTTTATAAACTTTAGCGCATATGAGAGTAAAACGCCAGGGCATTTGCATCTTTATGTTCATAAAGGGCACACAACCTTGCAAGAAGCTTATCAGATAGCCTCTATGCTCTCCATGAAACTTAGTCAAAGATTGCCTAGAGAGTGGAGAATGTTTCCAAACCCTGATTTGCCTAGAGAGTTTAATATTTTGGCACTACCATATACTTTATACCAAAAAGAAAGAGGCGCTTCTTGGTCAAAGCATATGTAGAAAAAGGAGACTAGATGGAAGATAAAAATGAGTTGAGTGACATTGTTTTAGAGAAAGATGATGACTCACAAGGGATTAAATTAAAGCGCATCTTAGTTATTGCCGCGGTACTAGTGCTTCTATTTCTAGCGGTTTTAATAATAATGAGAGCATTAAATAAGCCTACTTCAAGCCAAGAGGCTAGATTAGTTTTGCCGCCAGAGCCAAAAAGTGTTGAAACAAAGATAGATGAACCTCTTTTTGAACAAGTTCCCATCATTGAAGAGGAAGAAGAGAGCTTTGAAGATATGGTTAAAAAACTAAAAGAAAAAGAGATCCAAAGAACTAAAGAGCAAGAGAAAACTTTGGAAGAAAAACAACCTGAGCCTAAAGAGATAGTAAGTGCAGACAAGCCTGTTTTAGAGCCAAAGGAAGTAGTAGTTCCAAAAAAAGAAGAGGCAAAACCAAAAGAGGCAGTAGCTCCAAAAAGTGTTGAAGGAAAAACTGCAAAAGGCTTATATGTGCAAGTTTTATCAACATCAAAAGTTTCTCCTAGTAGCTCATTTTTAAAAACACTTAAAGATAAAGGATATGAATACACTCTTTACGATACGGTGATAAATAATATTCCTTACACTAAAGTTTTAATTGGCCCTTTTGATGGCAGTAGTGCAAAAGAGAATTTAGCCAAAATTAAAAAAGATGTGACTGATGGTGCATTTATGTATGAAGTAAAATGATGATAGTTAAGAGTTTTCTTTTTGATGAATTAACTCCAATATCTATTTTTCATAAACTCTCTAAGTTGTTTAAAGAAGAGTTTGGAGCTTTGTTTGAGAGTGCTATAAATTCTGAATCTGGCAATTTTAGCTATCTGTTTTTTGGAACAAGGGAGAGAGTTTTCCTAAAAGATGGTAAAACTTTCCACTTAGATGAGATGGGAGAGTTAAATGAGATAAGTGAAGATCTCTTTATTTACTTAAAAAAAAGATATAAAAATATAGACAACTCTTACTATAAAAAGATTGCAAAAGAGCACAATATAGGCTTTACTGATGGTTTTATTGGGTATGTTGGATATGAGTGTGTAAAAATATTTGAGCCAACTTTAAAAAAAAGTATGGATGGATTAAAAGATCCAGTCCAAATTGCAGATCTTGATTTAATTAGACCCAAAATAGTCTTAGCCTTTTCTCACAAAGCAAACAAGCTAACCATTCTTTCATTTTGTGAAGAGATGAAAGAAAAGATTGAAAAAATTTCTTTAGCGCTGTACGAGCCACACCTTCATACTCCTTTAATAAAAAGCGAAATAGATCCCGCAAAGGGTTCATTTGCCATAAGCAAAGATGAGTTTATGAAAAAAGTTGAAGAGTCAAAAAAACTCATTCAAGATGGTGATATATTTCAAATATTAATTTCAAATAGATTTACCCAGTACTCCAAAATAGATTATTTAAGTTTTTACAGGGTTTTAAGAAGTAAAAACCCATCCCCGTATATGTTTTTATTAAACTACACTACCCACGCCATTGCTGGGAGTTCGCCTGAAGTTATGGTTGGGTTAAAAGAAGGCAATATAATTTTAAGACCAATAGCAGGAACTAGAAGAAGAGGCAAAGATGTAGACGAAGATAGAGCTTTTGAAAAAGAGTTAAAAGAGGATGAGAAAGAGAAAAGTGAACATGTAATGCTCATAGATTTGGGCCGAAATGATGTAAACAGAGTTGCTAAACCTGGAAGTGTGGAAGTTACTGATGTGATGAGAATAGAGAGATATTCTCATGTAATGCATATGGTTAGCGATATTGAAGGGAAATTAAAAGAAGACTCTGATATGTTTGACCTATTTAAATCCACCTTTACTGCTGGCACAATGACAGGTGCGCCAAAAGTAAGAGCTATGGAGCTTATAGCTAAGTTTGAGGGTTTAAAAAGAGGATTTTATAGTGGCGCGGTTGGTTATTTTGGTTTTGATGGAAATATGGATAGCGCTATTATGATTAGAACTTCATACTTAGATGATGAAAAGATTTTGTTTCAAGCTGGAGCTGGAGTGGTGGCTGATAGCAAGCCTGAGCTTGAGTTTTTAGAAGTTAAAAATAAATTAGCCGCTCTTATGAGTTCACTAGAGGATTTAAAAAAATAGTGAAACTATACGCAGTTTTTGGAAACCCCATTGTGCACTCTTTGTCTCCTAGAATGCACAATCTAGCCTTTGAATTTTTTAAAATTAATGGAGCTTACATAAAAGATAGGCTAATTGATGGCTCAAAACTTTTAGAAAGATTTGATGAACTTAAGTTAAGTGGTGCAAATGTAACTGTTCCACATAAAGAGAGTGCTTTTAAAGCTTGTGATGAAGTAAGGGGGATTGCTAAAAAAGTAGGTGCTGTAAATACCATAGTTAAAGAAAAAGATAAAATCATTGGCTACAATAGCGACGCTTTAGGATTTTTAAACTCATTAAAGGATTTTATAACTCCCAAAAAAACACTTATCTTAGGAGCTGGAGGAACAGCAAAAGCCATAGCTCACGCGCTAAATGAGTCAAACTTTAAAACTACTATATTAAATAGATCCAAAAATAGATTAGATTATTTTTTAAATTTAGGTTTTGAGTGTTTTAGTCATGAAGATTTTTTAATGGATGAGTATGATTTAATTGTAAATACTACGCCAGCAGGCTTAAATGATGATTTTTTGCCTTTAGATGAGAGTGTTTTAGTGAAGATTTTAAGTAAAGCTAGCGCAGTTTATGATGTGATTTATGGAAAAAACACACCTTTTATCAAAAAAGCAAAAGAGTTTAACCTCTTAACTAAAGATGGAGAAGATATGCTTGCTTATCAAGGGGCTATTGCTTTTAATCTTTTTAACTCAAATAGTTTAAATGAAGACAAAATTGTTAATGTAATGAAAGAGGCTCTTAAACTTCCTTCCTTTCATTAAGAGCTTTGACTAATGAGAGAGTATCTACATTTTCTAACTGAACCCCAGTTGGGATTCCTTGAGCAATTTTACTAAAATTAACCTCGCACTCTTTTAGTTTTTCTTCAATATATAAAATGACTCCATCGCTAGAAAGCCCTGGAGTTAGCGCAAATATTATCTCTTTAATAGCGCTATTTTCCACCCTATTTTTTAATTTCATAGCCTCTTCTTCATTTACATTTTCTAAAACATAATATCTACCTACAAAGGCTTCGTTCTCTTCTAAAATAAGTATATCTTTTGGGCTCTCAACTATACACAAAAGTGAAGTATCTCTACTTTTATCTAAACATATATCACAAATCTCATCCTCACTAATCCCGCCACACTCTGCACATCTTTGAAGAGATCTAACCGCTTTTTCAAGAGTGTGCACAAGCTTCATGGCGCTAAAAGGATCTTTTAATACAAGATGAAAAGCAAATCTTTGTGCTGATTTTTTACCCACAGTTGGAAGTGCCAAAAAAGCTTCAACTAAATTATGAAATGAGTCTAATTTATATTTCACTATTCCTCTTTTTTCTCTTTTTTTCTTTCATTTTAAAGTCTATACAAAATTTATGTATTCCATTTTTATAGCGGTACTTAAAGTCAAAACCGTGTAATTCTAAAATATTTTTCACAATATAAAGCCCAAGCCCCATCCCTTTTTTGCCCTTGCTTGCAGTTGTAGTGAAGGCTTCATAATAGTGTTCAATCGGATATTCTAGCGGTTTTGAGCTACTACTTATGCAAAGCATATTTTTTGTAAAAGAGAGTCTTACTTTTTTATCATCTGAGTATTTTAACCCATTATCTAGTAAGTTTTTAATTGCCAAAGTCATTAAACCAAAATCAACTACAATGAGAGGATTTGACTCTAAACAGATATTTACTCTAGAGTAAAGCTGCTCCTCTTCAAGCATCAAAAGATCGGTTGCTTGCTCAACAACTAGCATTAAAGGATACTCTTTTTTTTCTAGTGCGTAGCTTCTAGAGACTAACTGCTCTATTTTAGAGAACTCATTTATTAGTAGATCCAATCTTTCAAAAATACCCACTAACCTATTTTTCTCTACAACACTTTCCACCATCTCTGAAACAATGCGCCCCTTCCCGATGGGAGTTTTAAGCTCATGCATAATGGTTCTTAAAAAAAGCTGCCTTGAGCGGATTAAATCTCTTATCTTTTTAACAGCCTTATCAAACTCATTTGCCACCTCAGCTATCTCATCTTTACCATCAATCTTGCACTCTACATCCATATCTCCACTTGCAAAGCGCCTAATGCTTCCACTTAACTCTTTTAAAGGACTTATGCTTTTAATTATTGATACATACATCGACATAAGAAGAACTAAAGCTAAAGCAAAACCAACCCATAAAAAATCATTTGCTTGTTTGCCGCTTTGGTTTTCTAAAAGAATTCTAACTGAAGCGCCATCAACTAAGAGGTAAAATCTATTGTTGTAAACTATTGAAGATAAAGAGCCAAGTTGTGTCATCCTATGAAAGCTAATCTCTCCATCTTCCAAAACTGAAACCATTAAATTGCGGTTTTCTACCTGTTTTAATCCAAAATGTCTAAAAAAAGCTTCTAAATCCCTTGGTGGTGTATTGTTTTGATATAGTTGAAATAGATAATTAATGGCTTGAAACTGTCTTTCTTGCATATTTTCTAAATTGTATCTAGTTTGCATCTTAGCTAAAAGAAGAAATAGCAAACAAATTAAGATAAAAGTGAAACTAAATATAAAAGTAATTCTACTATTTAAAGAGTGTCTATTCATCCAAGTAGTTTATATCCTATTCCTCTTACTGAGTGTATATGTTGGGGGTTTTTGGAACTCTCTCCAATCTTCGCTCTTAATCTACCTATGATTACATCTAAGCTTTTTGAGCCTTTATCTTTTAAAGATTTACAATTATAAACTAACTGCTCTCTAGAGATGGAGTAGCTATGTTGTTTGATTAAATATGAGAGTATTTCATACTCTGCAGGAGTTAAAACAAGAGGCTCTTCTTCATAAAAAATTTGATGTCTTTTCTCATCTACTCTAAATTTTGTCTCAATTTCAGGGGTTTTTGGTTCACTGGTTTTTTTATATCTTCTAATTAAACTAATAATTCTTGCATGCATCTCTTTTGGATCATAAGGCTTTGGTAGATAATCATCCGCTCCTAATTGCAGTCCAACTACCTTGTCGCTTACATCGCTTCTAGCTGAGGAGATAATGATTGGAATGTCATATTTTTCTCTAATCTCTTTGCAAACATCAAGACCATCCATTCCTGGAAGAGTCAAATCTAAAATCAATAAATCATATTTTTTTATACCTGCACTTAAACCCAAAAAAGGATCTTCATAGTTTGTAACTTTGATATTATATTTACTTAAATATTCAGCTAAAATCTGTGCAAACTCTGGATCATCTTCAATCATAAGTATATTTATCATTAAAAAACCACCTCGTATTTTAGGGGGACTAGCCCCCAAAACTTAATCTATCTTCTTTGCATTTGCATATTTTTTACCCAAAGTTCTCTTTGCTCTGGAGTTAAGATATTATATAGTTTTTCCATATAATTTGCCTTAATTAAGGCTTTGTTTTTAGATCTATCACTGCTTGCTTTAATAAAAGCATCCTTGTTAAACCCTTTTTCATTAAATGCTTTTTGCATTGGTCTTGAATTAAAATCCATACTTTTTAATCTCTCAAGTCTCATTTGAGTTTTTAAAATGTTTACTTCATGAATTTGCTCTGGAGTTAAATTTAAAAAGTTAAAAATCCCCTGCTCTCTTGCAAACCCATGCTTAGAGTTACCTCTTTTATGAAAGCTACCTTTGTTATAACCCTTGTTCATCTTTTGCCCCATTTGCATATTTGCATTTCCAAAACTTTGTGCCTGAGGAAACATGCCACACTCTCCACCCATTCCTCTTTGACCATATCCGCCATAAGCTAAAGCTGAAGTTGCTGTTAAAGCACCCATTAAAGCCACTAAGGCTATCTGTTTTCCTATTTTCATTTTTGCTCCTTTAAATTATTTATGATGAAATGATATAGGCTTTGTTTAAACAGTATTTAACGCTCTCTTAACCATTTGTTACTAGAAAAGTTGAGAAATATATATTTTTTAGGTAAAATACCCCTCTTCAAACTACTTATTTTCTAGGAAAAAGATTTGGAAATGGACTATTATGAAATTTTAGAAATATCAAAAAATGCAAATGGTGATGAGATTAAAAAAGCTTATAGAAAGCTAGCCCTTAAATATCATCCAGACCAAAATCAAGGCGATAAAAAAGCAGAAGATAGATTTAAGCTTATAAATGAAGCTTATCAAGCTTTAAGTGATCCAGAAAAAAGAACACTTTATGATAGGTATGGAAAAGAGGGGTTAGATTCTCAAGGTTTTAGACACTACTCTAATCAAAACTATGAAGATATCATGGATGATTTAGGCTCTATATTTGAATCTGTATTTGGCTCAAGCTTTAGTGGTCATGGAAGATCTCAAAAAAGAAGAAAGTACTCATTAGACTTAGAAACAACTATAACTTTAAATTTTAATGAAGCTGTTTTTGGAGCTTCAAAAGATCTTAATTATAGCTATAAAGAACCTTGTAAAGATTGTGATGGCACAGGCTCAAAAGATAAAAAAACTGCTACTTGTAGCAAGTGTAGCGGCAGGGGTCAAATATTTTATAGGCAAGGTTTTATGACTTTTTCGCAACCTTGTGGCAATTGTAATGGCTCTGGGGAAGCTGTTAAAAACCCTTGTTCAAAATGTAAAGGGAGAGCTTTTGTTGAAAAGGAAGCTGGAATTAAGATAGACATTCCTGAGGGCGTTGATAATGATAATAGAATAAGAGTTGCTAAAAAAGGGAATATTGATGAGTATGGCAACCAAGGGGATTTGTATGTATTAGTAAAAGTAAAAGAGGATGATCATTTTGTAAGACATAATGATGATGTTTACATAGAAGTACCTGTTTTTTTTACTAAAGCAGTACTTGGCGAAACTTTAAAAATCCCAACTCTAAGAGGAGAAAAAGAGTTAAAACTTCCAATTGGAGCAAAAGATAAAGAACAATTTACCTTTCAAGGTGAGGGAATTAGTAATGTTCACACTAGAAGAAAGGGAAATTTTATTGTTCAAATAAAATTGAAATATCCTAAAAAACTAAATGAAGAGCAAAAAGAGTTGCTAAAAAAATTGCAAGACTCTTTTGGATATAAAAACTCTCATGAAGGAACTGGGCTTGAATCAGTTTTTGAAAAGATAAAAAATTGGTTTAATTGATTGAAATTATCAAAATTACAAACGGGTTTTAACCTTATTTTTAATAAAATGGTTTTTTACAAAGCAGATTGAAGGTTTTTATGAGAAATATTTTTTTGATACTATTTTTTCCTATTTTGCTCTTTGGCGCTATTAGAGATTTTTCAATATTTGAACTTAGTGGAAAAGAGCCAGGAAATACACTCTTAGTCATCGGTGGCATCCACGGAGATGAGCCTGGTGGCTACTTTGCACCTGCTTTAGTGACAAAACACTACTCTATCACAAAAGGGAACTTAATCGTAGTTCCAAATTTAAATTTTGATAGCATTGTTTTAAATAGAAGGGGAATTTATGGGGATATGAACCGTAAATTTCACGAAATAAGCAAAAAAGATGCGGACTTTACTCCAGTTTCTAGGATAAAAGAGTTAATCACTGATCCTAGAGTTGATTTTGTCATAAACTTACATGATGGGCATGGGTTTTATAGAAATGAGTGGGAAAATTCAATTTTTAACCCGCTTGCTTGGGGGCAAGCTTATATTATCGATCAAAAGTCAATTGATGATGTAAGATTTGGAAACTTAGATGAGATAACTTTAAGAATGGTACAAAGGTTAAATAAGAGCAATTTAGCCATAGATCATCACACTTTTAGTGTTAAAAATACAGAGACAAAACATAAAGATGAGCAGATGCAAATGTCACTTACTTACTTTGCTATTACTCATTTAAAGCCAGCACTTGCCATTGAAACAAGTAAAAATATATCTGAACTTGATACGAAAGTTCTCTACCAATTAAGATCCATGGAAGCCATAATGGATGAGATGGGAATAGAGTACCATAGGGATTTTGAACTAAATAAAGAGAGTATAGATACTTTGATAAAAGAGTATGGTGAGGTGGTTATAAATGAGCGCTTTACTCTTCCTTTAGAGGGTTCTAAAGATGCAATCTACTATGTACCCCTTAAATCAAAAGAGAATAAATTTGAATTTACTCACCCACTAGGCGCGGTGGTGGATAGAAAAGAGTTTTTACAAGTTATGGTAGGAAATATCCCCATAGTTAGGCTTTATCCTCAATATTTTGATTTAAAATGCTCAAAAAATAGCACTACAGTTTTTGTTGATGGGGTCCAAACTGAAGTTAGATTTGGTGAAAAAATATCTGCTAAAAAAACCTTTATGGTTAAAGAAGATCCAGCTTTTAGAGTAAATTTAATTGGATTTGTTACTAAAGATAGAGTTTCACAAGATGGAATAGAGGTTAAAAAAAGTGACTTTATCCCTAGGTTTTCTTTAGATAAAGAGGTAAAAACTTTTAGAGTTGAATTTTATCAAGATGAAAATTTTTGCGGAACTCTTACAGTAGTTTATGAATAAGCTTCCTATTTAATTAAATTTATCTCTTTTAAAAATGGTTTTGGAAGAAATAAAATAAGTTCAATTTTTTCATAAAGCTCCCCCGCACTCTCTCTTGCCCCTTTTTGATTTCCAAAAAAGTAATCAATCCTAGAAGCCCCCTTAATAGCCCCACCAACATCTTGAGCTACTACCCAAGAGTTTGGCAATTTATCATTTTTTATAAAAAGTGGAATACCAAGCGGTATATAGTCTCTATCAACTGCCACGCTTATATTTTTAGTTAATAAAGCGCCAGAAGCCCCAGTGGCAGCTTGATTTTTTATAGTAAAAAATATAAAACTAGGATTTTTAAAAAGAATTTCATCTACTTCATTTGGATTTTTCTCTAAATAATCATAAATAGTTTGCAAAGATACTTTTTCTAATAGTTTTTCTTCTCTCATTGCTTTACCAATGCCTACATATGGGTGTCCATTTTGATTAGCATACCCAATGTTTAAAACCTTTTCATCTTCTAAAACTACTCTTCCTGAGCCTTGAATATGCAAGAAAAATAGCTCTATCTTATCTTCAACATAGCATAAAACATCTGCATCAACCCCATTTTGAGCTATCTGTTTATGTGATTTATATGGAATAATTTTTCCATTTTTTAACTCTCCTCTTAATCTATATTTACTCAAAGCTGGATAAAGTTTACTTAAATCTATCTCTATTAAATCTTTTGGTACCCCATAAATTGGATATTTAAATCTCTCATTTTTTTCTAAACTTCCAAAAAGAGTTGGTTCAAAATATCCTGTCATTACTCCTTTTTCTTTTATCAAAACTGGTAAAAAATCTCTTTTTAATTCCACTTCATTACTAAGATTGCAATACTCTCCAAATTTGCTAACCATCTTGCAACTACGCTGCAAAGCTTTCCAAAAATCCTCATTTGGAGGTGAAATATTTTCAAAATGATTCCAGTTTAAAACTTCTATATTTAATTTCTTTTGATTAAGAGTTATCTCTTTTGTAGAGCATCCTGTAAAAAGTAGTAAAAATAGAATAAAAAGCAAAACCCTCACTACTTTAACTCTCCCCAATTTTTTCCTATGGCTACAGAAGCCACTAAAGGGATATTTAATTTATAAATCCCCTCCATTAGCTCTTTTGCTTTTTGTGCAAACTCACTTGCTATCTCATTTTTAACTTCAAAAATTAATTCGTCATGAATTTGAAGCAATAAAAGAGCATCTTCACTTAAAATTTCATCAAGTTTTAACATGGCAAGCTTAATAAGATCTGCGGCTGAGCCTTGAAAAACCGTATTTACAGCCTCCCTTTCATATGAAGCTAACAGCATAGGTGTTGCATTTGCATAATCAAAATATCTGCGCCTTCCTAAAAGTGTAGATACAAATCCATCCTTTTTAGACTCTAAAATCACCTTTTGAAAATAGTCTTTTACTGATGGAAATAGTGAAAAATAGCTATCCATATACCCTTTTGCCTCTTTAGTGTCTATCTCTAAAGTTTGAGCTAACTTTCTAGCTCCCATTCCATATAAAAGCCCAAAGTTGATTGTTTTAGCTACTGCTCTTTTTAAGCTAGCTTCCTCTTCTCCAAAAAGCTTAATGGCAGTTTGTTTGTGGATATCTTTATTAGCTTTAAATGCTGCAACAAGCTCTTCATCTTCACTAAAATGAGCTAGAAGTCTAAGTTCAATTTGAGAGTAATCAATCCCAACTAAACTATATCCATCCTTTGCTATAAAGCCCTTTCTTACGGCTCTTCCAAGTTCAGTTCTAACTGGAATATTTTGCAAATTTGGCTCTTTTGAGCTAAGTCTTCCTGTTGAAGTTCCAGTTTGCAAAAAATTTGTATGGACTCTTGAGTTTTTATCTGTTTTAGATAGCTTTAAAAGTGGTTCAATGTATGTTGATTTTAATTTATAAAGCTCTCTGTATTCTAAAACTAGCTCAATTACAGGGTGTTTTTTCTTAAGGCCCTCAAGCACGCTTTCATCTGTACTATAACCACTTTTTGTTTTTTTACTTGGAGGAAGACCTAGAGTTTCAAAAAGAACAGTTCCAAGTTGTTTAAATGAGTTAATGTTAAATTCAGCCCCGCTTGTTTCATAGATGGATTTAGTGAGCTTTAAAAGCCTATTTTCACTATCTTCAAGCAAGTTTTGTAAAAATCTTTTATCTATTTTTACCCCTTCATTTTCCATTTTTGCTAAAGTTAAAATGAAAGGATTTTCAACCTTTTTAGCTAAATCAAGCATTATTGGGTCAAGTTTTAAGATAAGTTCATTATATAATTTTAATGTCATTAGTGCATCTTCAGCTGCATATTTAGTGGCAAGCTCTAAATCGACATTTGCAAAACTCTCACCTTTTTTAATTGTTTTATTAAATGGAATCATTTCATGGTTAAAAAATCTTTTAGCAAGAGCATCTAGCCCAACTGGCTTGCCAGGCTCTAAAAGCCAAGCTAAGATCATAGTATCAGCATATGGGATTGGGGGAGTTAATCCAAAATTATTCAAAATAATTTTAAAATCAAATTTAATATTTTGCCCAACTACTCTTTTTTTGTAAATCTCGCCTATCGCCCATTTAGCGCACTCTTTGGAGATTTGATTTGGAACTCCTAAGTAGTTATGAGCTATTGGCGCGTAGTAAGCTTTATTCTCATCTTTTGCAAAAGAAAATCCAACTATCTTAGCTTTAGTTGTATCTAAACCATCAGTTTCAGTGTCAAATGCTATTAGTTCATCTTCATTTATGGATGATATAATCTTTTTAAGCTCATCATCATTTTTAATTAAAATATATTTAAAACTCTCATTTTTTTCATCATTTTTTATAGACAACGGGCTGCCTTCTACTCTTCTTAAAATCCTTCTAAGCTCATACTCTTCTAATTCATCTTTGATTTTTACCAAAGGGTCTTCATTTGGAAACAAAAAGCTTTCAAATCTATCTGAAATATCAAGCGAATCATCCAAACTAGCTAGTTTTTTAGAGACATATGCACTCTCCTTACCCTCAAGCAGCAGCTCTTTTCTTCTAGGATTATTGATTTTTTCTATATTTTCATAAATCTCTTCAAGAGAATTAAATTCATCCAAAAGAGTCTTTGCTCCCTTAGGTCCAATCCCTTTAACTCCGGGGATATTATCTGCGCTATCCCCAACTAAAGAGAGATAATCTAAAACTAAACTTGGAGCAACTCCAAACTTTTCAATACACCCCTTCTCATCAATTATCATTTTTTTTGTAGGATCTAAAATAAAAACTTTATCATCTTCAATTAACTGATACAAATCTTTATCGTGAGTTATGATTTGCACTTTTATATCATATTTTTTTGCAAACTTAACGCTTGAAGCTATAATGTCATCTGCCTCAAAACCACTCTCTTGATAGGCTTTAAACCCCATTTTCTCTACCCAGTTAATTGCAACTGGAAGTTGTGTTAAAAGATCTTTTGGAGGCTCTTTTCTATTGGCTTTATAGTTTGGATCTATCTCATGTCTAAAGGTTTTTCCTTTTGAATCAAGTGCAAACATAATGTAATCTGTACTAAATTCATCTTTTAATGAATAGATAAAGTTTGCAAAACCAGTCAACATGCCAGTAGGAAAACCTTTGGAATTGTTTAAATTTGGCAGCGCAAAATAGTTCCTAAATAAAAATCCAAATGTATCAACTATTGTAAGTTTTCTCATTTTACTCTCCTTTAAACTCTTTTTCCAAAAAAGCTCCTGTATAGCTTTTAGTTTTTTTATGCTCTCTTGCTAACTCTTTAGGAGAGCCTTGTGCCACTACTTTTCCACCCTTATCTCCGCCCTCAGGCCCCATGTCTATAAGATAATCACAATTTTTTAAAATATCTAAATTATGCTCAATAACTATAACAGAATTTCCAAGCTCAGTTAACCTTTGAAGCACATTTAACAGCTTATCAACATCTGCAAAATGAAGCCCAGTAGTTGGTTCATCTAAAATGTATAGAGTATTTCCAGTGTCACTTTTACTAAGCTCTTTTGCTAACTTTATCCTTTGAGCCTCGCCTCCACTTAAGGTAACTGCATTTTGTCCTAAAGTTATATAATCAAGTCCAACATCATAAAGTGTTTGAAGTTTTTGCGCGATTTTTGGAATGGCTTTAAAAAATGAAAGGGCCTCTTCAACACTCATGTTTAGTATATCTGAAATAGATTTTGCTTTATATTTTATCTCTAGGGTTTGGGCATTATATCTTTGGCCTAAGCACGCGTCACACTTAACTAAAATATCTGGCAAAAAGTGCATCTCTATTTTAATCTCACCCTCTCCTTGGCACTTCTCGCACCTTCCACCCTTAACATTAAAAGAGAATCTTCCAATCTTATATCCTCTAATTTGAGCCTCTTTTGTCTTTGCAAAAAGAGCTCTAATCTCATCCATAACCCCAGTATATGTTGCAGGATTACTCCTTGGAGTTCTGCCTATTGGGCTTTGATCTAGGTAGATTACTTTATCTAACTTCTCTAGCCCCTCACATGTACTATTTTTTACTTTTTTAACTTTTTTTGCCCTATTTAGCTCCTCTTTAGCTACTGGCAAAAGTGTTTGAAGGATTAGTGAACTCTTTCCACTTCCACTAACTCCAGAAATTCCAACTAAGTTTTTTAGTGGGATTTTTACATCAAGTTTTTTAAGATTATTAATTGTTACATTTTTTAAGCTAATCCACTCTTTTTGCACTCTTTCATAACTTCTATCTATCTTTTTTTTACCATTTAAATAAAGTGCTGTTAAAGTTTTACTTTTTAAAAGCTTTTTACTATCGCCTGCAAAAACTATCTCACCCCCAAATCTTCCAGCTCCAGGCCCAATATCTACGATGAAATCAGCCGCATTTATAGTCTCTTTATCATGCTCAACTACTATTACACTATTTCCTTTTTCTTGCAAAGATTTAAGCGTTTTAATAAGCTTTAGAGTATCTCTTTCATGAAGGCCAATGCTAGGCTCATCTAAAACATACATAACTCCAGTTAATCCACTTCCAATTTGCGAGGCGATTCTAATTCTTTGAGCCTCACCACCACTTATCGTCCTTGCATCTCTTCCAAGGCTTAAATATCCAAGTCCTACATCATATAAAAAATGAAGTCTCTCATTAATCTCTTTTAAAATAGGGGTAGATATTTGAACAAATTGAGGAGTTAAGTGTTTAAAATTTTTACTATTTTTAAAAAACTTTAAGCTCTCTTCTATTGGCATTACTAAAATATCAGCAATCCCTAACTTTGCAACTCTAACTGCTAAACTCTCCTCTTTTAAGCGAAAACCCTTGCACTTATCGCAAACTTTTTCACTCATATGTTCACTCAAATCTTTCTCATCTTTTAGCATATCATATGCAATTTTTATAACCCCTTCCCATTTTTTATTTAGCTTATGCCTCTTCCAAAAAAATTCAACATCCTCAACACCTCCATGCAAAATCGCCTTTTGCTCATGAGGCTCCAACTCTTTAAATGGTATGTTTGTCTTTATATTTGCACTTTTACAAAAAGCTTGTAAAAACTTAGAATAGTAGCTTTTGTAAAAGCCATACATTATTTTTATTGCACCTTTTTCTATGCTAAGCTCTTCATCAATTATTTTTGAAAGATCAAGCGAATATCTAATCCCAAGTCCATCACATGCACTACAAGCGCCCTTTGGAGAGTTAAATGAGAAACTAAGTGGCTCAAGTGGCTCAAAACTAATCTTACAATCAAAACAAGCAAAATGCTCACTATAATGAATTAACTCTTTATCAAACCCTATCTCTTTAGCGTTTAATATCTCAACTTCTACCTCGCCAAAGCTCTCAAGCAGCGCTTTTTCCACATCTTGGGCTATCCTTTGACTGTTCTCTTCTTTTAAAATAACTCTATCAATAACAACTTTAATTGTATGTTTTTTTGTCTTTGAAAGTTCAATCTCTTCATCTAGCCTAACCATTACTCCATCAATCATCGCTCTTACATAACCCTTGTGTCTTAAAGACTCAATCAAATCAGCAAAGCTTCCTCTTTTTTCTCTAACCAAAGGGGCAGTAATGACTAATTTAGCCTCATTTGGAAGCTTTAATACTTCATTTACAATATCCTCGCTTGACATTTTAGAGATTGGCTGATGACACTTGTGACAATGCTGTTCCCCTATTCTTGCATAAAGCAATCTTAAATAATCATATATCTCAGTAATAGTCCCAACTGTAGATCTTGGGTTTTTGCTTGTTGTTTTTTGATCAATCGCAATTGCAGGAGTTAAGCCCTCAATCTTATCAACATCTGGCTTTCCAACTCTATCTAAAAATTGTCTAGCATATGAGGATAAAGATTCAATATATCTTCTTTGCCCCTCAGCATAAAGGGTATCAAATGCTAGCGTACTCTTTCCACTACCTGAGATTCCAGTAAAAACTACCAATTTGTTTTTAGGAATTGAAAGATTAATTGATTTTAAATTATGCTCTCTTGCACCGTAAATTTTTATCATATTTCTCCAATTATTTTATATAAAGTTAATAAAAACATTAAAATGTATAGAGTTAAAAGTGCTCTTTTTTGCCATTTTCTTGATATGACAAATGAGCTTTTTGCTCCAAAATATACTCCCAAAAGTGAGCTAACGCCTAAGATTAATCCTAATTTATAATTTATAAACCCATGTATTGCTAAGCTTACAAAACCCGCAATTGATGAAAAAACAACAAAAAATAGCCCCATAGAGATGGCTCTTTTCATATCGTAATGTAAAAAACCAACTAAAATTGGAGTTAAAAAAACTGCTCCACCAACTCCAACACTAATGGCAATTGCTCCTAGAAAAAAGCCAATTATAAAAAGTGAAGTTTTAGATTCTATACTTTTTTTATCTGTTTGTATTGGTGAATTAAAAAACTTGTAAATTGATAAAATAAGTGCTATTAAAAAAATGCAAAGCAAGATTATATCTGGAAAAAGTGCTACTATTTTACCGCTAAAAAGAGCGCCAAAAGCACCACCAAGTCCAACAAAGATCCCATCATTTATTTTCAAGCTACTATTTTTATAATTTACAAATGATCCAAAAATGGAACTAAACACCATTTGAACAACAGAAGCTCCAATTGCAGTTTTTATATCAACTCCAATTAAGAGTAGAATTGGCACAAGCACAGTTCCTCCACCAATTCCAAAAAAGCCAGACGCAAACCCTACAAAAACTCCTAAGATTATCAATAAAAAAATCATTATCTCACTTTTTTGCACACTAAATGCAAATTCATTAAAAGTTATCATTTTATCCAACTAGCTCTTAATTTATGGTTGATAAGGTAAAATTTAGATAGCTTTTAAGAGCTTTTAAGTACAATTAGCCATATGAGCTTTAAGGATAGTTTATAATGCTTTCAGAAATCGACGCATCGGCTCGATATTTTTGTCAAGATGTTTTAGGCTTACATTTACAACAGGCTCAAAAACATCCAACTGAGTTTTTTGCAGCGTCAATTCCTTTAAACAAAAATGGTGTAGAATATCACTTTTATCTATTTTTTGAACCAGCGACTTTAGATGCTTTTGGAGAGGTTTTACTAGGTGAATCTCCTTTGGCAGAAGCAGATAGGGATGATTTAAGTAAAGAAGTTGCTAATCAAATAGTTGGTCATGCAAAAGTAAATTTAGAAACTAAAGAGCCAGAAGAGTTATTTAAGCTTGGCACTCCAGAATTTTTAGGGCAAGTGCCTTTCCCACCACCAGTTAGTTTGGAAGGGTTTTTGCTTTATAGACTGGAAAATGGTGTTTTTTTGATAGGAAAAGGATAAATAAGTGGATACTCTTGAATATAAGGAATCTTTAATTAGAGGATATGAAGACTTACTTGATATTGGAGTAGAATTCACCTCAGAACTTGGCATGACGCATATGAATATAAGATCTTTGCTTAAATTAGAAAAAGGCTCAGTGATTGATTTGGAAAAGCCAGCAGGTGAGAGCGTAGAGCTTTATATAAACAATAGAATCTTTGGCAAAGGCGAAGTTATGGTTTATGAGAAAAATTTAGCCATAAGAATAAATGAGATTTTAGATTCAAAATCAGTAATTCAATACTTCAAAAAAGAGATGCTATAATGAAACTTCTCCCACTTTTAATTCTCTTAACTTCACTTCTTAATGCTTCAAATCTTTTAACTTACAATATTTATGAAAGAAGTGACAGAGTAGATGTCATGCTCTCATTTGACGCACCATATGAGGGGAAAATATTTCAAAAAAAAGAGGATTTAAAAGTAATTTTAACTCTTGAGGATTTGGTCTTTAATGAGAATATTAAAAAAAATCTCCAATCTCACATAGTTCAACTTTTAGAAATAGTCCCAGAAGGTAGCAAAACAGTCATAACTTTAAGTAGCGAAAATGAATTTAACATCATAGCTTCTAAAACTGTTGATGGATTTGGTTTAAGAGTTAGAGCTAAAGAGCATGCTACTTTAGAAGAAAAACCCCAAACCATCCTTCCAAAGCAAGCAGTAGTGCCTAAAAGCAGTGAGCCCATAGTAACTAGTAGATACATAGCTGTTGTAGCCATACTTTTTATTTTGCTTTTAACTCTTTTATGGATTAAAAGAAGAGTTAAAAAAACAACTAAGTCCTCATCTTTGGCTTGGCTTGGTGATGCTTACAAAGATTTTAAAATAGTTAGACAAAAAGCACTAGATGCACAAAACAAAGTTATATTAATTGAGTATGGCAATACTCAATATTTAGTATTAACTGGCAATTCAAATGTTTTACTTGATAAGTTTGGAGATACTAAGGTAGAAAATGAGGGTGACTTTAATGCAATCTTTGAGCAAAATAGACAAAAAATAGATGAATATTTACAAGTTAACCAAAATAGATTAGGCTCTTACAAGCAAAGAGCTAGTCAAGATGTTACTCTTTTGGGATAGATGAAAAAAAGACTTCTATCATCCCCCTTGCTTCATCAATCTCTTCAATTTTATTTATATTAGCTCTAAATTCACTTGAATTTGGATAGTTTTTAGAGTAAGTATGTAAATGCTTACGAAATAGCACTACACCCATTTGTGAGTGAAATTTAATCATAGCATCAAAATGTTCTAATATCACCTCTTTTACTATCTCTTTTGTGGGCTTATCTTCATTCTTTTTAATTTGATGAAATATCCAAGGTGCGCCAACTGCTCCTCTTCCTATCATAACACCTTCACATCCTGTAAACTCTTTAACTTCATAAGCTTTCTTAACATCTTTTATATCCCCATTTGCAAATACAGGGATATTTAAGTAAGACTTTATCTCTTTAATGGCTTCATAATCAACGCTTGAATGGTATCCACCAGATTTTGTTCTTCCATGGATACTTAAAAAATCAATTCCAGAATCAGCAAGAGCTTTAGCGATCTCTTTTGGATTTTTTTCGCTAAAACCTATCCTAATCTTTGCACTAGTGTATCTTTTTTTTGAATTTAACTTAATTGTCTCAAGAAGTCTTCTTAATTTTGGTAAATCTTTTAGTAAAAATGAACCAGCTTGTTGAGACATCACTTTAGGAACAGGGCATCCGCAGTTTAAATCTATGCCATCTATGCCATCTTTTTTATTTAAAATCTCTACCGCATCTTTTAAAATATCTTCATTTGAGCCTAAAAGTTGAACAATGTAAGGCTCTTCTAAAGGAGATTTTTCAAGCATTTTGAATGTTTTTTCTGATTTAAATACTAAAGCATTGGCACTTATCATTTCTGAAATGGTAAGATCTGCTCCAAATTTTTTCGCCACTTGCCTAAAGGGAAGATCAGTATATCCTGCAAGTGGCGCTAAGGCTAGGGGAAAAGAGTTAAAATCTATGATATTCATTTAAAAAATAGATCTGTTCCGTACTGCTTTCCTTGATCTCTTAAAAAAAGAAGTAATTTAAACTCTTCAAACTCTTCAGCATCACTATTGTATAAAATCTCTTTTGCTTTATCTATCATTTGCAATTCAAAAAGTATGTAAAGATAAGCTTCGCTAGCTTCTGGCTTAATGCCATAAACTCTCTCAAACAAAGCCAACAATCCATCTGGAGTTAATTTTTCTTTTAAGATTTTGGCAGCTTCTGTAAAATCTTTTTTACTAAAATTTGAGTTTAATAGAGTTTTTTCTAAAGCATCATTTTCCATATGTAAGCTATCGTTATTGTCAATAAATCTTTTAAAAAGAGTTAAGCTTTCATCTGTATTTAGCTCTAAAAGTCGCTCTATCTCTTCAAAAGTGCCTTGTTTTAGCACGACATCTCTTGCAACTTGAAATAGTTTACTACTTGAATCAGGCTTTTCTTCAAGTGCCTCTATGGCAAATTTATAATTTTTGCTAAAAGAGTTTAGTCTGTTTTGTATGACAAGAGGGTTGCTCTGTCTTAAGCGATATTTTTTTAATTCAACTACTTCATTATTGTAAATTTTATTGCTTAACTCTATCACTTCTTTTAACTCATCAGAATCAATCTCATTAGTTAAAGCATCTTTTTTTAACTCCATTTGTGATAAAAGCTTAGTTAAAAGTTCAAACCAATGAGTTTTATACTCAACTTTTGCATCTTCATTTAAAAGTGCACTCTTTGTAAACTTTAAAAAACTCTCATAATCTTTCTTTAAAGATCTTGCCTCCATAAGTTGGACTATGTAGTAAAAAGACATGTGCAATACTGAAGCTACAATAAGAGTAAAAATAGGAATAATAGCCCAAATAGCAACAGGCAAAGTTGCCGAAAGTCCTAGTAACTCAATAGTAAAAGAGTCTCCATTAAAGCTATATACATACAGCCCAAGGGCAGTAGCAAACACTAAGGCCAAAACAAAGTAGCGTTTGATTCCCATGCTTATTTCCTTTTTAAGACTTTTTTGTCTTCTCTATTATTTCACGACATACAATACAAAATTTTGCATGAGGTTTTACTTTAAGGCGTTGCATACTTATCTCCTCTTCACACATTTCACATATCCCATAACTCTTATTTGCAATCTTGCCCATAGCTACTTCAATCTCAGAGAGTTCCTTTGCTTGAACAGCAGAAATTGCTTGCTCAATCATTCTATCAGTGTTGATTGAAGCATGATCTAAATCATCTTTAGCACCACTTTCACTTAGTCCTTCTAACTCTTTATACGCATCTTCTATATTTTTACGAATCTGTTGCTTACGCTCTTGAAGTATTGTTTTAAAATAGTTTAAATCACTTTCACGCATTTTATTCCTTTATGGCTATTTATGATAAGGATGACCACCATTTATGCTCAATCCTCGATAAATTTGTTCCAATAAAACAACTTTAGCAATTTTATGAGCGTATGTTAGTCTACTTAAGCTTATAACCTTTTGATTTAAATTCAAAAATTCATCCTCAAAACCATAAGCTCCACCTATAAAAAAATTGATAATTGGACTATCTAGCAGTAGCTTAGCAAACCCTTTACTATCCACGCTCTCACCAAGAGGATCTAAGGCTATAGAAAAACCGTTTATATGGGGCTTTAAAGCTTTTGTATAAGAGTTTTGTGCCTCTTTAACTCCAAGCTGTTGCGCCTTTAGTATCTCTTTATTTGAAACTGAATTTAACTCTATTTTTGCAAAAGGGGAGGATAATTTTTTATAATAATTTTCTAACTCTTTAGTGATTGAATCTGAGCTTTTTTCTATTGCAAAAATCCTTATTTTCAAACCTGCTCTTTAAGTTTTAATTCAAACTCTTCATCGTTTTCTTTTATGGTTTTAAAAAATTGCAAAGAGTCAGAGATGGTTTTTTTCAAATCATTTCTTTTAACTATCATATCTATTAAGCCATGTTTTAGTAAAAATTCAGATCTTTGAAACCCTTCAGGCAAATCTGCTCCAATTGTTTGCTTAATGACTCTTTGTCCTGCAAATCCAATCAAAGCTCCAGGTTCAGCCATAATAATATCTCCAAGCCAAGCAAATGAAGCGCTAACTCCACCCATGGTAGGATCAGTTAAAACTGAAATGTATGGTAGTTTTGCATCTGATAATCTTTTTAGTGCTGCTGAGGTTTTAGACATTTGAAGCAAAGAAAATGTACTCTCTTGCATTCTAGCTCCCCCGCTTGCACTTACTATCACTAAGCCTTGCTTTTTCTCAATCGCCCTATTTACAGCTCTAACTATCTTTTCACCCTCAACTGAGCCTAAACTCCCACCCATAAAACTAAAATCAAATATGACTAATTGGGTAGGGATTTTGTTTATTTCACACTCTCCGCTAATTACGCAAGAGTATCTATTTGTCTTCTCATAAGCTTCTTGAATTCGTTTTTTATATGATTTTTTATCTACAAATTTAAGTGGATCAATTGGCAAAAGCGAAGAGTCATACTCATTAAATGTACCTTCATCACAAAGCAATTCCACTCTTTTTAAAGCACTTATTCTCATATGATATCCACACTTTGGGCATACATTATATCTATACTCAACCTCTTTAAAATACATGAGCGATTGGCACTGTTGGCATTTAACCCAGTGACTAGGAGCTTCCTCTGGGGCTGATTGCTTTCGTCTAATCTTAGAAAAAATTTCTCCAAATTTCATAAACTAACCCTGCTTTTCCAAATTTCGCCCAATTGTACCAAAATTTTCCTTATCTACTCTTATTGATAGTTATAAAAGCAGGGATTTTATAATATTTTGCGCAGCTCTTTTGCCATCTGCTGCTGCGGTTACAACTAAATCAGATCCCCTTTGACAATCCCCTCCCGCATAAACTGAGGGTTTTGTTGTCTCTAAGTTTTCATTAACAACAATATGTCCAAATTTGTCAATTTCTACTCCATTTTCAGCCAAAAAGTTTGATTTTTTAGAGATAAATCCAAGAGCAAAGATGATTAAATCTGCATCAACTTTAAACTCTGATCCTTTAACCATTTTAATACTCTCTTTAAGGCTTTTAGGATCTTTTTCAATAATAGTTTTTTGCATATTTAACCCAATAGCCTCGCCATCACTATTTACCAAAATCTCTTTTGGAGCAGCATTAAAAGAGAATTTAGCGCCCTCTTCTAAAGCAATTTTAAAATCTTTATTAGATCCAGGCATACTGCTTTTATCTCTTCTATATATACATTTTGCACTCTTAGCACCCTCTCTAATGGCCACTCTTAGGCAATCCATCGCAGTATCTCCACCACCAATTACTACAATATTTTTATCTTTTAAATGAGTACTATCTTCTACCTCCTCGCCCAAAAGCTTTTTTTGGCTAAGGCGCAGAAAATCAATTGCCATCATCACCCTAGGTGCATTTTCATTAGTTATATTTGGTCTTCTTGAGCCCTCTTGTCCAATAGCTATAAAAGATGCGTCATGGCTATTTATTATCTCATCAAAATCTATATCTTTGCCAACTTCTTTACCTAAATGTAGCTCTAAGCCTGCCTCTTTTAGCCAATTGACCCTACGAAAAACTACATCTTTATCTAATTTAAACCCTGGTATTGCGTAAGTTAAAAGCCCACCTGGTTTTAACTCTTTTTCATAGATGGAAACTTTAATGCCAGCTCTTAATAAAAATGTAGCAGCAGAGAGTCCTGCTGGACCTGAGCCTATGATGGCTACTTTTTTATCAGTTGTGATGCCTGGAAATTTTGGTTTCAATCCTTTTTTAAAAGCTTGCTCACTGATGTAAGTTTCAATTGCACCAATAGTTACCGCACCATGCCCATCATTTAAAGAACAGCTCCCCTCGCAAAGCCTATCTTGAGGGCAAACTCTACCTGTTATTTCTGGAAAAGGGTTTGATTCATTGCTTAAATTAAAGGCTAGCTCCTCTTTTACAAAGTAGGTAGCTCTTAACCAAAAAGGGATGTAATTGTGCAAAGGACATCTATCATGGCAAAATGGATCCCCGCACTGAATGCACCTGCTAGCTTGGGTTGTGGCATCTTCCTTATTAAATAGCTCATAGCTTTGTTTAAAGTCTTTAACTCTTTCAGATACTTTTTTTTGTCTTAACTCAACTCTTTCTATATTAATAAAATTTTGCATATTAATCTCCATCCTCTGGTTTTAAAGGTACTTTCATCATATCTTTAGGCCTTACCATCCAAAAATAGCGCACTTCTTGTCTAAAATTTTCAAGAATATATTGAGCTTTTAAACTTTTTGTCTCATTAACATGGGTTAAAAGAAGTCTTTTTAGAAAATGTCTAGCTTCATCAGCTTCATCCATGTCAATACGCATTGCGCTTACAAGCTCTTGGTTTAATTTATCTATGAAGCCGTGCTCTTTATCGTACACAAAGGCAATTCCACCAGTCATTCCAGCACCAAAATTTATACCCATTTTGCCTAAAACGACAACAATTCCACCTGTCATGTATTCACAAGCATGATCTCCAACCCCCTCAACTACAGCTGTTGCTCCAGAGTTTCTAACACAAAATCTCTCTCCAACACTTCCTGCAATGAAAACCTTTCCATTTGTAGCTCCATAAAGACAACTATTTCCAGCGCTAAAATAGTGAGCACCCTGCTTTTTAGGAACTATCACTATCTTTCCTCCACTCATTCCTTTGCCTAAATAATCATTAGTTACTCCATTTAGCCTAATGGTTATTCCACTAGCTAAAAATGCGCCTAAAGATTGGCCTGCAACACCATTTAATATAAATCTAATTGAATTTTCAGGTAATCCTTCATTTCCATAAAATTTTGCAATCTCCCCACTAATCAAAGCTCCAAAGCTTCTGTTTGAGTTTTTAATATCTTTATGCAAAACAATATTTTCTCTTGAATTTTCAATGACTTTATAAACCTCTTTTAAAATCTCTTTTTCAAACTCATTATTGTCAAATGGTTTATTGACTCTTTTTCCCCACCTATTTATACCCTCTTCATAGTGTAAAATTTCACTAAAATCAAACTTTTTATTACTTGTTTTTAAAAGATCAGTTCTACCAATTAAATCCTCAAGCTTTGTGTATCCAAGTGTTGCTAAAATCTCTCTAACATCCTGCGCTAAAAGCGTAAAATAGTTTATGAGTCTCTCTTTAGTGCCAACAAAATGCTCTCTTAATCTCTCATCTTGAGTTGCAATACCAACAGAACATCTATTTAAGTGGCAAACTCTTAAAATCTTACACCCAATGATAGCCAAAGCTAAAGTTCCAAAAGCAAACTTTTCAGCTCCTAGCATCGCAGCTTTAACTATGTCTAGCCCAACTTTTAAACCACCATCAGTCTCAAGCAAAACCTTCTGTCTTAAGTTATTTGCTTTTAAAACTCTTTGAACTTCACTAAGTCCTAACTCCCAAGGATTTCCTGCATATTTAATGGAAGATTGAGAAGCTGCTCCAGTTCCACCTTCTGAGCCTGAGATTATTATCTTATCAGCGTATGATTTAACCAGCCCAGCTGCAATTGCTCCAATGCCTGCGGTTGAGACTATTTTCACCGCTATTAAAGCCTCTGGATTAACTTGCTTTAAATCAAAAACAAGTTGAGCTAAATCTTCTATTGAGCTTGAATCATGATGAGAAGGCGGTGAGATTAAAGTAACCCCGGGAGTTGTGTATCTAAGTGAAGCGATAAGAGGTGTAACTTTATGACCTGGCAACTGCCCGCCCTCTCCAGGTTTTGCACCTTGGGCAACTTTTATTTGAATTTCTTGCGCACTTCTTAAATAAGATGGAGTAACTCCAAATCTACCTGAGGCTATCTGTTTTATCTTAGAGTTTTTGAAGCTTTTTAATCTTGAGGGAAGCTCTCCTCCTTCTCCTGAGTTACTCATAGCTCCCATTGTATTAAAAGCTTCTGCTAACGCTTCATGAGCTTCTGGCGAGATTGAGCCAAGACTCATTGCTGCACTACTAAATCTTTTCCAAATCTCCTCTACTGGTTCCACTTCATTTATGTCTATTGGTTTTCTATCTGATTTTATATTTAAAAAATCTCTTACCATTCTCTCTTTTCTAGAATTAATTAACTCTTTTACCTTCTCATAATCCTCTTTTTTCCCAGTGATAGATGCAAGATGAACAGCGTGCACAACTGAGGGGTTAAAATCGTGATACTCCCCTCCATCAAGATATTTATAAAATCCTCCAAGTTCTAATGGGAATGTTTTTTGAACCTTGTCTAATAAGAAAGCTTTTTTATGATTTTCTATCAATCTTGTCTCAATATCTTCATAACTAAGTCCTGGGATTAAAAGATGCGAGTTTGGAAAACACTCTTTTGCTATCTCTTTACAGAGTCCTATAATGTCAAATAAGGATGAGTTTTTATATGAAGATATGGTGGCTATTCCCATTTTAGATAAAATTTTTAACAACCCTTGCCCAAGAGCATGGTTAGAGTTTTTCAAATATGTTTTTGTCTCAAATAGGGAGTTTTCATCACTCTTGCACTCATTAAACACAGTTGCATAAAAAAGATAAGGGTAAATTGCACTAGCCCCATAAGCAATTAAACAGGCACTTGAGTGAGCATCAAATACTTCAGCTGTTATAGCTACAATGGAAGCCTTGTGTAAAATATCCTCTTTTTGCAAGGCTTGATTAACTCTTCCAACTGCCATTGCCATAGGCATAGCTAAACACTCTTCATTAACTCCTCTATCATCTAAAAATACAACTCTTACGCCCTCTTCTTTTACCGCCCTAACAACACTATTTGCCAGTTTTTCTAAGCTACCTTTTAAATCACTCTTAAACAAAGTAGAAAAAGCTTTGTTTTTATAAGCTTGATTGTATCTAGGCTTGCTCTCATCTCCAAAAGATTTAAGTATTTCAAACTTCTCTTGCATTAAGATGGGTGAGATGGTTTTTATTCTTTTAGCATGGTTTGGAGTCTCTTTTAAAACATTTCTATACTCCCCAAAACCAACATTTAAACTCATAACTATTTTTTCTCTAATTGGATCAATTGGGGAGTTTATAACTTGGGCAAATTTTTGTTTAAAAAAGTCCATAAATGTTCGTTGTTTTTTACTAAATGAAGCTAAAGGTGTATCATCTCCCATGGAGCCAGTACCCTCTTTTCCATCTTTGGCCATAGGAGTGATGATTAACTCTTTTACCTCTTGAGTTATGTTAAAAAATCTTTGCAAATGGTGTAAGTTTTCTAACTCATAATCTGAAGTTTTTGAAAAAGGGATCTCTACAAACTCTTGAAGATAGACTAAATTTTGATTTAACCAGTGCGTATAAGGGTTTGAATCTTTTAAATAATCATTAATCTCTTCATTTTTCATAACTTTGCCAAATTTTAAATCAATCCCCATCATTTGGCCACTTTGTAAGCTGCCATGCTCTAAAATATTCTCTTCATCTATGTCTATAACGCCAAATTCACTTGCTACGATGATTCTGCTATCTTTAGTGATGATATATTTTGCTGGTCTTAATCCATTTCTATCTAAAATACATCCTACATATCTTCCATCAGTTAAGCTTACAGCTGCTGGGCCATCCCATGGCTCATAGCTTGCACTTGTAAATTCATAAAAAGCTCTTAAAGATGAGTCCATATGAGGTGCATTTTCCCATGGAGCTGGGATTAAAGATCTAGCTGCTTTGAAAAAATCTATTCCATTTAATAGCAAAAATTCAAACATATTATCTAGCATTGCACTATCGCTTTGCTTATTGTGCGTAATTGGAAGTAATTTTTTCAGCTCCCCAAAGGTAAAGATTTGACTTTTAATTCTTTTACCTTTTGTTGTTGCATGAAAAAGATTTGAATTAACTGAGTTTATCTCTCCATTGTGCGCAAGTGTTCTAAATGGTTGCGCTCTTGACCAACTTGGAGTTGTATCAGTTGAAAATCTTTGATGAATGATGGCAAAGGTTGTTTTAAAAAGCGGATTGGATAAATCTTGATAAAACTCCTCTATAAAAGAGGGCATCATAAGGCCTTTATAAACAATCAGCTTATCTGAAAAAGAGGCTATGTAAAACTCTTCATCGTCCTTTAGGGCACTCTCAATTTCTCTTCTAGCTAAATAGATAAGGGCATCAAATCTTTTAGTAGCAATCAAAGATTTTGGTGTGACAAAAATTTGAACAATTTTGGGCATCTTTTTTAAAGCTTCATCTCCTAAAGCTTTGCTGTTAATGGGTACATTTCTATATAAAATAACTTTTAAATCATTCTCATGACAAATCTCTTCAATAACCCGCTTTTGCTCCTCATTTTGCAAAAAAACCATGGCTATTGCATACTGTTTAGGAAGATCGATTTTTAAATTTTTTGCCTCAATTTTAAAAAACTCTTTAGGCAAAGAGAATAAAATCCCACACCCATCTCCACTTTTACCATCTTTACTCATTGAGCCTCTATGAGTCATTCTCTTAAGTACCGAAATTGCGTCAGTTGTATTTTGAAATGAGGGTATGTTTTCAATATTTGCAAGTAGTCCAAAACTACAGCTATCTTTAAAACTTTTAAATCTATCCATATATCGCCCTTTATGTTAAAATTAGTTTTAAGAGAAAATTTTTTCATCGTAGCTAAAAATTGCTTGATATTTGATAAATATCATATTTTAGGCGTTTTATGGTAGCTACATATCTAAATAAATATAAATATACAATAAATTTGGAGATTTTTGTGCAAGGGTATATTTTGAACACATTTCCAGTTAAAGATGAAGATATGATTGTCTATATTTTGACTGAAAATTCACTAAAAAGTACATATAGATTTTATGGGGCAAGACATTCGACTATACAAGTTGGCTATAAGATAGATTTTGAGCCCCATCACAACATAAAATCAAACATTCCAATGCTACGCAATGTTTTACATCTAGCACATCCTTGGAATGCAAATAGAGATAGAATGCTTCTTTGGCAGCAGTTTGTTATGCTTTTTTACCCACACTTAAAAGAGCTTGGACATTTAGAGGGTTTTTATTTGAAGCTTTTAGATTGGAGTGCATTAAGGTGGGGAAAACAAAATCCAAAAAGAGTAGCAATTGAGTCTTACATAAAGCTTTTAAAGAGTGAGGGGAGATTAAATAGGGAGTTTAACTGCTTTATATGCAATGCTCCCACTAAGGAGGAAGCAGTTATTGCAAGATCATTTTTACCAGCTTGTAATTCTTGCTTGCATGGAGCTAAGATTAAGACAAAAACTCTAAATTCTCTTTTTAAAAGCAACTCTTCTTTAGAGATTAGTGATGAGGATGTTGAGAATTTATGGCTAACTTTACTTGAGGGACTTTAGTTTAAAAACTCTTTGTTTAAAAAAGTTGACATATGTATATTTTCAAAAGCTGAACTTAAAGAGATAAAAAGCTGAGGGTGTTCTTTTTCTAAGTTTGCTAATAACTCTTTAGTTTTTGCTCTTGCATGGGGCATTTTTATATCAAATCTCATTGCTGGACATGCTTCATCACCAACTACGGTTAAGTTATTGTTTTTTGCATTATCAACTAACTGCCTCTCTCTTATGTGAATAAAAGGCCTTATGACTACAAGTCCATTTTTTGCTCTATATTTTGGTGGAAAGCTTCTAAGAGCACCATTGTAGATAAAATTCATAAAAAAACTCTCAGCCGCATCATCTAAATGGTGCGCTAAAGCAAGCTTATTAAACCCATGCTCTAGGGCATAGCTATATAAAATACCTCTTCTCATTCTTGAGAAAAAACTACAAAAAGATGAATTTTTTCTTATCTTTTGGCCAGAAAGTTCATAAACATTTGAATCAACCACTTCATGAGAAATTCCATATTTTTGGCAATGTTCTTTTAAAAAACCATAATCTTCACCCATGCCATAAGAGAGTGTTACAGCTTTAAAATTAAATTTATGAGGTGTAACTTTTTGCATATGCGCTAAAGCGTGCATAAGAGCTAATGAATCTTTACCTCCACTAAGTCCTAGCAAAATATTGTCATTTTTTTCAATTAAAGCGTACTTTGCATTGGTTCTGCCAATTTGGCTTAATATTTTTTTACTTAATTTAACCACTTAAATCTCTTTTAAAAGTGAAGCTATGAAACTACTACTAACCTTAGAAGACTCTTTCAAAAATGTATCAAAATCAAAAGTTGCATCCATATCGGCTGCATCACTAATTGCCCTTAGGATAAAAAATGGAATATTTAATGCGTCACAAACAACAGCAACAGCTGCCCCTTCCATCTCAATCGCATCTGCATCAAAAATTTTAGCTATTTTGTCTTTTACTTCACTACTGCTTACAAACTGATCTCCAGTAGCTATTATGCCATCACTTAAGCGCAAGCCCTTCTTTGTAGCAACCTTATGTGCTAAAGAGAGTATCTTCTCATCACAATTTACATAAACTGCGCCTCCTGGAACATATCCAAGCTTATGTCCAAAAGCTGTAATGTCTAAATCATGCTGACAAAGCTTTTTAGCTGCTATTAAATCTCCAATTTTTAAATCTTTATTAACTGCCCCTGCAACTCCAGTAAAAAGGATTAGGTTAACTCCATATTTTTCTATCATAGTTGCGGCAGTTAGGGCAGCATTTACTTTTCCGATTTTGCTATATGCTAAGACTATTTCATGTTTATCAAATGATCCAATATGATATATATTTTGACCATACTCTTCTTCATTAAGTTTAGTAAATCCACTATTTTCTTTTAAAAAAGGCTCAATTTCCTCTTCCATTGCTCCCATAACGCCAATTTTCATATCTATCCTTAACTAAATTTTTAAAAACTCTTCAATGCTTTTCATATCTACTATGGAGTAAGTAGGTTTTTTAGTAATTCTTCTATTTAAACCCTTTAATACAGTTGCACCAAACTCAATGAAGTAATCAATCTCATCTTCATTTTGCTCAATGGATTGCTTATATAAAACTGGTTTTACAAGCTGTTTTCCAAGCAAAGAGACTGCACTTTTTTTATCACTATAAGGCTTTGCTGTTACATTTGAAATGATTGGAAATAGGAAACTATCTTTTAAAAAAGAGTTAAGCTCATCAGTAAGTGGCTCTTTTGCTTGATTTAATAGTGGAGAGTGGCTAGCAACTGACATGTTTAAAACCAGTGCTCTTTTTGCTCCAGCCTCTTCTAAAAGTGGCTTTAATGTGTCTAAATCACTCTTGATTCCTGAAATAACAATTTGACCAGAAGAGTTATAATTCGCAGGCCATACTTTCAAGCCTTGATTTTGCAAAGATTGACAAATCTCCTCAACTATCTCATCCTCAAGTCCTAAAACCGCCATCATACCAGCTTCAACATCTTTGCAAGAGTTTTGCATTAGTTTACCCCTATGGTTAACTAGTTTAACTCCATCTTCAAAATTAAGTGCAGTAGTTGCATACAAGGCTATAAATTCGCCCAAAGAGTGCCCTAGTGCAAATTTTGGTGTTATTTTTTTATTCTCTTTTAAAAGTTCTAAAGCTGCTATGCTAACGGTATAAATCGCTGGTTGAGTAAACTCTGTTTTTTCAAGCATCTCATTTGGATTAAAAAGAAGGTTTGTAAAGTCTATCTTTAAAGCTTCGCTAGCCCTATCAATGATCTCTTTTGCCACTAAAGTATTGTCATAAAGATCTTTTCCCATACCAATAGTTTGGGATCCTTGTCCTGGAAAAATAAAAGCACTATTCAATGAAAATCCTTAAACATAGAGAAAAAGAGGATAAATCCTCTTTTAAAATGTGTAGTTAGCAACAACTTCCGCTGCTTGAACAGCATGAGTCTTCATTGCTCTCTTGTGTGTGACAACCACCGCCACCTGAACTACATCCACAACCACCACTCATTACTCCGCCTACAACACCAGTTAAGATTTCATCTTCTGTTGCTTGGCGTACTTCAGTGATTGAGATGGAGAATGAGAGATCTTTACCTGCTAATGGATGGTTAAAATCAACATCAACACTCTCATCATCAAAACTCTTTACTGTTACTTGAACAGTTTCGCCATTTTCGCCTTGTCCATAAAGAGTCATGCCTTGCACTAATTCAACTCCTGCAAATTGCTCTTTAGGTAGGGTTTGTACAGCTTCTTCATCATAAGTGCCATACGCATCTGCTGCTTTTACTTCAATCACAGCTTCGTCGCCTTGTGCTAGTTTGGCTACTTCAGACTCAAGTCCTGGTATGATATGCCCTTTACCCAAAATAAAAGATAGGGGCTCCATATCTAAGTTTGAATCTAAAACTTCGCCAGTTAGAACATCTTTAAGTTCATACTGCATAGAGACGACACTATTGGTTTCAATTGCCATTATGTCTCCTTGTTTCTAAAAGTAAGGTTGGATTTTATCATAGTTAAGTTTTAGGGGGGCTTATATATAAAAAACTTATCTTTGTGGAGCTGCTTTTGCCTCTTTTGAGTCTGGATAATTTGTCTTTAAAGCGTTGTAAAATGGGGTTGCTTGTTCTGGTTCATTAATTTTATCAAAACTTATCGCAGTATGGTAAAGAAGTTTAGGAATATACTCTGCTTTATCATAAAGATTTATACTTGTCTTATAATATTTTATTGCATTTTTCCACTCTTTTTTATTATACGCAATCTCTCCAAGATAGTAGTTGCTTCTAGCTGGCATATAGTTTTTAGTTAAAAGAATTTCAAATCTTACTCTTGAGTCTTCAAAATTTCCACTATCAAAAAGCTTTTTAGCCTCTTCTATTAAGACTGCGCCATCTTTAGACTTTAAGGATTCATTTTTAGATGAAGTAACACTTCCAAGCTCTTTTTCTAAACTCTCTATCTTGTTTAAAATCTTATCTGCTTCACTTTTTGGCAAATAGTTAGCATTTATAAAATCAATTAATGAGCTAAGTTCAGTTAAAACTACTCTAATTTTTTCATTATTGCTCTCTTGTGCCTCTTGAAACTCTTTTAAATTATTTGTCAAAATTTCTAATTGCTCACTAGAGTTTTCAACTTTTAAAGAAATTTCTTCAACTTGATTTTGGATTGATGTAGTTTTAGAATCACTTTGCCCAACTTTAGAAGCAGTTCCATCTAAAACAGATCTAACACCCTCAAGTTGTTCATTTAAATTATTGTAGTTAGTTTTTAATCTATTTAAATCTTTAGTTAAGTCACTAATGCTATTTTTTTGCTCTAAAATCAGCTTTTCGTTTTCAGTTAACCCATAAGGAGAGTCACTATCTAGTCTCCCAGCATCAAATACTGAAACCTCAGCTGCAAAAATAAGAGAAGCAACTCCAAGAGTTAGAGTTGCTTTTATTAAAGTTTTAAACATAATTTATGGAAGCAGTTTAAACTCTGCACGACGATTTTTTGCCCAGCAATCTTTATTGCTTTCGCTACATACTGGATTGCTCTCTCCATAACTTACTACCATTATTCTATCAGAAGGTACGCCCTCAGCAATCAAAGCATCTTTTACACTTTTTGCTCTTTTTAAACCTAGTGCATAGTTGTACTCATCCGTTCCCCACTCGTCACAATTTCCCTCAACTTTAATAGACAAATTAACTGCTTCAGCTTTTTTAAATAGCGCAGCATTTGCCGCTAAAGCTTGTTGCATATCTTCTCTAATATTATATTTGTCAAAATCAAAATAGATATTTTGTGCATTTTTTTCAATCTCTGCAATTAGTTTTGCCACTTTCTCAGCTGTTGACTCTGTGCTATCAATAGCTGTTGAATCTACTCCTGAAACTGAATCCATCTTTGAGTCTGCACTACTTGTAGTTTGTGTAGTAGTGGTAGTATCTACTTGAGGACTTTTTTGACTACAACCTGAAAAAACAAGCATCATCACCGTAAGAGATGCTATCAATAAATGCTTCATGTTCACACCTTTAAAAAGAATTAAAATTTTGTTATTTTATCATACCTTTTCTTAAATCTACCAATCAATTGATTGGATATGACCCGCTTTTAGGGGGAAATGATAACTTTTATTAGCTCCTAGTCTTATTATGCCAAGAGCACTTTGAGAGCCAAACTCTTTGATAAAAAGTATGCTCTCTCCATCATTTGAAAATCTTGGAAAAAGATTTTTTCCAGTAGCTGTTAATTGTCTAATAAAATCAGTTTTTGTTGAAATAAGATATAAATTAAAAGTTCCTGCTCCAAATTCACTAGCTTTTTCTCTACTTGAATAGACCATATATCTATCGTATGAAGTTACTGAATTATTATTTTTTCCATGATAAACCATCTGCGTAACAGCTTGTGTACCTATCTTTTGAGTGAAAATATTTGGATAACCTAATCTATCAGATACAAAAACTATACCACTTTCATCATCTACAAAAGTAGCGCCTACATCAATGCCACCATATCTTGTTACTTGCTCTACTTTTCTAGTTGAAACATCATACAAAAAGACATCTGGTTGATCTTTTGGAGCCATGGTTAAGAGTAGTTTTTTTGAATCTTTACTTACATCTGAGACTATCATCATCCCTTCACTATGTATGATTTTCTCTTTTTTTCCACTACTTAAATTTACATAATAGATTGTTGGAAATCTTTGATTGTAATCAGAGTAGTAAAACCCCTCTTGCTCATTATCTGCCCATTTTGGAAATATATTTAAGCCACCCTTGATGATGGTTTTTGTAAATGTGAGAGTATAATCGCCTATTACAATCTCGCTCTCTTTGGGGTTTGTATATTTTGAAAAGATTATAAATCTCTCCATCCAACTAATGGAAGGGTGTCCTAAACTATCATTTAACTCCACAATAATCCTATGGGCTAAAAATGGATATCTCTCTTTTTGTGAAACTTTATAGCTTTTTTCAAATCTAGTTTCACCACTATTTGCTTGAATGAGCTTCACTCTTGCAATAATTTCACTAGAGAAGCTCTCTTCAAGGCTATATTTTAAAATTAAGTCTGGATTTTGTCCAAAAAAGTAAGAATTTGGGCTTCCGCCTTCATCTTTATAGTATGAATCTATCACATTAAAATGAGTGCTAACTTTTAAATCTCCAACTAACATTTTAAAAAACCTACTCTTAAAATCATTATCTACAGAGTGGTTAGTTGAATCTAGCAGTCCTATGGTTGGAAGTTTTTCCATTCTTTTAATAATCTCCACAGTCGCATCAGCTGCAAATAGGTTTGCAATCAAAAAAAATAGTAAAAAAAATCTTTTCATCTTTACTCCAATAAATCTTTAAAATTTACATTCATACGCATTCTCTCACCCTCAGTATAAGGCGGAAATGAAACATGGCGCATTCTTTCAAGAAAATCTCTAAGCTTTGCATTAAAAGCGTTATTATAAGATAAATTAACTATAGCATAGCTAAAGTTTCCAACCCTATCTATCTCTATTGTTACAGTTGCCTGCGCACCTGAGATGGTATCTATCGTCTCTTGCCAATACCCATCAAGCATTTCAGATATTTTCCCTTTATAAGGATCATAAGTTCCTGTTGTGTGTATCTTTTTGGCTGTAGTAAACTCTAAAGAATCAACTAATGATGAAGCTTTTGGCTCTGGCTCTTGAGTAGTAACTTCACTCTTTTGAAGTCTGCTTTTTTGCTCTTGTTTTGGCTTCTCATCTGGCTTATTTAACTTAGTGCTATCTACACTTTTAAATAGCTCTTGGATATTTGCTTTTGGAGTTACTGGTTTTTCTTTTTTTACAGGTTCAACCTTTTTTTCAATAGGCTTCTCTTTTTTTATGGGTTGTACGCTTTTTTCTAAAACTTTCTTACTCTCATTTTCACTCTCTTTAGAGATTATCACGATATCTAAATAGTCATCTTTTTTAGAGCTAAATCTATCTATTTTTTCAAATTTACTCAAAAGATAAGAAGAGATTAAAAGTAAAACAATTCCATAAAGAGTGAGTGCTAAAAAAAAAGATATTAGATTTGATAGATTTCTTGTAGGCACTTTAGCCCCCAGTTTCCAAAGCTACCTTGCTAAAGCCCGCCTCTTTTACACTTTTTAATACAAACATAACATCTTCATATAGTAAAGTTCTATCTGCTTTTATGTAAACTGGAGTCTCTTTGCTATATGAACTACCTAAAAGTACAAAATTATCTGGAAAACTTATGAGTTCAAATTTATCATTTTTAATCAAAACTTTTTTATCTTTTGTAATCCTAATTTCAAGCTCTGGCATTTTACTAATGCTAGTTTTTGCCGCGCCATCAGGTAAAACAATATTCTCTTCATAAACTAAAGCAGGAGTTGTAACCATTAGTATGGCTAAAAGCACAAGCATTACATCTACTAATGGGGTTATGTTAAGTTCAGGTGTCTCTTCCCAATTGAACATCGTTATTTATCATTCCCATCTTTGTTGGAGCTTGAATCTATGATATCAATCTGTCTTTGAATTAAACTAAGCACTTCATATGCTTTTCGTTTTAATAAAATATGGAAAGTATAAGCTGGAATTGCTACAAAAATCCCTGCTGCAGTTACAATTAAAGCCTCACTAATTGCTGGAGCTATGACTCCTAAAGAGGCATTACCGCTATCTCCTAATTTTGCAAATGTTTCTAAAATTGATACAACAGTTCCAAAAAGGCCGATAAAAGGAGAGGTTGAAGCTATTAAAGATAGCCAAGCAAGCCCAGAAGTAGCGCTCTTTTCTGCAACATTTTTACATACATTAAGTAGTGGTAATGAAGGAGCTCCTAACCTAGAGCATTTTCGTAAAATCGAATCATCTCTAACTGTTTTCGCACCCATTAATAGCGATTCTAAGGATGCGTGCTCTCTTTTTATCCACTGCGAAAGTTGAAATCTTCTAGCAAAAAGTATAGAAAAAACAGCAATGAAGTAGAGCGATAACCATATTAAAACTATAAAGGTTATCGCATTGCTTCTTGATAGATAGTTTAAGAAAAGATCTATTGAGCCTATATTCATCATCTAGGTCTTGCGATGTTTTCAATCTTTGTCATTGCAGCAGCCATTACAATCTCTGAATCAGTCATACTTTTGATTAAATCTTTAGCTTTTTCAATCGAAGCTGCTATTTCACTCTCGCTACTGCCATATACTGAGACAGCTCCATCAGCTAAGATAGTCACTTTTGATTCTCCTACATTAACATGTCCCCAGTTAATGGCAACTGCTTCATGTCTTCCATCTTCAAGGATTATATCTACTACTCCAGCCTTAAGGATAGAGACTAAAGAGGTATGCCCAGGAAGAACTCCAAACTCACCCTCTCTTCCTGGCAAAGTTACCTCTTTTATCTCTTTAGAAAAGATTAGTCCAAGAGGAGTAACAATTTCAAGCTTCATTAAATCCATATTTCATTCCTTTATAAATCAACCCTTGAGTCTCTCTGCCTTCTCTGCTGCTTCTTGAATATTTCCAACCATATAAAATGCATTCTCAGGCAAATCATCATACTTGCCCTCTAGTATTCCTTTAAAACCAGCAATTGACTCTTCTAGGGTTACATATTTTCCTGGACTTCCTGTAAAAACTTCAGCTACAAAGAATGGTTGAGATAAAAATCTCTCTATTTTTCTAGCTCTATCAACTACAACTTTATCCTCTTCACTAAGCTCATCCATACCAAGAATTGCGATAATATCTTGTAAATCTTTATATTTTTGAAGTACTGCTTGAACACCTCTTGCAACTTCATAATGCTCTCCGCCTAAAATTTGAGGATCTAGCATTCTTGAAGTAGAATCAAGTGGATCAACGGCTGGATAAATCCCTTTTTCAGCAATTGCTCTACTTAAAACTGTTGTTGCATCTAAGTGAGCAAAAACTGTTGCAGGAGCAGGGTCGGTTAAGTCATCTGCTGGAACATAAACAGCTTGAACAGAGGTAATTGAGCCTTTTTTTGTTGAAGTAATTCTCTCTTGAAACTTACCCATTTCACTTGCTAGAGTTGGTTGGTAGCCAACCGCTGATGGAATTCTTCCAAGCAAAGCTGACATTTCAGCACCTGATTGTGAAAACCTAAAGATATTATCAATAAACATTAAAACATCTAATCCCATCTCATCTCTAAAGTATTCAGCCATTGTAAGACCTGTAAGAGCGATTCTATTTCTTGCCCCTGGTGGTTCATTCATCTGTCCATAGCATAGGGCAACTTTATCTAATACATTTGAGTCTTTCATCTCATGATATAAGTCATTTCCCTCTCTAGTTCTCTCACCAACACCTGCAAAAACTGAGTATCCGCTATGTTTAAAGGCAACATTATGAATAAGTTCCATAATAATTACTGTCTTTCCAACTCCAGCTCCACCAAAGAGTCCTACTTTTCCACCCTTAGCATATGGGGCTAGTAAATCTACAACTTTAATTCCTGTTTCAAAAATTTCTGATTTTGTACTTTGATCTTCAAAAAGTGGTGGATCTCTATGGATTGACCATTTAGTTTCACTCTCAATTGCTGGTCCCTCATCAATCACTTCGCCAATAACATTTAAAATTCGTCCCAATACTTTTTCGCCAACAGGCACTTGTATTGGAGCTCCTTTGGCTACTGCTTTAGCTCCTCTTGTTAATCCCTCACTCATATCCATAGCAATTGTTCTAACTCTATTGTCACCTAGATGAGCAGCTACTTCTAAAATCAAGGTAGCATCTACATCTTCTACTTTATAGTTTACTTCTATGGCTTCATTTATTTCAGGTAGGTATCCTTCAAAGTCAACATCGACTACAGGGCCCATGACCTGACTTACAATTCCATTCATTGAACGCTCTCCTTTAGTAATTCGCAATTATTTATTTTAATGACTCAACACCACTAATGATTTCAATTAACTCTGTTGTAATTGACTCTTGTCTAGCTTTATTATAAGCAATATTTAACGCCTCAACTCTCTCTTTAGCGTTATTTGTTGCACTATCCATCGCTTGCATTCTTGCACTATGCTCAGCTGCTAAAGAGTCAATTAGTGCATAGTACATATTGTATTCAAAATACTTTTGCATCAACTCTTCTAAAATTTTTTCATCGCCTTCTGGCTCAAATTCCATTAAAGATAGCGAGCTATCATCTGGTTTTTTTGGCGGCTCAACTGGTACAATATCGTTTATTTTTAACTCTTGAGATATCATATTTAAATAACCATTATGGACTAAAACAACTCTATCTGTTTTTCCAGAATTAAAATCCTCAATAGCGTCAATAATGATCTCTTGAGCTTTTTCATAAGATGGATTTGAGCTTACATTTTGATAAGTTTTCAACAGTTCTATATCTTGAAAATTAAAAAACTCTATCCCTTTTCTACCAACCGCTCTTAATCTAACTTTTATGCCCTTACTCTTGTACTCTTCCATTAGTTTTTTTACTCTTTTTATGGTTTGCGCATTAAAGCCACCACAAAGTCCTTTATCGGCAGTTACAAAAATTATATCTACCATTTTTAAATCTTCATTTTGTTGGAAAAAACGACTCTCTAATTTTTCGGTTGAGTATTGGGTAATTTTAAAAGCGATTTCTGAAAGAACTTCATTGATTTTGATTGCATAAACTCTTGATTGTTTTGCAACCTCTTCAGCTTTACGAAGCTTTGCTGTTGAGACTAGCTTCATAGCTCTAGTTGTTTTTTCAGTATTTTGAACGCTTCTAATCTTTCTTTTAATCTCTTTTAAATTTGCCATAAATTTTCCTTACTTGACTGAAAAAGTTGCTTTAAAGTCGTTTAGTGCCTTTGTAAGTAAATTTTCAATCTCAGAATCTAAAGCTTTTTTTGTTCTAATTTGCTCTAAAATTTCTGAATATTTTGCTTCAATAAATGGGTAGAGTTCATTTTCAAACTTACCCACTTCGCTTACATCTATATCATCTAAATAACCCTTTGCCCCAGCAAATATGATTAAAACTTGTTTTTCAACTGGAAGTGGGGAGTAAGGAGGTTGCTTTAATACTTCAACCATTCTTTGTCCTCTTTCAAGTTGTCTTCTACTAGCTTCATCCAAATCACTTGCAAATTGTGCAAAAGCTTGCAACTCTCTATACTGCGCTAAATCAAGTCTTAATGTTCCAGAAACTTGCTTAATAGCCTTAATTTGAGCAGCTCCACCAACCCTTGAAACAGAGAGCCCAACATTAATTGCTGGTCTAATTCCAGAGTTAAAAAGATCAGATTCTAAAAATATTTGGCCATCAGTAATTGAGATAACATTTGTTGGAATATAAGCTGAAACATCGCCTGCTTGAGTTTCAATAATTGGGAGTGCAGTAAGTGAGCCTCCGCCTAGTTCATCATTAACTTTAGCTGCTCTTTCTAGTAGTCTTGAGTGAAGATAAAATACATCCCCTGGGTATGCTTCACGACCTGGTGGTCTTCTTAAAATTAGCGACATTTCTCTATATGCAACTGCGTGTTTTGAAAGATCATCATAAATAATTAGTGCGTGTCTTGAATTGTCTCTAAAATACTCTCCCATTGTAACGCCAGCATAAGGAGCTAAAAATTGCAGTGCAGCTGAATCGCTTGCTCCAGCATTTACTACTATGGTGTAATCCATCGCACCATGCTCTTCAAGTTTTTTTACAACTTGAGCAACGGTTGATTGTTTTTGTCCAACTGCTACATAAATACATACAACATCTTCACCTTTTTGGTTAATGATTGTGTCAATTGCAACTGTAGTTTTTCCAGTTTGTCTATCTCCAATAATGAGCTCTCTTTGCCCTCTACCAATTGGAACAAGAGCGTCAATCGCTTTTAATCCAGTTTGTAGTGGCTCATGAACTGATTTTCTTGCCATGATTCCTGGAGCTTTTTCTTCAACAAATCTTGTTTCACTAGCTTCAATTGGACCTTTTGCATCAATTGGATCTCCTAGAGGGTTTACAACTCTACCAATTAAAGCATCGCCTACAGGAACTCTTAAAAGCCTTCCCGTTCTTTTAACAACAGAGCCCTCATGAATCCCTTTTCCAGTCCCCAAAATAACGATACCAGCACTGGATTCTTCAAGGTTTAAAGCCATTCCTCGCTCACCATTTTCAAACTCAACCATCTCTCCTGCCATTACATTTTTTAGCCCATAAACATTGGCAATTCCATCGGCAGTTGAGATTACTTTGCCTGTCTCTTCAACATCAACGCTTAAATCAAAATTTTCTATACGTTCTTTAATGATTGAACTGATCTCATCAGCTTTCATTTTTGCTCCCACGAATACTCTCCTTAATGTTGTATCTATTTAAATTGCTTTTAAAATATGCTCAGCCATTTGTGCTTTTAATCTATCTAAAGAAAAACTAACCTCTACGCCCAAATCTTCAAATGATATTCTAATGCCAGGAAAATCACTCTTTTGATTTTTTAAAACTATTTTTGCATCAAACTTTTTACTAAAACTCTCTTCTAGTTGCCCTAACTGTTCATTAGAGAGTTCAAAAATTCCCTCAACTGCGCCTTGGTAGCTATTTTCTTGCAAAGAGAGTTGATACTCTAACTCATCTTTAATGTCTGGCACAATAGACAATCTTCCATTTTCGCTCAAAAGCTTTATGAGGTTAATCAGTTTTTTTGAAGGATTTTCAAAAAGAGATAAAATAAGCTCCTCTTTTTTCTCATTTGAAACATCAGGTGATTCTAAGATTGTGCTTAGTTTTTTAATCTTAAAGCAAGAACTTGCTTCATCAAAAGCTTTTAGAGTGAGTTTTATCTCATTAGTATCCATACTTTTAAGTAGTGCATTTGTATATTTTTTTGCAATAAGTTCTCTCATTTAAGCAACCTTTTTCAGTACTATTGAGACAAACTTCTCTTGATCTATACTAATGACATCTTCTTCAAAAATTTCATTTAAAACCTCAGAAACTACCTCTCTAGTCATTCTTCGTCTTTCAATTTCAATCTGCTCGCTATGAGATTTTTCCATACTCTCAAGCTCTTTTGCTAAATCTTCCTCAAAGCGCTTTTTCAAAGTTTCAACCTCTTTTTTTGCCACTTTTTTTATTGATTTAGCGCTACTTTTAGCCTCTTCAACCTTTAAAATAGCCTCTTCTTTATTTGATTTTGACTCTTTTAATTTGATTTGAATAGAGTCTAATTTTTCAGCGATTGTATTTAATCGCTTAAAATAGAGTCCTTTTAATGGTTCTGCTATTAGGTAGTAAAGAATTGCTGCAAAAATTGCAAAGTTAATGGCCCTAGGCACAATGTCATACTCTGCACCACTTGAAGCTAGCAGCGCTCCAGGAACCGCAAGTAGTAGTAAAAAATATCTCATCTGCTGCCTTTTATATTTGATTTAATTTTGCTTTTATGCCCTCTTTATATAGAGGCATTTGAGCTAAAAGCCCATTTTTAAACTCAACTCTTTCGCTATTTAATCCTTTAAGAAAGACTGTGTACTCTTCTTCAAGCTCAGATTTGCGTTCATCTGTCTTCTTTTGTGCATACTCTTTAGCCTCTTCTATTGCTAAAGATCTTAAAGAACTAGCCTCAGTTTTTGCATCTTTTATTATCTGTTTAGCTTCATCTAAATAGATTGAAACATCATCACTATTTTTGCTAGCATTTTCATAATCAATTGCAATAGATTCATCTCTATTTTTCATAAAATCTAATAGTGGTTTGTAGAGCATTTTATTTAGTATGTACATTGAAACTAAAAAGATAATTACTGTAGTTGTTAGCAGCAGCGGACTAATGTTTAACATGACAAAAGATCTCCTTTAATTTTGCAAATATTATTAAACTAGCGTAAAACGGCGGATTTTAACATAGCTATAGTAAAAGTTAATTAAAATTTAAAGTTTAAATTCCTAGCTTTTCTCTTAATAGCTTGATTTCATCACTATTTTTAAACAATATTGTTAAAGATTTTTCTGTAATTTTAGTTTTAAATCCAAAATTTGACAATTCTTCACTCATCGTTTGGATCTCATTTGGTATATTTTTTACCTTTTTTTCTTCTTTATTTTTATGAGACTTTAAGTTTTTTACTAAAGCTTCAGTCTCTCTAACACTTAATCTATTTTGAATGATTTTGCCAACTATACTCTTTTCATCCACAACAGGCAGTCCAACAAGTACTTTTGCATGTCCTTGTGAAATTTCACCATGCTTTAAAAGCTCTTGGCTCTCTTTACTAAGCAAAAGAAGTCTCATGGTATTTGTAATTTGAGCTCTACTTTTATGAATGATTTCAGATAGCTCTTCTTGGGTTATATCATACTCTTGGATTAGCTCTTTATAGGCATTGGCTAACTCTATTGGATTTAAATCTTCTCTTTGAATATTTTCAATAAGAGCAAGCTCTCTTAAGTTTTCAGACTCAATATCTGCTACTATGGCTTTTATCACGCTAAAGCCAGCTAGTTTAGTCGCCCTTAAGCGCCTCTCTCCTGCGATTAACATATAGCCATCATCTTTTTGGATGACTATAATGGGTTGCAAAAGTCCATGTTTTTTAATTGAAGATGAGAGATCTTCTAACGCTTCTTTGTCAAAATATGCTCTTGGTTGGTATGGGTTTGGTTGGATTAAGTCTATATCTATCTCACGAACTAAATCATCACTATCTTTTTTAAAATCTTTCCTATATGCCTCTTCTACATCTTCAAAAATAGCTCCAAGTCCTCTTCCTAGTGCTTTTTTTGCCATCTTAGCTCGCTAGTATCGACTGTGCAAGATTTTGATATGCAACAGAGCCAGGAGATTTAATGTCATAAAGAATTATAGGCTTACCAAAACTAGGGGATTCAGCTAATTTAACATTTCTAGGAATAACAACATATTCATCTTCATTAGCAGTAAAAAGTTTATTTTTAAAATGCTGCTTTAAGTCTGCAAAAACCTGTTTTGATAGGTTGTTTTGAGTACTAAACATTGTTGGCAAAAAGCCTTTAATTTCTAATTTTGGATTGATTGTTCTTTTAATTAATTTAACTGTATTTAAAAGTTGCGCTAACCCCTCAAGTGCAAAAAATTCGCATTGAATTGGAATGATAATTGAGTGTGCAGCACTTAATGCGTTTACAGTGATACTTCCAAGTGCTGGCGGAGAGTCTATGATGATAAAGTCATATTGATCTTTAATCTCTTCTATTTTTGTCTTTAAAACTAACTCTCTTCCTTTTGTTTTATTGTCATAAAACTCTTTTTCAACACCTACTAACCCAATATTTGATGGGGCGATATGAAGTGTTGGAAGTGAGGTTTTTAAAATGATTTGGGATAGTTTTTTGCGATCTATTAAGACATGATATATGTTAAATTCATAATCATTTCTACTAAATCCCATTCCTGTTGTAGCATTAGCTTGCGGATCAATATCAATGAGTAAAACTCGCTTCTCTGCAACAGCTAATGAAGCAGCTAAATTTACCGCTGTAGTTGTTTTCCCTACGCCACCTTTTTGATTGGCAATTGCAATTATCTCACTCATCGTAAATTATGTACCCTTTTACCATTGATTATTATCGAACCATCTTCACACAGTTGTGCATTTGATAGTGAGATCGCTCTCCCCTCAAGATGAGATGAGAAAATCTTACTTTGAGAGAATTCTATCTCATATTTACTAAATATATCCTTCCATGATGGAAGCACTACTAAAGTTTCCTTAATTTTTTCAATTAATTCTAAAGGGGTGATTTTAATATCTAAAGTGCCATAAGATTCGGATGAAAGGGCTAAATTTATGCCAGTTGATATTACTATATTTTCACCTTTTTTGCTCCCCATTAATCCGCCAATTTTTAAATGATTTAAATAAAAATCATTTGGCCATTTAAGCCATACTTTCGAGCCACAAGAGGCTAAAATCTCCTTTATTATCATGCCAAAATATATTGATATTGAAGCTATTGGCAAATCATTTGGTAGCTGTTTCCTTTCTACACAAATAGATAAATGCAAGTTTCCCTCAAAGCTTTCCCAAAAATTACCCCTGCTGCCTATTCCAGCACTTTGAATCTTTGCCCATACAATAAATGGGGGATTTTTGAGTTTTTTTTCTATTAAGCTTAAAGTATAGGCATGAGTAGATTTTATTTCATCAAAAAAGATTATCTCCAACACCTCTCCTAAAGCCTTTTAAAAACTCAGTTGCTTGCATTGCATTTTTGCTAGGCATTTGAACACTTTTTATCTTTAGTGAACCTTTTTTTGTAGTTATAGTGATGCTATCTTCATTAATATTTAAAATTTGGCCTAAGACTTCATACTCTTTCTCATCATTAACAAGCTCGCACTCTAAAATTTTTAATCCATTTTCAAAAAATATCCCAGGCCAAGGAGTTAAAGCCTTAAAATGAGAGTAGATTTTTTTAGCACTCCAGCTTAAAAAGATTAATCCATCCTCTTTTTTTATCTTTGGAGCATAAGATGAAAGCACATGGATTTGATCTAGTGGCTCAATGTTTTCATACTCATTTAATATTTTCAAAATTAAAGATGAAGCAATGTTGGAGAGTTTTTCAAAAAGCTCTAAAGAGTTATTATCTTGAATTTTTAAGTATTTAAAGCCTAAAATTTTCCCAGTATCTAGTCCCTCATCCATAAGCATTGCTGTAATTCCACTATATTTCTCATCATTTAAAATAGCAGATTGGATTGGGCTTGCACCTCTATACTTTGGGAGTAAGGATGCGTGAAGGTTAATGCAAGGCGCTATGCTTAAAATCTCTTTTGGCAAAATTTGTCCATAAGCAGCTACAATGATAAAATCTGGCTTTAACCTTTGCAAAATCTCTATATTTTCACCATCTCTTAGCCTGTTTGGTTGATATAGTTTAATTTTTGGAGCATTTTCCATCTGCCAAAGTTTAACGCTTGGTGGGGTTAGGGTTTTTTTTCTACCTACTGGCTTGTCTGGTTGGGTAAAAATTGCCACAATTTCATATTTTTTATCTTGAGAGATTGAGTTTAAAATCTTGGTAGCATAATTAGGAGTACCCATAAAAACTACTCTCAATTCAAGCCTTTTCATTTGAAAATAGAGTTCCCCCAACATGTTTACCATCTATTGCAAATGAGTAAGCATCTCTTAAATCAAACCCACTTGCCATAAACATTGAGAGATTTTTCTTAAGTAAAAAGTCTGCTGCTTTTAACTTTGTTACAATTCCGCCAGTTGCAAATGTAAAACCAGGCAAACAAGGTGCGTGTAGCTCCTCTTCTTTGATTGAATTAATGTTTAAATTTAGTTTTGCATCGCTATTTTTTCTAGGATCTTTATCATAATATCCATCAATATCTGAAAGTATTATGAGAAGATCAGCCTCAAAATGAAAAGCAGCGTGAGCTGAGAGTTGGTCGTTATCTCCAAAAACAATCTCATCAATAGCTGTTGCATCATTTTCATTTATGATTGGCAAAATATCGTTTGCTAGTAGAGTATTTATCAAATTTTTCGCATGTTTAGTCTTTTTTCTTGAATCAAAATCTTGCGCAGTGATTAATACTTGTGCGCCAAGTTTTTTATGCTTAGATAAGATTTTATTATATGCTTCCATTAAAAATGGTTGCCCTATGGCTGCTAATGCTTGCCTATTATTTAATATGCCTTTATCTATTTTTAATTTGCTGTATCCAGCGGCTATGGCAGCTGATGAGACAAGAATAACTTCATATTTTTCCATCAAGGCAACTAAAAATTCTACTAAATTAGACATTCTTTCTTTACTAAGTCTATTTTGATCACTAAGGACATGAGTGCCCACTTTTACTACAACTCTTTTCATTTTATTCACACTTTGATATTAGATCTTGCAGGGCAAACTGCAATGGTTTTATATTTAATTTTGATACAGATGAAATTGTAAGTATAAAATATGGAATTTTAGGATCAATTTTATCATCTTCTTGAAAAAATGATGGGCTTTTTGACTCTACATCAAATTTTTTACTATTTGGATTTAATTTAATATTTAAATAGTTAAAAAACTCATCAATCTCTTTTTCAAAATCCTCTTTGATGATGGCATCTGCCTTTGTTAAAACAATGGCAAAAGGTTTCAAATGAAGCTTGTTAGAGTAGTTTTTCAACTCCTCTTTTAATGTTTTATACTGGGTTGTTAGGTTTCTATAATTTGCCAAATCAAGCATGATTAAAAGGCATTTTGTTCTTTCAATATGTCTTAAAAACTGTAATCCAAGCCCTCTTCCACTGCTTGCTCCCTCAATAATTCCAGGAATATCAGCCATTACAAAACTATTAAATTCATCTACATTTACAACTCCAAGCTTTGGTGTTAAAGTTGTAAATTCATAATTTGCAACCTCAGGTGTTGCATTTGAAATTGTCGAAATGAGCGTAGATTTTCCAACATTAGGAAAGCCCACTAGCCCAACATCTGCAATTAGTTTTAACTCCAACCTAACTCTTTTACTCTCCCCTAAAAGTCCTGGCTGGGCATAGGTTGGTCTTTGGTTAGTTGAGTGTTTAAAGTGTGTATTCCCAAGCCCTCCTGCTCCACCTTTTAAAAAGATTATCTCTTCTTTATCATTAATTAAATCAAGTAAAACCTCTTTACTCTCTTCATCAATTATTTGTGTTCCAGGTGGAACTACAATTTTTAAAGACTCTCCACTTTTACCATATTTTTTTCTACCCATGCCTGGTTGTCCATTTTTAGCTTTTAACTCTCTAATGCCCTTAAAATGGGCAAGAGTATGGGTATTATTATCTACAACTATTATTATATCTCCTCCACGGCCACCATCTCCACCATCAGGTCCGCCCATGGGAACATGCTTTTCACGCCTAAAAGAGACTGCTCCAGCCCCGCCTTTTCCAGCGCTTAGGGTAAAATTTACGGTATCTATAAACATTAGTCACCTTTTATAAAGATTGAAATGGGGAGAAAAGAAGAAGAGGTGCACCCTAAAGAGCACACCTTTATAGACTATTTATGCTGCGGGATAAACTGAAACTTTTTTTCTATCCCTATCTTTTCGTTCAAATTTTACAAAACCATCAACAAGAGCATAAAGAGTATGATCTTTTCCTAATCCTACATTGCTACCTGCGTGTACTTTTGTGCCTCTTTGTCTAATGATGATATTTCCTGCTCTAACAAATTCACCACCAAATCTCTTAACACCAAGCCTTCGTCCTATGGAGTCTCTATTGTTTTGGGTACTTCCTTGACCTTTCTTGTGAGCCATTGTATCTCCTTAGCCTATTATCTTAGCGACTCTAACTCGCGTAAATTGACGACGAAAACCTTTTTTTAACTTCGAATCTTTTCGGCGTCTTGTTTTAAAGATTATTACTTTTTTATCTTTACCACTATTTATAACATTTAAAACTACTTTTGCACCCTCTATAAAAGGCGTGCCTACTCGTAACTCTTTATCATTAATGGCTAGAACCTCGTTTAGTTCAACGCTATCTTTTGGCTCAACATTCATTTTGTCTAACTTAAGTATGTCGCCAACTTCAGCTTTGTACTGCTTTCCCCCATGTTTAAAAATAGCATACATTTAGCTAATCCTTCAATTTATGGATTACCATTAGGCACTTTTTTCAAAGTTTTATGAGCACTAATTGGCATATAAGAGGCGAATTTTATCCAAAAGTTGTTTAATGATAGTTTAAACATCTCTTAAAATATTCTCTATCTCATAAATGAGCTTGATTGAGGCTTCAATCTCCTCTTTTCTTATTGCAACACTTTCAATATTTACACCTATTGGGATATTTAGCTCTTTAGCTAAAATAGTTATTTTTTTAAATAGACTAATCAAATAACTCATTGATTCTTCTAGCATTTTAGGTGAATTTATAAGTCTATCTTTCACCTCTTTTGGTATATGAATGCCAAGCCACTCCATAAATTCTAAAGTTTTTATTGAGCCACATGGCGTAAGCGTAAAAATCATAGGGGCAGTTGGTAGATTTGATTTTGAAATACTCTTTTTATAATCCATCAAAAAACTTTTTGTTGCCTCATAATCATACACTGCTTGAGTTATGAAAAAACTACAACCATCTTCAATTTTTCTAATGACCCTTAAATCTTCATCTTGTTTTACTACATGTCTTTCAGCTATGGCAACCCCGCCTAGTCTCATCTTTGAACTACTATTTTTATACAAAGAGTAAGCTTGCGGCAAAGATGTTTTTATAGTTTGCATTTTTGAAGCAGCGCCAACAAAAACTGAAAGATTAGTGCCGTTATCTCTTGCTTGTAGCCACTCTTTTACTTCTTCATTTGAGCATTTTCCAACTGCTTTATATATGATAAAAGGTTTATTTAATCTATTTAAATACTCACTTGCATACTCTAAAGGATCGATAGTTTCTAAAAAAGGAAAAGGGCGCTCCTTTTTAGTTCTACTTGCTTCATCTTGCAAATCATAAAGAATAACTCCATCAATTGGAGTGCCTTTTAATCTATCTAGTTGAGTTTGTGAAATTTCTAAAATTCTCTCTTTTGTGCTACTTTTTTTAGGAGGAGTTAATCCATACAAAAGAGCACTTTTTCTTTTTCCGTCTAAAAATTGATATAACATAGTGATCCATTCTTCCATTTTTTTGATTTTAGCCAATCTCTTTTAATTTTTGCTTTTTAAGTGTTTATATTTTGCAAAATATAAGAAAAGCTATGTTAGGTTACAAATTAAAAAAAAGGATTTTTTTGCCGCTTATTAAAATTATACTTTTAACACTAGCTCTTCTGTTTTTAACAGCTTGTGAAGATAACAAGATAGATCAAGCAGTTACCATTAGCGAGGAAGCTAAGAACTTAGGACTTGCTATTAATGAAGATGAAATGGAGATAGTTTTAGAAGAAGAATTACTAAATCAAACACTACAAGAGGCTTTTGAATCTGTAGAGACTAGCTCTCAAGCTAAAGCATTAGAAGCAACAGAATCAACCCAAGAAGCAGTCGCAAAACAGTTAGAAAAAACAACTAAAGAGCTCTCTAAAAAGCTTGAAGAAGCTACTGCGGCTAAGCAAGATGAGTTAACCAAGTCTGCCTCTAAGATTGCATCTAATAGTAAAGATTTACCTACAAAAGCTACAAGTTGCGCGATTTGTCATGGATATGAGGGAGAAAAAGAAGCTTTAGGTAAAAGTAAAATAATTAAAAATATGAGTAAGATTGAGATAAAAAAGGCTTTGATTGGGTATAAAGATGGAACTTATGGTGGAGTTTTAAAAAATAGTATGATCTCACAAGTGGCTAACTTGTCTAATGAAGAGATAGAGGAGTTAGCCACCTATTTTGGAAAAGATTAAATAATAGTTTGAGTATAAAAGTCGATTTGATCCTTTTTCAATATACGGATATAGTTTGTACTTCCCTCCACTCCAGTTGGATACCCAGCAGTAGCAATGTAAGTTTTTTCTATGTCTATAAAACCGCAATCAACTGCTTTTTTAACAACAGAGGCTAGCATTAAATTTAAGCTAGTTTTATCTACAACCATAATTGGCTCTACACCCCAAGTTAAAGTTAAAGAACGCGCAGTTTTCTCATCATGAGTTACAGCTAAAATCCTAACTTCTGGTCTATATCTTGCCATCTTTTTAGCTGATTGGCCTGAACTTGTTAATGACATAATAGCTTCAGCCTTAAGCTCAACCGCAAGTCTTGCAGTTGAAGAGGCTATCATGTCTGTTTCATCTAAATAGTCAAATCCAAAGTTATTGTATGGAAATACTCTTTCAGTCTCTTTGATGGTTGCTGCCATAGTTTGGACTACATTTAATGGATTTTTTCCTATGGCACTCTCTTCTGATAGCATCACAGCATCTGTTCCATCTAAAACCGCATTTGCCACATCACTTATTTCAGCTCTAGTTGCAGTTGGGCTTTGTGCCATTGAAAGAAGCATTTGGGTAGCGGTGATAACTGCTTTTGATGCTTCATTTGCCTTTTTAATGATCTGTTTTTGGATGCTTGGCACTTTATAGTATGGAACTTCTATGCCTAAATCTCCTCTAGCAACCATGATTCCATCGCTTACTTTTAAAATTTCATCAATATTTTCAACTGCGTCAAATTTTTCAATTTTTGCAAAAATCTGGGCATTGCCACCATTTTCTAAAAGAAAATCTTTAGCCTTCATGATATCTTTAGCTCTTTGGACAAATGAGATTGCGATAAAGTCAATGTCATGCTTAATCGCCCATTTTATGTCATCTTTATCTTTTTTAGTAATAACATCTAAGTTTAATTTTGTTGTTGGGAAGTTCACACCCTTATTTGAAGCTAGTTTTCCACTATTTATAACTTCTGCAACTATGCCATTTCCAACTTTAACTACCTTAGTTTTAATAGTTCCATCATATAGATAAACTAGCTCATCAACTTTTAAAAGTTTTAAAATTTCAGGATGATTTATGCTTAATCTATACCTTCCCTCTTCAATCTTTTTTCCAATTATTGACTCATTTGCAAACTCTATATAATCTCCCGCTTTTAAATCAAATTCATTTTCTAACTCTTCAACTCTAATTTTTGGCCCACAAATATCTTGCAAAACTCCAACTCTTTTATCTAAGCTTTTTGCTGCCTCTTTTATCTTTTTTAATGTTGATTCATGATACTCATGGGTTCCATGACTAAAGTTTAATCTAAAAACATTTACTCCAGCACTAATTAACTCCTTTAAAGTCTCTACAGAGTCGCTTGCTGGGCCTACTGTGGCTATAATTTTAGTTTTTTTATTCACAATTATCCTCCTTGTTTTATAAATTTTTATGATAATTCTTCAAGTTTATTAGCCTGTTTTTGTAGAATAGCCCTAAAAGTAACAAAATACCATATTTTTATTTAAGATTTAGTAAAAATAGATTAAATAGAAAAACTTTTGCTAGAATAGATTTAAGATTAGATAAAGGAGTAGTAATGAGGATAGACAAAGAAAAAACAATAGCTCTTGTAGTTGATGTTCAAGAGAAACTCTTCCCGCATATTTATAAAAATGAAGAAAAACTGCAAAGGATGAAGATCCTTATTAAAGGATTAAATATTTTAAAAGTTCCAATAGTTTTAAATGAACAGTACAAAAGGGGACTTGGTGAAACCATAGCTCCCATTAAAGAGCTTTTGGGTGGGGTAAAAAGTTATGAAAAGGTAACTTTTAGCTGTTGTCAAAACACTCCAACTTTAACTCATGTATTAGAAAGTGGAAGAAAAACTGCTTTAGTTTTTGGTTTTGAAACTCATATTTGCGTCATGCAATCTTGCATAGATTTGCTTGCAAGTGGGGTAAGTCCCGTACTTATTGTAGATTGTGTTGGCTCAAGAAAAGAGTTTGATCATGATATTGCCCTTCAAAGATTAACTCAATCTGGTGTAAAATTAGCTACAGTTGAATCTGTTCTTTTTGAGTTATGTAAAAGCTCAAAAGAGGATGGCTTTAAAGAGATTAGTGAATTAGTAAAATAGCACAATTGTCATTTTTATTATAATCTTAAAAGCAAAATTATGTTAAAAGATATTGTTATTTTTAACAAAAAGGAAAACTGTGTCTATACAAACTAAAATTTTCAAAAAAAGTTTTTCATTTTTGGAAGAAAATCTTCAAAAAGATTTTTATTGTGAAAATTTTAATGAAGAGTTGACGAAAAAATTCTACGAAAATTTAAAAGAACAATTTGCTAAAAATGAGATAATGGAGTATAGACACGAGATAAGAAAAGCTTTCAAAAGCTTTTTTTCACTCTCAAGACAACACATATCAATAATCTTTAAGGGCTTAAATACCATAGTTTTAAAAGATTTAAAGAAAAATATTTTTGGTGAATCTTCACAACAGTTTCATCAAATGAGTCAAAACTTAATTAAACTGCGCTCCTTTCTAAAAGATTTTGAAGTTAGTCCTGGCGTTTTTATGTTAAGCAAAAAAGAACTTTTAAAAGTAGAGTGTAATTATGAAAATGTTGGGGATGACTCTTTAAAAAAGGAGCTTTACAGAGAGAGCGCAAAGCTTGCATTTGAGCTTGATGAGAAAGATTTAGTCTTTTTTATGAATGAAAAATTAACTATAAAAAAATATATAGAGAATCAATCAGGTCAAGATAGAAGAGCTTATGGATTGCCTGTAGATGAGTTAGAGAAGTTAAAAAACATTGTATTTGAAAATAATATTCAAGCTGAAATCCAAAATATGATAGACTCTTTACTTGCTTCAAAACTAAACTTTCTAGTGATTTCTAATGACTATTTTAGGAAACATTCAATCCCTTTGATTCAAGAATCTTTATATAAAGTTGCGTCTATTTATCTTAATGAAGATACTCATTTAGAGTTAAGAAGAGCATTTGTAAACTACATTTTAAGAGAAAATTTTATGAAAATTTTTAAAGAGTTTGCAAAAAAACTACTTGAACTCCATGCAAAGAGGGAGAAAAGGGCAGAAGAATTTTTAAGATTTTATGATGGAAAGGTTGAGATTATAGATGGAGTACAAGCACTAAAACCTGATATTATAGATGCAAATGAACAAAGGTGGAATGCAGTTTCAATCCTGCCAATAGCCATAGGGAAGTTAAGATATGATGCAGAGTTTGAAAAGTTAAATATGCTATTAGATAAAACTGATGAAAAAAAACAAGAGGTAGAGTTTCAATATTTAGAAGCAAAAGAGGAGCATAGTAAACTTGTAGAAGTTAAAAATGATTTTGATAAAAAGTTAAGAGAACTTTTAAATGAGAGTAAAGTTTTACAAGATGAAAATTATGCACTTAAATTAGAAAGAAACAGAAGTGGAAATAACTCTACTTTAGATGAAGAGATTGAGCTTTTAGTCTCTAAAATAAGAGGACTTCAAAGAGAAGAAAATGGCATAAGAACTCAAACAAAAGATGTAAATACACTTTTAAGTAGCGCGGAGATTAAAACTAAAAATCTAAATACAGAATTAAGAGTTATAAGTAGAAGATTTCAAGAAGATGAGAGAAAAATTAAAAATTTATCTAAAACTTACGCGCCTATTATCCATAAATATGAGCTGATAATAGACGCGGTAGCTAAAGCTTTAATGAGTAAATATTAATCTACTAACTCTGCTTTAAACATATCTTCATTAAAAGTTTTTCCTAAATACTCACACGCAGCTTTTGAATCTTTATATGCATTTCCTAAGCAACTTGTTGCACCAGGACTTGGAGTCATGTTAAATACAATTCCCGTCCCAGGAGTTACTGAAGCCTCTCCTAGCATTAATTTTCGCTCTTTTTTATTTAAAACCTGAGGTCTTACTCCGCCAAATCCTGTTGCATATCTTATATCTTCAAGCTCTAATGAAGGTACTATTTTTCTTGCATCTTTTAAAAATAGTTTTTTATTAAAATATGGAATTTCAAATAAAAAGTTTCTAAAAACATAGTTTCTAATCGTTCTATCTTTTAGTAAATCTTTAAAAATTATGGCGATATTTTTATCAAATTGAAGTGTCTTAAAAAAATCAACTATAGTGCTATTTCCATGGTATCTCTCTAGCTTTGGCAAAACTAAAGCAGTAGGCCCAAAACGGGTAAATCCATCAGCTAAAATATCAGGATCACCATGAAGTGCAGCAAATGGAAGTTTAGGATTTTGAACCATATAAACTTTACCATTTAAAATCTTTTTTGTTGTTAAGTAAAAACTTCCAGCAACAGGCAAACATCCAAACTCTAAGCCATGTCCCATTTTATGGGCTAGGTACAAGGAGTGTGCTCCTGCATTAACTACCACATATGAGGCTGAAAAAACTCTTCCATCTTTAGTTGTTAACTCATGTCCATCATCTTTTTTCTCAATCTTTACAACTTGAGAATTAAAAAATACATCAGTAGTTTTTCCCTTCTCTTTTTTAGCATTTTCTACAAGACTCTCAGACATTTTTCCAAAATCAACAGTACTATACTCGCCTTGAACGCCTACACCAACAATCTCTTCTGGTCGCTCATTGCCACAAGAGTCATAGATTAGCTTTGGCTCAATCTCTTTTAATTTATCTTTTTCATAAACTTCAAGATATGGAAAAATCTCTTTAAAATCTTCATATCTTTTTCTCATATAGGCAACCTCTTCCTCACCAACACCTATGGCCATTTTTTGATGAGAAAATAGAAAGTCATTTTCATAACCATGCTGTAAGCAGTATTTCACAACCATATCAGCTGTATATTTCACTTTTGCAGCTTTTTCTGCCGTATAGTTTGTCTCTATGTCGCCAAAATGGATTGTTTGAGAGTTGCTAGTCCCCTTAGAATTTAGGGTTGAGAGTGCTTCATACTTTTCAAGCAAAGCAATGCTATTTATGTCCGTATATCTTGCTAGCTCATAAAAAAGAGCTGCACCTGAAATCCCCCCGCCTACGACTATCACTTCGTAATGTTTTTTGCTCACCGCTTCTGCCTTTTGCCTTGAGTGCAAGGAAAATTTGAATGCTAATTATACTCTTTTTTATAAAATTTTCAATGTTTATTTCGCCTTTTTAGTTTTTTAAAGCAGCTATTGCTTCAATCTCTATTAAAGCGCCTTTAGGCAAACTTTTCACCTCTACTGTCGATCTAGCTGGCTTGTGTGTTTGAAAAAAATCTTCATAAATCTTATTTACTTCTAAAAAATCATCCATATTTGTTAAAAATATAGTTGTTTTTATCACCAAAGCTTTAGAAGAACCTGCTTCATTTAAAATTTCATTTAAATTTTTTAAAACTTGTTTAGCTTGTTCTTTGACATCTCCACTTAAAAACTCACCATTAGGCAAGAGTGCAATTTGCCCTGAAGTGTAAAGAGCACCATTAATGGCAACTGCTTGCGAATAAGGACCTATGGCTTTTGGTGCCTTTGGTGTTGAAATAAATTTCATAATCATCCTTTAATCATCTCTAATTTAGGCTCACCTAAATAGTACCCTTGAAACTCATCTACGCCAAGTTTAAAACAGGCTTCATAAACCTCTTTTGAGTGGACAAACTCTGCTATTGTCTTAACTCCAAGCTCTTTGGCGAAAACTACTATGGCTCCAACTATTGCATGAGCATTTTGATCTTTTGCTATATTTTTAATGATTGAGCCATCTATTTTTATGTAATCTGGTTTTAATTTTAAAAGATATGCAAAATTACTATATCCTGTTCCAAAATCGTCAATTGCAATCTTTACGCCCATTCTTTTAACTCTAGCAATGAAAGATTCAATCCTATCAATATGCTCAATGCTCTCATCTTCCAAAATCTCAATAACTACTTGTTTAGCCACTCCGTAATAAAGAAGTCTATCTACAATAAAGTTGCTAACATCGCTATCAGTCATATCCCTAGCTAAAAGATTTAGCGATATTGTGTTTGAAGTCTGCTGGGCCATTTTTAAACTTTTTTCTATAATCATTTTTTCAATTTGCGCATAAAGTCTAATTTTTTGAGAAGTTTCGACAAATAAGTTTGGTGTAAAAACTTCTTTATCTAAATGGACTATCCTAGCTAATGCCTCATACTTTACAATCTTTTCATCTCTATCAAAAATTGGTTGAAAATAAGGGATTACGCTATTAGCTTGAAGTGCCTCTTTAATCCTATTTAGCCATCCTAACTGCTTTGAGTAGGTGGAGAGTTTGTCTATATTTTTAAAGTAGCACAAATAGTCTCTTTGAAGCATTCTAGCCTCATTTAAAGCTAAAAGTGCTTTTTCATATATATCTTCAGTCTCAAGCGCTATGCCTACAGTTGCACTTAATTCAACATTTTCAAATCCAGCAAAAGTTAACTCTTTTCCCTTAAAGGTTTTTGCTATCTTGCTAGCAATATCTTCATATCTTTCAATATCCATATTTTCATCTTCTAAAAGAGCAAACTCATCTGAACCTGTTCTAAAAAGCATCATTCCCCACTCTTTTGCAAGAGTGTTTAATGTCTCTTTGCAGTAGAGCAAAATCTCATCGCCAACAGCTTTTCCAAAGTAGCTATTTATATTTCTAAAATCATCAATATCAACGATAATAAGCTTAGGATTTTGCATAAGAGCCACCTTCTCTTCAAGCGCCTTTAAGTTACCAAGAGAGGTGAGTGGATCGGTATAGAGCTGTTTTATTAATGCTTTATTTGAAACTTCTAATGATTTATGAAATATATCCATCTTGTTTTTAAGCTTTTTTTGTAGTAAATAGACTACAAAACTAGCAGAAATTATCCCAAGTAAGCTTATTATAAAGCTAATTTGAGTGTGGGATTTTATGAGTGGGTTTCCAAAAAGAATTAAAAAACCATGCACAAAAGCACCTGTTATTAAAAACACTAGCGTTATTATTACAAATAGCGAGCTTTTATCAAATGTTGTTTTCATAGGTTTTCCTTTAGAAAATCCAAACAATACTCTTTAATTAGTGGAGCAGCTTCAGTCGCAGGCATTGTAAAAAGATTTTTAAAATATCTATCTATTTTTGGAATTTTTTCTATGTTATTTAAAATTGAATCTTTGGTAAGCATTGCCATACTTGCTACATCTATCACCTCTCCTGAAGTGCCAATGCAGACAAGAAGTTCTGTTTTTTCAAGCTCTTCATAAAGTACTTTATACATTGGCGCTGGCTCACCAAACATTACAATGTGGTGTCTTATGTTTTGGCTGCCGCATTTTTTACATACTGCTTTATCTTGAGTTTCATATCCATGATAGAAGATTTGTTCACATTTTAAACAGCGCAAATGAGTAAGCTCTCCATGAAGATGAATAGGCTCTTTACAACCAGCTTTTTCTAAAAGATTATCCACATTTTGAGTTATGACTGAAACCCTATTAGGAAATCTATTTTTTAAACTAGCTATCATTTTATGAGCGCTATTTGGCTCTTTATCTTTTAACTCTGCCCTTCTTTTATCGTAAAAACTATGTACTTTTGAAGGATTTTTAGCATATCCTGCAACTGAGCACACCTCCATGACATCATGCTCTTCCCAAAGCCCGCCAGAGTCTCTAAAGGTTGAAATGCCACTTTGTGCACTAAGTCCTGCCCCGCTTAAAAATAGTATTTTCCCCATCATAACCTCACCAAAGTTGCTCCAAAGCCACCCTCATTTGCAGGTGCATCTGTAAAAAAAAGCTCTTTTGGATAGCTTTTTAAAAACTCTTTTACAGCAAAAGCTAACCTTCCAGACCCAATACCATGGTAGATTGTAACCTCATCAAACCCACTAACTAAAGCTTGAGATAAAAACTCATCAAGCCTCTCTAAGGCTTCATCTTGCCTTAACCCATGTAAATCAATGCTCATATTGGCATTTTGAGGTTTTTCCACATAGATTTTAGTTTTAAAAGATCTATCTTGAGTAAAGCTTTTTTGTAATGAGTGCAAAGGGAGATGAAGTGTAATCCCATCACTCTCAATAGTTCCAATATCTCTTTTAATCGCTTTTAAAACACCCTTAACTTGTCCATACTTAACACTATCCCCCACAGATAAAGCTTCATTTTTAACCTTAGGCAAAGCTTTGTTTTTAATACTTTTTTTAGTTAAATGAGCCCTATTTAAGGCTCTATGCGCCTCTTTAGTATTTGCTAGTTTTAAAGCATCTTTTGCTGCCTTAATGGCTTGCTCATACTCGCTTTCTAACTCTCTTTCTTTTTTTTCAAACTTATTATACAAGATATACTCTTTTTCTTCTAACTTTTTTATCTTTTTTAATAATTTTTCTTCTTTATATTTTAATTCTGCCAACTCTTGCTTCATTTTCAACTCTAAATCTATATTTTTTTGTATGAGTTCATTTAAATTCTCTTTCTCTTCCCCATGTAGCTTTTTAACTTTAGAGATAATAATTGCAGGTATTCCATACCTTAAAGCAGTTTCAAAAGCGTAACTTTTTCCAATAGTTCCATGCAAAAAATCATATATAGGTCTTTGATTTTTCTCATCATACAAAGCAGCAAGAAGCTCAACTTCATCATTTGTTGCAAGCAAGGAGGCAAGTCTTTTGTGATGAGTTGTGATAATTAGCTTGATGCCTTGTTTTATATAGTGTTCAATCATAACTTTAAAAAGAGTTGCGGCTTCATCAGCGTCAGTTCCTAGCTCAATCTCATCAACTCCAACTAAAGTTTTATCTTTTTTTCTAAAAAGCTTGCTAAATTCAACCATCCTGCCCGCAAAAGTTGAAATATCATTTTTTACACTTTGGGGATCATCTATGATTGCCTCAATATTTTTAAAATTTCCAATCTTACTTTTTGTACTATCTATTGGCATTGGAAGAAGATATTTTGCAAGAGTTACAGCGCTTAGGATTGATTTTAGAAGCATTGTTTTTCCACCAGCATTTACCCCAGTAACTAATAAAACACTTTTTTGAAAATTGAGCGATATTGGCTTTGGGTTTAAAAGTGCTGGATGTTTGAAATCTTTTAATATTATCTCTTCTTTATTTGTTGGCAGTAAAAACTCTAAATCTCTATCTTTTGCAAAGTTTACTCTTGCATTGTATGAATCAAATCTATCAAAAGCTCTATTTATAAACTTTAAAAAAGGTAGATACTTAGCAAACAACAAACTTATTTTTTTACAATACTCATATATTATCTCCTCTTTTTTAGTTAAAAGTTCTCCCTCTTTTTTTTTAAGATTTTCAATCACCAAAGGGGCAACATAAAAAAAACCGCCGCTACTTCTACCAATTACGCTGCCTTTTAAGAAGTGATTAAATCCGCCTCTTACTAAAAGTGCTTCTTGTGAATTTATTAAATGAATTTGTCTATCTACTAGATAAGGTTCTACTCTTTTTGTAGAAAAAAGAGTTCTAAACTGCACTAAAATCTCTTTTTTAATGCTACTTAATGATGAGTAAATGAGAGCAAACCTCTCATCTATCTCCTCTTTTAACTCTCCTTTTTCATTAAACCAAAAAGTTATTTCACTTAACTCTTGCGGGATAATAATTTTCTCAATCCACCCACCTATTTCATCTTCAAAACCTACTTTTGAAAGCTTTAAAAAAAAACTGATTATCTTTATAAATTCCCAAATAGTACTTAAGTGTAAAGTTCCTTGTTTTGTTAAGTGAATTAGAGCAATGTCTAAATTTTCAACATTTGGAGGAGATGGGTATTGGTAGTTTTCTAACTCCATTATCATTTGATAGTGCTTATCTCTATCTCCTTCAAGAAATAGAGGTTTTTCTCTAGCAAAATATGCCTTGAAAGATTTTATAAATTCATCTAAATCTAGCTTAGTAGTAAGCTCCTTAATCACTTGCTTTTCTCACAATCTTTCAAGGATACTATGGTTCCTTTTAAGTTTTCAAACTCTTTTTTTGCCACAAAAGACTCTGTTCCATTTTCATAATTAAAATGCTTTAAATCTACTTTAACTCCCCCACACAAAAGCTCTTTGCCTTGAGTAAAATGAAGAACTAATTCTCTTTTGTAGCTCCCTTTTTTAGATGAGTTTCTCTCATACAAAACAGCTACAACAATGATAACAACCAATAAAGCTGCACCAAAATATTTAATCTTTGGGCTAAAGCCAACTTGTTCTAAAATGAGTAAAATAAGTACTACTAAAGTTAAAAAAGCAATAATTTGCATCAGTAATATCCTCTTAATTGATAGGTAATATCACCAGCTCCAAAGCCTATCACCAACCCTTTATCAAACCTTACAACTCCTTTTTTAAAATCCACAAAAGATAGTCCATTTGAATCGCTTAGTACTCTATCTGCAAATCTAGGTGAATGGTGCTTAAATTCACTCTCAAAATCTATCTTTTTTGGCTTCTCTCCTGCGCTAAAAACAGGAAGTATAACAAGTTCATCAACTCCATCAAAACACTCTTTAAATCTCTCTAAATTATCTAAAGTTCTGGAATATTTATGTGGTTGCCATATGGCTTTAATAGTTTCAAAACCCATCGCTTTTGCATAAACTTTAGCTGATTTTAAAGTTGCTTTAATTTCAGTTGGATGGTGTGCATAATCATCAATTAAGGCAAAATTTTTATCAACTTTTAAAATATCAAATCTTTTTTTAATTCCTCTAAAATTTTTAATCTTCTCTCTAACAGTCTCAATATCGTACTCCACCAAGCTAGCAAGTATCGCTAATGATGCGTCTAAAACAATGTGCTCTCCTATTCCCCAAACTTCAAAAGTTCCTAAATCTTTTAAATTAAATGAAGTAAATGGCTCATTTTGAACTATTTTAGTATCTATTTGTGTTATATCTTTGCTTGGAAATAGCCTTATGGCTTCTAGGTTAGTTAAGGATGAGAGGAAAGGATCTTCTGCATTAATTACTCTAATTTGCGCACTTTCTAAAAAATTTTCATATGCTTTGTAAAATCTTGAATAATCATACTTATAATACTCCATATGCTCTGGCTCAGCGTTTGTAACTATGGCAACATAAGGGTTTGAGTTTAAAAAACTCTCATCGCTCTCATCTGCTTCAAAAATTACATTTTTACTCTCTTTATAAACCATGTTTGTATCAAACTGCTTTGATTCAGCACCAATTATTACGCTTCCATCCACAATTGATGCTAGCATCGCACTGGTAGTGCTTTTACCATGTGCTCCAGCAACTGAAAAAACTCTTTTCTCTTTTAAGATAAATAAGAGTGCATCTTTTCTTGAAATAATTAATTTTCCCTGCTTTCTAGCCTCTTGCATCTCTATATTGTCTGGTTTTATGGCAGCTGAATAGACTATATAGTCTTGATCTTTTATGTTTGTTTTTGAGTGAGGAGTTTTAACCTCTATGCCCTCTTTGATTAATCTATTTGTGATTGAACTCTCTTTAATGTCTGAACCTGAAACTTTATAACCTTGCTTATGTAGAAACCTTGCTAATGCGGATAGCCCAATGCCGCCAATCCCAATGAAGTGTACTTTTTTCACATACTACCTTTAAAACTTTAATTAGCTTAATGAAGTAAACCATATATAGGATCTAATTATAGCAAACGGTGCTTAAGACTCTTTTTTTAGTTCAATTTTTTCTTATTAATTAAAATATTAAAGTTTGCTATTTTTTAAAGTTAAAATGTTATACTAAGGGCTTTAAATATCTAATTTAATCATTTTAGGAATTGTTATGAAAGTTATATTAATACCTATTCTACTTTTAACCTCTCTTGCTTTTGCTCAAATAGATCCCAAATTTACGGACTTACAAAACTGCAGGGCTTGCCACGATGAGCAGCTAGCAGACTGGAGCACTACTTGGCACTCAAGAACGAGTGAGGATAAAAATGAACTTTTTAGCTCTTTGCTAACTTATACCTCTAAGATAACTCACAAAGCAAGAGCAGAGGTTAATTTAGAGTGCGCTAAATGTCACAATCCGCGACTTTCAATAGATAAAATCGATAAAAACTATATATATGCAAAAGCTTTTGGCTTAGAGACTGAGCAGACAAAAGAGATTGATAAAAAACTTCACTCAACCCAGACTCAAAATGGAATAAGTTGCTATGTTTGTCACAATATAGATCATATAAAAGATAGGGGTTCTTTAAAAGAGTATGGAACTGATCTTTTCACTTGGACAAAAGGTGATTTGATAGTAGGCCCTTATGATGAGAGTGGTAGATCTATTTTTCATAAAAATGATCATAGAGAGTTTTTTGAAGATAGCAACACCCTTTGCAACTCTTGTCATAGTGGAAATGCAAATATAGGTAATTTGCCTGGCTATGAAACAGGCGAAGAGATGGCTGGGCACGATATAAGCTGCGTAGATTGCCATATGGGGAGTAAAAAAAGAGGCTATATAGCGCCTCAAATTGCTATTGAAAATGCTCCAGCAAAGATTAGAGATATTAAAAGTCACCTTTTTGCTGGGGCTAGAAATAGTGATATTTTAACTACTGCCATCTCTTTATCTGCTAGTGAAAATTTAGGCAATATTGAACTTTTAGTACAAAATTTAATCCCACATAAAGTTCCAACTGGATTTAGTGGGCGTAGTATTAGAATTGATATTGAATTTTACTCATCTGATGAAAAAATTATTAAAAAAGAGTATGTAAATCTTAGAGCTAAATTCTTAGATAGAAGAGGAGAGGAAGCCTTCTCTTATGTAGCTACTAAATTAGAAAACGATACAAGACTTAAGCCATTAGAGAGTAAAACCTTAGTACTAAAAAAACCAAGTGGCGCAAAGTACTTAAGAGCAAAAGCCAACTACTATTTAGTTGCCCCAGAGTTGCAAGGTTTATTAAACTTAGTAGATACTACTTTTACTAAAGCTTATCCTATATTAGAGACGAAGCTTGAGTTAAATTAAGGCATTTTAAAAGTCTGTTTTTTAAACTCACCCTCTTCATTGAAGTATAGATAGTATAGATAATCTTTTTTTACACTAAGTCCAGCAAGGTACCTTATGGCTAAGTTTGCTTGAAATGAAGCGATGAACATAACAATAGGCGCTGCAATACCTGCTGGTTTTCTATCTGTTACATTAAATGCACTAAAATTACTATTTTCAAAAAAACATACTTGTCCATGAAAAGCTTCAACAGAACCATAAAGCCATGGAGTTTTTTTTGATTTTGCAAATTCATCTATTTTTGCTCTAGTTGGAAGATTGTCTGTTGCATCGATTATTAAATCAAATTCATCTTTACTTTCTTTAATAAAATCATCAAAAGTAGAGGTATAAACTTCAACCTTAACTTCATTAAACCTACTTAAAATCCTTTTTTTTACAACTTTTGCTTTATATTTATCATTATCCTCAAGTGTAAAAGCTATCTGCCTATGGATATTGTGAATAGTGACTTTATCAAAATCAATTAAAGTTATAGCTCCAATTCCACTAGCTCCAAGTGCGTAAGCTAAAGAGCTTCCAAGCCCTCCACATCCAACAATTAAAACATTTTTACTCTTTAAGTTTTCTTGTTTTTTTTCACCCCATAACTCAATTTGTCTTTTAAAAAAATCTTTCACTTTAAGCCTCTTTTTTTCAACTGTTTTTTAAAGCCCCACTCTTTTTGAGCTTGTTTAACCACACTCTTTTCTACCCTTGAGATAAGTAGTTCTTCTTTATCATTAAGCAAAACTTCAATCTCTCCATTTGGATTTATAAGCATACTTTGTCCATAAAAATCCCAACTTTTATCAAAAGAACCAACTCTATTTACTCTTAAAATATATACATTATTTAAAAAAGCTCTTGTTTTTAGTAACTCTTCCCATCTTTGATTGCTTCCAAAAGTACTTGCATTTGGCATTAAAACTATGTCAATACTCTTATCTCTTACCTCTTGCCAAATATTATCAAAATGAGCTTCAAAACCATTAACTATGGCGCATCTAAACCCTTCATGTATTAAAACTGGAAGCTTATATTTACCCTTATAGGGTAGAAAAAACTCATCTTCATTCCAATGTTTAAAATCAATTAGCCAATATTGTGGATAATAATTTACCCCTTTTGGAGTAAATCTAGCTGTAACCTTTTTAAAGCCATCTTTTTTAACTAACACTAAAGGTGCAACTACAGTTAGTGAATATTTTATACAAAGAGATTTTAATATACTAATCTTATGTTTTGTCTGCTCATTTATCATGCTCTTTGGCATCTTTTCAAGCTCTTTAAAAAAACTATTTAAAACATACTCTCCTAAAACAATCAGTGAAATCTCTTTTTTAGCACAAATCCTAAAATAGTAATCTAGCTTTGATTCACTCATTGGTAAAGTTGGCAGTTGAAGCCCTGCAATTTGGCTACTCTTCACTACTTAACTCTTCTATGGATAGTTTTGCCTCTTCAAGCATTTTAGCTGCTACACTTAAAGCTTCTTTACCTTTTTTATATGCTTCTAAACTCTCTTTTAAAGAGATATCTTCTTTATTTAACTCTTCTAAAGCCTTTTTTGCCTCTTCTATCTTTTTCTCAAAATCTTCAACCATTTCTATCCTTACTCAAGAGCTCTTTTTACATACATATCAAACTTATCAAGTTCAACTAAAAAGGCATCATGTCCATATTTGCTATCTATTTCAATATACTCAACCAAAGATGATCTACCAAGATCATACATTGTTTTTTTAATCTCTTCCATCTCTTTTGGTAAAAAAAGTAAATCTCCTTTAAAGCTAATGAGAGTTAACTTTGCCACAATATTACTAAGTGAGTCTTGCAAAGATTCAAAATTTCTAGTTACATCAAAGATATTCATAGCTTTAATGATATAAAGATAACTAAGTGGATCAAATCTTTTTGAAAAGTTGTGGCTATTGTATTCAAGATATCTCTCAACTTGAAATCTTCCAAAAAGCTCATAAAGCCCATCAGTTTCAACATAATGCCTTCCAAATTTTTTCGCCATAGAATCTGGACTTAAAAAACTAATGTGACCTACCATTCTTCCTAAAGCTAAACTTGATAATCCCTCTTCATTAAAAGCATCTTTATCATATAAACCACCTTTAAATCTAGGATCATTAATGATAGCTTCCATTGCTATTTTATTAAAAGCGATAGCCCAAGGCTGAGTTGCATAAGTGCCAGCTAGCGCGATAATTCGTTTTGAGAAGTTTGGATGCTCTATCGCAAAACAAAGAGCTTGCATAGCACCTAAAGAACCCCCAATAACCGCGTAAGCACTATTTATGCCCAAACTATTAAAAAGCACTCTTTGGGCTCTTACCATGTCTGTAACAGTTATAACGGGAAATTTTAATCTATAAGGCTCTTTATCTTTACCTCTAGGAGACATTGGACCTGTTGTGCCAAAACAGCTTCCAATGATATTTACACAAATAACAAAAAACTTATCAGTATCAATGGCTTTGCCCTCTCCAATCATCCCATCCCACCAACCAGGTTTTGCTTCTGCTTCATAAAAACCAGCTGCGTGGTGATTTCCTGTTAGGGCATGACAAACCACAATAACATTTGATTTTTCTTTATTTAAAACGCCGTAAGTTTCATACTTTAAATCAAAACTTTCTAAAATACGACCACTCTCTAGGTATAAGGGGTGGTCAAAATGAGCAGTTTTTGTTTTAAGATTTAAAGCCATACATATAAACTTAATTCACCCTATAATTTGGGGCTTCATGGGTAATTATTACATCATGCACATGACTCTCTTTTAAGCCAGCAGTTGTAATTTCAACAAATTCAGCTTTCTCTTCATACTCTTTTAAACTTGCCGCGCCAACATATCCCATTGAAGATCTAAGTCCTCCAGTCATTTGATGAACTACATTTCTAACGCTTCCAGCATATGGAACACGCCCCTCAATCCCCTCAGGAACTAATTTATCTGCTGCCATGCCTTCTTGAAAGTATCTATCAGTGCTCCCTTTTGTCATAGCACCAATACTTCCCATGCCTCTATAGGTTTTATACTGTCTTCCTTGATAGACTATAAGCTCCCCCGGGCTCTCATCAGTTCCAGCAAGCAAGCTTCCTATCATTACGCTATTTGCTCCAACTGCTAAAGCTTTTGCAACATCTCCGGAGTACCTAATGCCTCCATCAGCAATTACTGGAATATTATATTTTTTTGCAGCCTTAACACATTCTAGTATGGCAGAAATTTGAGGTACACCTACTCCAGCAACTATTCTTGTAGTACATATACTCCCAGGCCCAATACCCACCTTAACTGCGTCAGCTCCAGCTTCTATTAAAGCTATGGCCGCCTCTTTTGTTGCGATATTTCCAGCAACAATATCTACATTCTTAATCTCTTTTTTAAATAGTTTTAAAGTATCTATTATCCCTTTAGAGTGACCATGAGCTGAGTCTAAAACTAAAGCATCAACCCCAGCATTAGCTAAAGCTAGCGCCCTATCAAGTTGATTAACCCCAATGGCTGCTCCAACTCTTAATCTTCCATATACATCTTTATTTGCCTCAGGGTACTCTTTTCGTTTCTTTAAATCTTTAATGGTAATTAATCCTTCAAGCTTACCATCTTTATCAACTATTGGAAGTTTTTCAACCTTATTTGTATGAAAGATTTTTTCAGCTTGATCTAAATCACACCCTGAGGGTGCAGTAATTAAAGGCATTTTCGTCATAGCCTCTTCAACTAATCTTTCAAAATCTTGTTCAAATCTTAAATCTCTATTTGTCAAAATTCCTATAAGTTTTTTATCTTTATCAACAACAGGCACTCCAGAGATTCTAAATTCAGCCATTATTTCAAGTGCCTCTTTTATGGTAGCTTTTGGCCCAATAGATATTGGATCTATTATTATCCCACTTTCACTTTTTTTAACTCTTTGGACTTCTCTAGCTTGTGCATTTATGTCCATATTTTTATGGATTATCCCAATACCGCCAAGCCTAGCCATCATAATAGCAGCTCTATGCTCAGTCACTGTGTCCATAGCAGCTGATACGATAGGGATATTTAATGAAATATTTTTTGAAAACCTAGAGACTAATGAAACCTCTTTTGGTAAAACTTCTGAGTATTTTGGAACTAAGAGTATATCTTCAAATGTTAACGCACGACTTCTAATTTTCATTAATTCTCCTTACTTAGTAAGAGTTTTTCTAGCAAAAGAGCGCCATCAAACAGGCTTTGTTCATCATAAGCTTTAGCTATTATTTGCCCACCTATTGGTAGTTTATTTCTATCTTTGCCTATTGGCAATGATAGTGCTGGTAAATTAGCTAAATTAATTGAGGCGGTGAAAGAGTCACTTAAATACATTTTTAATGGATCTTTTATATTTTCAATTTCAAAAGCAGTTGATGGAGTGGTTGGGGTAAAAATAAGATCATGATTTTTAAAAATATTTTCATACTCTTGCTTTATCGCTTCCCTTACTTTAAGAGCTTGCAAATAATATTTTTCATACTGTCCACTACTTAAAACATAAGTTCCTAAAAGTATTCTTCTTTTAACCTCATCTCCAAAACCCTCATTTCTACTCTTTTCATAAAGCTCTTTTAAATTTTCTGTTTCTGCTCTAAAACCATATCTAACTCCATCAAACCTACTTAAGTTTGTGCTAGCTTCTGCAGTTGAGATGACATAATAAACTGCTACATCTCTTTTAAAGTCTGGCATTTGCACATAAGTAATTTCATTTCCATTTGATTTTAAAAGCTCAATGCTCTTTCGCATAGCCTTTTGTATATCTTCATCTGCTTCATTTAAAAAATTCTCAATTACAGCTATTTTGAAAGTTTTATCGCTATTTAAAAAATCACTCACTCTTTTGTGCGGTTCGTTTAAACTTGTTGAATCTTTTGGCTCATGCCCAGCGATAATATCATACAAGATAGCTGCATCTTCTACATTTTGAGTTATTGGCCCAATTTGATCTAATGAGCTTGAGTATGCTCCAAGTCCATATCTACTCACCTTTCCATAAGTTGGTTTCATTCCAACACAACCACAAAACGCAGCGGGTTGCCTGATGCTTCCACCAGTATCACTTCCCAAAGCTGCGATAGCTAAGCCACTAGCAACAGCAGCTGCGCTTCCCCCGCTACTTCCACCAGGTGAGTGTTTAAGATTGTTAGGGTTTAGTGTTCCTCCATAGCATGAGCTTTGTGTAGAGCTTCCCATGGCAAATTCATCCATATTTGTTCTACCAAAGGGTGAGAGGTTATTTTTTAAAAGATTTTGAATTACTGTTGCATTATATGGGCTTATGTAGCCTTTTAGCATTTTTGAAGCACTTGTAATTTCCCATCCTTTTACTTGGATGTTATCTTTAATGGCAATAGGAATTCCATCTCCATAATCATTTATTTTAGAGCCAGTTAATTGTTCAACATAAGCTCCTATCTCCTTTTTTGCCTCTATTTTAGAAATCAACTCTTTTTTTAAATTCTCAACCTCTTCTTTTGGAAGCGATAAAGCTTCTTTTAAAGTCATCTTTTTTCCTTAGGATTTTTTTTGTTAACCAGTTTTACCCCAACGGCAATCACAATGAAGATAACAATTACAGTTATTGCTATAACCCAAAAACTAATAGATTTTGAGTGATCAAGCATTGCTTAAAACCTCTTCACATCTTTGGCATAAATTCTCTTTTGCCTTAAACTTCCAGCATCTTGGACATTTTAATGCTTTAGATCTCCACAGTATAAACTGCTTATCTTCAATGTTAAATCTTGCTAACTCTTCATCTAAAGAGATATTTATAATTTCACTAACATTAAAAAGATCTTCCGCATCAACGCCTGTTAAATTTAAAAACTCAGCCTCAAGTGCCAATTCAAGCGTAGATTTAATCTTTCCACTCTTTTTAAGCTCATCCACAATTTCAAAAAACTTCTCTCTTGCAAGCAAAGCTTTACTTAAATCATAACTCACGCTAGGAAGCTTTTCATAACTTATATCAAAAACATCTTCATTTTTATTTATTAAAATCTTAGGTGCATGCTCTAGCACTTCATCTACTGTGTAGGTTAATACAGGGGCTACTAAAGGTAGTAAACTTTTTAAAATGTATGCCATCGTAGTTTGAGCACTTCTTCTTTTTTGATCATTTTTAGCATTACAGTAGAGTCTATCTTTTGTGATATCCATATATATTCCACTAAGTTCCACCGTTATAAAATGGCCTAAAACTGAATAACCTTTTGAGAAATCATATCTACTAAAAGCTTCTTTAGCTTCAGAAAAAGCTTTTGAAGCCTCACCCAAAATCCATAAATCTAAACTTCCAAACTCTTCATTTGTGCAAAACTCTTCCAAATCACTTATATTTGCAAGTAAAAATCTAATAGTATTTCGTATTTTTCTATACTGCTCTCCAACTTGTTTTATGATATTTGGACTGATTTTTAACTCAGATGAATAATCACTCATACCTACCCAAAGTCTTAAAATCTCAACCCCATTTCGCTTGATAATATCTTCAGATGAGACAACATTTCCTTTAGATTTACTCATCTTTTCACCCTTTTCATCTACCGTGAAACCATGAGTTAGTATGGATTTATATGGAGCTTTTCCTCTTGCAGCAGTACTTACTAACAGCGAGCTTTGAAACCAACCTCTATGCTGATCACTCCCTTCAAGATACATTGAAGCAGGATACTCTCCAGCGTCATATTCATTAGAGTCTAACACTGCTCTCCATGTGCTTCCGCTATCAAACCAAACATCTAAAATATCCATCACTTTTTCTATACTATTTGGATCAATATTTGAATCTTTAGGAAGTAGCTCTTTAATAGACTTTTCCCACCAAGCATCTGCTCCCTCTTTTTCAAATATCTTTGCAATGTTTTCTAAAACATCTTCATTTAAGATGATTTCATCACTTTTTTTATCTTTAAAAAAAGCTATTGGTACGCCCCAATCTCTTTGTCTTGAGATACACCAATCAGGCCTATTTTCAATCATACTTCCAAGTCTTTTTTGCCCACTTTTTGGAAAAAATTGAATATTTTGCACATGCGAGCTAGCAAGTTCCCTTAAACTCTTACCCTCAATTCTCCCCTCATCCATTGCTATAAACCATTGTGGAGTTGCTCTATAAATAACAGGTTGATGAGTTCTCCAGCAAAATGGATAGGAGTGAGTAAATTTTGTCTTATATACTAAAGAATTGCCAAGCAAAGCGAGGATCTTTTCATTTGCATCAAAAACATGCATACCAACAAACTCTTTGGGCAAAAGTCCATCTTTTAACAGTCTATCATCATACTTTCCATCTTCATCAACAGGCATCAATACTTCAAGTCCATACCGTAAAGAGATCTGATAATCCTCATCACCGTGCCCAGGAGCCGTATGAACTAAACCACTACCCTCTTCAAGCACTACATGTTCGCCTAAGATAAGTAGCGAATCTCTGCCATTTAGTGGATTTTTAACTTTGAAATTTTCTACCTCATTAGCTTTAAAGCTTTTTAAAATCTCTCCACTTGTAACCTCTTTTTCAACTAAAGAGCCTACTAAATCTTTTGCAACTATGTAACCTTCTTTAGTGACTACATAGGTAGCTTCAGGATTAAGCGCAATGGCAACATTAGATGGGAGTGTCCAAGGAGTTGTAGTCCATATAAGAGGCTTTAACTCTAAATTTAAATTAAACTTTTCACTTAAATCTTTATTTGCCTTAAAAGCAACAATTATTGAGTAATCTTCTTTATCTTTATACTCAACCTCAGCCTCAGCTAGAGCACTCTTTGCTGCCCAAGACCAAAATACAGGCTTACTTCTTCTTACTAAAAGTCCTCTTTTAGCCACCTCACATAAAGCTTTGTAAATGTGAGATTCAAAGGCATAATTCATGGTTAAATATGGATTTTCCCAATCCCCTAAAACCCCTAAAGCTTGAAAGCCTTCTTTTTGAATCTCTACAAACTTTTGAGCGTGTGCCCTGCAAAGCTCTCTTATCTTTTTCTTTGGTAAAGACTCTTTTTTCTCTTTACCTAGATTTTTTTCAACTTGCTGCTCTATTGGCAATCCGTGACAATCCCAACCTGGCACATATCTAACATTTTCACCAAAAAAATAGTGAGTTTTAACAATGATATCTTTTAAGATTTTATTTAGCGCATGCCCAATGTGAAGGTATCCATTTGCATATGGAGGCCCATCATGTAGATTGAAACTCTTAGTTACATTAACTCTATTTTTTATCATTTTAGAGTAAGCATATTGGTTTTTATACCATTTTTCATATTTTAAAGGCTCATTTTGTGGAAGATTCCCTCGCATTGGAAAAGAGGTTTGAGGTAAAAGTAGTGTATCTTTATAGTCCATAATTTATTGCTCTCCTTAAGGCAGGCATTCGTATTTAAAAATTTGGATATTTTATCTTAAAACTATTTAAAAACCACTTATCATATTTTAAAAAGCTCTGTGTGTTATAATTAGAACTAATTAAAAGGAGTAGGAATGGAGCATGCTTTACTCATCATTGGTGATTCCATTTGGACTAACCAAGTAGTAATGAAGTCAATAAGAAGAGAGTATTTAACTCTTTTTAAAGAAGAGGGTGACACTTTTTTTATGGACTCAAGTAGTTCTGAATTACCATTTTTTTTAGAAGATTTAATTGGTAAATATAAAAATTTAACCATAGTTACTTTAGAGAAAAATAGCCCAACTATCAGTAAAATATTATCAACCCTAACTGAGGATACTCTTGTTTTAAAAGATCAAGTCCTACTGCCTTCAAAAGTCGTTAAAAACAGTAGTTCTTCTTACTTGCTAAAGCATAAAGATAGCTACATAAACATGTTAAGTGTCGATTTTGAAAAAGAGACTCCTCCTATGCTAATCCCACAAGAGCATGAAAGATTTATCTTTAATTTAGTTGGAATAGATAGGGAATCAACTCAAATTTTACTAGAGCCAATTGCTAAAACTTTTGAAATATCTCTCCTAATCACCCCGTGGGTTGAGGGGTTAATTAGGATTGAAGCAGTAGCTCAAAAATATGGGCACTTAGAGCAGTTTTTAAAAAGTGCTTACTCTTTATTTGCAGATAAACTCTTTTTATCCTCATCCCCACAAACTCACATCTTAAAACAATTAGCTGAAAAAAACTTAACTCTTAGTGCTGCGGAGAGTTGTACTGGCGGGCTAGTCTCTTCAATGCTAGCTAGAATTCCTGGAGCTTCAAATGTACTTTTAGGCTCAATTGTTTCATATAGTAATGAAGTTAAAAAAAGATGGCTTGGGGTAGGAAATGATACTTTAAAAAACTTTGGAGCTGTTAGCAGTGAGTGTGTAGAGGAGATGTTAGAGGGTATTTTAAAAATATCTAAATCTAATCTAGCCATAGCAGTTAGTGGAGTTGCTGGGCCAGATGGAGGGACTGTCTCAAAGCCAGTTGGTACTGTTTTTATTGGAGTTGCTAGAGATGATGGGTCAAAGGTTGTTGAGCGAGTACTATTAATGGGCACAAGGGAAGATATTCAAAATAAAAGTGCTTTACACTGCTTTAGGCTTTTGTTGCAAACTTATCCAAAACTATTTTTTTAAGTTTCTTAAAACCAGTTTGGCATTATTCATAAAACCCTTAGCCTAGCAAAGATGCCTTGACAAAGGTATCTTTTTTGCATATAATTTCAACCTCTTTTTAGAGGAAGTTTTGACTCGTTAGCTCAGTCGGTAGAGCATCTCCCTTTTAAGGAGGTGGTCGCTGGTTCGAATCCAGCACGGGTCACCATTTTTTTTGGACCCCTTCGTCTAGTGGCCCAGGACTCTGTCTTTTCAAGGCAGCAACAGAGGTTCAAATCCTCTAGGGGTCGCCAGATATTGGTCGCTTAGCTCAGTTGGTAGAGCGCCACCCTTACAAGGTGGATGTCATAAGTTCGAGTCTTATAGCGACCACCACTTTTTTTTGGTGCGGTGGTAGTTTAGTTGGTTAGAATACCGGCCTGTCACGCCGGGGGTCGCGGGTTCAAGTCCCGTCCACCGCGCCATTTTTCCATGACTCGTTAGCTCAGTAGGTAGAGCATCTCCCTTTTAAGGAGGTGGTCGCTGGTTCGAATCCAGCACGGGTCACCATTTCTTGGTCGCTTAGCTCAGTTGGTAGAGCGCCACCCTTACAAGGTGGATGTCATAAGTTCGAGTCTTATAGCGACCACCACTTTTTTTTGGTGCGGTGGTAGTTTAGTTGGTTAGAATACCGGCCTGTCACGCCGGGGGTCGCGGGTTCAAGTCCCGTCCACCGCGCCATTAAATTCTTTTGCCTCTTTGAGTAATGCCTTCACTTTCATAAAGATCAATCTCTTTTGTAAAATCTGGATTTTTCTTTTTAAGCTCACTATTCATAAATGCAACAAGTTTTGCATCTGCTTTTTTATGACTTGCTAATAAAAGCACAAAGTTTAGATAAACTTTTATCTCTTTAGTTACTTTGCCTTTAACTTTGGGAGGAAATGGAAACTCATTTGCAACTTTAATGACTGCTTTTGCTAAATCATCTTGTGAGCTATTTCGATCTGCTACTATGTCAACCATATCTTTAATGGTTATGATTTTTTTATCTTTTTTATAGATTCTATCTGGAGATGAAACTGTTTTGTCTTTTTTAATGCTATTAAAAACATAAATTATTATAAAAATAATAATAATACTTAATAGAAATATTAAAATAGTTATTAAATGTTTCTCTTCCACTTTTACCTCTTATTTTGAAGTGGTAAAATTATACCTAAAAAGCCTAAATGATAGGCTTTTTAGATGAGTATCTGTTTAGCGCCTCTTTGTCTAAAATAAGCAAGTATAGATAAAACAACCATACCAATCAAAATTCCTGGTACGAAAGTTGGGATTGGTACAGGATCTCCCTGGGCGTATGAGTGCATACCTGAGAGGTAAAAATTTACGCCAAAGTATGTCATGATGATAACCCAATACGCAAACATAGAAGCGACTGCAAAAGCATAAGCAGTTTGAAGTTTTGGAATAAATCTAAAGTGAACTATGATGGAGTAAACTAAAACTGAAACTAAAGTCCAAGTCTCTTTAGCATCCCATCCCCAGTATCTTCCCCATGACTCATTAGCCCAAACTCCACCTAAAAAATTACCTACGATTAACAAACTAAGCCCAAGAATCATGGCCATTTCATTAATCTTAGTAGCCTCTTTAATGTTTGCTTCCATCTCTAGCGAATGATAGGTATTTGATTTTGGATTTTTTAATATTAAAAGAATGAGAGTAAAAATACCAAGCAAAGAACATAAGCCCAAAAAGCCATAACTAGCGGTAATTACTGAAACATGTATGGTTAGCCAGTGCGATTTTAAAACTGGAACTAAAGTAGTAATTTGTGGATCCATCCAGCTTAAATGAGCTACAAAAAGTGTAATTCCAGCTAATATTGCTGTAAGTGAGAGTGAAATTGGAGATCTTTTTGAAAAGATGATCCCTGATAGTGCTAATGCCCAAGCTATATAAACCATAGATTCATAACTATCGCTCCAAGGGGCGTGCATAGCTATATACCATCTTAACCCAAGTCCAATTGTATGAGCGATAAAAGCAAAAATATTTACAAAATAGACTATTTTCATTATCCAGTTAAGATTTAATCTTGGAAGTGCTAATTTTATAAAAATTGCAAATAAAAGGGCAAATCCAGCTAAAAGATAGACTGGGGTAAGTTTAGTAAAAATAGAAAACTCATTAAAGGCTATTTCCATATCTACACGGCTATTTTGTGGAACGACGCTAGAGCCATATTGTTGCTGATAAGATTTTATCTTATCAGCAGCTTTATTAGCCCTCTGCCAATCCCCGTTCTCCATTCCATAAGCAATAGAATCAAAATAATCAAGCAAAACCCCTCTAACCTCTTTGCTCTCTTCTATTGGGAATTGAGTTAAGGAAACTTTTGGGCTATACCAAGTATTTTCACTATCATTTATTTTTGGAATCATTCTAAATATTTCGCCAGTATATACAAGATAGCAAACATTTAACCTCTCATCTACTTTTAAAACATCTTTATCAAAAAGGTTTCTTTGTGCTGGTTTTTTTCTATTTGCAATCTCAGCATACTTAGCTAATTTATAGCTATTATCTTTATCGAAAAAGTCATTAAATGAAGCGTGTGTGGCGTTTTTCTTAACACCTATAATGTTTTTTAACTCTTCATGATGGATTTTAATTATGGGTTGCACTTGCCAATGAGGAGGGGAAGCCATCATTCCTAATAAAATTTGATTTGGGTGCAATCCATGATAACTGCTTCCTCTATAAACCTTATTTAAAACATCATGCGAGATGGTATCTATTGGCTTAATCCTTCCATCTGCACTTTGAACTAATATCTTTCCAAAATGATTTGCATGATCTTTATCAAACTTTTTAAGTAGTTCAATTTTTGAAAGATACTCTTCATCTGCCTTGAGTGCTTGAGGAGAAAAAGCAAAAAGTAAGGCAAAAAGTAAGGCGCTTACCCCATTTCGTAAATCTCTTCTTATCATATCTTGATTTGCACTACGAGCTAGCTTTTGAAATCTGCTATTTGGGTTTAAAATGTTTAAAAATAGCCCTAAAGCTAAGAGAAAATACCCTAAATAAGTTGGCCATTTGCCTGGATCTTGATTGACTGAGAGTATAGTTCCAAGTTCGTCTTTATCATATGAGGATTGAAAAAATCTAAAGCCTTTATAGTCTAAAACATTGTTCATATAGATTCTATAAGGCATCTCTACGCCATTTTCCTTATCAACTACCTTTACCTCACTTGCGTAAGAAGATGGCGACATTGAACCTGGGTATCTTTCTAGTTGAAACTCTATTAATTCTATCGCAAATGGAAGTGTATAAGTTTTTGAACCCCACTCTAAATGAAAAGTTTTTCCGCCAACAGAAGCAAGGCTAGGATACCCTTTTTCACCTCTTCCATGTCCATATAAAATCACCTCTTTCTCTTCATTTTTATAGCTTAACTTAGCAATGAGAGCTGATGGCCTAAAGGCAAACTCTTCTTTAGCAGTTACAACTCTCTCTTTTCCTTTAAGAAGTAATTTTTTTGGTGCAAAACTAACATCTTTATGAATGTAGAGTCTATCTTTTTCAAATAGTTCATTAGAAGAAAAAACTCCTTTTGTATTATCACTCATTTTAAACCAATTTATCTCTTGGCTTGGTCTTATATAAAAACTACCATCCTTTTCATATATATAAATTCTTGGTTTTATGGCATCAAACTCTTCATCTACTCTTTTACTAAAAACTAAAATCAAATCAGGAGTCTCAAAAGTCTCTCCTGGTCTCATGTAAATCTCTTTTGGTTGATTTTTATAGGTAATATTTAAGCTTATGATAGTCTCTCCATTTGGATCTTCCTCAAGAGTTGTTGTAGCATTTGGCACTAAATCAACAAACTTTAAAGAAGCTATCTCATCATCAACTTTCATCTTTAAGTGAAAATTATTTACACCAGCAAAATTTAAATTTGAAAAAAGTTTCTCTTTAGAAGCTGTAATATTTTTACTGTCATTAAAAACTTTCATTTGAACATAAGGATCTAATGAGATGATTTTACTCTCAGAACTACCCTCTCTTATATGCAAAATACCCTCAAACCCATAGTATCTAGTAAGCCCAGCTCCAATTAATATAAATAGAAAACTTAAGTGAAATATAAAGGAGGGAATTTTCTCTTTTTTATAAAGTTTGTATGTAAAAATAATATATATTAAAGATACTCCAAGCCAAACTTGAAGTAGCGCAAACCACCAAGAAGCATAGACTAAAGCCCAAGAACTCTCTGTCCCAAAATCATTCTCAACAAATGTTGCTACACCTGAAGCAGTTGCAAATAGCAACATTAAAACTACCATTGCTGGCATTCCTAGCAAAATCTTGGCGATTTTTTTCATCCCTGTCCTTCATTTTAAAAAAATAACAAACGATATGGTATCTAAGATAAGTTAACATTGATTAAATTTATTTTACCCGCCAAGATATTTTTTTCGTACATCATCATTATCAATTAACTCTGAAGCATTTGATTCTAATGTGATTTTGCCATTTTCCAAAACATAAGCATAATCCGACACTCTAAGGGCTGCATAAGCATTTTGTTCTACCAATAAAATAGTAATGCCCTCCTCTTTTAGCCTAACTATTGTCTCAAATACTTCAGCTGTAATTTTTGGAGCAAGGCCTAAACTTGGCTCATCTAACATTAAAAGTTTTGGCTCTCCCATTAATGCTCTAGAAATTGCAAGCATCTGCTGCTCACCCCCACTTAGCGTTCCTGCTAATTGATTTCTTTTCTCTTTTATGCGAGGAAAAATCTCATACATAGTATCTTTTAAATGCTCATAATTTTCACTATTGTTAAATCCACCCATTTTTAAATTCTCTTCAACAGTTAAGTTTACAAAAACTCTTCTACCTTCTGGAACTAGGGCTAAACCTTGTTTAACAAGAGTGTGAGTTTTATGTCTAACTGTATCAAATCCTGCAAAAATAATCTCACCTTTTCTTCTTACTCTATTTAAAAGCGCATTTAGTGTTGAAGTTTTTCCTGCTCCATTAGAGCCTATTAAAGATGTGATTTTTCCCTCATCTACTTTAAAATCAATACCCTTAACTGCCTCAATTAAGCCATAATATACATGCAAATCTCTAACTTCAATCATGTTTAAAATCCCCTAAATACGCACTTATAACCTCTTTATTTTGAATCGCTTCGCTTGGCGCTCCTTCAAAAATGGTTTTACCATAATCTAAAACTAAAACCTCTTCACAAAGCCTATTAACAAACTTCATATCATGTTCAATTAAAAGGATAGTTAATCCAAAATCTTCTCTTGCTTTGAAGATTATCTTAGCTAGCTCTTCAGTTTCTACTGGGTTCATTCCTGCTGCTGGCTCATCTAAAAGTAACATTTTAGGTTTTGTTGCAAGTGCTCTTGCTATCTCGACTTTTCGCTGCTGCCCATAACTAAGATCTGTTGCTTTAGTATCTGCAAAGTTTAAAATATCTAAATATTCAAGTATCTCATAAGCTCTTTTTTTAATTCTTTTCTCTTCAAAAAAGAATCTAGGCAACCTAGTCACTGCTTCAAGAAAAGTGTATTTAGCTTGAAAATCAAATCCTATTAAAACATTATCTAAAACACTCATACTATTAAAAAGTCTAATATTTTGAAAAGTTCTAGCTATCCCTTCTCGTACAATTAAATGAGGCTTTACGCCCACAAGTTCTTTTTCATTAAATTTTATACTTCCACTTGTGGCTATATAATTTCCTGTAATCATATTAAAAATTGTAGTTTTTCCTGCTCCATTTGGGCCAATGAGTCCAAATATTGTCCCTTTTTTTATCCCAAATGAGATGCTATTTACAGCTACTACTCCCCCAAAGCGCATGGTTAATTCATCTATATTTAATATCACTTCTTTTCCTTGGGTTTTTTAGTTTTAAAGTAATCAAATAGCTCTTTTTTGCCCATTATTCCCTCTCTTGCAAAGAGCATTACTAAAATTAATATTATAGAAAATACAACCATTCTCATACCAGGAAGTGCTGGGGAAGTCCATCCAAAAAGATTCATCGGCTCATCCAAAAACCTAAGCCACTCAGCTCCACCAATGACTAAAATAGTACCTATGATAGCCCCAGTTGTACTTCCAAGCCCACCTAAAACTATTATGATTAAGAGTTGGAAGGTTAAAAAGAAGGTAAATTGATCTGGAGATACACTTGTAAGAAGACAAGCTAGCAACCCTCCACCAACGCCTTCCATGAAGGCACTTGTTGAAAATGCTATTGTTTTAATTTTAAAAGTGTTAACTCCCATAGCTATTGCAGTATCTTCATCATCTCTTACTGCTTTCATGGCTCTGCCATATTTTGAGTATATAATGTTTAAAATAACCGTAACAGCAACCATTGCCAACCCGCCACTCCAGTACAAGTTGGTATGATCTGGAATATCATTTAACCCAAGTGAGCCATTTGTAATTTGTGGATTATTTATCGCTAAAATTCTAATTATAAATCCAAAACCTAAAGTTACAATGGCTAGATAATCCCCTCTTACTCTAAAAACTGGAAATGAGAGTAGCATTGCTGCAAAGGTAGCAGCCGCTCCTCCAGCTAATAGTGCAATGATAAAGCTTTTTGTGTGCATTAGTAAAACAATGGAGCTTGGATCTTCTAAGTAGTATTGATACTCTAAAGCATCACTATCAAGCAAGAATAGAGTTGCTACATAAGCACCAATGGCTACAAAACCATTTGGTTCAAGTGATAGTTGGCCTGTTATTCCATTTATTAGGTTGTAACTAACAGCTAGGATTATAAAAATTGCAATATTATTAAGCACTCTAATGGAGTAATCATCAAGAGTAGTTTGTGCAAACCAAAGAAACCATATGGTAAGGGCGTAAAAAAGTAGTTGGACTCCCTTTCTTCCAGCAAAACCCTTTATCATCTTTTAAAACCTTGTCTTTTCAAAATCATATCCTAATATTCCAGTTGGTTTAAATAGTAAAACTAATATTAAAAACATAAAAGCAAAAGCATCTTTATATCCACCAAGTTCGGGGAAAAAAGCTATTACGACAACTTCTGTAAAGCCTATTATAAATCCACCTAAAACCGCACCAGTGACACTTCCAATCCCCCCTACAACAGCTGCGGCAAAAGCTTTTAATCCAACCATTACTCCCATCATAGGCTCAACTGCTGGATAATTTATAGCCCAAAAAATTCCACCAACAGCAGCAAGTGCGGAACCTAGTGCAAATACGATGGAAAAGATTAAGTTTGCATCTATCCCCATAAGTTCAACAGTTTGAGAATCAAACGCTAAAGCCCTAATGGCAACTCCATATTTTGTTCTATAAAGAATGAGTAAGATTACACCAAGTAAAATCAAAGTTACAATTGGCACAATAAAAGCTGCGGTTGTGAAAGTTAAACTTGCTACCTTAATGATTTGTTCTGCAAAATCTGGTACAGGAAAAGCTTTAGGAACTCCTCCAAAAAGAACATTGAAGCTATTTTCTAAAAAGAAACTAACACCAATGGCAGTTATTAGCAGTGAAATTCTAGGTGCTTTTCTAAGAGGCTTGTATGCAACCTTATCTATGAGTATTCCAAGAAAAGCAGAGCCAAAAATGGCAAGTAAAGCTGCTGCAAAAAAAGGAAGTTCTAAAACTGAAATTCCAAAAAAGCCTAAAAATGCCCCAACCATTAAAATATCGCCATGAGCAAAGTTGATAAGCCTAAGAACCCCGTACACCATCGTATATCCAATAGCTACTAGCGCGTACATGCTTCCTAAACTTATTCCATTTATCATCTGCTGTAGCAAAGTTACATAATCCATCTATACTCCAAAATATAAAAAAGATATTTTAAAGGCTTTGCCCTCAAAATATCTTAAAAATTCTAAGCCTCAAATGAGGCCTAGAATTATGGATTTACAGTCGCTTTATAGACTGGTTTTCCATCTTTAATCTCTTTAATAACAGCAGATCTAATAGCGTCACCCTTCTCATTTAAGTTAAGAACGCCACTTACTCCTTCAAAGTTTCTTGTAGCTTTAATCTCTTTATTCACGCATACGCTATCAGTTGGATCTTCACATCTATTCATAGCATCAACTAATAAAAAGTAAGTATCAGCTCCAAGAGCAGTAAATGAAGCTATGTCACTTTTACCTGTTGATTTTTTATACTCATTTATAAACTCTTTAGATTTTTCTGTTGGAGGAAACTCTGGATCAAAAAAGTCTGTAAACATATATCCCTCAACTGCACTTCCACCTAATTCAACAAAGGTTGGAGTTGACACGCCATCACCTGAGAACATTGGAACATCAAGTCCTGCTTGTTTTGCTTGTCTTGCAAACATTGAAGCTTCAGGATGATAGACTGGCAAAAAGATAAAATCAGGATTTGCACTTTTTATTTGTGAAACAGCAGCTTTATAATCTTTATCACCAGAACTTACAGTAATTTTTTTAACGATTTTTCCACCATTTGCTTTAAAAGTTTGCTCAAAAGCTTTTGCTAGTCCAATTGAGTAAACTTGAGCTTGATCAATCACTAAAGAGGCATTTTTTAAACCAAGGTCGTTAAATGCGTAGTTTGCAACAACTTCACCTTGAAAAGAGTCCATAAAACAAACTCTATTTGCAAACTCTTTTTTAGTGGTTAATTGATCATTTGTTGCTGCTGGAGCAACAACTGGGATTTTACTCTTTTCGGCAATGGAAATTACCTGAGCTGTATTTGTGCTAGTTAGTGCTCCTAAAATACCCACAACGCCCTCAGAGTTAATAAGTCTTGAGGTTGCAGTAGAAGTCTCTACCTTATCTCCTTTATTATCAACCAAGATTACCTTAATGGTATCTCCATTTTTTAAAGTTGGCTGCATCTCATTTGCCAACTTAACACCTTCATACGCAGTTTGGCCATAGGAAGCTATCGCCCCACTCATTGGCATAACTGCACCAATTTTTATCTCCTTAGCTACTGCTAAAGATGAGAGAAGGGCAATAGAAACTGCCAATGAACTTGCTTTTTTCATAACTACTCCTTATAAAATGTCTTTTTAGTTTACATGAGGTTTGCTTTAATTTTCTCAAAATGATTTTAAAGTGGACATTATGCCAAAAATAGACACAAAGAGAAAGCCTCTTTGTGTCAAAGTTTACATATCAAACATTAAGCTAGGTAGCCATAAAGAGATGATAGGTACATATGTGATTATAATTAATCCTACCAAAATGACAAGACTCCAAGGTATTACTGAAATTACTATATCTTTTAGTGAAAGTCCTGTAATTCCACTTGCGACAAATAAGTTAAGCCCAACAGGAGGCGTAATCATACCAAGCTCCATATTCACAACCATTACAACACCAAAATGAATTGGATCAATTCCAAGGGCAGTTGCTATTGGAAGCAAAAGTGGAACAGTAATCATAACAACTGAACTTGGTTCCATAAATTGCCCCATAATAAATAGTAAAACGTTTACTATCATTAGGAACATAATAGGTCCAACATTAGCATCAAGTATCATTTCAGTGATATATCTAGGAATTGACTCATCTGTTAAAAAGTGAGAAAAAATCATAGCATTTGCAATGATAAAGAAAACCATCGAGGTTGTTAAAGCTGAATCAAGCAATATTTTGTACATATCTTTTAATTTCAAATCTTTATAGATAAAATATGAAACTATAAAAGCATATACCGCACTTGCTGCTCCTGCTTCAGTTGGAGTAAAAATACCTCCATAAATTCCACCAATTACTAAAACAATTAGCATTAAAGCCCAAAAAGCATCTTTAAATCTTATCCATCTCTCTTTAAATGAAGCTGGTTTTGTAGCTTTAAATCCTAATCTTCTTGCTCCAATATAAGCTGCAAACATTAGCATTATTCCAATCATAATCCCAGGTATTACACCAGCCATAAATAGCTTTCCAATGGACTCTTCAGCTGTAACACCATATACGATGAAAACAATTGAAGGTGGGATTAAAATTCCTAAAGATCCAGATGTTGCAATAGTACCAATGGCGTACTCTTTAGGGTATCCTGCTTCCTTAATGGCTCCATACATTACCGAGCCAATTGCAACAACAGTTGCAGGAGAGCTCCCACTAACCGCAGCAAAGATCACACAAGCAAAAACAGCGGCAATTGGAAGTCCGCCAGGAAGATGCCCTACAATTGATTTAGCAAACTCAATAATCCTTCCAGAAGCACTACCTCTTGAAAGAAAAGCTCCAGCTAAAACAAACATTGGGATAGCCATTAGTGAGTATTTATTTAAACCATCAAATACATGAGAAGTAACGCCAAGCAGATCAAAATCGGTAAAAATAAGTGCTGTAAGCATTGTACTAGCGCCCAAAGAGACGGCAACTGGCACACCAATTAACATAAGCCCAAAAAGTAGTCCAAACAGTGAAGCTATCATCATAGGCTTATCCTTTTTCCACAGAGTCTCTTATGAGCTCTGCCTCACTTTTTCCAAGCACCTCATCTGCATGGGTGATTGCTACTTCATAAATCTTTTCACCAACACGGTATGTTGCTCCAGCAAAAGCTAATGGAAGCATTAAGTGTGGTATCCACATAGGAATATTCAAATCAATACTCATTTCACCAAAATCCATAAGAAGTACTACTAACTCATACCCAAAGTAAGCACTAACTCCTAAATATATAAAAGATATTGTATGAGCTAATAGCAACATTGCCTTACCTAAATATGAGGGCAACAGATTTAAAAGTATAGTTACAGAGATATGAATCCCTTTTTTAAAACCATAAGCAGCACCAAATAAAGCTGAAGCCATGAAAAAGTAGTTAGTTAACTCACCTGCCCATGTTAAGCTAGCATTAAAGCCGTAGCGTAAAACTACATTGACAAAAGCAAGTAGTACCCCAAGGGCGATTCCTGCTACGGCTATATTTTTATTAAGTGCGGCAATTCCATAATCTAAAATAGAGAAGAATTTACGCATTATTGCCTCTTTTTTTGCTATTTTTGTACTTCAATAGCTTTTTTGATTAAATCCTCACCAATAGTTTTGTAAAACTTAGGATAGACTCCTTCCATAGCCTTTTTCCAAGCAGCAATATGCTCATCATTCATCTCATAAATTGTGAAATCTTTAGCTTTTGCTTCATAATCTTTCATTTGAGCTAAAAGTTGTGCTTCATCTTCTGCTGCGGCATCTCTTTCATAAGCTGTTGCTTCACTCATAGCTTGAAGAACAAGAGGTTTTAAATCATTTGGAAACTTACTCCAAAATCTCTCGCTCATAATTACTAGATAACCTAAATATCCATGATTTGAAAGAGTTAAACTTGTTTGAACTTCATTAAACTTTTTTGTAGCAAAGTTTGATAGTGGATTTTCTGCCGCGTCAACAACACCTTGTTGTAAAGCTGAGTAAACCTCACTAAATGGAAGAACTTGTGGGTTTCCACCTACTGCTTTTGTCTGCTCTTCAAGAACTTTTGAGCTCATAATTCTAAATTTTTGTCCACTTGCATCTTCTGGAAAAAGAATAGGTTTTTTACTACTAGAGAAGTGCTTAAATCCAGCATCCCAATAATCTAGCGCAACAAAACCTTTTGCTGTAACCTTATCTTTTAAGATTTGGCCAACCTCTCCATCCATAACCGCGTGCACACCATCAGGTCCATCAAACAAAAATGGAAGATCAAAAAGCTGCATTTCTGGAACTAAGCTAGTAAATTTTGAAAAACTTGGGATTGCAATATGAACATTGCCAAGCTTTAAAGCTTTCATAACAGAGTCATCATCATGTAGCTGTGCATTAGAAAAAACTACAACTTCAACCTTACCATTTGTTAACTCAGCGACTCTTTTTGCAAAAAACAAAGCGGCCTTTCCCTTTGGCGTAACATCACTTACCACATGTGATAGTTTAATTGTATAGTCTGCTGCAAATGACCATGACGCAAATAAAGCAGCGACTGTAAACATCTTTACGAACTTCTTCATTTAAGCTCCTTGTATGAATTTAAATGCTTAAGCAGTTTTGCTCTTGCACATTAATTTCATTATAAGCAGTAGGTATGTATAAGTTATGTCTTGGGAGGTTTGGTGACACTAAAAACTAGGTTTTTCACTCTTTAGTTACAAAAAGGAACACCTTATAAGCTATATCCTACACCTTGAATATTTTTTAAAGTTCCTTCTGGGAGTTTTTTTCTTAAGTTTTTCATAAGTAGCCTTAGTGCATTTAAACTCATACTCTCATCTTGCCAAACATGCTCTTCTATTTCTGCATAAGAGCAGATTGTGCCTTTAGAAAGTAGGAGTTCTAGCATTGCGCTCTCTTTTTTAGTTAGATCAAAAACAGCTTTTGGGGAGTGGATTTTATTTGTAGAAAAATTTACAAACCACCCCGGGGCAACTCTTTTGTGATTTGGTTTTTGCCTAATGGTTATAAATTTTTCCAAAGCTTGGGTTAGTTTTTTCTCTGTTAAAGGCTTTACAATGTATCTTACTAATGCAAGCTCAACTGCTTCAAGCAAATAATCTGTTTTAGTATGCGCTGAGAGGATAATAACTGGTGTATTATCTCCAAAAGATCTTAGTTTTTTTACGAAATTAAGCCCGTCCATTTTGGGCATTTCTAAATCTGTAATGATAAGCTCTGGCCTAAAAAGAGCCTGTTTTTCAAGTGCTTCTTCCCCATTGCTTGCTAGATAGACTTTGGAGAAAATAATATCTAGCATTTCACTCATCTGTTTTTGTAAACTTGGTTCATCTTCAACATACAAAACAGAAGAGGTTGCTAATTCACTTAAAAGCTGCTTATCCATCTAAACTCCTTTTAATTAGAGTATTATAACAAAATGAGATTTACTAAAGAGGCAAAATGAGACTTATTTCTGAAGATAATATTTCAAATACTATCATCTTAACCTCATTTTTCATCATTACGCTTTTAATGGTTTTTACAGGCTATTTTTTCATTTCAAATCAATACAAAACTATGGATTTAGAGATAAAAGATACTAAATATAGATTAGTTGAACTAAGAAAAGAGCAGGTTAAAAGAGAGGTTGACGCGGTAATTGACTATATAGATTTTAGAAAAGAGCATCACAATATAGAGTCAAAAGATGATTTAGCCAATCTTCAAAAACAGATTTTAGCATGGATGCCTACAATTAGATTTGGAACTCCAAAAGATAACTATATATTTGCATATCAAGTCTATAATTTACGAGGCGGTGAAGAGTTTGCTACGATGATAGTTAATCCAAATAGGCCAGATTTAGTTGGTAGATTTATCTCTGATAGCTATACAGATGCTGCTGGCGTTGCTTTTAGAAAGGTTGCGCTTGAGGGGATTAGAGAAAATGGAGACGCTTTTGTTTCGTATCTTTACAAAAAGCCAGGTGCTAAAGAGTTAAATCCTAAGATTACATATTTTAAAATATATGAACCGTGGGGGTGGATCATCGCTGCTGGGGCATATTTAGATGATATTGACACTCTTTTAGCTCAAAAAAAAGATGCTTTAATTAAAGATGTTAGGATTGATATTATCTCCACAATACTCATTTTTCTATTTTTCTCACTAATAGCTAACTCTTTAGCAATAGTTTTAGGAAAGCAAATTGAAGGGTTTTTTAATAGATACAGGCAAAAAGTTCAAGAGCAAACCGACGAATTAAAAGAGTTTAATCAAACTTTAGAAAGAAGAGTGCATGAAGAAGCAGTGAAAAATAAAGAAAAAGAGCAACTTCTTATTCATAAATCAAGGTTTATTGCTCTTGGTGAAATGGTTTCAAACATTGCCCACCAATGGAGGCAACCACTCTCAGAACTCTCAGTTTTACTAATGGGACTTAAATTAAGATACCAAACCGATAGTTTAGATAAAAAAATATTAGATAAAAAGAGTGAGGAAGCGGAGCATTTAATCGAATATATGTCTCAAACTATTGATGATTTTAGGAATTTTTTTGCGCCAACAAAGCAAAAAATCTATTTTAATATTAAAAAAAGTGTTGATAGAGCCATAAACATTTCAAAAGCAGCCCTTAAACATCACAATATTTTAGTAAAAGTTGACATTAAAGAAGATATTACCATTTTTGGATTTGAAAATGAGTATGAGCAGGTTTTACTAAATTTAATCAATAACGCTAAAGATGCTCTTTTGAAAAAAGGGGTTGAAAATCCTTTCATTAAGATTGAATTAAATATTACAAAAAGTTTTATATTTTTAAGCATTGAAGATAATGCTGGGGGTATTGAGGTTAATCCAATTGAAAAGATTTTTGAGCCATATTTTAGTACAAAATCTTCCGCTCAGGGAACTGGCATTGGGCTATATATGGCAAAACTGATTATTGAAAAAAATATGGATGGAATATTGGAAGTTAAAAATGGAAAAGATGGGGCTATTTTTACAATTGGGCTTAAAAAAACAAAGAAGGCTTAAAGCCTTCTTAAGGGAGTTTACCGTGCTATCGTTATGAAAATTATAAACTTATTTGGTAAACAGGCGGTAAACACTTATTCAAGGCTTAGTGTCTCACTAGATGGAGGGGCTATTTTTTGCCTATCTTTGGTTCTTTTATTGAATTTTACCTCTTTTAAAGAGCTTGCTTGAGCGCTAGATTTAACTACTGTTTTTGGGCGCACGACTCTATTTTCTTTTTTAATCATGTAGATTTCAGTAGCAACTCCATTTTCTATCTTTGCATATATTAAATCATCTTTTTCTAGCTTTTTAGAAGATGAAAATATAGCTTTTGATAGTTTTGCATTTGTAGTATCAATCCCTTTTACGCTATATAGCCAGCTATTTTTACTCCCACCTTCTTGGACATTTAGCACAACACCTTTTATGTATCCATCTAAATTATCTGCTAGGGTAAAAGTTTGTAAAATTAAAAATAGATAGAGAAATTTTTTCATCTTTTTCCTTTTTTGGAATATTTTAACATAGGTTTTAAAGCAATATTCTTTTGAAAACTGCTATTATCTTGCTTTGGGAGTTTAAAATGAGAATAAAAAGATGGTTTTTTAACCAAAGCACTAACAATATCATTGTTCTAGCACTGATAGCAACTCTTTTTGTCTCAATTTTAATAAGCAACTATTTTCTTTACTCTTTTCATAAAAGCGGTTTTGAAAAAGCCTTGCATGAGGATCATTTAAAAACTACTACCATTTTGACAAAAAGTTTTCAGCAACCTTTAAAAGAGTGCTCTAAATCAGTAGCACAGGGGTTAGTTGATTCTCTTTTTATTGATCCTAGAGTTGTAGAAATTTCGATTTGGGATTTTGAAAATTCAAAACTTTTCATGCATGTTTTTAAGCCTGAGCGTGTAAAAGATGAGCTTTTTACTCAAACTATGCCTATAATTATTGATGAAAAAA
>Ga0265293_10000389_pt1 | contig 105658 bp, 108 predicted proteins | sample Munlanlewell138R_FD_192505 | JGI IMG/M metagenome (GOLD analysis project Ga0265293, IMG submission 192505) | Leachate microbial communities from a municipal landfill in Southern Ontario, Canada - Leachate well 138R | ecosystem: Engineered > Solid waste > Landfill > Unclassified | place... | reverse complement strand
TGTGCGTTTCTTTTTGGCGGCATATTCAGCTTCAGCGAAGGTGATTTGCATGGCGAAAACTTCCGGCTGTTGGTTTACGTTATTTTATCAAAAGGACAGGCAAGATTGGTATTTATGCAGCGTCTCCTTAAGCCAAGCCCGACTTCTTTCAGCTCCAAAGGATTAGCCTCTGCCCAAGTGGGTCTTGACGGGCAGGACGAGGGTCGCACAGGTTAATGTGCTGCTCGCGTAGCACAAGAAGCAAATGCAAGATATGCAAGCCGCTGTGACTAAGTTGCAAGAGTTAAAGAAAAACTCTTCACCTAAAAAAAATAGCCAGTCAACGTGCGGCCTTGCTGAAACAACGTTTGGATACCTTAAAATCCATCATGGCAAAATTACCACCTGGCAATTGCAAAGCGCTAGCACAAGAGATCAAGCAAATCGCCAAAGAACTGGCAGCGCTGAGCAAGGAGCTGGGTAACTCCGGTGGCAGCTTGGGCCATATGCCGTCCATGTCAGTTGCTTCTGGCGAAGCTAGTGCGGATAGCGGTAGCGAGGAAATGGCTGGAGTAGACACCAGTACAGAGCTTGCTAATAGCGTGCAAGATACCTGTATTGCAGAGCTAGCCACCTCAGACGGGGCGCAAGCCGATGCCGCATTGGCTGCTGAGACAGCTGAAGCAGAGGCGCACAAGCCGCTAACCTGTCAGCAGAATTTGAGCGCTACGCTAACGCTAAAGCTGATGAACAGCACAATTCTAAGACGGATAGGCTTCGTGCAACCGACCTGCGCCAGAGTGAAGATGCCGACGACAAAGCCCTGCGCGCCATCCTCAATGAAGCCAGAAAAACGCTCAAGGAAGTGCTGAGTTTGCTGAAAGCCAAACACCAAGTAGCTGACAAAGAATCGCGCAGGCTGCTTGCCAGCATTGATCACGACCTCAGCATTTTGGATCAGTCTCTCAAGCAAGGCGCCCTCACCTCGCCACTCCCAAAACCGGATTCAGTTGGGAGTATTGAAACAGGTCGCAGCGACAGCATGGGCAGCTTTGTCGATATCAGCGTTTAGAATTTAAGCTTCTGTTTTCTGCCCGCCCATTACATCACTGTATCCTACTCTGCACGCAACGGTTTGACTGCTTTAACCACGCAGCTTTGGTTTGCGACCAGCCTCTATTACTCAAGCCGAAGTCGAGCTATCACTTTCCAAAATAAGTCTGTTTACAGCAAAAACACGTGCGGCAACTTAAAGCAAATTGCCGCAACCTGCTACACTTATCGCAAATTAACAAAAGGAGATGTAGCATGTCATCCGCTAGCATACGTATCGAACAAGAGCTATTTGAGCGTGCCAGTATCATGGCTAAGGTCAATAGCCGTACCGCACCCAAGCAGATCGAGCACTGGGCAAAGATTGGTGAAATCATGGAAGACAACCCTGATTTAACCTATGAATTCGTTCGTCAGGCGCTGATTTCCAAAGCTGAAAAAGAAGCAGGCAAGCTCGAGGAATACAGTTTTGGCTGAAATGCGCATTCTGCAAACACCTAGCTTCAAAAAAACTGTAAAGAAGCTGAAGAGTAATCAAAAAACCGATTTAGATAAGACCATACGCCATCTTGCCAGTGAACCGCTGTCCGGCGAAAGTAAAAAAGGTGATCTCGCTTTTCTGCGTGTTTACAAATTCAAAATGGCGGGGCAATTAACCTTGCTTGGCTACAGTCACGAAGAAGCCTGTTTGGTGCTGGAACTGATTGCCCTTGGCAATCATGAGAATTTTTATCGGGATATGAAGCGGCAATTGTAAAGCTGTACTAACAACACTACACCAAACAAAAAAGCGCTTTCATTACAGAAGCGTCTTTTTATTTTGCTCAAACTCCGTGCCTTCAAGCAGACAAATGGGTTCAGACAAGACACTATTTATCGGACGTTTAGGACAGCCAGGTAGACCCAGAGTAGAAGAGAATGAGGGTATATACCTTGTCGATTATTAGTATATTAGAGAAAATTGCTCTCTGGCTCGGGCTTCCTGAAAATGCGGTTACCCTCTCCCCCAGCCCCTCTCCCGCTAGCGGGAGAGGGGAGTCTTGCAGCGCCAGATGCTACAACTCCTCCAGCTGATGTCGGCGTCAATTGTGACGTTAAGCCATCAAGCATGCGCTCGACTTAGAAGCGTTATGTTGCTGTAGGATGCAATAACCATCGGGCATTGCGCCGGATGTAGCAAACTCTTCACGGCAAAGGACTCACGCAATCATACTGTTAATGGCCATCTAAACTGATCCGCATAAAGCCGCCGCCACCCTCTCCGCCAGCCCCTCTCACGCCAGCGGGAGAGAGGAGCTTAGTCGCTCATGCGGGATTGACGGGAAACCTGGCTTGCTGATGATGTTGTAGATACTGGTTAATCACGTTTTAGCCAGGCTATGAACCAGAATGCTGCTCCAACCAGTCCCAGGGCCCAGGAGGCGATGGGCGCATCGCCCAGCATGCGTGGGGCGTAGCCGTCCAATCCCAGCAGGACGGCGGCACTGATGATCAGGGCTGAACCAATGATGGCAGCCAGGGTGCGGCGGTTGTTGGAGCGGATTTCTTCTCGTAGTTGCTGCCATTCTGCCGGACTGCTTTGTACTTGCAAGGTGCCCTGGCGAGCGTGTTGCAGGACTTCGTGGATCAGCTGTGGTATTTCAGGCAGGGATTCTCCCCAGCTGGGAATGTTGTGTTTGATACGATTGATGAAAGAGCGCACGCCCACTTGTTCGCTCATCCAGCGTTCCAAAAATGGCTTGGCGGTGGTCCAGAGGTCGAGCTGTGGGTCGATCTGTCGGCCCAGTCCTTCGATATTGAGCAGGGTTTTTTGTAGTAGCACCAGTTGTGGCTGGACTTCCATGTTGAAGCGGCGCGCAGTCTGGAACAGGCGCAACAGCAGGTGACCGAAAGAAATTTCAGCAAAGGGACGCTCGAAAATGGGCTCACAGACGGTGCGGATCGCGGCCTCGAATTCGTCTACACGCGTAGCAGGTGGCACCCAGCCGGATTCCACATGTAGTACGGCAACACGGTTGTAGTCGCGGCAGAAGAAGGCGAGCAGGTTTTCCGCCAGGTAACGCTGATCTTCGCTACTAAGCGATCCTACGATGCCAAAATCTACTGAGACGTAACGGCCGCTGGGCTCAACAAAGATGTTGCCGGGGTGCATGTCGGCATGGAAAAAATTGTGCCGAAAGACCTGGGTGAAGAAGATCTCTACACCGCGTTCGGCCAGCATTTTCATATCTACACCGGCCTCACGCACAGCCTCTATATTGGCGATGGGAATGCCATATACGCGCTCCATAACCATCACATTACGGCGGCATAAGGGCCAATGTACTTCGGGGATATAGAGCATGGAGGAATTCTCGAAGTTGCGCCTTATCTGTGAGGCATTGGCCGCCTCGCGCATCAGATCCAGCTCATCGAGGATGGTGCGTTCAAACTCGCCGACCACTTCAAGCGGGCGCAGTCGACGACCATCGGCCCAGAATTGTTCCAGTTTTGCTGCAATGATATACATCAGGCTGATATCGCGGCGGATCACCGGTTCAATTTTGGGTCGCAGGACTTTTACCACTACCTCGCGGCCGTCCTTGAGACGTGCGGCATGAACCTGGGCGATGGAAGCCGAGGCCATCGGCTCGACCTCGAATTCAGCAAAGGCCTCAGTAACTGATTTACCATAGGCCTTTTCGATCAGGGCCTTTGCCTGTTCGCCAGGAAAGGGCGGCACGCGATCCTGTAGGCGCATCAACTCCAGGGCGATGTCATCGGGCAGCAGGTCGCGGCGGGTAGAGAGGATTTGGCCAAATTTGACGAAGATGGGGCCGAGGTCTTCCAGCGCACGGCGTATACGTTCGCCGCGCGGGGCATGACGACGAAACCAGTTCCACCACATGAAGACGCGCAAGAAACGCAATGGACGGAATAGGTGGGTGGCCAGCAGCAAATCGTCCAGCCCGTGCCGTACCAGCACCCAACTGATGTAAAGCAGGCGCACTGCCTGAGCTGGTCGCAACAACGCGTTTACCCCTTTTGTTTTTTGAATTTTTGTTCCAGCCGCACAAGTCGCGCCGTCAGTCGATCGACCGCACTGCGCAGCTCATCGACATCAGCAAGAAACTCATCGACTTCCCAGCTTACTGGCAGATCACGTCTTTCGTATTGCGCATAATCCACCAGGCTTGCTTGCAGATTGCTCATGGTTTGTTGGCCCCAGTGCAGCAGCCCACGCACGCCATTGCCGATTTGGTGGGCCAACACATCACCGGTCAAGCGTGAGAGATGTTCTTCCCAGTCAATGTCCAAACCACCAAGGATACGCTGTATGCGTTGGCCTAATTCAATATCGCCGGTAATTTGAACATCGCCGGAAAATAGCCCCTCCCCTGCCCGCGCTTGCTTGAGACGCAACAAGGCCAATGGTCTACCACGCAAACAGGTATCAGGCTCACCTTCATAATGACCCATCAGGCGAAAACCATGCTCACCGGGGAGAAAGAAAATATTGACATCCAGGCCCTGCAGATCGATGGCAATCACCTTGCCTTCCAGCGCAGCCAGACGCGCCTTGGTTTCCGGATCCATTATCAGGGCCGTGTTGATCGCCGCCTCCAGCAAGGCAAGCCCGGCTTGCGGCAACAAGGTGGTGTTCATTTCATCTCATCCAGCAATTCGCGCATTGATTTATCCGCCTCGTCCTTTGGTGCGTAGAGCACCACGGTGTGGGCGATGAGATCATGCCAGCCCTGCTTGCGTTTATGCCAGATAATCCAGAGAAAACCGAGGCCTAAGGGCAAGATGGAAACTATATAGGCAAAATAGCGCAACACTGCCTGGCGCAGCGAGATGGCTTGCAAGGTGTTGGCATCCACCACGAGACAATTTAGCAGACGTTTGCCGGGTGTGCCGCGATAGCGTGTCCAGAAGAACACGGCTGCCAGCAAAGGCAATATCTGGTTGAGCAGAAAATCGCCAGTGCCGTAAAAGCTGAAGGCCTGTTGTGGCTCACTGAAATAATCTCCGCCGTACAACAGATAAAGCAAGGGGCTAGTGAGGGCCATCAGCAGAATGGAGTCAAGCAAGGTGGCCGCGAGGCGGCGCAAGAATCCGGCATACTGTGGCGGTCGGTTCATCGAACGGCAGGGTCAGCTTTTATAACCACGGTGCAGGGCCACGATGCCACCGGTGAGGTTGAAAAATTCTACATTTTCAAAACCGACCTGCTCCATCATGCCCTGTAGGGTTTGCTGATCTGGATGCATGCGGATGGATTCGGCCAGATAACGATAACTATCCGCATCGCCCGCAATCAGCTTGCCCATCATCGGCAGCACAGTAAAGGAATACAAATCGTAAAGCGGTGACAAACCAGGCACGGCGGGCCTGGAGAATTCCAGCACCAGCAGACGGCCGCCTGGTCTCAGGACGCGATACATGGAGGCCAGCGCCTTGTCTTTGTCGGTTACATTACGCAGACCAAAGGCAATGGTGATGAGATCAAAATGATCGTCGGGAAACGGCAAACTCTCGGCATTGACCTGGGCGTATTCAACATTACCGACCACGCCGGCATCCACCAGCCGCTTGCGCCCCACCTCCAGCATGGAGGCATTGATATCCGCCAGCACCACCTGGCCGCTTGGGCCGACGATGCGGGCAAAGCGCATAGCCAGATCACCTGTGCCACCGGCCAGATCAAGCACGCGCTGACCGGCGCGTACACCGCTCAGTTCAATGGTAAAACGCTTCCACAGTCGATGTACGCCAAAGGACATGACATCGTTCATCACATCGTATTTGCTGGCCACGGAATGAAAGACATCGGCAACCAAATGGGCCTTTTCTTCTGCCTCTACCTGCCGGTAGCCGAAGTGGGTGGTATCGCGCTCATTCATTATTGAACTCCATCAGGCCTCGTGATCAGGCTTTTTGCGCTCGTGCCCAGCCGCGGCCAGGCGATCCAGATAGTTTTGCCAGTTTTTTGTATAATTCATGCCCAGCTCATACAGCGTATCCCAGCCATAGATGCCAGTGTTATGACCGTCGTCAAAATGTGGCTGCACGGCATAACTGCCGACCTGCTCGATTTGTTCGATATTTACGTTTTCCTTGTTTAGTTGCAGGGTTTCCTGGCCGGGGCCGTGACCGCGCACTTCAGCCGAGGGCGAAAACACGCGCAGATATTCCGTGGGTAGTTGAAAGGTCTTGCCATCCGCATAGCTGATTTCCACGATGTGTTTGGCCTTGTGCAGGGTAATGCCAGTAGGCGTTGGGACTTTGTTTGTGCTCATGCTTGAACCTCGAAATTCTTGCGGTGAAATAACTGGTAAAAGAACAAGATGGTGTTGATTGCAAGTGGATTCAACAAGTGCCATTGCATTCTGTTACAGGATATAGCGGCTCAAGTCCTCATCCTCGGCCAGTTCGCCGAGCTGGGCGTCCACATAGGCGGCATCGATGCTAATGGTCTGGCCGCTTTTATCCGCCGCCTCGAAGGACAAACTTTCGAGCAGGCGTTCCAGTACAGTATGCAGGCGACGGGCACCAATGTTTTCCGTGCTTTCATTCACCTGCCAGGCGATCTCGGCGATGCGGGCAATACCGCCCTCGGTGAAGTCAACCGTTACACCTTCAGTGGCAAGCAGTGCCTTGTATTGCTCGGTCAGCGAGGCATCCGGTTCTGTGAGGATACGGATGAAATCCGCTGTAACCAGGGCATCGAGTTCTACCCGTATGGGGAAACGCCCCTGCAGCTCAGGGATGAGGTCGGATGGCCTGGCCAGATGAAAGGCACCAGAGGCAATGAACAGGATGTGGTCTGTTTTCACCATGCCGTATTTGGTGGACACGTTGCTGCCTTCCACCAGCGGCAGGAGATCGCGCTGCACACCCTCGCGTGAGATATCGGCACCTGAGGCCGACTCGCTGCCACGACGGCAGATCTTGTCCATTTCATCGAGAAAAACGATGCCATTTTGTTCAACGGCATGGAGTGCGCGGCTTTTCAGGTCTTCTTCATTGATAAGTTTGGCGGCTTCTTCTTCGGTAAGCAGGCGCATCGCCTCCTTCACGCGCAGCTTGCGCTGTTTGGTGCGGCCACCGGAGAGATTCTTGAACAGGCCCTGCAATTGTGAGGTCATTTCTTCCATGCCGGGCGGGGCCATGATCTCCACGCCCATTTGTGCGCTTACTTCCAGTTCGATCTCTTTGTCATCAAGGTTGCCCTCGCGCAGTTTCTTGCGGAATTTCTGCCGAGTGCTGGAGTCGGCCTGTTCTTCCTCAAAGCCACGCGCCGCTGGCAACAGGATGTCGAGGATGCGTTCCTCGGCGGCTTCGAAGGCACGATGATGTACCTTGGCCATTTCTTGTTCACGGGTCATCTTGATCGCCAGATCCATCAGGTCACGGATGATCGCCTCAACATCGCGGCCAACATAGCCGACTTCAGTGAACTTGGTCGCCTCTACCTTGATAAACGGGGCATTTGCCAGCTTGGCCAGCCGACGGGCAATTTCTGTTTTACCTACGCCGGTCGGGCCAATTAATAGAATGTTTTTCGGCGTGATCTCGTTGCGTAGCTGGGCATCGACCTGACTACGCCGCCAGCGATTACGCAAGGCCACGGCAACAGAGCGTTTGGCCGCAGTCTGGCCGATGATATGTTTATCCAATTCCTGGACGATTTCACGTGGTGTCATTGCAGACATGTCAATTCCGGCTTAGGCAAGTTCTTCGATAGTGAGGTTGGCGTTGGTATAGATGCAGATACTGGCAGCAACGGTCAGCGATTTTTCGACGATTTGGCGGGCATCCAGCTCGGTATTCTGATACAGCGCGAGGGCGGCCGATTGGGCGAAGGGGCCACCAGAACCGATGGCGATGAGGTTATGCTCAGGCTCGATGACATCACCATTACCGGAGATCATCAAGGTTGCCGTGGTGTCGGCGACCAGCAGCAGGGCCTCCAGGCGGCGCAAGACACGATCGGTGCGCCAGTCTTTGGCCATTTCTACCGCTGCGCGTGTGAGGTTGCCCTGGTGCTTTTCCAGTTTGTCCTCGAAGCGCTCAAACAGCGTGAAAGCGTCGGCTGTGCCGCCAGCAAAGCCAGCCAGCACGCGGTCTTTGTAGAGTCGGCGCACCTTGCGGGCATTGGCTTTCATAACAGTATTGCCGAGAGTCACCTGGCCGTCGCCACCGATGACTATCTTGTCATGACGGCGCACGGCCAGAATGGTAGTGCCACGATATTGTTCCAAGCGAGTATTCCCCAACAAAATTAGCGCTATGTTACACGATTAGGCAGCAATCATTGTGCGGGCGGCTTACCGTTGATTACCTGGTCGAGTAATTCCTGGTTACGTTCTTCCAGGCGCTTGATTAGGCCATCGATGCCCACCTGGGCGATCTCCTGAGTAAAAGAAGAGCGATAGTTAGTTACCATACTAACCCCTTCTACGGTCACATCGTAGACCTTCCAATCACCGTCACGATTATGCACGGCAAACAGCACGTCCACCGTCTTGTCATTCTCCAGGTGCACCTCAGAACGCACGATAGTGGTATTCCCCTCGACAGGGCGGCTGGGTTTGTAAGTGATGAGTTCCTGCCCACGCTCGAGCAGATCATCCAGCTGCCTGGGGTCTTCCAGCAGGGCCGAAGTATAAAAGCGCACTATCATCACGCTGAAGGCGGCAATAAAACGCTCGCGCTGTTCGGGCGTGGCCTGACGCCAATATTTGCCCATCGCCCAGCCAGACATGCGATTGAGATCCACGTGCGGACGCAAGATCTTGTCGACCAAGTCAAACATGTGTTGTGGCCGCTCACGCACCGCCTCGCGCTCATTTCGCAAGGTCTCGATCATCTGCTGACTGACCTCGGTCATCAGTTGTTCTGGTGATTGCGCCATATTGGCGGCCCCAACTCGACTGTTCAGCAGCAGGCCGACAAGCAAGAGTGCCAGCCAAAGTGATTTTTGTGATGAAGTCATGCGTTCTCCCTGAGCAAAACAGTCAAAGCAAGTGTCGATTGTCTACCAATGTCCCTGCCTGAGCAATCACCCTTTTAAGTAACAAACTTTATTTCATTGGTAAGAAATGCACTTGTTTTACTGATCTATCGCTTGTCTGAGCGGCATGCTTTGCAGACTGCCAAGACCTGATTTGCTCAGGATGTTCGGTATACATGCGTTCCATATTGCGCGCCGCGTAGCAAATATTCTGCTACCCTAGTCCACCATACCCTTAGTTTTCTCATAGATCCCATTCAAGCCGATGAAAAGTCCCGAACTTCTCGCACCAGCGGGCAGCCTGCGACATTTGCGCGTGGCCTTTGCCTATGGTGCCGATGCGGTGTATGCAGGTTTGCCGCGCTACAGCCTGCGCGTGCGCAACAATGAATTCCAGCTGGAAGAATTGGCCATCGGTATTGCCGAGGCGCATGCACAAGGCAAACAATTTTTTCTCGCCAGTAATGTGATGCCACATAACGCCAAGGTGAAGACCTTTATGGCTGATATGGAGCCGGTTATTGCCTTGCAGCCTGATGCCTTGATTATGGCCGACCCCGGGTTGATTATGTTGGTACGCGAGCGCTGGCCGGAGGTGCCGATCCATCTGTCAGTGCAGGCCAATACCGTCAATTTTGCCACTGTGCGCTTTTGGCAGCAGCTGGGTTTGACGCGTGTCATTCTTTCGCGTGAGCTGTCGCTGACCGAAGTGGCAGAGATCCGCCAGCTGTGCCCGGATATGGAGCTGGAAGTGTTTGTCCACGGTGCTTTGTGTATCGCTTATTCAGGTCGTTGTCTGTTGTCTGGCTACTTCAATCACCGTGATCCCAATCAGGGCACCTGTACCAATGCCTGCCGCTGGGGTTACCAGCTACACGACGCCACGGTGGATGCCAGCGGTGATTTTCAGCGCAATGAACCTGCATCAGGTTATTTACTGGAACAAAGCGAAAGGCCTGGTGAGTTGATGCCTATCGAGGAGGATGAACACGGCAGCTACATCATGAACTCCAAGGATCTGCGTGCAGTGGAGCATGTGGCCGAGTTGGTGCGGATCGGGGTGGATTCATTGAAGATCGAAGGTCGCACCAAATCATACTATTACATCGCCCGTACTACGCAGGCCTATCGTCAGGCCATCGATGATGCGGTAGCTGGCCGACCCTTTGATACCCGCCTTTTGGTCGAGCTGGAAAATCTGGCTAATCGTGGCTACACCGATGGTTTTTATGTACGCCATCATAGTCAGGATCATCAGAATTATATGCAGGGTGCGTCCACCGGCGAGAGACAGCAGTTTGTCGGTGAAGTCATGGACTTCGACGTCGCTAGCGGGCTGACCGAGATCCTGGTAAAAAACAAGTTTCGTCTTGGTGATCGGCTGGAGCTGATCACGCCGGCCGGTAATCGGCAGTTCGTGCTGGAACACATGCAAACCATGCATGGTGAACCCATGCAGGAAGTGCCCGGCGGTGGTTATCACGTACGCATTTCCTTGCCAGTCGGGAATTATCAACACGCCCTGCTCGCCAGGGTTTTATCCTGAAGATTACTTTTGCTGTACAGTGCGCGCCGATGTTTTCCGGCAGCTGCCTGAGAAAGCCAGTTGACACTTGGTGGTGTATCAGGTGATACAATATGCGCCACTTGAATGACTGCGATGAATGAGGTCTTGTGATGGGCCTGCCAGAAACCAGCCATGGGGCTTTCCCATGGTCTCGTATGCGACGGATGCGTCGTGATGAATTCTCCCGCCGGCTGATGCGAGAGTCGGCCCTAAGCGCCAGCGATCTGATCTGCCCCCTATTTGTCCTGGAAGGTGATAGCAGGCGTGAGGCTGTGGGCTCGATGCCAGGGGTTGAGCGTTTATCTATCGACCTGTTAATGCGTGAGGCAGAAGCACTGCATGGCCTTGGCGTGCCCGCCGTGGCCTTGTTTCCCGTGACGCCCGTAGAGAAAAAATCACTTGATGCTGCCGAGGCATGGAATCCTGCTGGCTTGGCCCAGCGCGCAGTACGGGCACTGAAGAAAGAATTTCCTGAATTGGGCGTGATTACCGATGTGGCCCTCGATCCTTTCACTACGCACGGCCAAGATGGTTTGATCGACGAGTCTGGCTATGTGATGAACGATGAGACGGTGACGGCATTGGTAGAACAGGCGCTGTCGCATGCCGAGGCTGGCGCTGACGTGGTTGCGCCTTCCGACATGATGGATGGTCGTATTGGCGAGATCCGCGAGGCACTGGAATCGGCCGGTCACATTCACACGCGTATCCTGGCCTATTCCGCCAAATATGCATCCAGTTTTTATGGCCCGTTCCGCGACGCAGTTGGTTCGGCGGGTAATCTCGGCAAGGGTAATAAATTTACCTATCAGATGGATCCGTCCAATAGCGATGAAGCCCTGCATGAGGTGGCGATGGATCTGGCCGAGGGCGCAGATATGGTGATGATCAAGCCGGGCATGCCTTATCTGGATATCGTGCGACGAGTAAAAGATCAATTCGGTGTACCGACCTTTGCATATCAAGTAAGCGGCGAATACGCCATGTTGATGGCGGCGGCGCAAAACGGTTGGCTGGATGAAAAGGCAGTAGTCATGGAATCACTGCTCGCCTTCAAACGTGCTGGTGCCGATGGTGTCCTGACATATTTCGCGCGTCGAGCCGCCGAGTGGCTCAAGCAAGCCTAAAAAAGAATCTATCTAAACCATTTTGTCCTCAGCCCATAGCTCAACAGAGACTCATCATGGCACCACAACGTTTTTTCTTTAGCATGTTTGGCTCATCACCCATCCGCCCCTTGCAGCAGCACATGGCCAAGGTGCAAGCCTGCGCACATGAGATCGTGCCTTTTCTGGAGGCAGCATTGGCAGAAAACTGGCAGCTGGCCAATGAAATACACGAACGTATCGACATGCTGGAAGGTGAGGCTGACGATCTTAAGCGCAAGCTGCGTTTAAGTCTGCCTAGTGGTTGGATGATGCCTGTATCGCGCCGCGATGTGCTGGAGGCGCTGCGTATGCAGGACAAGATCGCCAATAAGACAAAGGATATCGCTGGCCTGATCCTGGGTCGGCAGATGAACTTTCCGCCGCCCATGGCCAGCAAGTTACTCGACTTTGTCTGTCGTTGCCTCGATGCCACCAAACAGGCTGAGCTGGCTGTCAATGAGCTCGATGAATTGATTGAGACCGGCTTTCGTGGTCGTGAGGTTGCGTTGATGGAAAAAATGATTACCGAGCTGGATGCCATCGAGGCCGATACTGACAGACTGCAGGTCGAGGTGCGCGCGATGTTGTTCAGCATGGAAAAAGATCTGTTTCCGGTCGATGTGATGTTCATGTACAGCATCATCGGCTGGATTGGTGAGCTGGCCGATTTGGCGCAGCGTGTAGGCAGCCGCCTGCTTATGATGTTGGCGCGTTAAGACCACACGGCAACAGGCAGGACCTCCCGATGGAATTTGCAACGACCTACACCGTGCTGGCGGTTGTCTTCGGCCTGTTCATGGCTTGGGGCGTGGGCGCAAACGATGTGGCCAACGCCATGGGTACCTCGGTCGGCTCCAGGGCGCTGACAATCCGCCAGGCGATCATCATCGCCGCTATCTTTGAGTTTGCCGGTGCTTATTTTGCCGGTGGCGCAGTAACTGAAACCATCCGCAGCGGCATGATCGACGCCGACCTGTTGAGTGGGCGCCCTGATCTATTGGTCTTTGGCATGCTTGCTTCCCTGCTGTCGGCAGGGATATGGCTGTTGATTGCGGCTTATTTTGGCTGGCCGGTGTCCACTACCCACTCTATCGTCGGCTCCATTGTTGGCTTTGCTGTGGTGGGCCTGGGTGTGGGTGCAGTGAAATGGGGCAAGATAGGTTTTATCGTCTCCAGTTGGCTGATCTCGCCGCTGCTCGGTGGCATCATCGCATACGTGTTATTTCGCAGTGTGCAGCAGCTGATCCTGGTTGCCGATGATCCGCTGGAAAGCGCTAAACGCTATGTGCCTTTCTATATGTTTCTGGTTGGTTTCATCGTCGCCCTGGTAACCCTGCTCAAGGGTTTGAAACATATCGGTCTGCACCTTGGTGCCATGGAAAGCATAATTTACGCCGTGCTCTCTGGAGTGGCGCTCATGTTCATCGGCATGTATCTCATCTCACGCATACGCTTCGAGGCCACGAATGATCGCGGCGTGAACTACGCCAATGTGGAAAAAGTCTTTGGCCTGCTGATGGTGGTTACGGCCTGTGCCATGGCCTTTGCCCACGGCTCCAACGATGTGGCCAATGCTGTCGGGCCATTGGCAGCGGTGATCAGCGTGGTGCAAGAAGGTGGCGTGGTGGTCCGATCTACCACTGTCCCGCCCTGGGTCTTGCTGCTGGGAGGTATAGGTATCGTGGTTGGTCTGGCAACCTTTGGATATAAGGTAATGGCTACGGTGGGCAGCGGCATTACCGAGCTGACACCCAGCCGTGGTTTTGCTGCCACCCTGGCGGCGGCGGCTACTGTAGTACTAGCTTCAGGTGCCGGCCTGCCTGTCTCTACCACGCATGTTTTGGTTGGCGCGGTGCTTGGGGTGGGTCTGGCACGCGGTATCGCGGCACTTAATCTTGGCGTAGTCCGCGCTATCTTTATGTCCTGGATTGTGACAATTCCGGCCGGAGCTATCCTGGCGATTTTCTTTTTCTTTCTATTGAAGGCGATCTTTACTTAACGTCATGACCGATCGTTATGCCGTGATGGGCAATCCCATCGCTCACAGTAAATCACCGCAGATTCATGCAATGTTTGCCCGACAGACCAGACAGGATCTCAGCTATACGGCGATCCTGGTTGAACTGGATGGGTTCACCGCTGCCGTGACTGATTTTCGTGCAGGCAATGGACAGGGTTTGAATGTAACCGTGCCGTTCAAGCAAGAGGCCTGGGCATTGGCGCAACGGCGCAGTCGTCGTGCCGAGCTTGCCGGTGCGGTAAATACCTTGTACTGGGATGAGCGGGGGATTTTATCGGGAGACAATACCGATGGCGTCGGTCTCGTGCGTGATCTGCAGGATAATCACGATGTGGCACTGGCCGGTCGTAATATTCTGCTGCTTGGTGCTGGTGGCGCTGTGCGCGGCGTATTGGAGCCGCTGCTGGCGACTGCGCCGGCCCGTCTGGTGATTGCCAACCGCACGCCAGCCAGGGCCGAAGAGCTGGCTAATCATTTTGCTGCCCTGGGGCAACTACAGGCCAGTGGCTTTGCGGCCCTGGCAGGGCAGCAGTTTGATCTGATCATCAACGGTACAGCGGCCAGTCTGCAAGGTGAAGTGCCGTCATTGCCGACCGGTATCCTGGCAGAGCATGGCGTGTGTTATGACATGATGTATGGCAAGGAGCCAACGGCCTTTTTACGCTGGGCGCTCAAGGCCGGTGCGAGCAAGGCCATCGATGGCCTGGGTATGTTGGTGGAGCAGGCCGCCGAGGCATTCTTCATCTGGCGCGGCGTGCGTCCTGCCACGGCCGAGGTCATTGCTGCCTTGCGCCAATAAATGGGCTTCCGGGCAAGCCTGTTGCATCTCTGGCCGATAATTTCTGCGGCCTTTTTGGTAAAGCATTAGGGCAAAATCATACTTGATTACTTATTAACCAAAAAGCAGTTCCTCCTGGATTCCCGCCGCGCGGGAATGACGGAATAGGCGCAATGCACGTTGGTTATTGCGCCATACCTGACCGTACCGCATTTAACCAAGGGTGGGCATTCATGCCCACGCGGAATCATGCACACATACAAAAACACACGGGTGCGCCACCAGCGCCAACGTAAAAACCATACCACACCACACCACAGCATTGCCGAATGACACACACGCGGGCATGAAATGAATGCCCGCCCTTGACTGCAACACCCGTCGTGGCCAAAGCCCCTGCTCAAAGCTCCCCTCTCCTGCTTGCGGGAGAGGGGCTGGGGGAGAGGGAAAAGACTTTTTATCTTGGTTTATGCAGCCTTCTACATACGACGCAATACTTGATGTTTATTGCGCCTTATAACGCTAAAAGCTCGAAATCCCCTTAACCAATTCAGCTTGATATCATCAAATTCCTGGCTCTCTTTCCACCCTCCGACTCCAGATAAGGCCAGCACTATTCAGTAATTTTGATCCTCGTATTAAAGAGTATGATGCCCTAGGTAAAACATGCAGCTTAGCCGTAATAACCCTTAAGTTGCACGTACTGACTGGCTGAATAGGCAAAGTGTTGTTGTTCGGCTTCGGTCAGTGCTCGCACACGCCTGGCCGGGCGGCCCAGCCATAGATAGCCACCCTGCAATACCTTGTGCGGTGGCACCAAACTACCCGCACCAAGCAAGACCTCTGCTTCAATGATGGCACCATCAAGGACTATGACACCGATGCCGATCAGACAGCGATCGCCTACCGTGCAGCCATGCAGGGTGGCCTGGTGGCCGATTGTCACCTCGTCGCCGATGATCAGCGGATGGCCTTCAGGCTGCCCCGCATGACAGTGGGTAACGTGCAGTACAGCGCCATCCTGCACATTACTGCGCGCGCCAATGCGAATGTAATTGACATCGCCGCGCGCCACCACCTGCGGCCAGAGCGAGCTGTCTTTGCCAATGTGTACATCACCGATCACTACTGCCTGCGGATCGATATAGGCCGATCCATGAATGACAGGTTTGCTTTTAGCAAAGGGGCGGATATTGGATATTTTATTCATCGCATGGTGACCAGCTCTTCTGCGCTGGTTGGATGCAGGGCTACAGTGTTATCAAAATCACGCTTAGTCGCGCCCATTTTCACTGCCACGGCAAAGCCCTGCAGCATTTCATCGGCACCCTGACCGATAATATGTACGCCCACTACCTTCTCCTGCACACCAACACAGACCAGTTTCATGGCGGTCTTTGTGCTGTGTTGAGTGATGGCGTGATACATGGGAGTGAAGCTGATCTGATAGACCTTTATCGATTCCACGCCATATTTTTCGCGTGCCTCATCTTCGGTCAGACCAACCGTGCCGATGGGTGGATGACTGAAAACCACTGTGGGGATATTTTCATATTCAAGCCGACGTTCAGGCTGATTATCGAATAGCCGATCAGCCAGGCGTCTGGCTGCAGCAATGGCCACTGGCGTCAACTGCGCTCGTCCAGTGACATCGCCAACGGCATAGATACCAGGCACTGCGGTATTTTGATATTCGTCGGTCGGGATATAGCCTTGCTCATCACAGCCAAGGCCGGCGGCTGCCAAATTCAGGTCTGCCGTTAGCGGTGTGCGGCCAGTGGCCCAAATCACACAGTCGAAATCAGTTAGCAGATGACCGCCAGAGCAATGCAAAGTCAGGCAGCCATTATCAGCCTTGGTGATGCGCTCAACACTGATATTGGAAAGTATGTTCACGCCATCATTAATCATTTCTTCCATCAGCGATTTGCGCAGCATGGCATCGAAGTGGGCAAGAAAATGCTGTCGGCGCAGCAGGAGACTAACCTCGCTGCCCAAGGCATTGAGCAGGCTGGTCAGTTCGACGGCAATATAGCCGCCACCAACCACGGCAACACGCTTTGGTTGCTCCTGCAGGGCGAAAAAACCATTGGAATCGATGCCGTGTTCCGCGCCTGGAATATCCGGTATTGTTGGCGTGCCACCGGGTGAGATGACAATATGCTCAGCGGTATATTTTTCACCATTCACAGTCAAGGTGCGGGCATCAACAAAGCTGCCATAGCCTTTGATTAGCTCAATGCCTGACTCCTTGAGATAGCCTTGATACCAATCGTTGATGTTCTGGATATAGCCATCACGTCCTTTGCACAGCTTCTGCCAGTCAAAGCCCGTTGTTTGGGTGGTAAAACCATAATCAGACGCGTCGCGCAATGCGCTGGCGATACCGGCAGCATTCCACATCACCTTCTTTGGCACACAGCCGACATTGACGCAGGTGCCACCCAGCCGACCTGTTTCAATAACTGCCGTTTTCTTGCCATACAAGGCAGCACGCTCGGCAGCGGAAAGTCCGCCACTGCCTGCACCAATGGCGATCAGATCGTAGTGTTTGCTCATTAGGCTTCTCCTTACTGCAAGTAATTAAATTATCTTGTTTTATGCTTGCCCGCAGATCTCGCCTTAGAAGCGCGGATGCTGGTGCAATGACTATGGAATGAGTTCAAGACGAGTAGTGGCGGCATGGTTGCACACTTACAATGCTATACCAGCGCAGCAATCGACCTGAAGACCTGTACCTGCATCGTGCTAACGAGAAAAACAAACTGCCATTTTGCTTTCTATGAAACCTGCTACAGGGCACTATGGCAATAATGAACTCAAGGCTTTTGCTCACTTCCTGCTGAAACATTCAGACTGGATTTTTCATCGTAATATGTCTGTAACCAGCCGCGCACGCGACTCAACAAGGCGATGCTCTGCTGGCTAAAAGAATGATCCGCCCCGACCAGCACAAATTGCCGATAGCGCGGCAACTCGCTCGCCTCCTGGCGCACCAGGCGACGGCCTTCACTCAGACGTTGCGCACCACTATTGCGCACTTCAAGGCTGTCGGCAGCGCCGTAGATATCGTAAACAGGCACTTCAACTTTTTCCAGCAAGCCCGTAGCCGTGCTGTCACCCAGACCGATCAGAATTACTCCATCTATCGATTTATTCTCTATTGCCAACTGCAAGGCCGCCAGCGCACCCGCACCATGACCAAGCAGAATTATCGGCTCGTCTGTCTTCTCCTCGACGAAGCTCAACGCGGCACGGATACGTGCCGGTGTTTGCTCGCCATCGACCAATTGCAGCGACAGGGTGTGCCAGCCATATTCAGGCAACTCACGCCGTAATAGCCCGATAACGCCTGGCCAATCGGCATGGACGTCAATGTCGTGCAAGAGGATCACCGCACCCCTGAGACGCCCATAGCTTTCCTTGCGCCACAAGCTCAACACAGACTTGCCATCGACCATCAGCTGCTGAATATCTGCTGCCGCACTGCTGTCCTGCAAGAGCGCAATAATCTTCACTTCATCATCGGCCGGTTCTGGCACTTGTGCCGGGACAGGGACAGGCTCGCTGCTTGCCGCTGCATTACTGGCTGGTTTTGTCGTCTCATCTACAGCGGCGAACACGGACATATAACTGAGCAGCAATGTCAGCAACAATAGTCTTTTCATACCGGCAATAACGGCTGGCTGGCGCTGCCTGCGAACATTACTGGCCTGTCGCATTGCAGACCTGGAGTCGGTACAATCGACAATCTGAAAATTTTTGGCATGCTTCACGCACCCCCCCTTCAAGCGAACTTACGAGGATTCATCATGGCAGATTACCAGATTGCTCCATCTATCCTGTCAGCAGATTTTGCCCGTCTGGGCGAAGAAGTTGTCAACGTCCTGGCCTCCGGTGCTGATATTGTGCACTTCGATGTAATGGACAACCACTATGTGCCCAACCTGACCATCGGCCCGCTGGTCTGTGAGGCGCTACGCAAACACGGCATCACCGCTCCTATCGATGTGCACCTGATGGTCAAGCCGGTGGATCGCATCATCCCGGATTTTGCCAAGGCCGGTGCCACCTATATCACATTTCACCCAGAGGCCTCCGAACATATCGACCGCACCATCGGCCTGATCAAGGACAGTGGTTGCAAGGCTGGCCTGGTGTTCAACCCCGCCACGCCACTTGATGTACTGGAATACACCCTGCCCAAGCTGGACATGGTGTTGCTGATGTCGGTCAACCCCGGCTTTGGCGGGCAGAAGTTCATCCCCTATGTTCTCGACAAGGCACGCAAGATACGGCAGATGATCGATGCCGGTGGTCACAACTGCCGTCTGGAGATCGACGGTGGTGTAGGCCCGGGCAATATCCGTGAAGTAGCCGAGGCTGGCGTGGATACCTTTGTCGCTGGCTCTGCCGTGTTCGGCAAGCGCAACGAACAAGATAAAAACCACTACAACACTATCATCTCCGAAATGCGTGCCGAACTGGCCAAGGTCGGTAAATAACTCTCCACCAACATAGTATCTGCTTCCATGCAAAAACCCGCCATGATCCTGCTGGACCTGGACGGCACGCTGGTAGATAGCGTGCCGGATCTGGCCTATTGCATTGACGAGATGATGCAACGACTTGGCCGTGCGCCACACGGCGAAGCGCGTGTGCGTGGCTGGGTCGGCAATGGCGTTGAACGCCTGGTTAAACGCGCCCTGACCGGTGAATTACAGGCCGAACCAGACGAGGATGATCTTGCCCGCGCCATGCCTATCTTCACTGAACTATATGCCGTCAATACCAGCCAGCGCAGCCTGTTGTTTCCCGGGGCCCGCGAGGGGTTGGAACAGCTTCAGGCAGCCGGCATCAAATTGGCCTGCGTAACCAACAAGGCAGCGCAATTTACCGCACCGCTTTTACGCGATATGGACATCGCCGACTATTTTGGCATTGTCGTCAGTGGCGACACACTACCACAGCAAAAACCGCATCCTGCCCCCTTGTTGCATGCCGCTGATTTCTTTAAAGTCACGCCTGCACAGGCATTGATGGTGGGTGACTCGATGCACGATATAGAGGCCGCCCGTGCAGCAAATTTTGCCGTGGTGGCTGTCAGCTATGGCTATAATCATGGTATAGATATTCACATAGCAAAACCCGATGCGGTAATCGATTCACTAACCGAACTGCCCGCATTGTTTCAGCTGTAACGACCTGGTTTAGCTCACATGACACAGACAACAAAAATGGAGATCTCGGGAACACGATGGCGCCGTTGTTGACATCTTTACACGCCTTGCTTTTCCACCATATTTGTCTGTCAGGTAATCGTCATGACCCCACAACGTTTTGCTGAACTCGCCGCCGAAGGCTATAACCGTATTCCGGTTAGCCGCGAGGTACTTGCTGATCTGGACACGCCACTGTCCACCTATCTGAAACTGGCCAACACGCCTTATTCCTATCTGTTTGAATCCGTGCAGGGCGGCGAGAAATGGGGTCGCTACTCAATCATCGGCCTGCCATGCCGCAGCCTGCTACGTGTACGTGGCCAGGAGATCGAAATCGAGCGTGATGGTGTCGTCAGCGAACGTTTGAGCGTCGCCGATCCCCTCAGCTGGATCGCAGAATTCCAGCAAAGCTATCGAGTGGCCTGTGAAACCGACGAACCACGTTTCAACGGTGGGCTGGTCGGCTATTTTGGCTACGATACCGTGCGTTACATCGAGCCTCGGCTGGGTGACAGCCCGAATACCGATGAATTGCAGGCACCTGATATTCTGCTGCTTATCTCCGATGAGGTGGTGGTATTTGACAACCTTAGCGGCAAACTGCATCTCATTGTCCACGCCGATCCAGCACAGGCCAATGCCCTGGCATCTGCCCAGCAGCGGCTTGATGAACTCATCAGCAAATTGCGCGGCCCGCTGCCTGCACAGCCGTCCCACCCGGCCCAGCAAATCAGTGAACAGGATTTTGTTTCCGGCTTTACTCAACAGGGTTTTGAAGAGGCTGTGCGCCGCAGCAAGGAATACATCGTCGCTGGCGATGTCATGCAGGTAGTGCTCTCGCAACGTCTGTCGATCCCGTTTACCGCGCCACCCCTGGATCTGTACCGTTCATTACGCAGCCTCAACCCATCGCCCTATATGTTTTTTCTCGACCTCAATGACTTTCATGTGGTCGGCTCTTCGCCGGAAATTCTTACCCGTTGCGAAGATGGCAAGGTCACAGTGCGGCCGATTGCCGGTACAAGACCACGCGGCAAAAACGAGACAGAAGACAAGGCGCTGGAGGCCGAGCTACTCGCCGATCCAAAAGAAATTGCCGAGCACCTGATGCTCATCGATCTCGGTCGCAACGATGTTGGTCATATCGCAAAGGCAGGTAGTGTCGAACTGACGGAAAAAATGGTCATCGAACGCTACTCGCATGTCATGCACATCGTCTCCAATGTAGAAGGCCGCTTGCGCGATGGTCTAAGCGCTATGGATGCACTGCGCGCAACCTTTCCTGCCGGCACGGTCTCCGGCGCACCCAAGGTGCGGGCAATGGAGATCATCGATGAGCTGGAGCCGGTTAAGCGCGGCATCTATGCCGGTGCCGTCGGCTATCTGGCCTGGAACGGTAATATGGACACTGCCATTGCCATCCGCACTGCCGTCATCAAGCAAGGCAGACTCCACATGCAGGCTGGCGCTGGCATCGTGCACGATTCTATTCCGCGCAATGAATGGGATGAAACCATCAATAAAAGCCGCGCCATCTTTCGTGCCGCCAGTCTTGCTGAAGCAGGCCTGGGGTAGGTTGTTCGCCAAGACACATCTGCACCTCGGTCTATACTGAAAAACGCTTGGACTTTGCCTGGGTTTTCCGATGCTACTGATGATCGATAACTAGCATCGGCATCCGGCTAACTCCAAGGTTGTCCGATACTCAAGCCGTAAGCCAGTAAATGCGGGGCTTTAACGGCCAGCAGTAACCGTCATTGTCCATTGTCATCCGGTAAAATTGCGGGTATCTTAGCGGGTATCGAAACACGGATACCCGCACTATGCCCTTGACCGACGCCAAAATTCGCAATACCAAGCCCGCAGACAAGCCGCAAAAACTGGCCGACGGCGGCGGTCTATACCTTGAAGTCAGATCGACCGGGGCGAAGCTTTGGCGTTACCGCTATCGCATTGCGGGTAAAGAAAACGTATTTGCCATCGGTGACTATCCAGCCATCGGACTAGCCGACGCACGCACCGAACACGACAAGGCGCGGGTATTGGTCAAGCAAGGTATTCACCCTTCCCACAATCGACAGGCCGAACGGCTGGCGAACGTCACGGCTAACGCAAACACCTTCGAAGCGGTCGCACGCGAATGGATGGCTTCAAAGAAGAAATGGACGCCGTACTATCGGCGGCAAGTCGAAAACTTCATGTCGGGCGACGTGTTCCCCTTTGTGGGCAAGCTACCGATTCGCAGCGTATCCGCAGCGCACTTGCTCGAAATTATCCGTCGTATTGATAAGCGCGGTGCGCCTACTGTCGCGCTGTTGGTGCGGCAATGGTCTTCGGCCATCTTCCGCTATGCCGTGCAAACACAACGCGCCGACAGCGACCCCGCCGCCGTACTGGTGGGCGTAATAGACCGGCCAAAGGTCGAACACCACAAGCCGCTATCCCGCGAACAGATTGCCGACTTTGCCAAGGCTTTAGACGCATACGGCGGGTATCGAACAACTGTCATTGCCTTGCGCTTGATGCTGCTTACCTTCGTTCGTACTGTCGAGCTTCGTAAGGCCGAATGGTCGGAATTCGACCTAGACCGCGCCGAATGGCGGATACCCGCAGAACGAATGAAAATGCGGGAAGCCCACATAGTCCCGCTGTCGAAACAGGCCGTCGAACTGTTGCGCGAACTGCATACGCATACAGGCGGGCGCGGCGTGTTGTTCCCGAACTACCGCAACCCGAAAGACTGCATGACCGCTACCACGTTGAACCGGGCGCTTGAACGTATGGGGTTCAACGGTAAGGGCAGTATCGGCTTTTCGGCGCACGGCTTCCGTGCTACCGCTTCGACAATCCTTAACGAAATGGGGTATCGCCCCGACGTTATCGAACGCCAGTTGGCGCACGCTGAACGTAACAAGGTTCGCGCCAGCTACAACCAAGCTGAATACATGGAAGACCGCCGAACCATGATGCAGCAATGGGCGGATATGACCGACGAAATGTCGAAAGGTAAATGAGTTATGAAAGATTTAGATGTAAAAATTAAAGGGCTACTAGATCAAATTGGGTTGAACGCTAACGCAGCCGCAGAATTGCTAACGATGGCGGCAGAATTGTTCGAAAAAAAAAGAACCGCTGCCCCATGAATTGACAGATTTTTTAGCGCGTTCTTTTCGCGAGGCTATCGCCGAACCGTGCGCGGAGCGCGGCAAGCGTCTTGCCTTAGAGTTAGGGCTTTCTGCGCCTGGGAAATGCGGTGCGCCGAAAGTTAACGTAGACGAGCAAGAAATTCACGAGTTCGTAGCAGCCGAAATAATCAAAGACCCGAAGTTTTCAGAAACAAAGCTAAAGGCTAAGGTCGCGGCCAAGTTTGGGATTAGTGAAACCAAAGCGATTGAGTTTGTGAAGCCAACTGCTTTCGTGCCCAAGTTGCTGCGCTCTAACGGTATTCAAAGCCTGATAAAAGACCGAAAATAGGTGTGTAATAACCCTGTTAGTTTTTGCACAAAACCCGCCTGCATAGTTGCATCCACTCCCTAACGGATAAGGATGGATGCAAATGTACCAACTCCCTGAAACTGGCTTTCTGCGCTTGCCGCAGATCATCGGTGACCCCGCCAAAGGCTTTCCGCCGCTAATACCTGTCAAGAAGTCTACTTGGTGGCAGGGCGTCAAAGACGGACGTTTCCCGCAGCCTGTAAAGCTTGGCCCGCGCGTTACCGCGTGGCGTGTCGAAGACATACGCGCCTTGATTGCATCGGCTTGACGGGGGCGCGGTAATGAGTGAATCCCACGATTGCACCGGGCTATTTGCCGCACCGCTTCCCGGTTTGGTCGGTGAAGTCGCGAACTTTATTTACACGCACGCGCCGTATCCGGTTGCCGAAATTGCAACAGCGGGCGCAGTCGGATTGATCGCCGGTATTGTGGGCAGATCGTACAACGTGTCCGGCACCGGGCTTAATCAGTACGTTTTGTTATTGGCACCGACTGGCACCGGCAAAGCCGCAATGTCGAACGGCATAGATAAGACAATCGAAGCAGTGTCGCAATCCGTACCGGCTGCAAAGGAATTTATCGGCCCTGCCGAAATAGCGTCGCCGCAAGCGTTAGTTAAGTTTATGTCGAATGGGCCAAGGTCTTTTCTGTCCATCGTTGGCGAGTTTGGCATACAGCTAAAAATCATGTCGCACCCGAAGGCGGCACCAACGCAAAAAGGGCTAGAACGACTGTACCTAGACCTTTACAACAAGTCGGGCGAAGGCGACGTACTAAGGCCGACGATATACAGCGAACGTGAAAAGAACACCGCCGCGATTCTTTCCCCGGCCTTTTCGATACTTGGCGAATCGACGCCCGAAAAATTCTATGAAGCGTTAGACGAAAGCATGATTTCGTCGGGCTTGTTGCCACGTTTTACGACAATTGAATATCGCGGCGACGTGCCATACAAGAACGACAGCCGGGCAATGCTCCCTAGCTTCGAACTAACCGACCGCTTGGCCGTGCTTACCGCGCATTCGCTAATGCTGAATCAATCCGGCAAGCCAATTTCGGTCGAGCTGTCCGACGGTGCCGCCGCAATGTTCGAAGACTTCGAATGGTATTGCCGGGACAAGTTAGAAGGGCAGGCCGAAATTGTGCGGCATCTTTGGTCGCGTTCGCACATGAAAGCTTTGAAATTGGCCGCGATTATCGCCGTCGGTTGCAATTACATCATGCCCACAATTACAGCGGATTCCGCGCTATGGGCTATCCAGCTTGAAAAGGCCAACGTTCGCAACCTGCTTTCGCGTTTTGAGTCCGGCGAAGTCGGCGAAACAAGTAGCGAAGACATACGGGTTAGCCGCGTAATCGACGCTATTAGTTCGTATTGCCTGAAACCTTGGCCTGAATTGAAAAGCTACGATGTTCGCGGCGATTTGCACGAAAAACGAATTATTACTTACACGTATTTGCATCGTAGATTAAGCAATACAAAGCCGTTTAAAAAGCAGAGCCACCAAGAGCCAACGAAGTTAATTAAAGAGGCTTTGCGAACACTGGTTGAGCGCGGCGATATTGTCGAAATGAGCAAGGCGATTTTAGCGAAAGATTACGAATTCAACGGCATAGCGTACATGCTGGCGAATACGAAATTGATTACGAAATAAGGTGCATAAAACGCCGATAGGTTGCGCAAGTTGCTGATTTTAAAGCGCATAAGTGGATAAGTTAATAAGTTAAAACATAGCCATATAGAACCAAGCCAACAGGTATCTATTATCAACTTATTTAACTTATCTACTTATTTACTACCTGAAAGCCAATGGCGGCGCGGGTTTGCGGTATAAGTTGAAAATTGAAAATGCGCCTTATGTGTTTTATGCGGCGGCAAATGATGAATGTGGGCTTGAAGGTGACGAAATGAACGATGGAAAATTTATAGCATTGAAGAAGCAGTTTGCTTACGAACTGTATATGCGAACCGAACCGCAAGGTTTGGAGCACGAAGCAACGTTTGAAGTTGCGCAAATAATCGCGCGTCGGCTTTATCCGTTCGATCCAAGTTCAAGCGCCGTGCTTCGTATTGCTACCGAATGGATTAAAGACCCTGTAGTTATCGAAACGTATTTGCAGCTTAAAGAGAACGAAGCGAGCGATTTATGCCTGCCCACGAAGTCGCAATTCATCATGGCAATTTGTGACAGGTTAGACCGAATTACCGAAGAAGTTAATTCGATTAAACGGGGGTCGCTAGCGCGTAAAAAAGCAAACCGCCTTCGCCGAAGTTTTGTTGAATTGAGCAACTTGGTTGCCAGCAGTTTGTAAGGATTTTTGGAGCATACCCGCATGAAAAACAATATGAATTCGACCGCCGACGGCTGGCAAGGCCGCACTACCATTGACGATGGCGTGATACCCCCCGTGCCTGCCGAAAAGAAGACATACGCAAAGGCCAAGCTTGCCAATGTAACGGATGTAAGCCGCGAACTTGCCAAGCTGTACCGTGAAGCCCGTAGCGGTCGAATCGACGTTGCCGACGCTTCGCGCCTTGCCAACATGCTGTCGATTCTGTCGCGCATCCTGTCGGACAGCGAACTAGAAGCGCGCATTGAAGCATTGGAACAAAGAGGCTTGCATTAATGGCGCGCATCGGACTTAAAGCCCGGTTGGCGAAGCTTGAAAATCGCCGCGTAAAACAGGGGCCGAACCGTGTTCTTTGTTTCAATCCTGCCGTCTGCGCAGACGGCCAGCTCAGCCGCGATTTGTCTGTTTGGCAGGTTGGGTATTGGCGAGAGGGCGGAAACCCCGCAGCGGGGCCGCTACGTGCCTTTGCTGGCCGCTTTGTGCTGATTCCAGACCACGGCACGACGGCGGAATGGGAAGCGGCGGCGGAACAGCAGCAACGCGAATTGCTGGCGCGTGCCCGTAGTCGAACCGACGAACCCGCAGCCGTAGTGCCGGATATTGTGGGCACCATCGCCGACGATGCGCCCGCACCAAAACGCCAAGGCGAGAAAGGCGTTCGTTTTGTCGAGCTGCAAGACGGGCGGACTTTTGATAAAGCAACCGGCGAATTCGTCGAATAAGGGGGTAGATGGCGCGAACTATTCAGGCGTCGAAGCATTCCGCTTCGTAACTTCGAAGGTAACTATCATGGAACCAGTAAACAACATCGCCCCGGCGTATACGAATTCGCTAGTAAAAACACCACAAGCAAGCGGTTTTATCGAGCTGGCCGGAACCGAAACCGGGCGCAAAGCATTTCTAGGCGACGCCGAAAAATTTGATACAGACGTAGGGCCGGATATTACGAATGCCCACATTGCTTTACGCGATGGCGTCGCAACTATCGGCAGACTGTTAAATGACGAAACCCGTAACGACGTACAGCGGCACGAAGCAGCTAGCGTAGTCGCTGCCCGCACTGTCGAAAGTTTGGAAAAGGTAAAGGCGCGAATTTCCGAACGTGCGAACTATTTGCTTATGTCCGGGCAAGACGATGCACAAGCAACATTCCGACTAGACCCGGCCCGGCGTTTTGTGCAAGAAAAAATTATGGAATTCATGGTTGAACAAGCGGGTAAGCCAGACGGCACAATGAAGCTTCGCGAACTTATCAAAGATGATGGCGAAGCCGCCGCAGTCTTCGCGAATACTAAAGCGTATTTGCTCAACATGAACGCCGACAACTTCCGCAAATTGCACTTTGAAGCTATCCAGCGTCATGCGCCGGACGCATGGACAAAGATGCAAAATGGTGTAGCTCTGACCGAACTTGCACCGAAGTTCGATAAGGCGATTAACAGCGTTCGAAATAGCTTCTACAACCCGTCGCTTGCGGCGAAAGCTTCGACCCGCGTTCAGCTTTAAATTTATTGCAAGTGCCATTGCAAGCTTTGCCCGGTTCGCCGGGCTTTTTTTTGCTTAAAACTTTCTTTCAGATGGCGTAACAAGTTCGCACGTTCCGGCTTCCTGTCGATTGACTACGCCCGGTATTTCGGTTTTTTGAGTGAAGCTTAGATCGGTGCGGCTAATCGTTCGAGTGATTGTTGACCCCAGCGAAAGTTGATTTGCCCATGTAATAGCGTTCGGGCCAAAAACAGCCTTTTCCTTGTTGGTTGCGTTGGCTTCTCTAACAAAGTACGAAACTGTACCGTTCTTTTCGTCTAGCGTAAAATCGAAATGCGTTGCAGAGATACCGTCACGTGCCGGTAAATCGCAGCTTAGATAGACTAGCTCCGATGCAACGGCAGAATTCGTGGCAAGCACCGCTGCGACAGCAAAAAATTTAATGGCTTTCATAGTTTTTCCTTTTTTTGGCTTATGTTGTCTATTGGTTTAAAGCAGGTTTAACTTTGCCTGCAAAAGCTCGACTTTATCCATGCTTTCCGCTGTTAGCTGTTGACAGGTGCCGACGCTATCTATGTAAGGAAGATTCATTTCTTCAAATTGCGCTTCCATTTGTTCGTTTGCTTTAGTCGCTTTAATTTCTTGTTCAATGCGATCCATTGTTAAGACGGCTTTGTTTCTGTTTCCTGTTGCTTGTTCGTAAGTTTGTACAGCAAGGAATTTTGCCGCGCGGTAGTGTCCTAAGCCGCCAAGGTACTTTTGACATGAATACGTTGTAATCATGTGTTCTTGAAGTGCCTGCGCAAGTTTGTGGGCATTAGCGGCGTCTTCTGTTTCGCCTGACCAGACCTTAGGCGCTAACACTGCTGCGATTATCGCTACTACGATTAACTTTCTATTCATGCTGCCCCCTAAATATTAAGTTAATATTGTTAAGTACGTGCCTATAGGCCGTGGCCCATAGGCTACAATAAAGCGACATTCGTTGCATGAAAACTTCTCATGCTACGAACAACATCGGGCCAATCTTCGGCGAAGTCCTACAGCGCTACCGCAGTCGCTTGGGCGTTTCGCAGGAAGAGCTTGCCTTTCGTGCAGGGGTAGATAGAACGTTTGTATCGCGGATAGAGCGCGGTATTAGACAGCCCACAATCACAACCCTTATAGGGCTTGGGGTGGCGCTTGGGGTGTCGGCTGCCGAGCTTGTCGGGGAAGTTGAGGCCCAGCTAAAGCGAAGTGGGGGCGGTAACAAGCAGGAATGAAAAAGCCCGGTTCGCTGGGTTTTTTTTCGTCCGTTCATCGGTTTATATAAAATTCGTTATAGGCGATAATGATCTGTTTTGTGCAGTCAGTTCCGGCACATAGGTTAGGGGTATCAAAAGAAATTGCGGGTATCCAAGAGGGTATCAAGCCCGAACAACTGGAACGAATGCCTTATAAATCAATAGGATACCCTTCTTATGTTGCTGATGATCGACAATTACGATTCCTTTACCTACAACCTGCTACAGTATTTTGCTGAGCTGGGGGCAAAGGTAGAGGTATATCGCAACGACCAAATCTCGCTGGCAGAAATCGAGCGCCTGCAGCCGGATCATTTGGTGATCTCACCAGGGCCTGGCACGCCAGACAAGGCCGGGATCTCGCTGGCTGCAATACAGCATTTTGCCCGCAAACTGCCCATTCTTGGCGTTTGTCTTGGGCACCAGGCCATAGGCCAGGCCTTTGGTGGACAGATCGTGCAGGCAGATGTGATCATGCATGGCAAGACCTCAGCAATTCATCATGCCGGTGTTGGCGTATTTGCCGGTCTGGCCAATCCATTTCAGGCCACCCGCTATCATTCGCTGGTGATTGAACCATCGTCGCTGCCGGACTGTCTGGAAGTGACGGCATGGACGCAAAAGGATGGCGCTACACGCGAGGCGATCATGGGCGTGCGCCATCGTGAGTTTTGTATCGAAGGTGTGCAGTTTCACCCGGAATCGATCCTCAGCGAGCACGGCCATGATCTGCTGCAAAATTTTCTGCGTCAGTAGGCAGGTTCAGTAAATCCTGTATTAAAACTTGCGTTTACTGAGCGCAGCACACAGATTTACTTATTACTGCTTTTCATCGAGACTTAAATGCCAAAAAACCAATCTGCGACCGGGCATTCATCCCTGCTCATCGCTATCATGGTGGCCGCTTTGTCCATGCTGGCCCCATTTACCATCGATACTTATCTGCCGTCTTTTCCTGCTATCGCCAGCGAGTTTTCGGCAAGTTATACCCAGATGCAGCAGACCATGGGTTTGTATCTGGCGGTGTTTGCCCTGACCACACTGTTTTATGGCCCGCTGTCCGACAGCTTTGGTCGCCGTCCGGTGATCATCGGCGCACTCGCGCTTTATGTCTTCGGCAGTGTTGGTGCTGCGATGACTGATTCTATAGGCGGGCTTTTATTCTGGCGGGTGGTGCAAGGCCTGTCGGCCGGTGCTGGCGTGGTCGTCGGACGGGCAATGGTGCGCGATGCATTCAGCGGTCATCATGCTCAGCGCGTGCTCTCACATGCCATGCTGATCTTTGCCGTGGCACCGGCAATTGCGCCGATGATCGGTGGCGTGTTGCAGACGTTCTTTGGCTGGCGCTCTATATTCTGGTTTCTCGCCTTGCTTGGAGTTGCCTTGTTTAGCCTGGCTATTTGGCGTGCGCCTGAAACCTTGCCGCTGGCAGAGCGCCAATCAGCGAGACCGGGCAGGGTATTAACTACCTACGGCATCGCGCTGCAGAATCGACAGTTTATGGGTCTGGTGCTGGCTTTTTCGTTGAATTTTGGCGGTTTTTTCTTGTATATAGCCGGATCGCCAGCGATTTTTTATGATCACTTACATCTTGGGCCCAATGATTTCTGGATGCAATTTGTGCCCATGGTCGCTGGCCTGATGGCCGGCTCTTATAGTAGTGGTCGCATGGCAGGACGGATCTCGCCAAAACGTACCGTCTACATCAGTTATGCCCTCATGCTAAGTGCCGGTCTGTTGAATGTGTTACAGGCCTTGGTGTTAGCACCAGGCCCGGTAAATGTATTGGCACCAATGGTGTTATATGCCTTCGCCGTAGCCTTCAGCATGCCCAGCCTCACCTTGATGGCACTGGACTGCTTTCCCCACAACCGGGGCATGGCAGCGGCTGTGCAATCATTTTTGCAGGTAGGCGGCAACGCGGTGGTGGCCAGCCTGCTGGTGCCGTTGCTATCAGGGCATATCTGGAGCATGGCACTGGGGATGCTGAGCTTGTCCTGTTTCGGCTTTGTCGTCTGGCAATGGCAACAACGCAAACACTAACGCGGCGTCACAGCCCTGCGTACAGGCATGCAACGATAGCCATTAACATCATGGACATACCGAGGCGATGAATCAGCCAACATGCTGATAAAATACCCTGACTTCTGTAGGCAAGGCATGAATTTTTATCCCGCGAAAATCAGGCCTATATGAGTTATGGCGGAATATGCGGCCCATGACCGCTTGACCACCACACAGTCCAAACAGGACAATTGACCAGTTTCTTTTCAAGGTTTTTTCTATGGATATGCAAACAGCCATCCGTGCCGTCACTGAACGGCGCGATCTTGATGCAGCACAAATGACAGCGGCCATGCGTCTGCTTATGACCGGCGAGGCGACCGAGGCACAGATCGCAGGCTTTCTGGTTGGTCTGCGCATGAAGGGTGAGAGCGTCGAGGAGATCGCCGCTGCCGCCAGTGTAATGCGTGAGCTGGCCATACCTGTCAAGGTGGATCTGCCTCATCTGGTCGATACCTGCGGTACCGGCGGTGATGGCATCCATACCTTTAATATTTCGACCACGGTGGCCTTTGTCGTCGCCGCTGCCGGTGGTCATGTTGCCAAGCACGGCAACCGCTCTATCTCGAGCAAATCTGGCAGTGCCGATGTGCTGGAAGCAGCCGGAGTGAATCTTGAACTGACACCAGAGCAGGTGGCTGAATGCATACGCCAGACCGGTGTAGGCTTTATGTTTGCCCCGCGCCATCATGGGGCAATGAAATATGCCGTTGGCCCGCGCCGTGAGATGGGCGTGCGCACGCTGTTCAATGTCCTTGGCCCGTTGACAAATCCCGCTGGGGCACCGCATCAGGTGTTGGGCGTCTACAGTGATGAATGGCTGGAACCGCTGGCACTAGTACTTGGCCGTCTCGGTTCAAAACATGTGCTGGTCGTGCATGCCGAGGATGGCATGGACGAAATCAGCATCAGCGCCACAACCCACGTGGCCGAATGGCAGCATGGTGCGCTCAAGCGTTATGTAATTACGCCCGAACAGTTTGGCCTGCAACGCACGGATGTATCTGCACTAGCCGTAAAACTGCCAGAGCAAAGCCTGCACATCATGCATGAGGTGCTCGCCGACAAACGGGGGCCTGCCTACGATATTGTGATACTCAATGCCGGCGCCGCGATTTATGTTGCTGATCTGGCGGCCAGCCTGGAGGAGGGCGTGCAACAGGCGCGTGCGATCATTGCCAGTGGAGCTGCACGCGAGCGTCTGGATCGACTGGTACAGATCAGCAACAGCTTCAAGGTCGAATAAAATGTCAGATACACCGGATATTCTGAAAAAGATTCTTGCCCGCAAAAAGGCTGAAATCACCGCCCGTCGTGAACAGAAAAGCCTTGCCACGCTACAGGCCGAGCTATCTTCCGCGCCCGCCTTACGTGCTTTTGTCGCTGCCTTGCGCGCCAAACTCGCAGCTGGCCTGCCTGCGGTGATTGCCGAGATCAAAAAGGCCTCGCCCAGCAAGGGAGTAATTCGTGAGGACTTTCAGCCCGCTGAAATTGCCCAATCCTACCAGCGTGGTGGCGCTGCCTGTTTGTCGGTACTGACCGATCGTGATTTTTTCCAGGGAGCTGATGAATATCTGCAACAGGCACGGGCGGCCTGCCAGTTGCCTGTGATCCGCAAGGATTTCATTATCGACCCCTATCAGGTCATCGAGGCGCGGGTGATAGGCGCTGACTGCATTCTACTTATCGCTGCCGCCTTGAGTGATGCACAAATGCAGGAGCTGGCGGCGGCGGCCACAGAATTGGGCATGGATGTATTGGTGGAAGTGCATGATACCAGGGAGCTTGAACGAGCATTGCAATTGCCCTTGCACATGGTGGGGATCAACAACCGCAATCTGCGTACATTTGAGCTAAGCCTCAACACCACGCTTGAACTGCTAATACAAATTCCAGCCGATCGCCTGGTTATCACTGAAAGCGGCATCTTGAGCCGTGAGGATGTGGCCTTGATGCGCCAGCACGGTGTGCACGGCTTCCTCGTTGGCGAGGCCTTTATGCGCGCCGCTGACCCTGGCGCGAAACTGGCGGAGCTATTTGCCTAACGGCTGCCGAAGACTACAACTGTCTTGCCTTTGGCAGAAATCAGGCCTTGTTCTTCCAGCGCCTTGATTACACGACCAGCCATTTCACGCGAGCAACCGACCAGTCGACCCAACTCCTGGCGGGTAATACGGATTTGCATGCCATCTGGGTGCGTCATGGCATCCGGCTCCTTAGTCAGATCGAGCAGGGCACGCGCAATACGACCGGTGACATCGAGAAAGGCCAGATCACCAACCTTGCGACTGGTGGTGCGCAACCTTGCCGCCATCTGACTGGACAGGGCAAACAGGATCTCTGTGTCGTCCTGTGCGACCTGACGAAAACGGCCATAACTGATCTCGGCCAACTCGCACTCGGTGCGCGAGCGCACCCAGGCACTACGGCCAGCCTTTTCATCAAACAAACCCATCTCGCCGAAAAAATCACCTGGATTGAGATAGGCCAATACGATCTCACGGCCATTATCGTCCTCGATCATTACCGTCATGCCGCCTTCGATGATGTAATACAACACCTCAGGCTTGTCGCCAGCGCGAATAATCGTGCTGCGCGATGGGTAGCGGCGACGATGGCAGTGAACCAAAAAACGGTCAATCGCGGGATTGCCAGTGCTCGACACCTTGGTCTTCATGGCGATTCCTTGCCTCCATAAAAAAGAGCCTGCCCACTTAAGGGCAAACAGCTACAATAATGCAGAATAACCAGTATAGAGGACAGTTTAAATGAAGGCGCGGATCAAATGGGTCGAACAATCAACATTTATTGGTGAAACCAGTAGCGGGCATTCGGTCGTGATGGACGGCTTACCTGAATTCGGTGGCCGTGATCTGGGGCCAAGGCCGATGGAAATGCTGCTGCTCGGCATGGGTGGCTGCACCTCTATTGATGTGGTCAGCATCCTGAAGAAGGCACGGCAGGATATTCACGACTGCGTTGCAGAGCTCACCGCTGAACGCGCCACTGAACACCCCAAAGTGTTTACCCGGATTCATGTCCATTTCATTATCACTGGCCACGAGCTGAAAGAAGCACAGGTAAAACGTGCTGTTGAACTCTCGGCAGAAAAATATTGCTCCGCCTCACTGATGCTGGGCAAGGTGGCTACAATCACCCACGACTACGAAATCATCGCCAGCTGATATTTTTTCCCTTTTTCTTGCCATTTCATGGATAATGCGCGGCCCTGGCCAAAATAGCGGCCATTACTCCTGAGTTTTCTGTGGAGGTTTATGATTTGCCTGACTATTCTGGTTCCAAGCTCAAGCTGCATGGTTTTAATAATCTAACCAAAACACTGAGCTTCAATATCTATGACATTTGCTATACGCAGACCGATGCTCAACAGCGTGAATACATTGAATACATTGATGAAGAATATAATGCCGAACGGCTGACCAATATCCTCACCGATGTCACCGAGATCATTGGCGCAAATATCCTTAATATCGCTCGTCAGGACTATGACCCGCAGGGTGCCAGTGTCACCATACTCATTTCCGAGGAGCCAGTGCTCTCGCAGGAGCTGTCGAATACCGAGGCACCTGGGCCATTACTGTCGGAGTCGGTCGTCGCACATCTGGATAAAAGCCACATTACCGTGCACACCTATCCGGAAAGCCATCCGGACAACGGCATCAGCACCTTTCGTGCCGATATCGATGTGTCCACCTGTGGGCGCATTTCACCGCTGAAGGCGCTGAATTATCTAATCCACAGCTTTGAGTCCGACATCGTCACCATGGATTACCGCGTGCGCGGTTTCACCCGCAACATCAAGGGACGTAAGCATTTCATCGATCACAAGATCAATTCCATCCAGAATTACATCGCCCAGGCCACGCTGAATAACTATCAGCTGATCGACGCCAATGTATACCAGGAGAACATCTTTCATACCAAGATGATGCTTAAGGAGTTCGAGCTGGATAATTACCTCTTTGGTATAGATGCCTGCAATCTGGACCCGACGGTAGCACGCACCATACGTCGTCGCCTGCAAAAAGAAATGCTGGAGATCTTCTACGGCCGTAACATGAGCGCCCCAAAAAAAGTACCAGGCTGCCAAAATATACCCACGGCCAGCATTAAAGCAAAATCATCCTGAGCAGCATATTTTACCAGGGCGCTCTCTTCATCCCTGGTGAAATATGCGAGTTCGCAGCCGCGCCCAGGCCGCGTTATAATCAGCAACTTTATCCACAATGAATCAGATGGAGTGTCATGAGCGCCTCGACACAGGATATCTTGACTTTTCAGGACTTGATCCTGGCCTTGCAAACCTACTGGGCTGAGCAGGGCTGTATCATCCTGCAGCCCTATGACATGGAAGTAGGTGCGGGGACCTTCCACCCGGCAACTTTTTTGCGCGCCATCGGACCTGAGCCATGGAGTGCTGCCTACGTACAGCCATCGCGTCGCCCTGCCGATGGTCGCTATGGCGAAAATCCCAATCGCCTGCAGCACTATTACCAGTTTCAGGTCGTCATCAAACCTTCGCCCATAAATATTCAGGAGCTGTATCTGGGCTCCTTGCGCCAACTGGGCATAGACCCATTGATACATGACATCCGTTTTGTCGAGGACAACTGGGAGTCGCCAACTCTAGGGGCCTGGGGCCTGGGCTGGGAGGTTTGGCTCAACGGCATGGAAGTAACACAATTCACTTATTTCCAGCAGGTTGGTGGCCTGGAATGTCGCCCCGTCACCGGCGAGATCACCTACGGCCTGGAGCGCATTGCGATGTATCTACAGGGCGTGGAAAGTGTATTTGATTTGGTGTGGACGGACGGGCCGCTGGGCAAGGTCACCTATGGCGATGTCTTTCAACAAAATGAAATCGAGATGTCGACCTATAACTTCGAACATGCGGCGGTCGACAGCCTGTTTGAACACTTCACGTTCTACGAAAGTCAAAGCCAGTATCTTATAGAGCAAGGACTGCCCTTACCGGCCTATGAAATGGTTCTCAAGGCCTCGCACACCTTCAATCTGCTTGATGCCCGCAAGGCTATTTCTGTCACGGAACGCCAGCACTATATCCTGCGTATGCGCCAACTGGCCCGTGCTGTGGCGCAGGCCTATTTTGAGCGACGCGAGATACTGGGCTTTCCGATGCTGGCAGACAAAAAATAAAATCGGCTCCACTCCTTTACCGGCAATAAGGACGTAACATGAGTACGACACAAGATTTACTGGTCGAAATCGGTACCGAAGAACTACCACCCAAGGCACTCAAGCGTTTAATGCTGGCTTTTGGTGATGGGCTCAAAAGCGGACTGTCCAGGGCCGAGTTGAATTATGCCGAGTTACAGACCTACGCAACACCACGCCGCCTGGCGGTGCTGATCAAGGCCCTGGCCACAACGACACCAGACAAGGACGTCGAGCGTCGCGGCCCAGCGCTCACCGCCGCCTTTGATGGCGAGGGTAATCCCACCCAGGCAGCCCAGGGCTTTGCTGCATCCTGCGGCGTGGAAACTGATCAACTAGATCACCTCAAAACCGACAAGGGCGCCTGGCTGGTTTATCGCTCACGCCAGCAGGGACGACCAACTACCGAGCTATTGCCAGCCATTGTGCAAGCAGCGCTGGATCAGCTGCCCATTCCCAAGCGGATGCGCTGGGGCGATCTTGATGCCGAGTTTGTGCGGCCGGTGCATTGGCTGGTCATGCTGTTTGGTAGCGAGGTGGTTGATGCCGAGCTACTTGCTGTCCGCAGCGGACGAACAACATATGGCCATCGCTTCATGCACCCTGGACCATTATCAATCGCACACCCGACGGACTATGTTGAATTACTGACAAAACACGGCCAGGTGATCGCTGATTTTGCACAGCGTCGCGATGCCATTCGCGCACAAGTTGAGCAGGCTGCTGCAGCGGCGGGCGGTATTGCGCTACTTGACGAGCAACTGCTCGATGAGGTGACTGGACTAGTGGAGTGGCCAGTGGCAGTGACCGGCCAGTTTGAAGAGCGTTTTCTTGAGGTGCCGGCCGAGGCGCTGATCTCTACCATGAAGGGCAACCAAAAATATTTTTCGATCCAGGACAAGAAAGGGCGACTACTGCCTTATTTCATCACCCTCAGCAATATCGAAAGTCGTGATATGGAACAGGTTCGCGCCGGTAATGAGCGGGTAGTCAGACCACGCCTGATAGATGCTGATTTTTTCTGGCATCAGGATCGCAAGCAAACACTGGCCAGCAATATTACTGCCCTGCAAAACGTCGTTTTCCAGAGCAAGCTGGGCAGCCTGGCCGACAAGAGCCAGCGCATCGCCAAACTGGCAGGAGCCATTGCCTACCACATCGATGGCGATGCCAAACTGGCTATCCGCGCTGGCGAGCTGGCCAAGTGCGATCTGCTGACCAATATGGTCGGTGAATTCCCTGAGCTGCAGGGCATCATGGGGCGTTACTACGCATTGCACGATGACGAAAACAGCGAAGTTGCAACCGCCCTAGATGAGCAGTACTGGCCGCGCTTTGCCGGTGACAAGCTAGCACAAACCCGTACCGGTCAGGCACTTGCCATTGCCGATCGCATCGATACCCTTATCGGTATTTTTGGTATTGGCCAGCCACCCAGTGGCGACAAGGATCCATTCGCCCTGCGGCGTGCCGCGCTGGGGGTGCTACGTACCATTATTGAAAACAGTCTTGATCTTGATCTAAAAACACTGCTGCGAACCGCATTTGACAATTATGCAGGCAATGGCAACAAGCTGGCAGAAGGCACTGTCGCACAGGTTTTGGACTTCATGCTGGAGCGACTGCGCGCATATTACGCAGACAGTAATGTGGCACACGATACCTTTGACGCCGTACTGGCTCAAAGACCCACGCAGCCACGCGATTTTGATGCGCGGGTGCGTGCTGTCACCACCTTTCGCAAACTACCCGAGGCCGAGGCACTGGCAGCAGCCAACAAACGTATTGCCAATATTCTCCGCCAGGCCGGTAATCAGGCAGGGGAGTACGTTGAAGCAAAGTACCTGCTGGAACCTGCCGAAAAAAATCTGGCTGAGCATCTCATACAAATGCATGACAAGGTCAGGCCGCTGTTTGAGCAACGCAACTATACCGATGCCCTTTGTCAGCTCGCTGGCCTGCGTCAAACAGTGGATGAATTTTTTGATCAAGTAATGGTGATGGCCGATGATGTCGCTGTGCGCAATAATCGTCTGGCGCTGTTGCGCAAGCTTTCCAATCTATTCCTGCAGGTGGCCGATCTATCGCGCTTGCAGACCTGACTTTCCCTGAACTGGAATTTGCTCTTATGACTGAACGCAATCAAGATTCCTATGCCAGCATGCTGGCCGCTGTACAGGCCTTTCACGACAAGCATCAATTTCGTGAACAGGGCGGTGAGGAGCTCACCTACCGCATGGCCTTGATGGCGGAAGAACTAGGCGAGATCGGCGCTGCAATCACCAAGGGCAAACCCAAGGAACAACTGGCAGAAGAGGTTGCTGATCTTTTCATTCTGCTTATCGGTACGGCAATTGCCGCTGATTTTGATCTTAACCAGGCATTCTGGCAAAAGATGGACAAAATCATGCAGCGCGAGTCTCGCATGGTCAATGGCCGCATCCGTGTCTCTGAGTTTCGTGACTGATGCAGCGAGTGATTATTCTCGATCGCGACGGAGTCATCAACGAGGACTCTGACGACTACATAAAATCGCCTGCCGAGTTCATCCCCATCCCTGGCAGCCTGGAGGCGATCGTACGACTCAGCGAGGCAGGTTGGCGTGTATTAGTTGCGACCAACCAATCAGGTGTCGCGCGCGGGCTTTACGATCTTGCCACCCTGCAGGAAATTCACGCTAAATTACATAAATTACTCAAGCCAATGGGCGGCCAAATCGAAGCAATCTTTTATTGCCCACACGCACCCGACGATGATTGCGCATGCCGTAAGCCGAAGCCCGGGCTGCTCCACTCTATTGCAGAACAATTCCAGATCACGCTGCAAGGCGTGCCCACTGTAGGCGATTCACTGCGCGACCTGCAGGCAGCACAAGCAGTTGGCGCCACGCCCATCCTGGTGCGTACCGGCAAGGGCGAACGCACCCTGGCCGAAGGCACTGGCCTTGCTGGCATTCCGGTCTATGCCAACCTTGCCGCTGTAGTTGATGCCCTGCTGACGTGATTCTGCTTCGATCCATAATTTTCTATCTTGGCCTTATTGTCAGCCAGTTCATACTGTTGCTACTCATGCCACCAATAGTTGTTCTGCCCTATCGTTTGCGCTATCGGTTATTAACGCGCCTGGGACACTTTGTTATTTGGTGGCTGGCTATTACCTGTAAACTACACTATAGAATTAGTGGGCAGGAAAACATCCCCAGCAACACGGCGATTATCCTTGCCAAGCATCAATCGGCCTGGGAGACCTTTGCCCTGCAACTAATTTTTCCACCCCAAACCTGGGTGCTGAAGCGTTCATTATTTTACATCCCCATCTTTGGCTGGGGGCTGATGATGCTGAAGGCCATTGGTATAGATAGAGCGGCCGGGCGTAAGGCATTGCAGCAAGTGGTACAACAGGGCACAGCCCGCCTCAACGAAGGAATATGGGTGGTCATCTTTCCTGAAGGCACGCGCACCGCGCCTGGCGAGCGACGCAAATACAATATTGGTGCTGCTGTTTTAGCCAAAAAGAGCGGTTATCCAATTGTACCTGTTGCCCACAATGCCGGGGTTTTCTGGCCACGCAACAGTATCCTCAAACACGCCGGTACTATTGATGTGGTGATAGGGCCCGTGATATACCCAACCGGTAAGGGAAGCGCGGAAATCAACGACTTGGCTGAAAGCTGGATAGAAGCTACCCAACTTCGCCTGGACTCCACACCAGATCAACCTAGATCGGGTAATCAGTCATTGATTTAATGATATAAATCAATTAACGTCATAATGACATCTGTCTCGAGATCTCCTTATGCACAACCACCGCACTACCATTACCCAATTCATTATCGAAGAACAACGTCAGATCCCTGGTGCAACCGGTGATTTCACCTCGCTGCTCAACGATATCGTCACTGCCTGCAAGGTAATCTCCAATCTGGTCAGCCAAGGTGCCTTGATTGGTGTCCTGGGCGGTGCTGGCACGGAAAACGTGCAAGGTGAAGATCAGAAAAAACTCGATGTTATCAGCAATGAAGTCTTTATCAAGGCAAATGAGTGGGCCGGTCATCTGGCGGCGATGGCCTCGGAAGAAATGGATGATGTCTATCAAATACCGAGTCAATACCCACGTGGAAAATATCTGCTGACCTTCGATCCACTGGATGGCTCATCGAATATAGACGTCAACGTCGCCGTCGGTACCATTTTTTCCATCCTGCGCTACAAGGGCAAGAGTGTTAGCCCAAGTGCTGAGGATTTCCTCCAACGCGGCACTGAACAAGTCTGCGCCGGTTATGCCATCTATGGCCCATCCACCATGATGGTAATCACCACCGGCCGTGGTGTACATGGTTTTACCCTGGATCAAAATATAGGTGAGTTTATCCTCACCCACCCAAATATGATCATCCCGGTAGACACCCAGGAATTCGCCATCAACACCTCCAACTTGCGCTTCTGGGAGCCGCCGGTTAAGCGTTATGTCGAAGAATGTATGGCAGGAAAGAAAGGTCCGCGCGGCAAAGACTTCAATATGCGCTGGGTCGCCTCCATGGTTGCTGAAGTACACCGCATCCTCACTCGTGGCGGTGTATTTATCTACCCACTCGACAGCAAGATGAAAGCAATAGGGCAGGAAGGCAAACTACGCCTGCTGTATGAAGCCAACCCCATGAGCTTCATCATCGAACAGGCCGGCGGCGCCACAATTGACGGTAAACACCGCATTATGGATGTTCAGCCCAGTGATCTGCACCAGCGCATCCCGGTAATACTAGGTTCAAAAAATGAAGTGGAGCTACTTGGCAAATACCACCAGGAAATAGTGTGACTTCAGTAGCCCAGCATGCAAACATGGCCGGTAACCCCAGCAATTGGCCGCGCCATATTGATGGGATAGCCCCGCTCGATACATAAACTTAGCCTATATAAAACATACGGTTACAAGCCAGCCACATACTTCTTGTGATGTTTTAGGCCGCACTGTCAAAGCCATGTTTTTATTCCACGCCAACAAACCTTAAACATCAAGATTGCTGACGTAGAGGGCATTCTTTTCGATAAAATCTCGCCTTGGTTCGACATGATCACCCATTAATGTCGAAAACACCTCGTCAGCGGCAATCGCATCTTCTATTTTCACCTGCAACAGCCGCCTGGTTTCAGGATTCAAGGTTGTCTCCCACAATTGTTCTGGATTCATCTCACCAAGGCCCTTGTAACGCTGAATGCTTTGTCCACGACGCGCCTCATCCAGCAACCAGACAAGTGCTTGACGGAAACTGTCAATCTCGATACGTCGTTCGCCTCGCTCAACATAGGCACCCTCACCAATCAGGCCGTGTAATTCCTGCGCAAGTTGAGCAATAGACTGATATTCAGGCAGCATGAAAAAGTTTTCATCATATCTATATTCATTTTCCAGACCATGGCGCTGCTCGGTAAGTACGATTTCATCCATCACGCCATCAACGCCATCAACGCCTGTTTCCTGCCGCAACAAGACGCGCCTATCGCCTGTGTCATCGCTATTCAATCTGTCTACCAATTCACTAAACCAGGCGGATATTTTCTCACTATTGCCATAGTCTTTTTCTTCCAGTGGCAGCATAGTCAACATCTTTTCCAGAGCGCGGCTGCTATAGCGTCGTGCCAAGCGCGTTATTGATTCCATTACAGACTGGTAATGCTGCACCAGGCTTTCCAGGGCCACACCTTTCAAAGGCGGTGCTTCTGGGTTTACATAAAGACTAGCGTTATCAACAGCTTGCTGCTGCAGATAACTATTCATTTCCGCCTCATCCTTGACATATCGCTCATGTTTACCTTTTTTTACTTTGTACAGCGGTGGTTGAGCGATATAAATATGGCCGCGTTCTACCAATTCCGGCATTTGACGATAAAAAAAGGTCAGCAACAAGGTACGGATATGTGAGCCATCCACATCGGCATCAGTCATTATGATTATGCGGTGATAACGTAACTTATCTGGATTATATTCATCACGCCCGATGCCGCAGCCCAGCGCAGTGATTAATGTTCCCACCTCGGCAGAGGAGAGCATCTTGTCAAAGCGGGCTTTTTCTACATTTAGTATTTTACCCTTGAGTGGCAAAATTGCCTGTGTCCGTCGATCACGCCCCTGTTTTGCTGAACCACCAGCAGAATCACCCTCCACCAAGAACAGCTCGGAGAGTGCTGGATCTTTTTCCTGACAGTCCGCGAGCTTACCTGGCAGACCAGCGACATCGAGCGCCCCCTTGCGGCGGGTTATCTCACGAGCTTTACGCGCAGCTTCTCTGGCACGAGCGGCATCAATTACCTTGCTGGCGATTATCTTCGCGTCTTGTGGGTGTTCTTGCAAAAATTCTTGCAGCTTCTCGCCCAACAACGATTCAACTGCTGATTTTACTTCGGATGAAACCAATTTATCCTTGGTTTGTGAGGAAAATTTTGGATCGCTTACCTTAACTGAAAGAACTGCGGTCAAACCTTCCCGCGCATCATCTCCACTTGTATTTAGTTTGGCCTTTTTGGCTAAACCTTCCTTGTCTATATATTGATTAATCATACGAGTCAGCGCGCCACGCATACCTACCAAATGTGTGCCGCCATCACGTTGTGGGATGTTATTGGTAAAACAGTAAATGTTTTCCTGGTATGAATCATTCCACTGCATAGCTAACTCTATGCCAACCCCATCGCGCTCACTGTCAAAATAAAAAACATTATTGTGCAAGGCTGTTTTATTCCGGCTTAAATGCTCCACAAAAGCACGAATCCCGCCCTCATACTCAAAAACATTCTCTCTATCTGTCAGTTCTTCGTACAAACGGATACGCACGCCAGAGTTCAAAAAAGATAATTCACGCAAGCGCTTGGCTAAAATATCATAGTGGTAATCAGTTCTGGAGAATATCTGCGGCGAAGGTTTAAACCGTATTTCTGTACCAGTACCAGTACTTTCACCAGTTACTGCCAGCGGTGCCTGAGGCCCTCCTAGGCGGTATTCCTGCTGATAAATTTTGCCGTTTCGTCGAATTGTTAGTTTGAGTATTTCCGACAAGGCATTTACAACCGAAACACCTACGCCATGTAATCCGCCTGATACTTTATATGAGTTGTCATCAAATTTACCGCCAGCATGTAGCACGGTCATAATAACTTCGGCAGCAGAGCGGTTTTCTTCCGGGTGGATATCCACCGGAATACCACGGCCGTTATCACGCACGGTAATCGATCCGTCGCCATGAATAATGACATCAATCTGACTACAATGGCCGGCCAAGGCCTCGTCTATTGAATTATCGACAACCTCAAACACCATATGGTGCAAACCGGTACCATCATCGGTATCACCAATGTACATACCAGGACGCTTACGAACTGCATCTAGACCTTTGAGGACCTTGATATTACTGGAATCATAACTGTTGTTGCTCATCTCTTACTCCACTTCAATCGGCAGATTATACCACTTTAATGACTGCCCCGTGTTCCACGTGGAACACGGTTAATTTTTCCCAAGCACTCAGATCCAATAACTCGGCACTTGTAGCTGTTACAAAGCATTGCGCACCTGTTTTATTGATTGCCTGCATAAGTAATTGACGATGCTGTACATCTAGTTCCGCAGGCAGATCATCTAAAAGAAGAGTACAAACCAGGCCGTTTACATCCTGCATATGCTGCATTTGCGCCAGGCGTAACGCACACACAGCTAACTTTTGTTGCCCACGTGAAAAAACATCTACCGCATTGAGACCATTTAAATCAATCAGGCGAAAATCTGCACGGTGCGGGCCTTGCATAGTATATCCTGCGGCCTGTTCTGTTGTGTGATTGCGTTGTAAAACCTCTAGCAAAGACACACCCTTAGACCAGCCGCGTCTATATACCAGACTCGGTGGGACATTATCCAGCAACAACTCGTAAAAATGATTAAACAAAGGCGTTACAAGTTCAAGATACTTTTCACGCTGAGCAGATATCACCTCGCCAATTTCAGCTAATTTATAATCCCAATAGCTCAGTTCTTTGATATGGTGGTTTTCTCTTAGGGTGGCGTTGCGCTGTTGCAGTAACCTTCGATAGGTCTTGCTTAACTCTAAAAATGCATGTTCCACGTGGAACAAACCCCAATCCATATAAGACCGGCGCTCACGTGGCTCGCCTGATAAAAGTTGATGAGATTCAGGGGTTAGTAATTGCAAAGGCAGCGCGCCAGCTAAAACAGATGAGGATGCCTGCCGCTGACCATTGAACTTGATAGTAGTTGTGTTGGAAAATTGTTTCTTTATTCCCAGGGAATATGTGGATGCAGCCGTTTCTACCTGGCCAAAGATAGTCAGGCATTCTGCACCAATCTGGAGATATGAGCGCAATTGTTGGCTGCGAAAAGAGCGGGCCATGCCCAATAAGTAAATTGCTTCAAGGACAGTGGTTTTACCACTACCATTATCACCAAACAGAAGGTTGATCCCTGAAGCAGGCGAAAGGCTTGCGGAGCTTAAATTACGTAAGCCATTTATTTCCAGAAGCAATAATGCCATCAGGTTAAATTAGACAGCTACAGTCGCATTGGCATCACCACGTAACGTGATGATAAATTGCCTAATCCATGCAAGAGACAACTGCTGTTTGCGTCAGTTAAATTCAATACAACCTGTTCTTCCTTGATAATATTCAGAGCATCCAATAAATAAGAAACGTTGAAACCAATCTCGATTTCATCACCAGTGTATTCTACTGACATCTCTTCTTCTGCCACTTCCTGCTCAGGGTTGTTTACTGTGGCTTGTAATAGATTCGGCAAGAAATTTAAGCGAATACCACGAAATTTTTCATTTGAGAGTATCGCTGTGCGCTGTAATGCATGATAAAGATCCATGCGATTAGCTATTAGTTTTTGTTCGCTGTGAGAGGGAATGACTCTCTCATAGTCAGGGAAACGCCCATCAATTAATTTTGAAGTAAAGGTGACATTTCCTATATTGACCCGAATGTGGTTGTTGGAGACCGACAAATCACATGGGTTGTCGCTGTCTTCCAATAGACGAATTAATTCATAAACGCCTTTACGCGGCAAAATAGTTTGTCTTTCCTCAGCGGCTAATTCAGGTAAATCAATTTCACTAAGTGCTAAACGATGACCATCTGTGGCAACTGTACGTAGTTGTCCTGCCTTCATTTCCAGTAACAAGCCATTCAGATAGTAGCGTACATCTTGAATGGCCATGCAAAAGGCAGTCTGTTCCAATAAATGTTTCAGTTTTTTCTGACTTAAAGAAAGATTGAAGGTACTGGTGATGTTTTCAATCTCCGGGTAGTCAGAAGCGGGTAGAGTGCTTAAACTGAATTTGCTTTTGCTTGATTTTATTAGTGCTTTGTCATTTTCAATAGAGATTTCAATTTTGGCATTCTCTGGTAAGGCGCGACAGATATCACTTAATTTACGTGCAGGCATGGTTGATTCACCTTCTTCAATTGTCTCTACTTGCACGGTAGCCTTAAGTTCTATCTCTAGATCTGTGCCAGTGATGCTAAGTGTGTTTTTATCCAGTTGTAATAATAAATTAGATAGAACTGCTAGTGTTTGTCGTTTTTCAACAACACCATTTGCCATTTGTAAAGGGTGCAACAAAGCTTCTCGTGAGATGGTGAATTTCATTTCCTTTGCCCCATCATTGTGTTGATTATAGATATATGTTTGATCTTTTTAATGATTGTTATTAGTTGAGCATAAATTTGTTAGTAAATATTTTAAGTAGTTTAAAATCAAAGAGATAGATACAATACTTAAATGTATGAACAGTTGATGATGTCTGTATTTGTTGTGGGTAAGTGGCTGACTTATCCACAGAGAAAAAATCTAAATATTTATCCACAGGTTTTGCTCATCATGTCGATAAGGTTCTCAACAGGTTGATGTAGTCTTCTGCAATGCGAGGCTCTGACTCATGGAGTTCCTTGATTTTTCGACAGGCATGGATGACGGTAGTGTGATCACGCCCACCAAAGGCATCACCTATTTCAGGCAGACTATGGTTGGTAAGCTCTTTAGCCAGAGCCATTGCCATTTGTCGCGGTCTTGCAATCGAACGGTTGCGACGTTTGGAAAGCAAATCAGCAACACGAATCTTATAGTATTCCGCCACAGTCTTTTTTATATTTTCTAAGGTTACCAGTTTTTCCTGTAAAGCCAGCAGATCACTTAATGCATCTTTGGCGAAATCCAGGGTAATAAGCTGCGCAGTAAAATGGGCATTGGCAACGACACGTCTTAGCGCACCTTCTAGTTCACGTATATTGGAGCGGATGTGCTTGGCGATAAAAAATGCGACTTCAGGCGGTAGCTTGGTGTTGGTTTGTTGTGCCTTGCTCATTAAAATTGCCACCCTGGTTTCCAATTCAGGTGGTTCTATGGCAATGGTAAGTCCCCAGCCAAAACGTGATTTCAAACGCTCCTCCAGCCCTTCTACTTCTTTTGGATAGCGATCGCAGGTAAGAATAACTTGTTGTTGATCTTCTAGTAAGGCATTGAAAGTATGAAAAAATTCTTCCTGGGAGCGCTCTTTGCCAGCAAAAAACTGAATATCGTCGATCAGCAGCGCGTCAACAGAACGATAGTGACGCTTAAATTCGTTAATAGTATTGTGTTGCAGCGCCTTGACCATGTCTGCAACAAAGCGCTCGGAGTGTAAATAAGTGATTTTTGCTCCGGGTTTTTGTTGCATGATCATATTGCCGATGGCATGCATTAGATGAGTTTTGCCCAGGCCCACGCCACCATAGAGAAACAGCGGATTGTAGGCAGTTCCAGGATTGAGCGCTACTTGTAACGAAGCAGCCTTGGCCAATTGGTTGGATTTGCCTTCGACAAAAGTTTCAAACGTATATTTGCTGTTGATATTAGAGCGATAGGCAATGTTGGGCGTAGCAGGCTCTGTAATGTTGTTTGCCTGGGGTTGATTTGTTGGTGCAGGCTGCCTGGTGGTTAGGCAGGGCTCGGGTTTTTGCCGACTGCCGATGTCGAAGCTGAGCTGTAATGACTGGTTGTCGCTGGCTTGGCGTAGCAGGCGCAAGATTTGTTCACTGTAATGAGCCTTGACCCAATCAAGTACAAATCTGTTGGGCGCGAGCAACCGCAAGCCTGTGCTGTCCTGCTCGGCATGCAGCGGGCGGATCCAGGTGTTGTAGTGTTGTGCAGACAACTCGTCTTCCAGGTGTGCAAGACAATGTTGCCATAAAGGGTCGTTCACGGGAGTGCTTGGCCTGGTCTGGATTGGGAAAATAGAACAGGCAGTTTATACCGGGATGAAAAAGTTATCCACATTGGTAGATTTGTGCGATTAAAATGTATATCTGAGCGGGGCTTTTCAGGTTTTGGTTAAGCTTGCAACTTAAGTATGATGAACACTGTTGTTGACAAGAATGCTGTATTTAAAGTATTTTTCTCCTTTTCCGTAGTCGCGTGTAGTGTCTGCGTCAATATCCTTTGTGTAAGTGAGTATTTATCATGAAAAGAACTTTCCAGCCTAGCGTGTTGAAGAAGAAGCGCACGCACGGTTTTCGCGCACGCATGGCGACCAAGGGTGGCCGCAGGGTTCTTTCTGCCCGTCGTGCTAAAGGCCGCGCGCGTCTAGCCGTTTGATTGATCTGCGTCTTGTGCGGCGCCCATCAGTTTCCTCGCAGCCACCGGCTTCTGCAACCAGAGGAATTTCAGCGAATATTCAAACGGGCAGAGTGTCGTGTCGCCGGGCACGGCTTCGTCTTGCTTGCTGTAAGTAATGAGCTGGGGCATCCTCGTTTGGGGGTGGCGCTTGCCAAGCGAGTTGTGCGGCTTGCTGTACAACGCAATCGTATCCGCCGCCAGTTACGCGAAAGCTTCCGCTTGCATCAACATCAGCTCGCTGGTGTGGATGTATTGGTGTTAGCGCGAGCAGGTGTGGATAGTATTCCATCCCGGGAGTTGCGAGCAGCTATCGACAAGAGCTGGGCAGAATTGGCAAGGCGATGCAAAAAATCCTGATTCTCCTCATTGGTTTCTATCGTTACTTCATCAGCCCTTTGTTGGGTAGTAATTGTCGTTTCCATCCTTCCTGTTCCTGCTATGCCCATCAGGCCATCGAGAGGTTTGGTGCCTTGCGGGGTAGCTGGTTAGCCGTGCGTCGTCTCGGGCGCTGCCATCCCTGGCATGCAGGCGGCCTTGATTTAGTACCTGAAAAGAAAGATTAATTATGGATTTCCAGCGCTTATTGCTTGTTGTTGCACTTTCCTTTGTTTTGTTGATGCTCTATCAGGCATGGCTAAAAGACTATGGTCCGCAGCCGCCTGCGCCTGAAATTATCCTGGAAACAAAGAACGAACTCGCCAAGGATTTGCCCACCCATTCGGCGGTGGTCGATGCAATCCCTGATGCCTCGTCGCAGGGGTTGTCTTCAGCCAAGCGCGTACGGGTTTATACAGATACCTATCAGATTGAAATAGATACTCAGGGCGGTGATTTGCGTCAGGCCTATCTTGTCAAATACCCCGTCTCATTAGCTAAAAAAGATGAGCCAACACGTTTGCTGGATGACAGCAAGGAGCTGCTGCATATCGCTCAATCAGGTCTGCGGCCAGGCAGTGGTAACACAGCTGTGCAGACGCCGGATCACTATGCTATTTATCAGGCCGAGCAGGATGAATACCACCTTGCCGAAGGGCAGGATGAGCTAGAGGTACGGCTACACTGGCAAGATGAACATGGTGTGCGTGTAGAAAAAACCTATACTTTTCATCGCAGTGAATACGTGGTGGATGTGGTTTTTCGTATACATAACCAGAGCGAGCAGCCTTGGTCGGCGCATGCCTATTATCAGTTGCAGCGTGAACGACCCAGTAAAGGCCGTAGCGCCTTTGGTATTTACACTTATACTGGTGGCGTGATCCATGCAGAAGAGTTGAAATACGAGAAGATAGATTTCGATGATATGGAAAAAAACGCCCTCAACAAGACCTTGACTGGTGGTTGGGCGGCGATGATTCAACATTATTTTGTTAGTGCCTGGGTTCCCCAGCAGCAGGTACAGCACGATTACTACAGTATGGCTCCGGGCAATAATCGTTTTACCCTGGGGATGATAGATCAGGGACAACAAATTGCGCCCGGTGGTGAAGGACAATTCGAGGCCAGGCTTTATATTGGCCCCAAGCTGCAGGACAAGATGAGCGAGATCGCTGACGGTCTGGCGCTAACGGTTGATTACGGCAAACTGACTATTATTTCCGATCCTATTTTCTGGCTGCTCAAACAAATCCACAAGATAGTAAATAACTGGGGCTGGTCGATTATTATTCTGACTATGCTCATCAAGCTGGCCTTTTATAAACTCTCCGCCACCAGCTATAAGTCGATGGCCCACATGCGCAAGATGAGCCCACGCATGCAGGCGCTGAAGGAGCGTTATGGAGACGATCGTACAAAGTTAAATGAAGCGATGATGAAGCTTTACAAGGAAGAAAAGATCAATCCACTTGGCGGCTGTCTGCCGATCCTGGTGCAAATCCCTGTATTCATCGCCCTGTATTGGGTTTTGCTGGAGAGCGTGGAGCTGCGACAAGCGCCGTGGATTTTCTGGATCAAGGATTTGTCTGCCATGGATCCGTATTACATTCTGCCTATTCTGATGGGCGCGAGTATGCTGATCCAGCATCGACTTAATCCCGCGCCAATGGATCCTATCCAGGCCAAAGTAATGATGGCCTTGCCCATCGTCTTTACCTTTTTCTTTGCCTTCTTCCCATCAGGTCTGGTGTTGTACTGGGTGGTTAACAATGTCCTGTCTGTAGCGCAGCAATGGTACATCACCCGGTTTGTGGTGAAGGCTTGAGTCGCAAGAGTGGGCGGCCCGTGCATGAAAACCAGTTTATCGAGGCGTTAGCGGATAACAGCGTGATAACTGAGACCATTGCTGCCCTGGCGACACCGCCTGGACGTGGCGGGGTAGGCATAATACGTATATCTGGCCCTTTGGCAGTCAAAATTGCCGAGCAGATGTTGGGTCATTGCTCGCAGCCACGCCAGGCTGAATATTTATCATTTCATGATTCAAATGGCCAGACCCTGGATCAGGGTCTGGCACTATATTTTCCTGCGCCCAACTCATTTACCGGTGAAGACGTACTGGAACTGCAGGGCCATGGCGGTCCCGTAGTTATGGATATGCTGTTAAATAGCGTCTTGCAACTGGGTGCACGGCAGGCCCGGCCAGGTGAATTTTCTCAACGCGCATTTCTTAATGGCAAGCTGGATCTGGCCCAGGCCGAGGCCATTGCCGACCTCATTGACAGCACTTCAAGCCAGGCCGCTCGCAATGCCCTGCGTTCTTTGCAGGGCGAATTTTCCAGGTATGTGACGGCACTTACGGAAGAACTGATCAAGCTGCGCCTGTATGTGGAGGCGGCAATAGATTTTCCCGAAGAAGAGCTGGATTTTCTAAGTGACGGCCATGTGAGTGACCACTTACAAACCATACAGGGCAGTTTGCAACAGGTACAGGCCACAGCTCAGCAAGGCAGTTTGTTGTTAGAAGGCATGCATGTCGTGCTGGTGGGCCAGCCAAATGTTGGCAAATCCAGTTTGCTCAATGCCCTTGCTGGGCGAGATAGTGCGATTGTTACCGAGATCCCCGGTACTACCCGTGATGTCTTGCGTGAACAGATCCATATTGATGGCATGCCTTTACATATAATTGACACCGCCGGTCTGCGCACTAGTGAGGATGCCATTGAACAGGAAGGTATACGCCGCGCCTGGCTTGAGATTGAGCGTGCTGATCGCGTGCTGTTACTGCTTGATGATCGCTTGGGTTTGGCCGATGCCGAAAGAAAGATTCTGAGCCAGCTGCCCAAACAGCTACCGATCACTTTTATCCACAACAAAATAGATTTAAGCAATCGCCAGAGTGGGCAAGAAGTGCGTGCAGGACAGATACATATTTTTCTGTCTGCCTATTCTGGCGATGGACTGAACTTGTTGCGTGAACACCTCAAGCAAAGCATGGGTTATCAGGTCAGCAATGAAGGCATATTCAGTGCGCGTCGTCGGCACCTAAAGGCCCTGGAACAGGCAGCCGCACACTTACAGGCGGCTGAGATACAACTAGGTCATGGAGCTGGCGAGCTACTTGCCGAAGAACTGCAACAGGCACAACTGGCCTTGGACGAGATAACAGGCAAATTCACTGCCGACGACCTGTTGGGGCGCATTTTCTCCAGCTTTTGCATTGGAAAATAATAACCCACATATTTTGCCAGGAATGCAGGTGCCCAGTTGGAGCAGCTATGTCTGGCTATCGGCGAGCAGCGGGTAGTGGCCATCCTTGTCATGAACCTCACGCCCGGTCAGTGGTGGGTTGAAGACACAAATCAGACGCATGTCTTCACTGCCGCCACGCAGATAATGCCGGTCGTGCTTGTTCAATAAATACATCGTGCCATTGCTGATCGGATAAACACGGTCTTGCGCAAGATCATGGATCTCGCCATTGCCGCCGACGCAATACACCGCCTCGATGTGCTTGTCGTAATGAATGTAGGTTTCCGTGCCAGCGCGAATAATGGTTTCGTGAAAAGAAAAACCGGCTGCATCATTGGCCAGCACCAGACGGCGACTGACCCAGTTGCCATTTTCAGCCTCTACCTCGCGTTCGGTTTGCAGGATATCTGTCTGTAACTGACGCACAATCATGTCAATTGGTCTCTAAAGGTGTTGTTACGATTGGCACGTCGCGCTTCTCGGCACATCTCGTTGAATGCTTTGCTTGTTTTGTGTCCTTGGATTCAGGCACTTGCCCGCGTAATTTTTGCTGACGACAAAGTTGCTGAGCGTGTAGCTTGTTGCTGAATTTCGATGGCGGCAGCAACCGCCTCGTCCAGCCGTTGCAGCCCTGTTTCCAGTTCTTCATCGCTGATGGTGAGCGGTGCGAGAAATTTTAACACTTGATTGTTGGCACCCGCTGTTTCGGCCAGCAGACCACGCTTGAAGGACTGTTGTGAAATCTCGCTACACAAGCCAGGAATAGAGGACTGCAGGCCCAAAATCATGCCCAGGCCACGCACATGATCCAGCTGGTCGGGATAGCGCTGCACCAGTGCTTGCAGGCGCTTTTTCACCAAGCTGCTTTTGCTGCGGATAGTCTGGGCAAACTCATCGTTCAGCCAATATGACAAGACTGTGGCGCCAGCGATAAAGGCCAGACTGTTGCCACGGAATGTGCCTGTATGTTCGCCAGGCGACCATTGATCGAGCTCAGGCCGCATCAGCACAATAGCCATTGGCAGGCCAGTGCCGATGGATTTGGACAGTGTGATGATGTCAGGTTTGATGCCGGCGCGCTCGAAGCTGAAGAAATGACCAGTGCGACCATTGCCGACCTGGATGTCGTCGATAATCAGCAGGATATCCAGGTCGCGACACATGCGCTCAAGTTTTTGCAGCCAGGCAATGGAGGCAACATTAATACCGCCTTCGCCCTGGATGGTTTCAACGATGATGCCAGCGGGCAGCTCATGCCCTGAACTGAGATCTTCGTAATAGCGGCGCATCATGTCGATGCTGTCGAATTGGTCATTTTTATTGAAATAGCCATCAAATGGCATCTTGCTGACATTTAGTGGCACGCCATAATTATCATCGTGATAAAACTCATTGCCGGTGACGGCGAGCGCGCCCAGCGTATGGCCATGATAGGCATTGGTGAAGGCCACAATCCTGGAACGTTGCTTGACTTTACGTGCCAGTTTCAGCGCGGTTTCCACGGCATTGGTGCCAGTGGGGCCGACAAACTGAATGTTGTAATCTAGCTGGCGCGGTTTCAGGATGATCTGCTGAAATTGTTCGATGAAGTTGTATTTGGCATCAGTTGCCTGATCGAGGGCGTTGATCACGCCATCGCGCTCGATGAAATCGATCAATGCCTTCTTCACTGCCGGATTATTGTGACCATAGTTCAGTGAGCCGGCTCCACCAAAGAAGTCGATATAGTCCTTGCCCTGTTGATCCCAAACAGTAGCATTTTTGGCACGAACGAAGATGGTTGGAAATGAGCGAATATAACTGCGTACATTGGATTCATAACGGGCAAATAATTCAATATTCATAAAAGTGTTCCTTGTTTTTTTAAAACTAAAGTAAGACGAAAAGAATGAAGAGCGCCGTTCAACCAGGCAGAGGTTCTTGCAGCTTGATGCTGTAGAGATCTTCAGCGGCATGAGCACCATCAAGCTGTTCTGCTGAGAGGTATGGCTGGCGAATAAGTGGACGCTTGAGCAGTGCCGCCAGATGTCGAAACAAGCTCAGTGAGGCTGTGTTGTTACTGGTGATGGTGCAGTCGATACGCTGAATATCGGTCATGAATGGACGTTGCAGCAAGGCCTTGAGTAAACCAGAGCCTATGCCCTGGCCGCGCGCGGCGGGTGCAACAGCAATCTGCCAGATGAAAAGATGGTGTGGATTATTGGGTGGGCGGTAGGCAGTAACAAAGCCCAGCAGTGTCCCGTCGGCAGACTCTGCCAACACTACGGTGTCGCGAAAATGATCAGCCAGTAGGTAGTAAAGATAGGCCGAATTGATATCCAGCGTCCCTGCAGCCAACACCATTTTGTGAATACGCTGGCCATCATCCAGCTGTGGTTTTCGATATATTAAAGACATGATTTGGTTTCGCGCAGGGTATAAGCATATACCGCTCGCGTTTGCTCAAATGTGTTTTTACCCTAACGCAGGCAGATCATGATTGCAATTCCAGTTTGTGCAGAAGGGGTCTGTGCCTTGGCCATGGAGAAGGGGGGCATGGAAGTTTTTTATAACATTGAGATTGTGCAAAAACCTTTGTAGTTTAGATAGTTAGCGCTTTGTTGAAGAGCGCGTAAAAGATAGTAGATCAGTTGAATTATGTAGGGGAATCAAGCAAAAAAATATTTTTCGTGAATAGCGATTATGTCATGCGATATGTTGATTATGGCTGGAATTGACGTATTGCATCACGTAGTTGGACAAGTTGTTTGGCATTACATTGCCGGTAGCGCAGGAGGTTGTAGAGTTGGCTGATTGTTGCGCTGCTCCGCGCCAGATCCGGGCGATGTGCAGCGATGCGCAGGGCATGCTCGCTTGCCGTCTCATGGGGCTTTTGTTGCAGACCAAGCGGGCGTAGCTTTTTGCCATAACGAGCGTATAGGCAAATAACTTGATCAACATGTCGCGAACTGCGCCGATGAAGACCCCACAATACCCAGAGCATCAGCAAGCCAAGTCCAGAGAAGGTTAAGACCAACAAGCCCTGCCAGCCGTATTTCAGCAACCCAAGACGCTGCAATAGCTTTTTTTGTTGCAGATGATCATAGCCGAGCACCCATTGGTTCCAGGCATTATTGAGCATATCCCAGCTATAGCGCAGGCGATGAAAATTACGCATAAGCCTGCCGATATCTGTATTGAACATAGGCGCATCGGTGGAGAGAAAACGTTGTAGATCAGGCTCTGCCTCGATGCGTTCCGGCGGGAGAACGGCAGTGGGATCCACGCGTAGCCAGCCTTGCTCAGCCAGCCAGACTTCAGCCCAGGCATGGGCATGAGACTGCCGCACGATCATATAGTCGGCCAAGGGATTGAGCTCGCCACCTTGATAGCCAGTAACAATGCGTGCTGGCACGCCAGAAGCGCGCATCAAGGTGACGAAGGCGGCGGCATAGTGTTCACAAAAGCCGCGTTGAGTTACAAAAAGAAACTCATCGATCGCCTGTCTACCTAGTAGTGGCGGTGTGCGGCTATACCAAAAATTTTGTTGACGAAAATATTCGAGTGCATGACGTACGATCTCAGCAGGTGGATCGTTGATCCATTCTTGTGCCAGCGTATGTGTGCGTGGATTGAGATCTTGCGGCAATTGTAGCGCATGGCGACGTTCAAATTCATTTAGTGCACCAGTCTGGTAACTGGTGTAGGCGCTTAAGTCATAGCGTTGACGGGAGCTGAGTTTGCGCGGCAGGATTAATTGATAGTCGGCCGTGAGTTTGATTTTATCCGGGGCTTCGGCCGCCATTTCAAGTGCCAATACTATGTGTTGTTGATGTGGTTCTAGGGTGAGCGTGTAGCGCAGTGGCTCGACTGATGTTTGTAATGTCGGCGTGGCAAAAAACCAGGCAGGTGGGGCTTTGTGCGAAATAGGATCCCAGCGGCGGCCATCGGTTGTCCAGAGTACCGGCCCACGCCAGTAAAGTTGATTGGCAGGTGGCACAGGGCCATGAAATTGCACACGAAAGGCCACTTCATCAGAATCAACCAGCTCGCTGATGCTTCCCGGTTCCATATGGTCAGAAAGGCCCGTACGGCCCCGTTGGCTATCTTCGGGCAAGCCCCATAATGGCCCCGGCAAACGTGGAAAAAGCACAAACAACAGCAGCATGAAGGGCAATGCTTGAAGCAGGAGCAAACCTGCACGGCGTAAATAGTCCTTATGCCTGGGTCCCTTGGGATGGTTGAGTGCGATAAGGGCCGCGGTGAGCAGGAATACAGTGAGCAGCAGATAAAGGCCGAGCAATATGGACTGGTCGAGCAGAAAGCCACCAGCCACTAAAAACCAGCCAAGAAAAACCGTCAGCATGGCATCACGCGGTGTGCGCAGCTCCAATAATTTAAGGCTGAGCATGATGCTGAGCAAGGCCAGACCTGCCTCCAGGCCGAATAAGGTGCGATATGTCAGCAGCACACTGCCAAGCCCGATAGCGGTAAACAACAAGCGCAGGCCGCGCCCGGGCAGTTGCCAGTCACGCAGCTCCAGCGCCAGGCGCCAGCCCAACAAGGCAAGACAAAACAGACTCAACCAAACAGGCAGGCGGAATAATTGTGGCAGCAAGACTGCAGCCAGTGCCGCCAGCAGCCACAAGCGTCCATGTAAGGGGATACTCACCGATGCTCACCATATAGTGCTAAGGCCTCCAGACAACGGCGGCGATGGTGCGAACCATGATCTGGCTGGAGGCTGATATCAGGCAGGCGCAGACCATAAACCAGACCATCTGCATCGGTATCGAGCACCCAGCGACATAGCTGAGAAAGACGTGCCTCAGTCGCCAGGCCAGGCAGCAATTCCCAGGCCAGCCATAATTCTTCTGCAGCCTCGCCAGTAAATTGTTTTGTGTACATGCCCTGGCCACGGGCGACAGCCTTCCAGTGCACATGCCGTAGCGAGTCGCCAGGATGATAAGTCCGCAGCGCAGCAAAATCATCCTGACCCAAACCATGTTGCCCTCCACGACCTGCATCAGCAGCCAGACCTGTCGGCAGGCCGACTGAGGGCGCGGGCTTGGGGTAGACCATACATTCCATTTGTAGATGCAGAGGCGACCAGGCGCGAAACAGGCCAAGAGGGAAGCGGCTCGCAATTGTCAGGCGTCCCATTGACAGGCGACCACGCCGAACAGCAGGCCGGTCGAGTTCAAGCCATTGTATGCCAGGCATCAGATCTACATCTTTCCGTGCCCCTTGTTTGCTGGTCAGGATTATCGCCTGTCGCGGGGTAGTATCAGGATTAAACAGGCCAAGAGAGAAGCGTGCTGTCTCACCGGCAAACACGGCAGTGCTATGCCCGACCTCGACGCGCAGGCCGAGCAGATTGCGCCAGGTATGCAGCATGGCGATCGCGCCCAGGCCACACAGTAAAAACACCAGGGCAAAGGCCAGGCTGTTGGCATAATTGATCGCACCCAGCAAAATAGCGATCAATACGCCGCCCAGTAGCAGGCCTTCACGCGTGGGCAGGATATAGATCCGCCGCTGGCGCAGTGTGACAGGCCCGCTTTCCTGTCTGGCACGGCGAAGAAATTTCAGCTGCGGTAGATATTGGCGTAAGGAAATACTCACAGTATTCAGTCTGCATAATATGTGAGCCGAACTTTAGTCCGACTATACATTTCAAGGGATGGCAACAGCCTGAAACAGCACGGTCAAGGAGCTCTGATCCTGCGTGCCTGAGTGCGCCAGTTGCAGGCGATGGCCAACCACATGCGGCAGTACCGCTTGCACATCTTCTGGCAAGACGAAGTCTCGCCCAGCGAGCAAGGCCCAGGCACGTGAGGCGGCCAGGAGTGCCAATCCTGCACGCGGCGAAAGTCCAGTAATAAAATGATGGGAGTGACGGGAAAACTCTAGCAAGGCCTGCACATAATCCAGCAAGGCAGGACTGACCTTGACCTTGTGCACCGCTGATTGGATGGAGAGTAGTTGCGCGGCAGTCATAACGGCTGGCAAATGCTTGAGCAGATCGCGTCTGCTCTCACCAGAGAGCAGGGCACGTTCGGCCTGACTATCTGGATAGCCCAGCTCGATACGCAGCAGAAAACGATCCAGTTGCGACTCAGGCAGTGGAAAGGTGCCGATCTGATTGGCGGGATTTTGTGTGGCTATAACAAAGAAAGGTTCAGGTAGCGCATGCGTCGAGCCCTCGATGCTGATTTGCTGTTCTTCCATCGCCTCCAGCAGCGCACTTTGTGTCTTGGGCGTAGCACGATTGATCTCATCGGCGAGAACCACCTGGGCAAAGATGGGGCCAGGATGAAAGCGAAAGTCGCCACTGTCGCGCTCATAGATCGAAACACCAAGAATATCTGCCGGCAGCATATCGGCAGTGAATTGAATTCGGCTGTACTGCAGTCCCAGGATCTTCGCCAAGGCGTGGGCTAGCGTGGTCTTGCCGAGGCCAGGCAGGTCTTCGATAAGCAGATGACCGCGCACCAACAGGCAAGCCAGCGCCAGCCGGATGACATGTTCCTTGCCGAGGATGATTTGACCGGCTTGTTGAATGGCCTGATTGAGCAAAGCGTGCATGGCTTTCCCTTTGCCGAAGATGCTGCCGAAAAGGTGAGACTATAGCGCGTTATCCGTTTGCCCGCATATTTCAGCAGGACACAACAAAAGACCCTGGAGAAATATGCGGGCCAAAATGACAGGCAAGCCCCTGTGGCGAGTGGGTGTGTGAATACTAGGCGCAAATATTTATGTGCAAAAACAAGAGTATACACATGTTGGATGAAGCAGTTTCGGGTGATAAATTGACTACAAGGGAAGCGGGTTTGGCACGGGATTTATTTTGTTAAAAAAAGGCTTGCCTAATAGCAAGATTTGCCTAAAATACGCGCCACTTCTTGAGGGTAGCCCGCTTGCGGCACGACCAAATCGTAGGGGCTAACAACCCTGCTATCCAGGGAGAATGAATTTGTCCTGATTCAGAGAGCGTCCACCTGACGGTATGGGCGCCGCTCAAATTCAGATCTCTTGTAGCTTTTTTTGGTTGTGTCTCGTTTACCCTTGAGAAGAGGAACAGAGGCGCAGCCTGGAGGTATGACCATGGTCGATGCCCGTTGTGAAACCACGTCTGTTATTGCCGCAGATGACAAAGCCGCTGAGCCTCCTGAAGTCGAGCGTATCCGACGACTGGTTGCCATTCATGGTGCTCCCTTATTGATTCTTGATTGTGAGGCCGTGCGACGACAGTATCGCGCCCTTGCTGCCGCCTTGCCTGGCGTTGATTTGCACTATGCCTTGAAACCGCTGCCACATCCGGCTGTGGTGCAGACCTTGCAGGAGGAAGATGCCTGGTTTGATCTGGCAACCACAGGCGAGGTTGAGCTGGTGCGTGATCTGGGCGTAGCTCCTGAGCGTTGCATACATACACATCCCATCAAACGCGATCGCGATATTCGTGATGCGCTTGAGTTCGGTGTTAGCAACTTTGTTGTGGATAACCCGGGCGAGCTGCGCAAGTTCGAGAAATATGCTGAGCAGGTCGAGCTTTTGCTGCGTGTGTCCTTTCGTAGCCCAGATGCCAAGGTGGATCTGTCGAAGAAATTTGGTTGCAGCCCTGCAGGGGCGCGTGAGCTGCTGCTGATGGCACATGATCTTGGCATTCGCATCAAGGGGCTATCCTTTCATGTTGGTTCCCAGGCGGCGGATCCGCGCAAGCATGTCGAAGCCATCGAGTCTTGCGCTGCGCTCATCGCCTGGAACAAGTCGGCCGGTCTGCCGTTACTTTCCGTGCTTGATATCGGCGGTGGCTTTCCGGTGGAGTACAACGAAGATGTGCCACCGATCGATGAATTCTGTAGGCCAATACGCGCGGCATTAGCGCAGTTGCCGCAGGATATTCGCGTGATTGCTGAGCCTGGCCGTTTTATCGTGGCAGCGGCGATGACCGCTGTATCTTCGGTGATGGGCAAAGCGCAGCGCGATGGCCGTTGGTGGTATTACCTGGATGATGGGGTGTATGGCTCTTATAGCGGCCAGCTCTATGATCATGCCAAATATCCGGTGGATTGCCTGGACTGGCAGGGCGAGCGCTTTCCCAGTGTGCTGGCCGGGCCTACCTGCGACAGCATTGATGTGATCGATGAGAACATCATGTTGCCGGAGCTGAACGAGGGCGATCTCGTGATTGGCCGCATGATGGGTGCCTACACCTGGGCCAGCGCCACGGAATTTAACTTCTTCCGCAAGGCACAGATCGTTACGATTAATGAGTATATGGGCGAGGCCTGCGAGGTGGTGCCGCTGGTCGGTTAAGACTGTTTTTGTCCTCACTCCCATAGTACCGGGAGTGAGGCAAATACTGGTCTATTTATCCTGATGTGCTGCGGGAGATGTAGCACCGATTGCGTTGTCAGGCAGCTAGCATAGTGTGCTCTCTGGTGAAATATGCAGACTGGCTGCCTGGCTTTTTTCCGCGCATACTGCGTATCTATGTCACATCAACAATTTTCCCGTCTGCTGCCGTATACCTGCGAGCATTTGTTTGATTTGGTGCTCGCTATCGAACGTTATCCCGAATTTGTCCCAGGCTACAGCCAGGCGCGTATCCTGCGACGAGAAGCCGGTGCGCTGGAAGTCGAGCAGTCCATCGGTCTTGGCCCGGCCAGCTTCAGCTTTCGTTCGCGGGCCGAATTTATCGCTTCAGAGCAGATCTTCATCTGCGCCCATGATGGCCCGTTTCGTCGCCTTGAGGTTCGCTGGCAATTTGCCGCCCAGCAGGAAGGCGGCTGTCGGGTAACGGTAGACACACATTATCAGCCGGGCCACCTGCTTGCCGCACCTTTGCTGCGTGGGGCGATGGAACTATTGGGGCCGCGCCTGTTAGACGCTTTTGTCCAACGCGCGGCGCAGATGGCATAGAGAACATTATGGTATGGCACAGGGTCTTCTTGTTATCGCGTTTATGTTCGGGCTGTAACTGATAAGTATCGGCATTAGCGCGCTTTTGTTTTTCCTTGTCCAGACCGGGCTATTTGCCTGCTCGCCTCCTCGTCCGGATAATCAGGCCAGATTGATGCTCCAGTGTTGCTTGCAGAGCACATCCTTTCTCCTTGCACTGGCAGCAGAAAAATGGTGCGCTATATGTGCCCCTGCATTTAAACTGAGTATCTACATAACCAGGACTCCACTCTCCCGCTGGCGTGAGAGGGGCTGGGGGAGAGGGTGGGGAAAGTTTGTCACATTCGTTCATGCGACATCTTACATACGGCGCAATGTCCGATGGTTATTGCGCCCTACAGGAAAGCCGCAAAACAGCATTCTGATACAGCTTTTTGGTAAACACGCGTCTGTTCATTTTGGGAGGACACTATGACCGACACACTGGAGCGAGGGAGAGCCCGTATCAGCGGCTTTGCCGATGCGGAAATGGAGTATCAGTTGTTACGCCAGATGGGCGTGGCGCGTTATGGTGGCTCTGCCGTTGGAGAGTGCCTGGCGCTGGCTCGACGTATCGAAAGTGGCGTACCAGCCAGTTGGGTAGCGGTGTTTGTCGAGGCTGCCAGGCGTCAACAGATCGATGCCGAGCGCCGTGCCGCCCGAGGGCATGGTATCAGCGCACGCGATGCATATCTGGTTGCCTGTAATAGTTGGCGCGCGGCCGAGTACTATACTTCCATCGCTGATCCAGAGCATGCCAAATATGGTCTTGCCAGTCGCGCCTGTTTTATCGCTGCGATGCGCTATAGCGAATATTCCTGTGAGATCGTGGAGTTGCCTTTTGGCGACACTCCGTTGCCGGCATTTTACTTGTGTCCCAGGAAGCTAAGCGGGCCGAGTAAAACCCTGATGATCATCAGTGGCTACGATGGCACGCTGGAGGAAACCTTTCTGGCCTATGGTCGCGCTGCACTTGAGCGTGGTTATCGGGTGTTTTTGTTTGCCGGCCCCGGCCAGATGGATACCATGCGTTTTCATCCGGCATTGCACTTCAGCCCGGATTTTGAGCGTGTCGGTACCGTGGCGGTTGATTATTTGCTCTCGCGCGGAGAAACCGATCCTGCGCGTATTGCCCTGATGGGCATCAGCTTTGGCGGTTATTTTGCAACCCGGATCGCGGCACATGAAGCGCGGATCAGCGCCTTGATTCCGAATTCGCCGATCCTGGATTTGCATGCCTATATGGTCTCATTCGCTGGCTTTGATCCAGCCGAATTGCCGGACGCAGATAATTTCAGTGTGGCCGACATCGATCATATCAGCGACGAGCTGATGCCGACGCAGACACGCGAAATGGCGCGTAATCTGATGTTGCGTATGGGACAGCCGAGCTTTAAGCATACCTATCAATACTTGTGTGAATTCCAGGTTGATGATGCGTCGCTGGCGAGGATACGTTGTGCTGTTCTTGCCTTGATCGGCAGCAGCGAAGGAAGCGAGCCTATGGCGCAGTATGAGCAATTCCTGGCACAAGTGGCAGGTGCCGAGGGGCATGTATTTAGCGAAAAAGAAGGCGCGGATGGTCACTGCCAGTCCGGCAATCTGGCCTATTCTGCGGCAGTGTCAATGGACTGGCTGGATGAGCGTTTCAGCTGATCGCCATCAGCCAGGACGACGGCTTATGGCGCGACCGTCAGGGCGAGCTCGCCATGATCGCTGCCGTGTGTATTGCTGACGGTCAGGTGTAGCGCAAAGGTACCGGTTTGCTGCGGTATGCCGGAGATGAGGCCTGTCTTGCTATTCAGTAGCAACCCCGACGGCAGCTTGTCTGCGCTATAAATGCCGACCTGATTATGCGCCTTGAGTTGGTAGCGCCATGGTTGACCGAGTTTGGCGCTGGCGGTGGCGCCCGGCTCCAGCAGTGGCTGCTGTTGGTTATTATGTTGCATCCAGGCATTTAGCCGTAGACGTGCGTTCTCGCGTATGTCCAGCCAAAACAATGCGATATCGAAGACGTGGTAATTAGTACCGCCAAATACGTCACCATCATTAAAGTGTTCAGCTGGCAATGGAGCAGGCGAGACGTAACTGTAGCGCCCGTCATCGCGCACGGCGACCAGTTGGGGCAGCACGTGGGCAAAGGTATCATGTGCACCAAACGGCACTGCACCACGATGCTGACTTGCAGGCGTGCTTGGCTTGCGTGTATCCCAGCTTACCGGGTTGATGTTGACCAGCGGCTGGCCTGACGCGCCCATCCAGCGCTGACGGGCACGATTCCAGTAGCCGTTCTCCTGCCAGGCATCGAGATCGGCGTCGGTATTTTCGCCGAAGGTCTCCCAGATAGCCACGCAACCAATTTGTGCAGGGCGTGTGCAGGGCGGCATGTCGGTAAGGTCGTCACGGAATACGCTAAGTGGAATTGGCTGGCCGGGTAGATATGCCGCAATGAGTTGTTTTGCCAGCGGCGTGCCCTGGATGGCCTCGCTGAGCAGACGTTGGGCATGATTGGTGCCCTGACTGTGGCCAACCAAGAAAAATGGTCGCCCATCGTTGTAGTGCTTTACATAGTAATTAAACGCAGTCAGCACGTCGGCGTAGGCATGGTTGTTTGGCGCCTGTTGCGTCTCCTCATCCTGCTGATAAAGCGACAAAGTGACCTGACGATAACGCGGCGCATAGATACGTGCCAGCGCATTAAATGGCGTGGCCTGGGTCAACAGCATAAGCTCGCCTACCTTCGTTGCCTCGGCATCGTCAAACGGTGCGTTAAGCAGATCATCGCGCATGCTGGTGGTTGGGTGGATATAAAACACGTCCGCCCTTGCCACGCTCTGCAAGTTGGAAAAGCCTGCCCCGTGAGGTGTGCGCATCGCTGCAGAAGGATGAGCAGGCAGTGCCAGCCAGCTGTCAGGTTGGCTGTAATCTGGCGGTGGCAGTTGTTTTGTGGTTATCAGATCGGCCGCCTGGACAGATAGCATCAGGAAGCAACTGATCAATGCGGCAAGTAATAACTTGTTTATATTATAGCTGTTGCACATGACTGCTTCCCTTAGCATGTAGCCAGCATGCCAGGAAGTTGCATGCTGATATTTTGCTGCAACTTTATGTGGCGGCGGAGACGCTCGTCAATGTTTTTTATCGTCCTGTCTGAGATGGTTTGTGTGGTTAGATTAATTCTCTGTGTTATGACGGCAGATACATCGCGTGGTCAATACGCGTGACAAAACAGACATGGTGTAATGATGACGAAAGCAAATGAAAGTGAGCAGCGCCATCAGTTGCGCATGCAACGGAAAAAAACCGTGGTCGATACAGCTATTGAGCGTGCCGATCGCAATCAGGGCTTGCTGTTGTTGCTCACCGGTAACGGCAAGGGCAAGAGCAGTTCGGCCTTTGGTATGGTGGCGCGGGCGCTTGGCCACGGCCTGCAGGTTGGTGTGGCGCAGTTCATCAAAGGCTGCAGAGATACGGGCGAAGAACATTTTTTTCGTCGCCAGCCTGGTGTGGTCTGGCACGTGCTTGGTGAGGGTTTTAGTTGGGATACGCAGGACCTCGCACGTGATATCTTGACGGCACAGCGCGGCTGGGCGGTGGCGCGGCAGTTGCTGCGTGATGAAAGCCTGGGGCTGGTGGTGCTGGATGAGCTTACTTATCCGCTCAAATATGGTTGGCTGGATGTCGCCGTGGTGTTGGCTGATTTGGCAGCGCGGCCACCCATGCAGCACGTGGTAGTCACTGGCCGTGCCGCACCCCAGCCGCTTATTGACGCGGCCGATACGGTGAGCGACATGCTTGATGTCAAGCATGCCTTTCGCAGCGGTGTACGGGCGCAGCCAGGAGTGGATTTGTGAGTGTGGTGATTTTATAGCAGGTATTCGCGCTATTTATTCTCACAGCCTTTGCCTAGGATTGGCTGTTGGCCGAAAGACTCCTGGTGAATAAGCCGAGCGTGCGCCTGACATGGAATACATGGAGATATTGCCCTTGGCGACGTAGAATTGTGCAGAATCATCCGGATGGGCGCAAGCCTCCGGTAAACCAAGACTGTGATTAAAGTTTTTGCTGGACTGTAGAGAAGGAGTGCGCCATGTTTTTTATGGAAAATCGTCGTCAGGCCTCACGCTTGCTGCGCGATGAAGATGTGCGGGTGAAAATTATTTCAGCTCCAGCTCAGCCCGAGCTGATTGGCAGCGGCATTGAGAGCGAAACAATAGATGTCTCCGCGACTGGTCTACGCCTGTTGCTGGAGGTCGCGCTGGCAGTAGGCAGTCGTCTGGAGCTGCTGGTCATGGTGGGCGAGCAGGGGCGTGAATACCGGCTTGTTGGCGATGTGGTCTGGCGGCGCGAGACCGAGTCGGCTGGCGTGTATCTCGTCGGGATAAAATTATTGTCGGCCAAGGGGTTTGAGCTGGAGAGTTGGTGTACTTTATTCGGTTGATTGAGAGATGAGTCATGAGTTTTCCCACCATTGCCACTGCTGTGCCCTTGCGCAGATATCAGTACGGTGAATTTCTGCTGACCGTATTGGGTGATATCGAAAGCCCGGATGCGGCGCGCTATCGCTATATCATTGCCGTTGCCCAGGAGAGTAATCCAGAGCCTGGGCTATTTGTTTGCGCCGAGCGCGGGGCCGATGGTGCCTGCGATCTGCGGGTGGCCATGGCCGATGGTTCGCAGTTGTTGGAAAGTTCACCGGCCTTTTGTGATCTGGAGTTGTTTGTCAAAGAGGCGCTACAGATCATTGCAACCCTGCTCAAGCTCGATGACGAGATGCCGCATCAGTTAAATTGAAGCACTTCATGCAATATCCAGACAAATTTGATGTGATTGTGGTCGGCGGTGGCCATGCCGGTACCGAGGCGGCGCTGGCTGCGGCGCGGCTGGGCGCACGTACCTTGTTGCTCACCCATAGCTTCGAGACACTCGGCCAGCTGAGCTGCAATCCATCCATCGGTGGCCTCGGCAAGGGTCAGTTGGTACGGGAGATTGATGCCCTGGGCGGCTTGATGGCGCGAGCCACCGATCGAGCCGGTATTCAGTTTCGCATCCTCAATGCCAGCAAGGGCCCAGCGGTACGCGCCACGCGTGCGCAGATTGACCGCGAGATGTATAGACAGGTAGTGCGGCATGCGCTGGAAAATCAGCTCAATCTCACCTTGTTCCAACAGGCAGTGGATGATCTGATCATCGAGGGTGATCGGGTGACTGGTGTGGTGACGCAGATGGGCTTGAGCTTCAATGCCTCTGCTGTTGTCCTTACCGTGGGCACCTTTTTGGCTGGTCTTATCCACATCGGTCTGGAAAATTATGCAGGTGGTCGAGCCGGTGATCCGCCGGCAAACAATCTGGCAAGTCGCTTGCGTGAGTTGCCGCTGAAAACAGGGCGTCTTAAAACCGGCACGCCACCGCGCCTGGATGGGCGCAGTATCAATTGGTCTATCTTGCAGCAGCAGCCGGGCGATGATCCGCCGCCGGTGTTTTCCTTTCTCGGCAATGTGGCCGAACATCCGCGCCAGCTGCCCTGTCATATCACCTACACCTCGGAGCGCACCCACGAGATCATTCGCGGCGGACTGGATCGCTCGCCCATGTATGCCGGTGTCATCAAAAGTATCGGGCCGCGTTATTGTCCTTCTGTCGAGGACAAGATCGTGCGCTTTGCCGACAAGGACAAACATCAGGTCTTTCTCGAACCAGAAGGACTGAATACCCACGAGATTTATCCCAACGGTATTTCTACCTCGCTGCCATTTGATGTGCAGTTTGCCCTGGTGCGCTCCATTCGTGGTCTGGAAAAGGCGCATATCATGCGGCCAGGTTATGCCATTGAGTATGATTTTTTCGACCCGCGAGACTTGCGTCCGAGCCTGGAGACCAAGTCGATCAAGGGGCTGTTTTTTGCCGGTCAGATCAATGGCACCACCGGCTATGAGGAGGCAGCGGCGCAGGGCTTGTTGGCTGGCCTCAATGCCGTACGGCAGTTGCGTGGGGAGGAAGCCTGGTGGCCGCGCCGTGATGAGGCCTATATAGGTGTCCTGGTGGATGATTTGATCACATTGGGCGCACCGGAGCCTTATCGTATGTTTACCTCACGCGCCGAGCATCGCCTGCTCTTGCGTGAGGACAATGCCGATCTGCGCCTGACCCCCATAGCCCGTGAGCTGGGTCTGGTGGACGATAGGCGCTGGGATGTTTTTGCAGCCAGGCGCGAGGCTATCAGCCGTGAGCAGCAACGTCTGCAGGAAACCTGGTTGCGGCCACAGAGCGTCGATGATGCAGAGGCCAAACGGGTTCTTGGCCAGAGCTTGTTGCGTGAGCAGCGGCTTGCTGATCTCTTACGCCGGCCCGAGGTTAGTTACCGCTCACTCATGAGCCTAAGCGCGGCAGGTAAGGGCGTGGACGATCCATCAGTGGCCGAGCAGGTAGAGACCCAGGCCAAATATGCTGGTTATATCGAACGGCAACAGCTGGAAATCGAGCGCCAGCGTCGACATGAACAGCTTCATCTGCCTGAAGACCTGGATTATGCCCAGGTGCGCGGTCTGTCCAATGAGGTGTGCGACAAGCTATCGCGCCAGCGGCCTGCGACCTTGGGTCAGGCAGCACGTATACCTGGGATCACGCCAGCGGCAATTTCCATCCTGCTGATACATTTGAAAAAACGTGAAATTGGTGGTCGAGGTGGATAAAGCAGCGCAGAGCTGGAAAGATTCACTGGCTACAGAATTGGCCGAGGGCGTGGTCGAGCTTGGTTTGTCGCTGGATGAAAAAAAGCAGGAGCAAGTGCTTGCTTACCTGCAACTACTGATTAAATGGAACAAAACCTATAATCTCACGGCAATTCGCCAGCCGCATGAGATGATCCGTAAACACCTGCTGGATTCGCTGGCGATCTGGCCTTACTTGCGTGGTGAACAAATACTGGATATTGGCAGCGGCGCTGGTCTCCCCGGTATCCCCCTGGCCATCGCTGATCCGGCGCGTGAGTTCACTTTATTGGATAGTAACAGCAAGAAGACCCGTTTTTTGCTCCAGGTCAAGGGAGAATTGCAGCTGGTCAATCTCTCTGTGGTACATTCTCGCCTCGAAGACTATCGTCCTGCCGGTGTTGAGTTTGACACGATTACCGCGCGGGCCTTTGCTACCTTGGCGGAAATGCTAAGTGGTGCGGCACATTTGTTTGCCCGACAAACCTGCCTGTTGGCGATGAAGGGTGAATATCCAGGGGCAGAACTGGCCGCCTTGCCAGAGGGCTTTGTGGCAGAGGAAATTATCGCACTGACGGTGCCTGGGTTGGCGCAACAGCGTCATTTGGTGCGTATCGTGACGCAGGGTTGAGGGAGAGAACAGATGGGCAGGATCATTGCCATCGCCAATCAAAAAGGTGGGGTCGGTAAAACCACTACCTGCATCAACCTGGGCGCCTCGCTGGCGGCGACCAAGCGTCGTGTGCTGGTTGTTGATCTAGACCCACAGGGTAATGCCACGGTTGGTAGCGGCGTGGACAAGAACAGCTTTGAGCTGAGCAGCTACGATCTGTTGTTGGGGCATGCTTCGGCAGAACAGGTCATCGTATCTGCCACGCAGGCTGGTTATGATCTGGTGCCGACCAATAGCGATCTCACCGCTGCCGAGGTGGAACTGGTACAGGTCCCGCAGCGTGAACGCCGTTTGCATGATGCGCTTGTGCCAGTGCGTGATAGTTATGATTACATACTGATCGATTGTCCGCCTTCACTGAATATGTTGACCTTGAATGCCCTGGTGGCGGCTGATTCAGTGATCATTCCCATGCAGTGTGAGTATTATGCGATGGAAGGACTGTCTTCCTTGCTAAATACCATCGATCAGATCCGCAGCACGGTCAATCCAAAACTGAAGCTGGAAGGGTTGTTGCGCACGATGTTTGATCCGCGCAGTAATTTGTCCAGCGATGTATCCAGCCAGTTGATTTTGCATTTTGGCAATCAGGTCTATCGCACCTCGATCCCACGCAATATCCGCCTGGCCGAGGCTCCCAGTTTTGGCCTGCCTGCGTTGGCACACGATCGTACATCGCGTGGCGCGATCGCCTATCTGGCATTGGCCGGCGAGATTCTGCGTAGACATGAGCAACCAGCGGCGGCTGAGTGAAGATGAACACAAGCGTGAAAAAACAATTTCAATTGAAGCAGTTGGCAGGTATGGCATGGCGGTAAAGAAAAAAGGTGGTTTGGGACGCGGGCTTGAGGCCTTGCTTGGCAGTGCGGCAGTAACGTCTCAGCCTGAGGCGGCGAACCGTGCCGGGGATAGCGAGCTGCGCAATCTGCCGCTGGATATAATCCAGCGTGGCAAGTATCAACCACGTATAGATATGCGCCCTGATGCCCTGGAAGAGCTGGCCGATTCTATTCGTGCGCAAGGTGTCGTGCAGCCGATAGTCGTGCGACCGATCGGCAAGGATCGGTATGAGATCATCGCCGGTGAACGTCGCTGGCGAGCCGCGCAAATGGCGGGTCTGCATGAAATACCAACTATCGTGCGTGAGGTGGCGGATAATGCCGCCATCGCCATTGCCCTGATAGAAAACATTCAGCGTGAGCAGCTCAATCCGATGGAGGAGGCGCGTGCTCTGCAGCGACTGATTGAGGAATTTGAGTTGACCCATCAACAGGCGGCCGAGGCGGTGGGCCGCTCCCGCGTGGCAGTATCTAATTTATTACGCCTGCTTGCTTTGAATGATGATCTCAAGCGTTTGCTGGAAAATGGCGATCTGGAGATGGGCCATGCCCGCGCCCTGCTGGCCTTGACTGGCACCCAGCAAAGCGGGGCCGCGCGCAATGTAGTCGCAAAAGGCTTGTCGGTGCGCGAAACCGAGCGGTTGGTCAAGCAGTTACAGGCCGGATCAGCGGAAAAACCAGTGGCAAAGACCACCGATCCAGACGTGCGCAGACTGGAGCAGGAGCTCGGGCAAACTCTGGGTGCGACGGTGAATATCCAGCAAAAGAGCAAGGGTAGGGGTAAGTTGGTAATCACCTACAACAGCCTGGATGAGCTGGACGGTATTCTTGAGCACATACGCAAGGAGGGCAGTGCATAAGCTGGCTCGACTGACATTAATCAATAAATAATACTGTTGCATGCATCTGGTTTTTCTTATATAGAAATAGTTTATTGACATATCATTGACCTGACGGGGCTTGCTCTATATACTTTTGCGCCGCTGATGGCAGCTAAGGAAGCCCTGAAAAAATCTTTGAGTAACGCTAGTGTAAGACCTAATATACTCAATGGTTTACATGCTTGATTATTGTTTTTTACTATGCCAACCGTTTGATGAGTATTTTCAGGGCGGCTGAATCTTCCCCGGGTTACAGGTACTTTTGCTCGGCTACACAGGTAGTTGACAGGTGCTTATTTACTATCATGAGTACAGCCAGCCTGCAGTTGCGTCATGCCTTGTTCAGGCTCCTGGCCGTTCAGTTGACACTGACAGCGGTGTTGGCCTTGTTGGCTATTTTATTGGGCCAGACAGGGTCGGTGGCATGGGCCATTATGTTTGGCGGCGGAGTGGCGCTGGCAGGTAGTTTGGTTATTTTATGGTATGGCTATCGCGCCGAGAGAGCAGGTAGTAACCTGGTGCGTAATGCCAGTCTGATTTATGGCAGTGCCATCGTGCGCTTTGCGCTGATGATGGTGTTGCTGGCCACGGGCCTTGCGATCCTCCGTTTGCACCCTTTGTGGTTGCTGCTGGGGTTGAGCGCTGGCCTGTTGGCGCACATGTTTTTGACAGCATTGGTCCCAGAGACGAAGAGATGGCAAGCGAAGAGCTGACGGCGAATGGTTATATTCAACATCACTTGACCAACCTGACTTATGGTCAGTTGCCTGGTGGCGAGTGGGGTTTTGCCCAGTCGGCTGCAGAAGCAAAAGCGATGGGCTTTTGGGCGATTAACGTGGACTCGATGGCATGGTCCGTTGTGTTGGGTCTGGTATTTTTATTTTTGTTTCGCAGTGTGGCCAAAAAGGTAACGGCAGGCGTGCCTGGCGGCATGCAGAACTTCATTGAATGGATCATCGAGTTCATCGATAACTCAGTACGTGGTTCATTTTCTGGCAACAATCCAGTTATTGCGCCCTTGGCGCTGACAGTGTTCATGTGGATCTGGTTGATGAACTTCATGGATCTGCTGGCCATTGACCTGTTGCCACAGGCCTTTGCCCTGCTAGGAGTGGATACGATCAAGGTAGTGCCGACCACCGATCCCAATATCACCTTCGGTATGTCGATTGCCGTGTTCTGGTTGATTCTTTATTACAGTGTTAAAAATAAAGGCGTGGGCGGCTTCATCGGTGAGCTGGCGTTTCAGCCTTTCCCCAAGTTTCTTTTTCCTGTCAATTTATTGCTCGAGGGCGTGTCGCTGCTAGCCAGGCCTATTTCTCTGGCACTGCGTCTGTTCGGTAATATGTATGCCGGTGAGATGATCTTCATCTTGATCGCCTTGATGTATGGCGCTGGATGGGCATTGGGCGCCTTTGCAGGGGTGTTGCAGTTGGGTTGGGCGATTTTTCATATTCTGATCATCACGCTGCAGGCCTTCATCTTCATGACCTTGACCATTGTATATATGGATATGGCTCATACGGAACACTGATTTTTATTTTTGCTTTTAACTGCCTTTAGGAGAGAACCATGGAAATGTCTATTGCCCTTGTCTACATAGCTGGCGCACTGATGATGTCTTTCGGCGCGCTGGGAGCCGCGATCGGTATCGCCATACTGGGTGCCCGCTTTCTCGATGGCGCGGCGCGTCAGCCTGAGTTGATCCCGCTGCTGCGCACCCAGTTTTTCATCATGATGGGGCTGGTTGATGCGGTGCCAATGATCGCGGTTGGTATCGCTTTCTATGTGCTGTTTGCCGTGGTTGGTTAAGAGGCTGGGCGTAGTCTGGGTTTTGCAGGGCACCACTTAATCCACTTATTTCACGCGAGGTACGAAGATGAATATCAATGCGACCCTGATAGGTCAGTTCATTGCATTCTTCGTGTTCGTCTGGTTTGTGATGAGGTACATCTGGCCTCCGCTGATCAATGTACTGGACGAGCGCAAAAAGGTAATTGCCGATGGTCTGGCCGCTGCCGAACGAGGCAAGAACCAACAGATTCTTGCCGAGCAGAATGCCGCCAAGGTGATACACGAAGTGAAGCAACAGGCCGCCGAGATCCTGACCAGGGCCGAGCGGCGCGCCAACGAGATTGTCGAAGAAGCGAAGGAGGCCGCCCGCGCCGAGGGTGATCGGATCAAGGCCGCCGCCAGCGCAGAAATCGAACAGGAAGTCAGTCGTGCCCGCGAGCAGCTGCGTGGCCAGGTTGTAAGCCTGGCTGTGAGTGGTGCTGGCAAGGTCATACAGCGCGAGCTGGACGCCAGTGCGCATGATGATTTGCTGCAAGATCTCATTACACAGATCTAAGGGCAAAGATGCATGGCTGAGATTACAACCATCGCTCGCCCCTACGCACAGGCTGTGTTTGAGCTGGCGCAAGAGCAGGGCAAGCTGAAAGACTGGTCGGCACAGTTGCATTTAATGGCAGTGGTGCTCAGCCATCCTGAGTTGGTGGCCATCATTACGAGCCCAAGCATAACGCGGACTGAGCGCGGCCAACTGGTCAGCGATATTTGTGGTGACAGGCTGGACGTGGGTGGCAGAAACTTGCTGCAGGTGTTGGCTGAAAATGACCGGCTCACCTTGTTGCCAGAAATAGCCGCGCAGTTTGAGTTGGCGCGTGCTGCCGCTGAAAGCCGCATTACCGCCGAGGTAGTAGCGGCCACACCGCTTTCTGCAGATCAGCAACAGGCCATTGCCAAGGCGCTTGCCAAGCGCCTGGGTCGTGAGGTGATGCTGGAGTGTCAGGTAGATCAAACTCTGCTTGGTGGAGCCATTGTGCGTGCAGGTGACATGGTCATAGATGGTTCGGTTATTGGCCGATTGAACAAGCTGAGTACGGCGCTGCTGCGCTGATCCGGGCTGCTTTAGAGGATAAATTAATGCAACAACTCAATCCGTCAGAAATCAGTGAACTGATTAAACAACGTATTGCCGGCTTCAAGGCCGAGGTCGAGGCGCGCACGGAAGGTACCGTGGTCAGTTTGTCTGATGGCATCGTGCGCATACACGGTCTGGCCGACGTCATGTCCGGTGAGATGCTGGAATTCCCCGGCGATACATTTGGTCTGGCGCTCAATCTGGAGCGTGATTCCGTCGGCGCGGTCATTCTTGGTGATTATGAACATATCACTGAGGGCGATAAGGTGATGTGCACCGGCCGCATCATGGAGGTCCCGGTTGGTGAGGCATTGTTGGGTCGGGTGGTCGATGCCTTGGGTTTGCCTATAGATGGCAAGGGGCCGGTCAATGCCGAGGCCGCCTCACCTACCGAAAAGATTGCCCCGGGCGTGTTGTGGCGTAAGTCTGTAGACCAGCCGCTACAAACTGGTTTGAAGGCAATTGATGCCATGGTGCCTGTAGGTCGCGGTCAACGTGAGTTGATTATCGGTGACCGGCAGACCGGCAAGACGGCGGTGGCTATCGATGCCATAATCAATCAAAAAGGCACCGGCGTTAAGTGTATTTATGTTGCCGTGGGGCAGAAGGCATCTTCCATCGCCAACACGGTTCGCAAGCTGGAAGAGCATGGTGCGCTCGAGCACACAATTATCGTTGCGGCGACCGCATCTGATTCTGCTGCCATGCAATATATCGCGCCATACGCAGGTTGTGCCATGGGTGAGTATTTTCGTGACAAGGGCGAAGATGCCTTGATCGTTTACGATGACCTGACCAAGCAGGCCTGGGCCTATCGTCAGGTATCCTTGCTGCTGCGTCGTCCGCCAGGGCGTGAGGCTTATCCTGGTGATGTATTCTATTTGCACTCGCGTTTGCTCGAACGCGCTGCACGAGTCAATGCAGATTGGGTAGAGAGACACACCAACGGAGCGGTAAAGGGCAAAACCGGCTCACTGACGGCGCTGCCAATCATCGAGACCCAGGCCGGTGACGTATCTGCCTTCGTGCCAACCAATGTCATCTCGATTACCGATGGACAGATCTTCCTGGAATCCGATCTGTTTAATGCCGGTATCCGTCCAGCTATCAATGCCGGTTTGTCGGTGTCTCGTGTTGGTGGCTCGGCACAGACCAGGATCATCCAGAAGCTGGGTGGTGGTGTTCGTCTGGCGTTGGCGCAATACCGTGAGTTGGCGGCGTTTGCGCAGTTTGCCTCTGACCTCGATGAGGCCACACGCAAGCAGATTGATCGTGGTCAGCGCGTTACAGAGTTGATGAAGCAGCTGCAGTATTCACCGATGACAGTCGCGCAAATGGCTACATCATTGTTTGCTGCCAACGAGGGTTATCTGGACGATGTCGCAGTCAACAAGGTGGTCGATTTTGAAGCGGCCTTGCAGAGTTTCATGAAGTCCGAGTGTGGCGAGCTGCTCCGTACCATTAATGCCAATGGTGATTACAACAGCGATATAGAAAGCGCTTTGCGCGAGGCCCTGGATAAGTTCAAGGCCAGCAGCTCATGGTAAATGAGGGTTGATCGATGGCCAGCGGTAAAGAGATACGGAGCAAGATCAAGAGCGTAGAAAATACGCAGAAGATCACCCGCGCAATGGAAATGGTGGCGGCCAGCAAGATGCGCCGTGCCCAGGAGCGGATGGCGGCTACGCGTCCTTATGTCGAGCGTATGTGTAGTGTGATTCAGCATCTGGCCCATGCTCATGTCGAGTACAAACACTCCTACATGGTCGAACGCGAGATCAAACGGATTGGCATTATTGCCATTTCAACAGATCGCGGCCTGTGTGGTGGCTTGAACATCAATATGTTCAAGGCGGCATTGAATACCATGCAGGAGTGGCACGATAAGCATGTCGAGATCGATCTGTGCACTATAGGTCAGAAGGCGCAGAGTTTCTTCAGTCGGACTGGTGGACGGATACTGGCGCAGGCCACTCACTTGGGCGATGCGCCGAAGCTGATAGATGTCATCGGCACGGTCAAGGTAATGCTCGATGCCTATGATCAGGGCGAAATCGATCGGGTTTATCTGATCTATAACCGCTTTGTCAGCACGATGACACAGGAGCCACGTGTAGATCAGTTGCTCCCGGTGACAGTGGCGGAGTCAGACGAAAAACTAAAGCATTACTGGGATTATCTTTATGAGCCCAGCGCAGAGGCCGTGCTCGATCAATTGTTGACACGCTATGTCGAGTCCCTAGTCTATCAAAGTGTAGTCGAAAACGTTGCCTGTGAGATGTCGGCCCGGATGGTGGCGATGAAGGCCGCCTCGGATAACGCAGGCAGCTTGATCGATGAATTGCAGCTGACCTACAACAAGGCCAGACAGGCAGCGATTACTCAGGAATTATCCGAGATCGTTGCCGGTGCATCGGCCGTCTAAAGGCAAAATCAGATTTAATTTCAAGGGGAACTGAATAATGAGTTCTGGCAAGATAGTGCAGGTTATCGGTGCTGTGGTAGACGTGGAGTTTCCGCGCAGTGCCATGCCCAAGGTGTTCAACGCATTGACCGTGGCTGAGGCCGGCTTGACGCTGGAAGTTCAGCAGCAGCTGGGTGATGGCGTGGTTCGTAGTATTGCCATGGGCTCTACCGATGGCCTCAAGCGTGGTATGGCCGTCAATGATACCGGTAGTGCGATTACCGTGCCGGTAGGTAAGGCAACCCTGGGTCGCATCATGGATGTGTTGGGCAACCCGGTGGATGAGGCTGGGCCGGTAGATGCCGAGTTGAAGATGCCGATTCATCGCAAGGCGCCAGCCTATGAAGATCAGGCGGCATCGGTGGAAATTCTGGAAACCGGTATCAAAGTTATCGACCTGGTAATGCCGATCGCCAAGGGCGGCAAAGTTGGTCTGTTTGGTGGTGCGGGCGTCGGCAAAACCGTGACACTGATGGAGTTGATTCGCAATATTGCTGTTGAGCATTCCGGCTTTTCTGTCTTCGCAGGTATCGGTGAGCGTACTCGTGAAGGTAATGACTTCTACCATGAAATGCGTGAAGGTGGCGTACTCGACAAGGTTGCGCTGGTTTATGGCCAGATGAATGAGCCGCCAGGCAGCCGCCTGCGCGTGGGCTTGACCGGTCTGACCATGGCCGAGTATTTCCGCGATGAAGGCCGCGATGTGCTACTGTTTATCGATAATATCTATCGCTACACCCTGGCTGGTACAGAGGTTTCGGCGCTGCTCGGTCGTATGCCTTCGGCGGTTGGCTACCAGCCTACATTGGCCTCGGAAATGGGTGCGCTGCAGGAACGTATTACATCCACCAGGACAGGTTCAATCACATCGTTTCAGGCAGTATACGTGCCTGCGGATGACCTTACCGACCCATCACCAGCGACGACATTTGCCCACCTGGATGCAACCCTGGTGTTATCACGTCAGATCGCCGAATTGGGTATTTATCCTGCAGTAGATCCGCTGGATTCAACTTCACGCCAGTTAGATCCAATGGTCGTCGGGCAGGAGCATTACAGCGTTGCGCGGCGCATGCAGGCGACCTTGCAGCGTTACAAGGAACTGCGCGACATCATCGCCATTCTTGGCATGGATGAGTTGTCGGAAGAGGACAAGTTAACCGTGGCGCGCGCGCGCAAGATTCAGCGCTTTCTTTCACAGCCATTTTTTGTGGCCGAAGTGTTTACCGGTGCAGCCGGCAAGTATGTCAGCCTGAAGGATACGATTCGTGGCTTCAAGGGCATAGTCGATGGCGAATTTGACCATCTGCCGGAGCAGGCCTTTTATATGGTCGGTCCGATTGAAGAGGCCATCGAGAAGGGCAAGCATATTTAATGGCATTCGGCTGGCGTGTACATAGAGGACTGGCGTTATGGCAATGACTATGCATGTAGATGTTGTAAGTGCCGAAAGCTCGATCTACAGTGGCACGGTCGAGGCGGTATTCGCCCCGGCGCAAATGGGTGAGGTCGGCATTATGCCGCGCCATAGCCCATTTCTTGCCCAGCTCAAACCAGGCCAGGTGCGCATCATAAAGCGGGGTGGCGAGGAAGATTTTTTCTATGTCTCAGGTGGCTTGATCGAGGTGTTGCCGCATACCGTGACCGTGCTTGCCGACACTGTCTTGCGGGCGCAGGATGTGGATGAGGCAGCCGCTATCGAATCCAGGGAGCGCGCCGCGCAGGCCGTGCGAGACAGAACTGGCGAGATGGAATGGGCAGAGGCCCAGATCGAGCTTGCCAGGGCAATTGCACAATTACAGGTGATTCAGCATTTACGCAAACTGGCAAAGCGCTGACAAGCTCACTGCGCTGGATGAGAATAAAAAAGGTCAGTGATAAACTGGCCTTTTTTATTTTGGAGAACAGGATAATGGCAGCAGCCAAAGTCGGATTGGGCAAGGTGGTTTCAGTCACCTATACCATACGAGATCAGGCAGATGACAATCTGTTGGAGGTGGTGGAGATCCCGGTGGATTATCTGCATGGCGGACGGGCTGGTCTGTATCGGCAGATCGAAACAGCATTGGCAGGCAAGCAAGTGGGTGAACGTGTCGAGGTTGTGCTCATGCCAGAAGATGTCTTTGGTCCACGCGATCCCGGTTTGACGTTCACTGATGCGATTGAAAATGTGCCACCCGAGTTCCGTCAGTTGGGTGCGCAGGCCGAGTTTACCAATGAAAGTGGTGAGACCGTGACGATGACGGTTACACACATTGACGCGGGGACGATCACGCTTGATGGCAACCACCCGCTGGCAGGAAAAAATCTTGTCTTTGCGGTAACTGTCGCGGCAATCCGCGATGCCACGCCACAGGAGATGATGACGGGTGAAGCGGCCCAGGTTCAGGGGATGCACTGAGGCATTATGAGCAAGCCTATCGAAGCAGTCATTCTGGCGGCAGGCCAGGGTACGCGAATGAAATCCGCGCTGCCCAAGGTTTTGCACGAGATCGGTGGTCAGCCGATGCTGGCGCGGGTGTTTCAAACCGCAAAGGCGCTCGCAGCACAGACAATTCATATTGTCCATGGACACTGTGCGGAACTCGTGCGCGAACGTCTGGTTGAGTTGAATGCAAACTGGGTGTTGCAGGCAGAACAATTAGGCACGGGCCATGCAGTAGCACAGGCCATGCCCGAGGTAAGCGATGATAGTTTGGTGTTGATCCTCTACGGTGATGTGCCACTTATTGAAACTGATACCTTATACAAGCTTTTGGCTGCTGCCGATAACGGTCTTGGTCTGCTGACAGTTGAGCTGGCAGATGCTACGGGCTATGGACGCATCGTGCGTGATGCCTCAGGAGGGGTGTTGCGAGTAGTTGAGCAAAAAGATGCCACGCCTGCGGAACTGGCAATACGCGAGATCAATACGGGTCTGCTGGCAGCACCGGCAGTACAGCTACGTGATTGGTTGGCGCGGCTGGATAATAATAATGCCCAGGGCGAATATTATTTGACCGATATTATTGCGCTGGCGGTAGCCGATGGCGTGATGATCAATACGGTGCAAGCCCCTGACATTGAGCAGGTCAGCGGGGTTAATGATCGTGTGCAACTCGCGGCCATGGAGCGAGCCTTGCAGAAGAGACAGGCTCAGCGATTGATGTTGGCAGGTGTGTCACTGCGTGATCCGGCGCGCTTCGATTTGCGCGGGGAGTTACACGCTGGGCTTGATGTAAGTATAGATATAAATGTTGTTATTGAAGGTCGTGTTGTACTGGGTGATGGCGTGTCCATAGGTGCCAATTGTATATTGAAGGATGTTGAGATCGGCGCCGGTACAGAGATCAGGCCAATGAGCATGATCGAATCGTCGCGTATCGGCCAGCACGCCTGCATCGGGCCGTTTGCGCGCATAAGGCCGGAGAGCGAGATTGCCGATGGTGCCCATGTGGGTAATTTCGTCGAGATCAAAAAGAGCATTATTGGCGTGGGTTCGAAGATCAGTCACCTGAGTTATATCGGCGATACCACGATGGGCGCAAGGGTGAATATTGGCGCGGGTACGATTACCTGTAATTACGATGGTGCCAATAAACACCGTACGGTAATTGGTGATGACGTATTCATAGGCTCCGCTACACAGCTTGTTGCTCCTGTCACCATCCACGATCAGGCAACTATTGGTGCAGGCTCCACTATCACCAAGGACGCGCCAGCTGGTGAGCTTAGCTTGAGCCGTAGCAAGCAGATGACAATATCCGGTTGGCGCAGGCCAGTGAAGAAGTAAGTAATGATCGATCTAAACGTAGGGAGCGCAGAGCTCGACTGTTTGACGTGATGTTTTGCTAGCTAGGCACAAAATTTTAGAGGAATACATATGTGTGGCATTGTTGGCGGCGTAGCTGAGCGCGATATTGTAGCGATCCTTCTCGAAGGGCTGCGCCGTCTGGAGTATCGTGGCTACGACTCAGCGGGCATAGTGGTAATCGATGAGAAAGGTGAGTTTGCACGGGTGCGTACAGCCGGCAAGGTGCAGAGACTTGCCGATGCGCTGGAACAAAACCCCCTGCGTGGCAATATCGGTGTTGCCCATACGCGTTGGGCGACTCATGGTGTGCCAAGTGAAGAAAACGCCCATCCACATTTGTGTTGGGGTGAATTCGCCGTGGTGCATAACGGCATAATTGAAAATCATGAGAGCCTGCGTGCAGAGCAAATCCAATCAGGCTATAAGTTTACCTCGCAGACCGACACCGAAGTCATTGTCCACCAGGTCCACCTGCATACCATGAGTGGACTTGATTTGTTGGCAGCGGTGCAGGCTACAGTCAAGGATTTGCAGGGCGCCTATGCACTGGGCGTAATGAGCAGGCGGGAACAAGGGCGCCTGGTAGCTGCGCGCTGTGGTAGTCCACTGGTTATCGGTTTAGGCATAGGCGAACATTTCATTGCCTCGGATGTGGCGCCCCTGCTCGCGGTAACGCGACGCTTTATCTTTCTGGAAGAAGGCGATGTGGCAGATATCAGTCGTGAGCGCATTGTGATTTATGCTGCCAACGGTGAAAAGGTGGCGCGTCCCATCAAGGAAAGTGAGCTGTCGGTCGATGCGGTAGAGCTGGGTGAATACAGTCACTATATGCTCAAGGAAATACACGAGCAACCCCAGGCGATCAGTGAAACGCTCGAAGGTCGCTTAAGCGGTGATCGGGTGCTGGAGGCGGCCTTTGGACCCAAGGCCAAAGAGATTTTTGATCAGGTCAAGGCGGTTACCATCATCGCTTGTGGCACCAGTTTTCATGCCGGGTTAGTGGCGCGTAACTGGTTTGAGGGCCTGGCTGGCGTGCCCTGTCATGTCGAGGTGGCCAGTGAGTTTCGTTATCGACACCCGGTAGCAAACCCTGATTCATTGGTTATCGTCGTCTCGCAGTCTGGTGAAACAGCAGATTCATTGGCCGCTTTGCGGGCAACCAGGGAATGGGGCTTTGGTCCTTCGCTGGCGATTTGCAATGTGCCGGAAAGTTCCTTGGTGCGTGAGTCAAACCTTACCTTTATGACCCGCGCAGGGCCAGAAATTGGCGTTGCCTCGACCAAGGCATTTACAACGCAGTTGGTTGCCTTGCTGATGGTGGTTGCCGTATTGGGGCGACGACATAAACTCACGGCAGAGCGCGAGGCTATCATTGTCGAGCAACTAAAGGCCTTGCCACGCAATATCGAAGATGTGCTCATGCTCAATGATGATATTCAGAGTCTTGCCGAGCGCTTCAGTGACAAACGGCATGCCTTGTTCCTTGGTCGCGGCGTGCAATATCCGGTGGCGATGGAAGGCGCGCTGAAGTTGAAGGAGGTTTCATATATACATGCCGAGGCCTATCCCGCAGGTGAGCTAAAGCATGGGCCCTTGGCGTTGGTGGATAGAGACATGCCGGTTATTGCCGTGGCGCCTAATGATGAATTGCTGGAAAAAATCAAGTCCAATCTGGAAGAGGTGCGCGCACGCGGCGGTGAACTTTATGTCTTTGCTGACTCTGCCTCGGGTCTACAGCCATCCGAGCGCGTGCATGTTACTGTCATCCCTCCAGCAGGCCATCACGTCAGCCCCATCATATTTTCCATCCCGCTACAGTTGCTGGCTTACCATGTCGCCATCCGCAAGGGAGCAGATGTCGATCAGCCACGCAATCTGGCCAAGAGCGTAACGGTGGAATAGTTCGTGTTTGTTCTGCGCTCACACCGTGAGAGAAGTGGGCTTCACTAAAAGCCCAGGAAACTTATCAGGTTTATTTATCTGCCACATAAAACAAGGAGTTGTGTTATGGCAAGGATGCCAGGTCAGCTGTGTTCTGTTGTTCTCTTCTGCGTATTGTTCTCTTCGGCGTTTGCTGACGAAGCTTTGCCATTGATGCAGGCAAAGGCTTGGCAGGCAGATGCCGATCCTGCTGGCTGGTGGATGAGTGAGAAATATGACGGCATGCGCGGCTATTGGGATGGCACGCAAATGTTGAGTCGTCAGGGCAATCGCCTGGTCTTGCCCGCGCACTTGCAGGCCAGCCTGCCGCCCTTTGCGCTTGATGGTGAACTTTGGGCTGGCAGAGGGCGTTTCGAAGAGACCATTGCAACGGTGCGCACGCAGCTACCGGGGCCAGGATGGGCAGACATACGTTATATGGTTTTTGATGTGCCCAGAGTGCCCGGTTCGTTTGAACAGCGCATGCAGGTAGCAAGTAATTGGTTGCAGAAACATCCTGCCGCGTGGATTGAACTGGTTGAACAAACACGCTGCAAGAATAAGGCGCATCTGGATAAATTTTTGCAAATAGTGGAGCGCAAGGGTGGTGAAGGGGTGATGCTGCATGCCGCCGGTTCTGCCTATACCGCTGGGCGTAGTCCCGACTTGCGCAAGTACAAATCCTTTGCTGATACCGAGGCAAGGGTCATCGGCTACAAGCCTGGCAAGGGTAAATATGCTGGCATGGTTGGCTCATTGCTGGTGGAAACAGATGATGGCCTGCGTTTTGCCATAGGCTCAGGCCTGCGTGATATCGATCGACAGATACCACCACCAATAGGCAGCCTGATCACCTTCAAGCATTACGGCTGGACGGCCAAAGGAAAACCGCGCTTTCCTGTTTATTGGCGGCCGTATGTGTCAGTTGATCAATAACGGCTGGCCATTTTTATTTTCGCCAGAAGATTGGTGAGAGCAGCGCAAGTAGAGTGAAAATTTCCAGTCGACCGAGCAGCATGGCCAGGGTGCAAAGCCAGGTGGCGGTATTGTTCAGGCCAGCGAAGTTGAGTCCTACACCACCAAGGCCGGGCCCCAGATTGTTCAGGCTTGCGGCTACGGCACCAAAGGCTGTGATCTGATCGACGCCAGTAGCCATCAACAGCAACATGAGCAAGGCGAAGGTGGCGATGTAGAGGGCGAAGAATCCCCAGACGGCATCGACGACGCGGTCAGGCAGGGCGCGCCCACCGAGTTTGATGGGGCGGACGATGCTGGGGTGCAACAGGCGCCAGAGTTCGCGTGAGCCTTCCTTGGCCAGGATGATGAAGCGGATGACCTTCATGCCACCGGCAGTGGAGCCAGCACAGCCACCAATAAAACTGGCGAAGATCAACAGGACGGGGAGAAACAGCGGCCAGATAGAATAATTGTCAGTGCTGAAACCGGTGGTGGTGAGTACCGAGGTGGCCTGAAAGGCACCCATGCGCAAGGCCGTGCCGAGGTCTGGATATTGGCCAGTGAGATAGAGCGTCGCCGTGATGATCAGCATCAATACAGCAACTATGGACAGAAATACCAATGTTTGAGTATCGCGCCAGTAGATCGTGCCCTTGCGCATGCGCAAGGCCAGGAAGTGAACATTGAAGCTAATCCCGCCAAGCAGCATGAAGACAATGGCAATGATCTCTATGGCCAGACTGTCGAAGTGGGCCAGGCTGGCATCGTGAGTGGAAAAACCGGCTGTGGATACGGTGCTGAAACTATGCGCGATGGCATCGAAGGCCGACATGCCAGCCAGCCAGTAGGCCAGTGCGCAGGCAATGGTGAAGCTGACATAGATGACCCATAGTGCGCGCGCGGCATGGGCGATGCGCGGGGTGATTTTTTCATCTTTCATCGGGCCGGCGGTTTCGGCGCGAAACAGTTGCATGCCACCGACGCCAAGCATGGGCAGGATGGCAATGGCCAATACCACCACACCTGCGCCACCCAGCCATTGCAGTTGTTGGCGATACATCAGGATCGAAGGGGGCAACGAGTCCAGGCCAGTGAGGACCGTCGCGCCTGTCGTGGTAAAGCCAGACACGGCCTCAAATGCGGCATCTGTAATCGAGAGATCAAGCCCTAGATATAAGGGCAGTGCGGCGGTGAGGCCGATGGTGGTCCAGAACAGACTGACCACGACAAAGGCCTCGCGGATGCGCAGATTACCGGTTTGACGGCGTGAGGGCAGCCAGAACAACAGACCAAGCAGGATCAGCAGCCCTTGACTGAGAAGAAAATTTTTCAGTTGCCCGTCAGCTGTATACCAGGCGATTGCGGCAGGCGGGAGCAGGCTGCCGGCAAAGATGATCAGGAACAGGCCCAGTAGTCGGGTGATAAGTGGCAGGCGCATAACTCCGCATTCCTTACATGAAAGTGATGCCGACCTGGAACAGTCGCTCTACTTCTGTGATCCGCCGCTTGTCGACGACAAACAGGATCATATGATCTTCCGCTTCGATCACGGTGTCATGATGTGCGATGAAAACCTCGTCACCGCGCACGATGGCACCGATGGTGGTGCCGTGTGGCAACTTGATCTCACTTATGGCGCGACCGACCATGCGTGAAGAATGGCGATCGCCGTGGGCGATGGCCTCGATGGCCTCGGCAGCACCACGGCGCAGCGAATGCACGGCCACCACATCACCACGGCGCACATGGGCAAGCAGGGAGCCGATGGTGATTTGTTGCGGCGAGATAGCGACATCAATTTCACTGCTGTCAATCAGATCAACATAGGCGGCGCGGTTGATCAGGGTCATTACTTTGCCCACGCCGAGCCGCTTGGCCAGCATCGAGGCAAGAATATTGGCCTCATCATCATTGGTGATGGCGCAGAAAATATCAGTATCTTCAATGTTTTCCGCCAGCAGCAAATCGGCATCTGCCGCATTGCCCTGCAATACGATGGTATGCGACAGCTCTTCTGATGCGGCCTGGGCGCGTGCCTGATCGAGTTCGATTAGCTTGACTTGATAATCATTTTCCAGCGCGGCCGCAAGGCGCCTGCCTATATTGCCGCCACCGGCAATGATCACATTGCGTGCTGGTTTTTCCAGGCGGCGCAGCTCACTCATCACAGCACGGATGTCTTTTTTGGCAGCGATGAAAAAGACTTCGTCATCGGCCTCGATAACCGTCGTGCCGGTGGGGATGATGGGATGGTTGCGTCGATAAATGGCAGCAACCCGAGTCTCTACGTTGGGCATATGCTGACGCAGGGTCTGTAATTCCTGGCCAACCAGCGGGCCAGCATAATAGGCCTTGACGGCAACCAGCTGCACCTTGCTATCGGCAAAATTGAGTACCTGCAGAGCGCCGGGATATTCGATCAGGCGGTGAATATAGTCGGTGACCAGTTGCTCGGGACTGATCAACACATCAACGGGGATGTTATCTGGCTCGAAGAGTTGTGGATGTGCCAGATATTCATGTGCACGCACACGGGCAATCTTGGTCGGGGTGCGAAACATGGTATGCGCCACCTGGCAGGCCACCATATTGATCTCATCGGAATTGGTGACCGCGATCAGCATGTCGGCATCTTCAGCCCCGGCTGCCTTTAATACAGCTGGATGCGAAGCCGGTCCTGTGACGGTGCGTAAGTCGAGACGATCCTGCAGGGCGTGCAGGAGTTGTGCCTTGGTATCGACGACCGTTATGTCATTGGCCTCACGGGCGAGATTATTGGCAAGTGACGCGCCGACTTGGCCGGCGCCCAGGATGATGATTTTCATGTCATGCTCTTGGCGTCGATACCCAGGGCCTTTAGTTTACGGTACAGATGCGTGCGCTCGATACCGGAATGCTGGGCGGTCTGATTGATGTTGCCCTCGAAGCGGGTCAATAGTGCAAGAAAATACTGCCGCTCGAAATTTTCCCGCGCCTCGCGCAAGGGCAGGTCGATATCACCCGCGCCAGTGTCTAGCGAGATATTTTGGCCTGAGGAGCCAGCCCAGGCATCCGCTACTTCATCGGCATCTATATCGCCATTGTCACCAACGATTAGCAGGCGTTGCACCAGGTTGCGCAGTTCGCGAATATTGCCCGGCCAGGGATGGTTACGCAGACGATTTTGTGCCGCTACAGTAAAGAGGCGGTAAGGCAAATTCTCCTGGCTGGCGAAGTAGTCGACATAAAAAGTGAGCAGGTCATTGATGTCCTCGCTGTGTTCACGCAAGGGCGGCACGCGCAAGGGCACGACATTGAGATGATAATAAAGGTCGTTGCGGAACAGGTTATCACGTACGCGTTGCTCGAGGTCGTGATGGGTGGCGGCGATCACATGCACATCGAGTTTGACAGGATCATTGCCGCCCACGCGATGATAACTGCTGGTTTCCAGCGCGCCAAGCAAGCGTGCCTGGGTGGCGCTGTCCATGTCTGCGATGTCATCGAGAAACAGCGTGCCGCCATTGGCTTGTTCCAACAAGCCATAGTTCACCTTGTCGCCTTCCTCGCTGCCGAACAGTTCGAGTGCGGCATTGTCGCTGGATAGGGATGCCACGCGTATGCTGATGAAAGGGCCGTCACAACGGGGGCTGGAGTCGTGCAGATAGCGGGCGAGGACACTCTTGCCGGAGCCTGGTTCGCCACTGATCAAGACGGTAGTGTCATGTTGTGCTACGCGCCGTGCCTGCTCGCGTAGTTGTTGCATTATGGCGCTGCGGCCGATCGGCTCATCGACAGGTTGGGCCAGGCGTTTGAGGCCAATATTTTCACGCTGCAAGGACGAACTTTCCAGCGCACGCTCGACGGTAACCAATAGCTTGGCCAGGGAAAGTGGCTTTTCGATGAAATCATAAGCACCGTGGCGGGTGGCCTCGACTGCAGTTTCCACCGTGCCGTGGCCTGACATGATGATCACTGGCGGGCTGAGCGGGTCTTCCTCGGTCCACTCCTTGAGCAGGGTGATGCCATCGGTATCCGGCATCCAGATATCCAGCAGAACCAGGTCTGGGCGACGCTCGCGGCGTGCCTTGCGTGCCGTGGCGGCATTTTCAGCGGTCGCTACCTCATAACCTTCATCGTGCAAGATTTCTTGTACTAATGAACGAATATCAGGCTCGTCATCGACAACCAGGATGTATGCGTGTGCCATTGTTAAATGTCCTCAGACAAATTTGCTGCGATGGGCAAGGTAATCATAACGCAGACGCCGCCCTCAGCCCTGTTTTCTGCCCAAATAAGGCCATTGTGTTCTTCCACCATCTTTTTGACTATGGCCAGCCCCAGCCCCGTGCCTTTGGGTTTACTGGTGACATAGGGCTCAAATAAATGAACCAGCATATCAGCAGGAATGCCAGGGCCGTCATCACAAATGGACAGTTCGGCATATTGACAGTCTGTCTGGGCAGTACAACGGCTGGTAATGGATATGTTGCGGTTGGGTCTTGCATCTGCTTCCAACGCATTTTTGAGTAAATTATGCATGATTTGGCGCAAACGTCCGTTATCTGCCTTGATAAGCGGGATATCCTGCCCCAGTTGCAGATCGAAGTGAGCTGAGTATTCACCGACCTGGTAGAGCTCGACGACCTCACGGATCAGGCGGTTGATGTCCACCATAACCAGCTTTAGTTGGGGCGGGCGGGCATAGTCGGAAAAGGCCTTGACCATTTCCTTGAGGTTCTCCACTTGCTGCACGATGGTGTGAGTGGCGCGATCCAGCACCTCGGCATCGGCACTGGGCATGGTGCCCAGATATTTATGGCGCAGGCGCTCTGCCGAAAGCTGGATGGGCGTGAGTGGATTTTTGATCTCGTGCGCCAGTCTCCTCGCCACCTCGCCCCAGGCCGCGTCGCGCTGGGCCTGGATCAGGGCGGTTATGTCATCAAAGACGATGACATGATCGCCGCTGGCCGCGTGATCACCGTGACCTGGCAGCACCGTGCCGCGACAGAGCAAAACCTGGCGGCCCTTGTTGCCTAGCAGCTCCAGTTCAGCACGCCAGTCAGGCTCGTCTGAATGAAGGAACATTTGTATGGTATTGACCAGTGGCCGCAAGGCTGGTTGCTGTTCAATTAATTGTTGCAAGGGATGAGCGAGTAAACCGTCAAGTTGAATCCCTAAAATCTGGCTGGCGGCGGCATTGCTGCTGTGCAAGACACCCTCGCTGTCCAGGGTCAGCACGCCGGAAGAAAGATGACTCAAAACAGTTTCCAGATGGGCGCGTTGCTCCTCGGCCAGTTGCTGGCTTTGCTGTACAGCCTGTTGGCTTTGGGCGATCTTGTAGGTCATTTCATTGAAGGAGCGCACCAGAAAGCCCAGTTCGTCTCGCCCTGGCAGGGGCAGGCGCTTGCTGTAATCACCGGCGGCCACGGCACGCGTGCCTTCCGCCAGATCGCGTATTGGCGCCACCAGACGACGGGCAAAAAAGAAGGCCGCCCAAACCGCGGTCAATAGTGACAGCAACAGGATCAATGACAGCGTCAGGGTAAAGCTGTATTTCAGTGGTTGGCGCAAAAAGGCCAGTTCGGTGTACTGGGAATAAGTCTCCTGCACGCTATTGGCCAGCATGCTGATGCGATCGGTTACCGGGTAGAGGGCATGCAACACGCGGGCCTCTGTACCGGGCTCAAGTGCTGGCAGGGTAATGGCAATACGCACCTGCATGCTGCCACCGTCCAGCGGTTCCAGGCGGGCATATTCCATGCCCTGGCGCAGTTGCTGCAATACTGCCTCGCTGGGCATCGCCGGAACGATGGCAGCGGCTTCGGCGCTGGCGCTGGCAATGACGCGGCCACGCAGGGTGAGCAGGGTGATTTCGCTGGCACTGCTGTGCTGACGCAAGTCGTTGAGCTGGAACGCGGCCGTGCTATTTTGCACCGAAGTCAGTTCGCTGGCCGCCTGGCGGGTCAGACGCAGCAGCTCGCGTAAATGTTGATCGAGCGAGGATTGGCCGAGCTCAAGGGCATCATGCAGCGATTTTTCCACCTGCAGGTCAAACCAGCTGTCTATCCCTCGGTGGAGAAATTGCAGGGAAAAGTAATACACTAGCGAGACCGGGGCCAGGGCAAGTATGACGAACATCACAACCAGCCGCAGGGTCAGGCGTGAACCAGGGGCATGTTGACGATATTGCCGTAGCAGTAAAAACAGGTGGCGGCTTATAAGGGCAATGAGCAACAACAGGGTCAGCAGATTGACCACCAGCAACAGGGAGAAAAGCTGGCCAAATTGGGCGGTATTTTGAATGGCGTTACTGAGCAGAAAAAACGATGTCAATAACAGCGCAACCAGTAGCGCCACTGGCCACGGCTCACTGGCAAGGCGCTTTAAGATATTCAAGGTGCCAGGGGACATGTAAACCACTCGCTCGACAGGTGCCAGGCCGGGTTGACATAGGCCACAGGACGCAAAGGCGTGGGCAGGGCCTCGATATCCAGCAAGGTGCGCACTTGTACTACATAATCCCTGTCATCCTCGACCTTGCCAGCTGGTAGCAGGCGCAGTCCGGTAATAACGCCCAGGTCATTCAGGGCGGAGTCGAGCGAGGGATAGATGTTGAGTTTGTTGCTGTGCAGATTACGCAGCAGGTATTGGCCAGAGAAGGCGTGGTAGGTCAGTTGGTGCCGCTGGCCTGGTTTGGCCACTATTTTATTGGTCCACCACATACGCACCAATTCTACTTTTATCTCCAGCTCCAGGGTTAATGGCACACCGTTAGCCAAGGCTTTTAGCACCTCGCTACTGAATTCATAGTCAATATGCGCGGTAAGCTGATAATGCTCATCCTGCAGGTGGGTGGCTGCGCTACGCACCTCAAAGCCGCCCGCCTGCGCCAGCAGACTGGCGAAGCCAAGGGCCAGTGCAGCCAGCCAGCGTGACCAGCCGAACAGCTTATTGTTTCTGCAGGACTGCGTAGTAAAAGCCATCCATTCCATTCTCGCCGGGCAGGATTTGTCGTCCTGCAGTTGTTGCCTGTCCCCAGGGGGCCGTGATGGGGAGTTCGTGTGCCTGTGCCTCATCGCGCAAAAAGGCGATCACCTGCTCATTGTTTTCTGCGGCAAACAGCGAGCAGGTGGCATAGACAAGAATACCGCCCGGCGCCAGCAAGGGCCACAGCGCGTGCAACAGGCGCGCCTGTTCAGCAGCCAGGCTCGCGATATCTTCGGCTCGGCGCAGGTGTTTGATATCAGGGTGGCGACGGATCACGCCGCTGCCGGAACATGGCGCATCAAGCAGGATACGATCAAATAGCTGCTTATCCCACCAGTCTGAAGGATCTCCGGCGTCTGCTACCTGCAAGCCGGCCTTGAACTGTAGGCGTTGTAGATTTTCAGCAACCAGTTGCAGCCTCTCAGCCTGTTGATCCAGTGCCAGCAGATCGATGTCTGGGCAGCTTTCCAGGATATGCCCGGTCTTGCCGCCAGGGGCGGCGCAGGCATCCAAAACCCGTTGGCCAGGGGCCAATTGCAGCAGACCGGCGGCCAACTGGGCAGCAGCATCCTGTACTGAAACCATGCCTGTGGCAAAGCCGGGCAAGCTGTTTACACCAAGTGGCTCCTTGAGGGTGATGGCGGTGTCTGTCAGCTCAACTGCCGTGGCAGCGATGCCTGCCGCAGCCAATTGTGCCAGATAGTCTTCACGACTACCGCGTAGACAATTCACGCGTAGCGTCATCGGTGGCCGTGCATTATTCGCGCTGGCGATTTCGTGCCATTGCGTAGGCCAGTCCTGGGCAAAGCGTGTCAGCAGCCAGGCTGGGTGAGCCAGTGCCGCCGATTCACTTTCATCAACCTTGGTCAGCAGGTTTTCCTGTTCACGCAGCAAACGGCGTAAGACGCCATTGAGCAGGCCGCGCGCCCAGGGCTTTTGTAGTTGTAAGGCAGCCTCCACCGTGAGCGAGACGGCGGCATGGGATGGTATGTTGAGATAAAGCAGCTGATACAGGCCAAGCAGTAGCAAGGCATGCACATCACGGTCACGTTGCCGCAGCGGCTTGTCGAGCAAGCTGCTGGCCAGGGCCTCCAGTCGCGGCAGCCAGCGCAGGGTGCCGTAGCAAAGTTCCTGTGCCAGACCGCGTTCATTGACAGGCAGGCGGCTCAAGCTCGGCGGCAGCGCCGTGCTAAGTGAACGACCTTCGTCCAGCACTTGCAGGAGAACACCTGCCGCTGCAGTGCGGGCAGTTAACTGTTTAGCCATTTTGCAGGCTCAGGCCAGCAAGCGAGTGGGCATTGATGAAATCACGCGCAGTGAGGGGCTTGCCGCCAGGTAGTTGCACCTGCAACAGGCGTAACAAACCTTGGCCGGTGGCCACATCGATGCCATCAGGGCCGCTACGCACAACCTGGCCGGGGCTGGCGGGGCTGGTTTCATCCTGTGCAATTGCCTGCCAGACACGCAACACCTGGCCATCAAGACGCGCCTGCGCCACCGGCCAGGGATTGAAGGCCCGCACTTGACGCGATAACTCCACGGCACTGCGTGACCAGTCCAGACCGGCCTCGGCCTTGTCTAGTTTGTGGGCATAGTTGGCCTTGTTTGCATCCTGTGTTTCACGGGTCAAAGTTCCCGCCTGCAAGTGGTCGAGGGTGTAAAGCAGAGCCTCTCCACCAAGTGAGGCCAGGCGGTCATGCAGGCTGGCGGCGGTATCGTCCTGGTGGATAGGCGTGCTCAGCTTATATAGCATATCGCCGGTATCCAGTCCCTCATCCATCTGCATGATAGTAATGCCAGTTATGTCATCCCCGGCGAGTATGGCACGCTGGATTGGTGCAGCGCCACGCCAGCGCGGCAATAGCGAGGCGTGGATGTTGAGACAGCCGTGTGCCGGGCTGTCCAGCACCGCCTTGGGTAACAGCAGGCCATAGGCAGCAACGACCATGACATCGGCAGCAAGTGCCGCCAGCTCTTGCTGGGCGGCCTCATCTTTCAGCGACAAGGGTTGATAAACCGGCAAACTATGCTCCAGAGCCAGTTGCTTGACGGGGCTGGGCGTTAGCTTGCGGCCACGACCTGCCGGGCGGTCGGGCTGGCTGTAAACAGCAATTACTTGATGGCGCGAATCCAGCAGGGCGCGCAGGGCCACGGCAGCAAACTCAGGCGTACCGGCAAAAATGATCTTCAATGGAGGTGGCTTCATGGTGTTTTAGAAATGGCGACAAGACTTATGCCTGGCCTACATTGTTTGGCGGCGTAGTTTTTCCAGTTTTTTGCGGATGCGATCGCGCTTGAGGCCGGAGAGGTAATCGACAAATAATTTGCCGTCCAGATGGTCGGTTTCGTGCTGGATACAAACGGCGAGCAGGCCATCAGTTTCCAGCTCAAAGGGTTGGCCATGGCGATCAAGTGCGCGCACTTTGATCCATTCGGCACGCTCCACAGTTTCATAGATACCAGGTACTGACAGACAGCCCTCGTCCATTTGTTCCACACCTTCACGGGCAATGATCTCTGGATTGATAAAGACATACGGTTCATTCTTGTCTTCCGAGATATCGATGACGATGATGCGTTGATGTACGTCTACTTGAGTTGCCGCGAGGCCAATGCCAGGCGCTTCGTACATGGTTTCGAACATATCGGCCACCAGGCTGCGGATGGCATCATCGACCTGACTGACCGGTTTGGCAACGGTGCGCAGACGCGGGTCGGGAAAATGGAGAATATTCAGTAGCGCCATGGTGGTGATCCAAAAAATTAACCTGAATTTCAGATAAGACCGACAAAGTTTAACATTGGCTTGACTGGCTTTGCCGGGCTTGTTTGAATAAAGCTATAGTAATTACACAAGATATGCTGCTAAAGTAATGATGATACAAGGTTATAATCTGCAAAATGAACTGCTTTTGTGGGCATTGGCTCAAGGGGTGGCAGCCCTGGGACAGGGTTAGGCACCAAAATATTATTCCACAGACTCTACGGGACGCCCATGGAAAAGATATCGCTCCGTATTCCACGTTGGCTGGCTACGCTGGCCGTCGCAGCCATTTTCGCTGGTTGCGCCAATAATACCCCATCTTCGACGCCTGTTATTGAATCTGAGCCAGAGCCTGAACCAGAGCTCGTGGTAATGACACCACCGCTGGTGGTGAAAGGCAATGCCCCACAACAGTATGTCGTGAAGAAGGGAGATACCCTGTGGGACATTTCCACGCGTTTTCTCGACACGCCATGGCGCTGGCCGGAGCTGTGGGACAGCAACCCGCAGATCGTCAATCCACATCTGATCTATCCAGGTGACCTGCTGATACTGGCATATAAGGACGGTCGGCCATTCATTCAGCTACATCGTGGCAGGCAGGAGCTGCGCCTGTCGCCAAAGGTGCGCGAGGAAGAACTGGATCGCGCCATTACCACCATCCCGATGGATGTTATCCGTCCCTTCCTCAGTCGCCCACGCGTTGTGACCCAGGAAGAACTGAATGCGGCACCACATATCGTTTCCAGCATGGATCGCCATCTGATGGCTGGCCCGGGACACCGTGTCTATGCGCACGGAATTCATGATGACGATATCGTGCAGTATATGGTCGTACGGCCAGGGTCGGTCTACCGTAACCCGGCAGATCATAGCGATATCCTGGGCTATGAGGCGATACACCTTGGTGATGCGCAACTGAAGGAATTTGCCGATGTATCTACCTTGCAGATCAGCAAATCCAATCGTGAAATCCTCAATGGTGATCGCCTGTTGCCGATGAATGATGAAATGCCCCGTGCAACCTTTATGCCCCGTGCGCCAAAGGAAAAGGTTAAGGGCCAGATCATTGCTGTACCTGGCGGAGTGGTGTTGATCGGCCAGCATCAGGTGGTGGCCATCAATCTGGGTGAGCAAGATGGCATGGAGCCAGGACACGTGCTGGCTATCTATCAACTTGGCGAGACAGTGCGCGATCCATTGCGTGGCAATAAACAGGTGAAAATGCCGGATGAGCGGGCGGGTACATTGATGGTGTTCCGTACTTTTGCCCGCGTCAGTTATGGCCTGGTGATGAGAGCCACTCGCACCATGCATGTCGATGATATCGTGACCAATCCTCGTTAGGCCAGCAGGGCAAAATCATACTTAGATTGCTTTTTAACCAAAAAGCAGTTTTTTTAGATTCCCGCCTGCGCGGGAATGACGGTTCTGGGTCGAGCGCTTCCTTAATGTCATAATAGACATCGACATCAGCTAGAGGAGTTGCAGCATCCGGCGCTACAAAGCTCCCCTCTCCCGCTTGCGGGAGAGGGGCTGGGGGAGAGGGTGAACAGCCTGCGGGAATGACGAGATAGGTGCAGGTCTTCTACATTCGGCGCAATACCCGTTGGTTATTGCAGCCTTGTTTGTCGTTAGTCGCAAACCTCTATTTCGTAAATCCGTATGGCACCAATGCTATTCAGTAATTTTGTTCCTCATATTAAAGAGTATGATTTTGCTCTGATTAGGCCAGACATGCTGTACCCAGCAACGGCGTCTACAGGCGCCGTTTGTTTTTATGCGAGGCGGAAATTTCTGCACAAGTCTCATGGATGAGGGTTGAGTCTGGATGATGACAGATATTCACTATTGGTTGGCCCTTTTGCATTTACCCGGCGTGGGGCCGATGCGCTGGCAGGAGTTATCGCAGCGTTACGCAAGTCCTCGCGCACTGTTTGAGCAGGGCGTGCAGGACGCCTTGATAGATCCAGGCTTGCGTGAGAGTCTGCGTGCGCCAGACTGGCAGGCGGTAGAGCGGGATCTGGCCTGGGCTGGCGATGGGCGGCAAATACTTGTCCGGCAAGACCCGCGTTACCCGCCACTTTTGGCCCAAATTCATGATGCGCCACTGGTATTGTTTGTGCACGGGCCAATCGAGCTTTTGACAACACCGCAACTGGCAATCGTCGGCAGCCGCAATCCCAGTCGGCTGGGCGAGGAGACTGCGGAGCAGTTTGCGCATACTTTGGCGGCCTCAGGTTTGACCATTACCAGTGGTTTGGCTCTGGGTATCGATGCCGCTGCCCATCGTGGTGCGTTGGCGGGCAAAGGGCAGACCATTGCGGTATTTGGCACTGGCCCGGATCGCATTTATCCAGCCAGTCACCGTGATCTGGCTCATGCCATAGTCGATGCAGGTAGTGTTTTGTTGAGCGAATATGCACCTGGCACGCCCCCTTTGCCGGCACATTTTCCGCGTCGCAACCGGATTATCAGTGGTCTGGCGTTGGGCACCCTGGTGGTGGAAGCGGCCTTGCGCAGTGGCTCCTTGCTCACGGCGCGCAGCGCCACAGAACAGGGACGAGAGGTGTTCGCCATTCCAGGCTCGATTCATAGCCCGCTATCCAGGGGCTGCCATCATTTGATCCGCGAAGGGGCCAAGCTGGTGGAGACAGCAGAGGATGTATTGGAAGAATTGGCGCCCCAGCTGCGCGCAGTGTTGGCACAGGAGACAGCAGTAGAGGTGGCTGATTTTCAGCTTGATGCAGACTATAGGCACCTGCTTGAATGCCTTGATTTCTCGCCCACGGCAGTAGATAGTCTGGTGGACCGTAGTGGATTGACGGTCGATGCTGTTTCCTCCATGCTGTTAATAATGGAGCTGGAAGGCTATGTGGCCACTGCCGCAGGCGGGGCTTATATCAGAACCGGTAAAGAGAGCCTTTGAATGAAGCAAAATGTTTTTGATGTCCTGATGTATTTGTTTGAAAATTATCTCGAAGATGAAATAGCTATTGATGACGATCAAGACACACTGGAGGCAGCATTACTGGAGGCTGGCTTTCGTCCGAATGAGATAGGCAAGGCCTTTGCCTGGCTGGAAGGCCTGGTTGAACTGCGAGGTGGTGCACGCTCGGTTGTCGACCCTTCAAGCTCGCTGCGGGTTTATGCAGAGCCAGAGCAGGCAAAGCTCGATACCGAGTGCCAGGGCTTTATCCTGTTGATGGAGCAGATGGGCGTGTTGGATATGACCACCCGTGAAATGGTCATTGACAGAGCCATGGCGCTGGAAGAGCGCGAGGTGGATCTGGAACAGCTCAAATGGGTCATCCTGATGGTGCTGTTCAATCAACCTGGTCAGGAAGAAGCCTTTGCCTGGATGGAGGATATGGTGCTTGACGACCCCGCTGGGGTATCGCACTGATCGCCGTGTCAAGAACTACTGTTAGACCTTGCCCGCACCATGCGGGTTTTGTTTTTTAAGGAAGCAGCATGAATAAATCTCTAGTCATTGTTGAATCACCGGCCAAGGCCAAGACCATCAAGAAATACCTGGGCAAGAATTTTGAGGTGCTGGCTTCCTACGGTCATGTGCGCGATCTCCTGCCGAAGGAAGGAGCGGTTGACCCCACGCGCCAATTCGCCATGAAATATCAAGTCATCGACAAGAATGAAAAACATGTCGATGCCATTGCCAAGGCATTGTCCAAGGCAGATCAATTACTGCTCGCCACTGACCCTGATCGCGAGGGTGAGGCCATTTCCTGGCATCTTTATGAGCTTCTGCAAGAACGCGGCCTGCTGAAGGACAAGCGGGTAGCACGCGTGGTCTTCCATGAGATCACCAACAAGGCAATTCAGGAAGCGGTAGATAATCCACGCGAGCTGGCGATGGATTTGGTCAACGCCCAGCAGGCGCGTCGCGCGCTGGATTATCTGGTGGGTTTCAATCTGTCACCCTTGCTGTGGAAAAAAATCCGCCGTGGTCTGTCGGCCGGTCGCGTGCAAAGTCCAGCACTACGGCTGATCGTCGAGCGTGAGCTGGAGATAGAGGCCTTCAAGACGCGCGAGTACTGGACGATTGAGGCCGACGCCATTGCCGATAAGCAGGCTTTTGTTGCCAGGCTTACGCAACTTGACGGGGAAAAGATCAGCCAGTTTTCCATCACCGACAGCAAACAGGCCAAGGCGGCAGAGAAAACATTGGTCAAGGCGGCTGATGGCTCACTGTTGGTCTCCAAGGTGGAAAAGAAACAGCGTAAGCGCAACCCTGCGGCACCCTTTACCACTTCCACCTTGCAGCAGGAAGCGGCGCGCAAGCTTGGCTTTACCGCGCAGCGCACCATGCGCACCGCACAGCAACTCTATGAAGGTATCGATATCGGTGGTGAGACCGTCGGTCTTATCAGCTATATGCGTACCGATTCGGTAAGCCTGGCGCAAGAGGCGTTGGACGAGCTGCGTGATTACATAGGCCAGCATTTTGGTAAAGATAATCTGCCCAAGGAAATACGCGTCTACAAGACCAAATCAAAAAATGCCCAAGAGGCCCATGAGGCGATACGTCCCACCTCGGTATTGCGTGAACCAGATGCGCTGAAGGAACGCTTGAGCAAGGAGCAGCACAAGCTGTATGAGCTGATCTGGAAACGCACGCTGGCCTGTCAGATGATTCATGCCACTATCAATACCGTTGCCGTTGATCTGGCAGCGGGCGAGACGCATATGTTTCGCGCCAATGGCTCGACCATCGTGCATCCAGGTTTCCTCGCGGTCTATGAAGAGGGCGTGGATGATGCCAAAAAGGGCGAGGAGGAAGCCAACCGTCTGTTACCGCCCTTGCAGGAAGGCGATAAGGTCAGCCTGAAGGCAATCCGCACCGAGCAACATTTTACTGAACCACCACCGCGTTATTCCGAGGCCTCGCTGGTAAAATCCTTGGAGGAATATGGCATCGGCCGTCCATCTACCTATGCCTCAATTATCTCGACGTTGCAGCAGCGTGAATATGTGGAGATGGATAAAAAACGTTTTATCCCGACCGATGTTGCCCGCGTGGTAAATAAATTTCTCACCGAGCATTTCACCACATATGTGGATTACGATTTCACTGCCAATCTGGAAGACAAGCTGGATGAAATCTCGCGTGGTGAGCGTGAATGGACGCCGGTGATGGAAGAATTCTGGACACCCTTCAAGACGCTGATCGATACCAAGGAAAAAGAGGTCAGCCGCAAGGATGTTACTCAGGAGGCAATGGATGAAACCTGCCCCAAATGTGACAAGCCTTTGACTATCCGCCTGGGTCGTCGTGGTCGCTTCATTGGTTGTAGCGGCTATCCAGAGTGTGATTACACCCGCAACTTGACGGAAAGTGCAGAAGACAAGGAAGAGGTGGAGCCGGAGATAGTCGAAGGTCGTAGCTGTCCTAAATGTGATGCGCCATTGATTATCCGCCAGGGTCGCTACGGCAAATTCATCGGCTGCTCGACCTATCCTAAATGCAAATACATAGAATCACTGGAAAAACCTGTTGAAACTGGTGTCAGTTGTCCAGAGTGCAACAAAGGCAGCATGGTGCAGCGCAAGTCACGTTACGGCAAAATATTTTACTCCTGCAACACCTACCCGGATTGCAAATATGCCGTATGGAATCCGCCTGTCAATGAGCCATGCCCACAGTGTGGCTGGCCTGTCCTGACATTGAAAACCACCAAACGGCGCGGCACGGAAAAGGTCTGCCCACAGAAAGAATGCGGCTATGCCGAGCAGATATCCACGCCAGAAGAGAACGCTGCCGCAGCGGAAGACAAGGCCGTTGCTGATTAAGTTTTGCTAGTCAATTTGAGTGCAGGTCGGGCTTCAGCCCGATCTGTACTTAAAAATTCGCCGCGCAAGAGTGACAGAGTTTCCCCATAAGCTTTTCATAAGCAAAATGAGTTCCAGGATAATAAATCCTGCGGTGTGTGGTGCGCTGGTTTAGGGTAGATTAAGCCAAAATCCAAACCGAGAGGGTTGTCATCATGTCCAAGCCGTTTGTGGCTATTTTAATGGGTTCCGATTCTGACCTGCCTACCTTGCAGGCAACTTTTGCTGTGCTTAAATCCTTTGCAGTGCACTACGAAGTGCGGGTGCATTCTGCCCATCGCACCCCCGAGGCAACCCAGCAATACGTCAAGGATGCCGAACAGCGTGGTTGTCAGACCTTTATCTGTGCGGCGGGCCTTGCCGCGCACCTGGCCGGTGCTGTTTCCGCCATTACGGTGCGGCCGGTGATTGGCGTGCCGATGGATGGTGGGCCACTGAAGGGGCTGGACGCCTTGTTATCTACGGTGCAGATGCCGGCTGGAATTCCCGTTGCAACTGTAGCGATAGGCAAGGCAGGGGCAAAGAATGCCGGCTATCTGGCGGTGCAGATCATGGCCGTTACAGATACTGCACTGGCGCAGCAGCTACGTGAAGAGCGTCAAGCCAATGCAGCAAATATTCTTGCGCGCAATGCCGAGGTACAGCAAGAACTAGGCCTGGATTAATTTCATGAACATCTGCCAGCTGCCTGAGGCGGTCTGGATCTTGCGGCAGGGCGGCATTATCGCCTATCCCACCGAGGCAGTATTTGGCCTGGGCTGTGATCCACGCAATGAAGCGGCAACCTTGCGCCTGCTTGCCCTCAAACAACGTCCGATCGACAAAGGGCTGATCCTGGTTGCAGCAGAGTTTGCACAATTATCCGCCTGGCTTCTGCCCATGAGTGAAGACCTGCGCATACAAGTCACGGCCAGCTGGCCAGGGCCGACAACCTGGCTGTTACCTGCCGCCGCGCATGTACCAAAATATCTGTGTGGTGCACACGACACATTGGCAGTGCGGGTCAGCGCTCATCCCATAGTGCGCGAATTATGCCTGGCCTTCGGTGGGCCATTGGTCTCCACCAGCGCCAATAAGGCTAATCAAGCCCCGGCGCGTGATGCCCAGCAGGTAAAGGAAATGTTTGCCGAGCAGATTGATGGCTTGCTCGATGGCTCGCTGGGGGGACAGGAACAGCCGACCGAAATCCGCGATGGCCGTACCGGTCAGATTATCCGCAGCAGCAACAGCTTATAGTCGCCAAACATTTTCAGCCATTACAGCTGGGCTTTTACAACGAAATCTCCACCCCATCCCCAGCTGCTCGTCTTGACGGGAAGGGGGTTTAGTCGACTCCGCAAACAAAGCCCCTCTCCTACTCGCGGGAGATGGCCAAGTTTTAGTTGACTCCGCAGACAAAGCCCCTCTCCCGCTGGCGAGAGATGACCAATTTTTAGGCGATTCCGCATATGAAGCCCCCCTCCCGTTTGCGAGAGAGGGGTTGGGGAGAGGGTGGCGGCCTTTGAAGCGGGTCAGTTTAAATGCTCATTAACTGTAGATCTGTATAAGTTTTGCATTGAATGTTTTCTACATCCGGCGCAATGCCCGTTGGTTATTGCGCCCTACCTGACCGTACCGTATTTAACCAAGGGTGGGCATTTGCCCACGCGGAACCTAGTTGATGTGTTTGTTACAATCCACTGATGGATATTTCTGATCTTCTGACTGACCTCAACCCGGCGCAACGCGAAGCCGTGTGCGCCCCACCTGGGAATCTGCTGATCCTGGCTGGTGCCGGTTCTGGTAAAACCCGTGTGTTGGTACATCGCATTGCCTGGTTGATCCGCGCTGAGCATGTTTCTGCCTGGTCGATTCTGGCGGTGACCTTTACCAACAAGGCTGCGCATGAAATGCGTGGGCGACTTGAGGGCTTGCTCAAGGTACCAATCGGCGGGATGTGGGTTGGTACCTTTCATGGTCTGGCGCATCGCTTGCTACGTGCGCATTGGCAAGAGGCAGGCCTGCCGCAGTCATTTCAAATTATAGACAGCGAGGATCAGCAGCGTCTACTTAAGCGTCTTTTGCGTGAGGCCAATATCGATGACAAGAGGTGGCCGCCACGCCAGGTCGCTGGCTTTATCAATGCACGCAAGGATGAAGGCGTACGGCCGCAGTCGGTGGAACATTACGGCGATCCTTATCTACAGATGATGCAACAGCTTTATCAAGCTTATGAGGAGGCCTGCCAGCGCAGTGGTCAGGTGGATTTTGCCGAGCTGTTGTTGCGCGCACATGAGTTGCTGCAAAAGAACCCTGATTTACTAACGCATTATCGCCAACGCTTTCGCCATATCCTGGTCGATGAGTTTCAGGACACCAACACCATTCAATATGCCTGGCTGCGTCTGTTGGCTGGTGATACAGGCGCGGTGTTTGCCGTTGGTGATGATGATCAGTCTATCTATGGCTGGCGCGGTGCGCGGGTGGAAAATATTCATATGTTTCGCGAGGATTTTGCTGCCGTGCAGCTGGTGCGACTGGAGCAGAATTACCGTTCGACTGCCACCATACTTAATGCTGCCAATGCGCTCATCGATCACAATAGCGGGCGTCTGGGCAAGGAGCTGTGGACGGATGGTGCGCAGGGTAAGCCCATATCCTTGTATGGCGCTTTCAATGAGCTGGAAGAAGCACGTTTTGTGGTTGAGCAGATTCGGCGTTGGCAGGATGAAGGTCATCGTCGTGATGAGGTAGCCATTCTCTATCGCTCCAACGCCCAGTCGCGCGTGCTGGAAGAAGCGCTGTTACAGGCGCAATTACCTTATCGGATTTACGGTGGCCTGCGCTTTTTTGAGCGGCAGGAAATCAAGGATGCATTGGCTTACTTACGTATGCTGGCCAATAGAGATGATGACGCTTCGTTTGAGCGCGTAGTGAACACGCCGACCCGTGGTATGGGTGAGCGCACCATGCAGCTGGTGCGCGATCAGGCACGTGCCGGGAACCTGTCCTTGTGGCAGGCAGCCAGTGAGATTTTGTCGCAACAGTCACTAACTGCGCGTGCTGCAAATGCCTTGCGTGGCTTTTTTGAGCTGATCGAGTCAATGGCCGGGGATGTGACTGATTTGGAGCTGCATGAGCAGGTGCAGCATGTGGTGCAGACATCTGGCCTGCTTGATCACTACCGTAAGGAGAAGGGCGAGCGGGGTCAGACGCGGATTGATAACCTTGAAGAACTGGTGAATGCCGCGCGCGAGTTTGAGTTTGCGGCGGAGACTCACGATGAGATGACGCCGTTGGATGCCTTCCTGGCACATGCAGCACTGGAGGCAGGCGATGTGCAGGCGGAGGCCTGGGATGATGCGGTGCAGATGATGACTTTGCACTCGGCTAAGGGATTGGAGTTTCCACTGGTTTTTCTCTGCGGCATGGAAGAGGGCTTGTTTCCACATCGGCTGTCGATGGATGAGCCTGGCCGGCTGGAAGAAGAACGACGCTTGGCCTATGTCGGCATGACACGCGCGATGCAGCAGCTGTTTCTTACTTATGCTGAAGTGCGGCGTTTGTATGGGGAAGAGAAATATACCCGACCCTCACGTTTTGTCCGCGAGATCCCGGCAGAATTTATCGAAGAAATACGCTTGCGCAGCGGAGTGAGTCAGCCGGTGTTTCATGCTGGCAGTACCGCGGAGATAAGCTCAGAGCAGGCTGGTTTGCGTCTGGGTGGAAGAGTCAGCCATAGCAAGTTCGGCGAAGGCGTAGTGCTGGCCTGTGAAGGGCAGGGGGCGCAGGCGCGGGTGCAGGTCAATTTCGATCAGGCTGGCAGCAAGTGGTTGGTATTGGCCTACGCCAACCTGTCTGTACTTTAATGTTTATGCTTGCGAGATTGCTTTATTTATCACTAAGGCCGCTCCCACAAGGGACAGGTTGCATTTGTTCCGCCATTCCCGCGTAGAAATGTACAAGGGCGCAATAACCAACGGGCATTGCGCCGGATGTAGAAAGTTCTGCACTGCAAAGGATTCACACACCCTGCTGTTAATGGCCATTTAAACTGACCCGCTTCAAAGGCCGCCACCCTCTCCCCCAGCCCCTCTCCCGCCAGCGGGAGAGGGGAGCTTTATTTAGTGTAGGGCGCAATAACCAACGGGCATTGCGCCGGATGTAGAAAACATTCAATGCAAAACTCACACAGATCTACAGTTAATGAGCATTTAAACTGATCAACTTCAAAGGCCGCCACCCTCTCCCCCAGCCCCTCTCCCGCCAGCGGGAGAGGGGAGATTTTAATATAGGGCGCAATAACCAACGGGCATTGCGCCGGATGTAGAAAACATTCAATGCAAAACTCACACAGATCTATAGTTAATGAGCATTTAAACTGATCAACTTCAAAGGCCGCCACCCTCTCCTCCAGCCCCTCTCCCGCCAGCGGGAGAGGGGAGCTTTAAGCCGCGTAGGCGGTGGTCCAGTTCTTTTGAATTACTGGATTCCCGTCTTCGCGGGGTGACAACAGGAGAAGAACTGATATTTATGTTTGTGAGAGTGCTTTATCTATAGCGGCGATAAGTTCTAGCAATCGCCTGGTATCCTGGGGCAATTCAAGAAATGTGTGCTCGGCTAAAGGGTGGATTTCGCAGGCCGCAGGCAAGGTGGCATTCATTTGCAATAGTTCCCGCATGCGCTGCAGAAAGACCCATTGTAGCCACTGAGTAAATTCCAGCGTGTCGTGACAAAATGGCACGGTGCTGAGCAGGTCTTCAGTGGCTGGCGGCGTCTCTTCCCACAATCCAAGGCAGCGCATTTCCTGCTCTATGGTTAGCAGCAGATCGGCGATGTGGTGGAGGCGGGTGTTTGCAGTCATGCGGCATATCTCACGAGCTTTTTCAACAACAGGACTTCGTAAATCATTACACTTTCAGGGGTGAATCCATGATATGTGGAGTAAGGCTGGTCTGGCGCTGCGTGCTTACCAGCGAAACAGGATCCATTGGTTGATCTTGGGTGGATCCAGTTCGTTGCGACGGGTTTCAAATTGGCCGTCGCCGTCGCTGTCGATGAGGTAATAGGGGTAGCCTCGGCGTGGCGTGATCTTCAACATATACAAGCGGCCATTGACGCGGTATTCCTCGATCGTGGCATCTTTCTGCCGACGTATCGTTATTTCCGGCTGCAGCTCATCGGCCTCTTCGAGGGTATCGATTTCAGGCAAGGGCGGAGGCGGCGAAAGCAGTTCCTCATCTACAGCAAAAGCCGTTTGGGTAAGCAGTAATGTAGCAGCAAGAATGATTGTGCGCATGGGATATTGACTCACAGGTCGAGGAGGATTTCACGCTCTTCAGCAGAGGGCTCAAAGCCACGGTGTTCGTAATGGGTAAAGATAGCATCAACGACTTCCTGTGGCTGGTCTAAGATCTGAAACAGATCAAGGTCCTCAGGCGAAATGGTGCCGGCCGGTACCAATGTATCGCGCAGCCAGTCGACCAACCCGACCCAAAATTTGCTGCACATCAAGATGATGGGGATCTTGCGGGTCTTGCCAGTTTGCACCAGGGTAAGGATCTCTGCCAATTCATCCAGAGTGCCAAAGCCGCCAGGCATAACCACATAGGCCGCAGCATATTTTACAAACATTACCTTGCGCGCGAAGAAGTGGCGAAAGGTCAGGCTGACATCCTGATAGGGATTGTCGGTTTGCTCGTGTGGCAGTTCTATATTGAGCCCGACTGATAATGAACGGCCTGCATAAGCACCTTTATTGGCCGCTTCCATGATGCCAGGGCCGCCGCCACTGATGACAGAAAAGCCTGCATCAGAGAGAACGCGGGCGATATCTTCAGTGAGTTTGTAGTGTGGATGATCGGGGGTGAAACGTGCCGAGCCGAAGATGGATACGGCGGGCGTGATGCGCGCCATGCGCTCGAAGCCCCCGACGAACTCGGCCATGATCTGAAAAATTTTCCAGGATTCGCGGTTGAGGATGGCATCATCTAGTTTGCGCAGACCAGGGTGTGATTTGTGATTCTTGGGCATGGATATATCGCGTAATAGGTTTAAGAGCGGCTATTGTAGCCTTACTTATCAATATACAGAAAACAAAGCTATGAATGAGATAAAAAAGAAACCACTGGTGCTGGTGGACGGCTCCTCGTATTTATACCGCGCCTTTCATGCCTTGCCTGCGCTGAGCAATTCCCGTGGCGAGCCCACGGGTGCGGTGTATGGCGTGGTCAACATGCTGCGCCGCCTGCTCAATGATTACGCCCCAGAGCATGTTGCCGTGGTGTTTGATGCCAAAGGCAAGACCTTTCGCGATGATTTGTATGCCGACTACAAGGCCAACCGCCCACCCATGCCGGAGGATCTAGTCCGTCAAATAGAGCCGCTGCACGCCATCGTCGAGGCTATGGGTTTGCCACTGATAATGATCGACGGGGTAGAGGCAGATGATGTGATCGCCACCTTGGCCCATCAGGCGGAGGCCGAGGATCTGCCAGTATTGATTTCCACAGGCGATAAGGATTTGGCGCAACTGGTGAATGAGCACATAACCCTGCTCAACACCATGACCGATACAAGCATGGATCCGGCTGGGGTGTTGGATAAGTTTGGCGTGCAGCCTGAGCAGGTCATCGATTATCTCACCTTGATCGGCGATAGCAGTGACAACATACCGGGCGTTCCCATGGTTGGGCCAAAGACAGCGCAAAAGTGGCTACAAAAATATGGCTCGCTGGATGAGGTAATTGCCCATGCCGACGAGATCAATGGCAAGGTCGGCCAAAATTTGCGCGATAGCCTGTCATTTCTGCCCTTGTCGCGAGAGTTGGTGACCTGCCGGACGGATGTTGCCTTGCCGCAGGGGCCGCTACAGTTGCAACGAGCCACGCCAGATAATGAAGCCCTGCGTGAGTGGTTTGGGCAAATGGAATTCAAAACCTGGCTGAGCGAATTACTTGATGGCGGTGCCTCCGTTGCCGAGCCAAACGAAACCAAGGCCGTGTATGAAACTATTTTGCAGCAAGAGCAATTGACGCACTGGCTGGATCGCCTGACAGCGGCAGAGTTGATCGCTTTTGATACGGAGACCACCAGCCTGGATTACAAGTTGGCAGAGATAGTTGGTATCTCCTTTGCCATACAGCCGGGCGAGGCGGCCTATGTGCCTCTGGCACATGATTATACAGGCGCGCCGGATCAGCTTGATCGTACAAATGTGCTGGCACAGTTGAAGCCCTTGCTGGAAGACCCTGCGCGGCCAAAGCTGGGGCAAAATCTCAAGTACGACATGAATGTACTGGCCAACCACGGCATCCATCTGCGCGGCATTGCCCACGACAGCATGTTGCAGTCCTATGTATTGGAGTCCACTGCCACCCGCCACGACATGGATTCATTGGCACTCAAATATCTTGGGCACAAAATGATCAGCTTTGCAGAGGTGGCAGGCAAAGGCGTCAAGCAGTTAAGTTTCAATCAAGTACCGCTTGAGCAGGCAGCTGAGTATGCCGCCGAGGATGCCGATATTACCCTGCAATTGCACCAGGCCTTGTGGCCGCGTCTTGTTGCTGAGCCGCGCTTGCGGCAGGTGTATGAGGAGATAGAGTTGCCGCTGGTGCCGATTTTGGCTGAAATGGAGCAGGCAGGCGTGTTGCTGGATATCGCCATGCTCAAACGGCAGGGCACAGAGCTGGCCTTGGCGATGAAAGAGATCGAACAGGCCACCCATAGCGCCGCTGGCGGGCCTTTCAATTTAAGCTCACCCAAGCAGATCCAGCAGTTGTTGTTTGAACATTTGCAACTACCTGTATTGAAAAAAACCCCCAAGGGCCAGCCTTCCACGGCCGAAGAGGTCTTGCAGGAGCTGTCGCTCGATGGCTATGAACTGCCGAGTCTGATCCTGCAACATCGCAGCCTGGCCAAGCTCAAGTCCACCTACACTGATCGGCTGCCAGAGCAGATGAACCCGCGCAGCGGACGGGTACATACCTCTTATCATCAAGCAGTGGCGACAACGGGCAGATTGTCTTCGTCGGATCCCAATCTGCAAAATATTCCAGTGCGCACAGCCGAAGGACGGCGCATACGCCAGGCCTTCATCGCACCACCAGGCTACAAATTGCTGGCCGCCGACTACTCGCAGATCGAGCTGCGCATTATGGCGCATCTTTCCGGCGATAGCGGTCTGCTGGATGCCTTTAGCCAGGGACAGGATATTCATCGAGCCACCGCTGCTGAGGTGTTTGGTGTTTCGATCGAAGAGGTCGATAACGAAATGCGCCGTAGCGCCAAGGCCATCAATTTTGGTCTTATCTATGGCATGTCGGCCTATGGGTTGGCCAGGCAATTAGGCATAGATCGTGCCGCAGCGCAGGAATATGTAGAACTTTATTTCGCCCGCTATCCAGGCGTGCAGCGCTACATGGATGAAATCCGCACACAGGCAAAAGAAATAGGCTATGTGGAAACTGTGTTTGGCCGACGCCTGTATGTCCCCGACATCAAGGCCAGCAATGCCCAGCGCCGACAATATGCCGAGCGCACCGCCATCAACGCCCCCATGCAGGGCACGGCAGCGGACATCATCAAACTCGCCATGATCGCCATCGCGCCCTGGCAGCAGGGAACCGCAGGCAAGGTACGCATGATCATGCAGGTGCATGATGAATTGGTATTTGAAATAGCGGAAGACTTCATCGCCACAGCACAGCAGGAAATCCGCCAGCTAATGGAAGGCGTAGCCTCACTTAAAGTACCCTTGAAGGTTGAGGTAGGCATGGGACAAAACTGGGATGAAGCGCATTGAGCCTTATCTTAAAACGCCGTAGTCAGATAGGGCGCAATGCCTACCTGTGCGACTAAGCTCCCCTCTCCCGCTGGCGGGAGAGGGGCTGGGGGAGAGGGCAGCGGCCTCGTGATGCGAATCAGTTTAGATGGCCATTGACCATGTGGTTGTGTGTGTTTTTACAGTCAAGGGCGGGCATTCATGCCCGCGTGTGTCTAAGCTCCCCTCTCCCGCTGGCGGGAGAGGGGCTGGGGGAGAGGGCAGCGGCCTCGTGATGCGAATCAGTTTAGATGGCCATTAACA